>Ga0193727_1000868_pt1 | contig 12280 bp, 11 predicted proteins | sample H2c2metaG_FD_143051 | JGI IMG/M metagenome (GOLD analysis project Ga0193727, IMG submission 143051) | Soil microbial communities from a riparian zone of the East river system, Colorado, United States - H2c2 | ecosystem: Environmental > Terrestrial > Soil > Riparian zone | place: USA: East River...
ATCGGCGGTCCGAGCGGACCGAACGGCAGCGGCTAGTCGCCGAGCCAGTTCGAACGCGGTTCGGATTTCGGCGGGTGGGTACGTTGAGTCATCCTCGATGATGTGGATAGCGGTAACTATGTGTCCCTGACGTTGGAGGTGAGCAGGGAGCCCGGCACGTACGAGGTGCTCGGGCCCGGCCCCGCAGCGCCAACCGCGCTGGCCGGAATCGTAAGGGACTAGCAGGAGTTGGATATCCATGCGGGAGATCAGGACAATGGAAGGCGTCTAACAAGAATTCGACCCAATGTTTAGGCATTTCAAGAGAAACGCCTACTCACACTCCTACAACGGCGGGATCCACCACTAAATATACGAAGAACGGCGGTAGCTTCGTCACCCATCGCCCGAGCCAGCCCTCAATCAATAGCCGGTTGGCGAGACTTTGTTGAGAGCTTCCCGTTGCAGTTCTTCCGCACTAACCCGTACGATGTGATTAGCACTAGCTACCGACGCCCAGCCGCCACTGTCATCAACTTCCACCCAGTGACCGGGCAGACGACTTCCGGTAAATGCCGGTATCCAAACCCAATGTTTACCTTTCGTTACGGTTACGGACGCGCGCGTTTGTTTGAGCTCAAAATTCAGCTGTGTCGATTCACCTGGTTCGAGCGTCGTATTATTGATGGAAGCCTTCACGGCACCATTGACAACCAGTGTCACCCGGTATTTGCCTGCCGCGAGACCCTCTAAACTGTAACGGCCGTTTACATTCGTTTTAACCGTGGTGAGTAATTCGCCAGTCTTTGTCGCTTCAATCCGGATATCCGCGCCTTGAATCGGATGCCCCTTAGCATCCTTGACGATTCCCTGCAGTACGGGACCCGCGGCCGATGCACTTGCGACAAAAAGCGTGACCCCAATAAAACCAATCCAAATAGATTTCATAAACATAATAAGAAAGAGGATGGCAACTTGACTTGTTATGGCATCGGCGGCGGGCCACCGCGGAACGCCAAGAACTCCGGACCACCATTACCCTGAAGTCGCCCGATGTCAGAAGCGAAGACCGTTTGGCTGCCATCTTTTGAGAATTTCAGAATATCGCCTGGGGCTGCTGCTTTTATTTCGGCAATAAAAAGATCGCCTGAAGGGTCAAAAGCTATCCCCCGGGGGTCAGCGAGGTCAGTAGCAAACGTGCTCTCAGTTCCGTCCGGTGCAAATACCAGGATCGCGTCACCACCCGGGCCACCTTCATTTCCCTCTGTAGTCACCCAGAGATTCCCGGACCGATCGAAAGTGAGACCGACGGGACCTTGGACGCCCGTGAAAGCTACCGGGCCAACAAAAACACTCGATGCGCCTGCCGGCGTAAACTTGAAGATGATTTGATCAGTGGCGTCCGCGGCAAAGACATTGCCTGCGGCGTCAAAGGCGAGGCCAAGACCCTGCCCGGGAAGCGAACCAAACGTGCTCTCGGCTCCGTCCGGCGTAAATTTAAAAATGGTGCTCGCTACGGTGGGACTGTTTTGATCAAACGCCACGACAAACACGTTGCCTGCTCTATCAATCGCGATTCCTTCGGCTGCCGAGTTAACAGTGCTTAGGGTGGCAAAAAGAGTTTGCACTCCGCTGGCAGTAACTTTCATAATGCTCGACTGAAAGTTGCCGGTCACGGGATCCAATGTGTTCGTCGCGACGTACAGATCGCCGTGATAAATCGCCAAACCCCGTGGGCGAGACAAACCAGGAGCAAACGTGGTCTGCGCTCCGGGCGGCGTGTATTGGAAGACTGCGCCGCCGAGATTTTGAGCGTCGCCATTAACCGAAGCAAACAAATAGCTGTCCTGAGCATGAACAGCGATTGGTGCAAGGATTGCGGCTAAGGTAATCAGAATTGAGAGAAACCGGCTTTTATTGTTAGACATGGTGTTTTTCATAGTTTGTATTTGTTAGTTGGTCAGGTTCTCCTCTGGAAAGAGGGCTAGCAAGGACTTAGAAGGTACACTTTGGGACGCGCGACTGCGGTCGGCCCCTGGTATCACATGCTTATCTTTAGCTTCTGGTTGGACTCGACGTGGCCCGGATTTGAACGAATCTGACCACAAGGTCTCGCAAGGTGCCGAAAACTGCTTCGCATTCGACAGTAGGCGTTCGCTACGTTAATGAGGCCTATCGCGTTAGACTACCTCAATATGATAAATAAGGTTCTGAAGCCTCGACACCAGTCTTTGGAGATATTCGATGATTGATTACGACACAGTGAGCTACAACCAATGACTATTACCGAGTAGTCTCGTAAAACCGGCTTCTAATCACCCGAGTTCCAATCCGGTTTAAGCAGCGAGTTCGTATCGATATACACTTTTAGGAAAGCCATTCAGGCAGCTCTGGAGAAGCTTTGTACTTTCTGTCGGTTGTGTGGGAGTCTGCAAACAGATTCTCCGTCAGGATCCAGCCGGCGGCGGTAATCGTTCGGGTTGATTCCTAGCCGGCGCTGAAACGCGCGCCGAAACGTAGCTGCGCTTTTGAATCCCACCGACACCGCAATGTCTTCGACGCTATTGTCACGGATGGAAAGACGGTGACATGCTTCATCAATCCGAAGCCTCTCGACGAACGCAGCAGGAGAAGTACCGAATTCCTGCTTGAATCGCCGGGTAAAGTGCCTCGCACAAAGACACGCCTTGGCAGCGAGTATCTCCAGCGATAAGTTCTCATTCAGGTGGCTGATTACCCAGGTTGTCAATTCGGACAGGCGTGAGACTGACCTGGTTTGGAATTGCAATGTTTCTGGGTATTGCTCCTGAAGGCCCGATCGCTTGGCAGAAACCACAAGTTCACGTGCTATCATAAGGGCGACACGGATTCCGTAATCTTCCTCGATTAACGAAAGCGATAAGTCGATACCAGCCATCGCACCAGCCGAAGTGTAAAACGGTCCATCCTTAACGAAGAGACAATTAGCGTTGACTCGGAGGCTTGGAAATCGCTGTGCCACATCGGTGGCGTTACGCCAGTGAGTTGCTACCTGGCGGTCATCGAGCATTCCCGTCGCTGCAAGCGGGTAGATACCCGTACCAAGCGTCGCGATGCGTCTTGTGGTAGAGCTTCGATGATTGAGCCATTTCGCGATTTTGTTAGTTACTTTCTCATTGCGAATCCCGGTACCTCCCGGGATAATCACCGTATCTAGTGCCGGGGCGCTTGCCAGGTCTGTGTGTGGCTTTACGACAATTCCACATTCTGTTCTACACGGCTGCGCGGTGATGCCCAGCATTAACACATTGTAACAAGAAGACTCGCATCGGTTATCGCCTGAAATATTCGCGCGCGAGAAAACTTCGGCTGGCCCAGTTAAATCGGCGGCAGCTACTTGCTCGAATACGATCAAGCCCACCTTTTTCGGTCTCATATCAGCAGGAGCCAGCCTTTAAGGCGACGCCGTCTCCTTTTTCGCTCAGGCTTACCACCATGTCGGCATCGAGCACTTCGGCGAATTCGCCTTGAAGACTCAGTAAGTGGATTTGGTGAATAATCTCCGGACCAACAGGTGTGTTGTCGGCGGAGCGACGCTCGAAAGTGGCCGTGCCATCGGCGACCACGATGGTGCGGTAACCGAAGTTGGCAGCCATTCGTACCGTGCTCGACACGCAATGGTCAGTCGTAAATCCGACGACGACCAACGCGGTCGCGCCGCGTTCCTTTAAGCTGCGGTCGAGTTCCGTGCCGATGAAAGCGCTGTTAACCAGCTTCTGAAGTAGCAATTCGCCGTTGGCAGGCCGAGCGAATTCTTGGAGCGCAATCCCGGGTGACTCCGCCGCAAAGACCGAGGTGTGTTCCTGCGAGACATGCTGCACATGAATAATTGGCCGTCCGCTGACACGCCAGGTATTAAGAACCTGAGCAATCTTTGCTTCTGCGCACGGGTTATTTCGTCTTCCCCATTTCGGATCTTTGAATCCTTCTTGTACGTCGATTAGCAGCAACGCCGTGTCTCGGTCGATTGACAATGTTTCGCGGCGTTTGTCGAACAAAGCGGTCTCTGTTAAGACGGCCTGCTTTCTCATCCTCATATCGGCTAGAGAGTGCAAGCGTAAGCAACCGTGTCGAGGACAAGATTGTGATGAATTCAGTCAGAAATGACAATTTCTCTAAACCGGGTTGGCCGAAGACTGAAAACTTTGTCGATATGCGTTCGGGCTCAGACCAAACCGACGCTCGAACGCGCGGCTAAAGACGAAGCGATTCTTAAAGCCGACCGATTCCGCAACATTCTGCACTGTGCTTCGTGGAATCGCCAGGCGTGCTCTGGCTTCGTCCATGCGCAATTTCTCCACAAACCGCGCTGGCGTTACGCCATATGCATTTCTGAACAGACGCTGGAAATGTCGTGGCGAATACGCAGCCTTGCTAGCTAACACCTCTTGAGAAAGGTCTTCGCCGAGATGGCCGGCAATCCAGGCGATGATCTCGGAAAATCGATCGCTCGACCGAATCTGGAACTGCAAAGGTTGTGAGTATTGTTCCTGGCCGCCCGGCCGCTTTAAGTAAACGACCAGCTCACGCGCGACATCGAGTGCCAGTTTGGGTCCGTAATCTTCTTCAATTAACGCAAGGCACAGATCAATCCCCGCCGCTATACCGGCCGAAGTATAAAACGCTCCGTCTTTCACAAAGAGAGCGTCGGGCTCTACTTTGAGTTTTGGAAACTCGCAAGTAATTCGCGAAGCGAAGCGCCAATGCGTGCTCACTCGCCGATCATCAAGTAATCCGGCGTAAGCAAGACCATATATACCTGTACAAATCGACACCAGCCGGCGGGTGTTTGAGGCTCGTCGCTGTAACCAGTCGGAAATCTTGCTCGCTACATCCGCACGACGCAGTCCTTCCCCTCCTGGTATGATCAGAGTGTCCAGAGCAGGAGCCTTCAGAATTGTGGTATCAGGATGAAAGCGCATCCCAGACTCCGCCACCACTGCCTTGCTCTTTAGCCCCACCGTCATGAGATCGTAGGCACGGCCATTTTCACGAGATGACGCGAGCTCGGTCGCGACTGCGAAGGTGTCGAATGGCCCCACCAGATCGAGCGCAGTTAGGCCATCGAAAATTAAAAAACCGATCCGCTTGCTCATCAAGCTATCGTAACTCCATTCGGTCTAGTGTCCACGCCGCCTCAATGCTACGATTAGCGCAGCACGGACTGATGCAAACACGACTGACCGACCGATGCCCCGGAAGTCATTTAAGCAGTTTCGCGACGAAGGCTTCGACTAATGCCGCTCCTTCAAACCGGGCTCTTGCCCTCCCTTTTAGCTCGGTAAGGGCGCTTGAACAATTCTACGCGCGCGCGAGGACTCCCTTTTTCACGGTCTGTTCTACGGTCTGCGAAATTTCTGCTGTAAAACCACGCAATTCTGCGCAACGCGGCCCGAATCCGCTTTCCCAAGACACCTGGCGTCGGCAATGCAGCGCAAGCCCGTGAAAACGGACGCAAAAAGTCCTTCTTGAATATAAACAAGCTGACCAGTTTCGCGTGTCGAGGGAACAAAGGGCTTTGAGCCACGCAGCATCGAAGAATTGTGCAACACCTCATCTTGAGAAAGCATTCTCCGGGTGCGAAGGTTGTGTCGGGAAATGAATGGCGCAATCTATGGACGCACAGGCTCAGCGGTCTCAAAGCAGCGGCACCGTCGTTTAGTCATGTCCTTCGAAATGGTGCGGCTGGATCGCGCGTCGTCCGAGCCACTTCATCAACAGCTCTATCGTCAAATACGAGAAGAACTTGAGAGCGTCAGTTTTGATTCAAGCGCTTCCCGTGTGCCTTCCTCACGAGTTCTCGCTGCAACTCTCGGGATTTCGAGACCGACCGTAAACCAGGCCTTCTCAAAGCTGCTTGCAGAGGGCTATCTTCAAGCTCGGAAACGGTCTGGCATCTTTGTAGCCGATCATTTACCGGCAACTTTTCTGAAGGCTGCCACGCCGGCGACGACGACCGCGCGCACGGAGCATTCCCCGCGTGTCGCCCGACGAGTGACCAGAATGACCGATTTTCGCAGAGGCCGACAACTCGATGTGGGCATTGGCGGCCCGCCGAGCGTTACATTCGTCGCGGGATTGCCGGCGGTGGATGAATTCCCGATTGCTGTTTGGGAACGCTTGCGCGCACAGGTTTTGGCAAAAAAGGGAGCGCACCTGTTGCGTTATGCCTCGAGTCGTGGCGAGATCGAACTGCGGAAGGCAGTCGCTGCTTACTTGTGCGACTTCCGCGGCGCCAATTGTCAGCCCGAGCAAATCGTAGTCGTGGGCGGCATGCAGCAGGCGATGCTGGCATGCGCGTTGGCGTTAATCAATGAGGGCGAAGTGGGATGGATCGAAGATCCTGGCTTCAATCAGGCACGTAATGTCTTCGCCTTTGTCGGGGCCAAAATAGTCCCGCGCCCGATCGATCGTGAGGGGCTCGTAATCGGGAAGTGCTCACGGCAAAATTCTCCCAGACTCATTTTCGTCACACCGTCGCACCAGTTTCCTTTCGGTGTGACGATGAGCCTTAAGCGGCGGAAAGCTCTGATCGAGTTCGCGGAGTCGCGCGACGGCTACATCCTGGAGGATGATTATAATTCCGAGTTTCGTTTCGATGGGCCGCCGCTGCCATGTCTCCAAGGGTTGGACAATGCCGGCCGGGTGATTTATGCCGGCACTATGAGCAAGATCCTTTATCCATCGCTGCGCCTCGGTTTTCTGGTAGCACCGCCACAACTTGTCGACACCCTTGTCAAAGTGCGCGCCATCATGGACCAGCACTCCCCAGCGATTGATCAAGCTACCCTGGCGCGTTTCATCACCGAAGGATTCTTCCTCAGCCATGTGAAACGGATCCGCGAACTCTATGCCCAGCGACGCGTATTCTTTATCGAACAATTCCAAAAATGGCTGGGCGACTATTTCATTCTGGAAGTGACGCCAGCCGGTTTGCACTTCATCGCCTGGCTGCGGCGCGGGGAAGATTTCCCGTTATTCATGCGGGCTCGCGAGCAAACCGGCATTTGGCCCCGCCCTCTTTCTTTCTTCTGCATCAAGGCTCAGTTGGATCCGGCATTGGTCTTTGGATTCGCGGCCTGGTCGCAAGCGCAAATTGAACAAGGTTTGGCAAGGCTAGCATCGGCGGTTAAACAACTGAAGCAGCGCGGCGCGGGAAACGGTTCTTCGTTTCAAATCCAGCCTGTCTCACGTGCTACGAGTCCGTACTGGCCGTCGACAGCTGTCCGATCAAATTAACTGGTAACGAAAATTGGATTAAGCAAAACAGCCGAGCCCTTTCAAGCCCCACGCGCAATCAGAAAGACTTGCGAACGCAATCGCTCGCTTGCGGCTCATTCGCGAAGCGCGCTTTCGTCCACTTGATGAGCAGCTCCTCGAGCGGCGTACCGGGCTGGACAATCGTTAAGTGGTCGCGTCCCGCGAATGTCCAATACTCGAGTCGTTGACCAGCAGCACAGCGCTCTTCGACATATGCATCGTTGGCAGCCAATGGCACGACGCTGTCCGACAGGCCTTGCGCGATTACAACAGGAGCCTTTATCGGACTGTCCGGCGTGTTCTGCTCAAGTCGAGCCTGCAGCGCGTTGTTCGAACTCGTTGCTAACGCTGGACCATCGAACGTCGCCAACAATGCCTGAATGCGTTCCTGATCCTCGGGCGGAAGGAAACAGCATAACTTTACGATCTCACGCGCAGCATCGAGCGCCTCTGGCCGAAGCGCTTGCTCGAATGTGATGTCAGGGTAGAACCGACTGTACGACAAGGCTAGATACGGTCCGAACGGCTTATCCGCTTCGACATTCGTCGCGAGAATCTTCTTAATGTTTGCGGGTGGTGCGATTGCCGCGACGCCGAGGATTTCGAGGTCCGGCGCATAGCGCGGCCCGACAATGCCGGTCCAAAGCGCTGCGTGTCCTCCTTGCGAGTAACCCCACGTCACCATGCGTTTGTCGAGCGTAAGCTCGGGCATCTGCCGCGCAGCACGAACCGAATCGAGCGCGGCACGCGCTTCGCCTTCGCCGATCAGGTAGGGATGCGGACCACCTTTCTCCGCGAAGGAGTAATCTGTCGCGACCGCGACCCAGCCAGCCATCACGATCCGGCTACACCAGGGGATGCCCTTAGTGGGCATCGACAAGAGCGACGGCATGCACTTCTGCAGCAAACCCGTCGTGGCGTGCTCCCACGCGATGACAGGACAAGGGCCTGCAGGAGGATCGGTTGACGCGAACACTGTTGCGACCGCTGTCGCTGGCGTGTTGTCATCAACACTGGTTGCATAAAGGATGCGCCAGCCTCGCATGCCGGCTGGCAGCATCACATCCTTGAGCGGTTCGCTCCGAAGTAACTCGCCAGGTCTCCGTGGCATGTCCGACGGCGGATCATAGAATGCATCTGGCGCGTGCGCGGTGATGCTTGCGCGAAACGCTTGCGGTGTCGGCGCGGCGCTCGATTCCGACGACGCTTGCTTCGACCGATTACAGCCAGCTTCGGCGAGCAAAACAAACAGCAGCGCGAAGCCAATCGAATGAAGCCCAGCAAAATTCATAAGTACCTTCTCGCAGCAAGCTGTGATCCGCTATCCATCGGCCGGGGAAACGACCTAACGAGACACAGAGAAGCTACGGGAAAACATCGTGGTTACTGAAGCTTCTCATCGCCAGCGTGGCTTTTGCAAGGCTTCTTCATCGCGGGCGATCGCCCCACGGAGATCGAAAATAGAACCAAACAATTACGAAGCTCACAGCAATTGCGAGCGCGCCGAAGATGTGTGCGCCGTGCTCGGAAAGTACCATGACGTCTGAGGGAAGATAACGAAAGCTCTTTTGGAATGCGACCACAGTGCCGCGCTGAAAAAGCATCGCTACACCGGAAAGAAAAATAACCCGGCGACCACCAACACCTCCCAAGGATCGTTCTTTCGTCGAGTCCAACCCCATCCTGAAGGCAACGACGTGGAGCCAGTGGTTTGTAGCTTGGTCTATAAGCATGTCCCGCCACTGCTTGTAAGCGACGGTCGGCTGCGGACTTTCGCGAAGAAACTCCGGCTCAAGATCACTAAGCTGAGCAGGGCACTAGCCGGTCTTTGCACGGTACGCATCGATGCGTGGCAAATGACGTCGCCGCGGCGCTTCGTCTGCGCGATCCGCGAAAACTGACCATTTTGGACTGCTGGCTTAACTCTTGTACGCGCGAGGAACCTCCCGGCGATTCCGCCGGGAGGTTCACGCGCCTGGCAGCGCACTTCGCAAACAACGATCCCTAGTTAGTCCGCCGTTGCGTCTTGAACTGCAATGTGAAGGTCGCCATCTTCAACGCGCCAGCACTGCACCTCCCCACGCCGAGGGCGAGGAGTTGAGTGGAGTGACCAGCGACCGGGAAACGTTCGCCTTCATTTCCGACCCCGCCGGAGTTGTCGGCGGTGTGCCGTTGACGCGAGCCAGGAATCCGTGGGCAATGCCGGCAGCATCGACGTAACGACCACAGATAACGCCCTTGTCATTGATTCCGTTAAGCGACGTGAAGGTCGATCCGGGATAATCGAAAGTGAAGAAGTTGTTTGGCGGCAGAAAGAAGAGTCCATGAGTCACAGTTGGGCTTTCCGCGTATCTGCCCACCACCCAGTTCCTATCGTTAAGTCCAAACAGGACTGTCCCAACGGAGCCCGAAGGATCGATCGGGAAGTGCAGCGCCCCATTGGCGTCCCGGTAGAAGCCGTGAAGGATTGCCGCGGCGTCAACAAAGTATCCCACCACCAATTGATTTGAATTATTGATCTCGTAAGCATTGGTGCCCCCGGCAGCCCCCGGGACGCTAAATGACGTTAAGGTTCCGCCAGCGCTGAAGAACCCCTGGAAGACCCCGCTGCCGTCAGGATCAAACGCGCCGGTAAAGCTACCGGCATCGTTTATCGAAAGCAGATTGGTTTGGACCGCGCCGGGAACATCGTATTCTGTGAAGGTGCCGCCCGACCAGAAAAACGAGTGAACGGTACCATCGCTGATGAAGGTGTCACCGGCCACTGTGCGTGAGTTATTGATGCCGCGTCCTTCGGTAAAACCGAAGGCATCGTTAGGGTCAACGATCGGATCGCTAAAGCTACCATCGCTGAACCGAACAAAACCTCGCGTCACCCCGCTTGAATCGATGAATTCGCCAACGACGTCACCTCTTTCGTTAATCTTTTGCGGCAACGTCAAATTTCCGGCGCCGGGATAATCAAAAGTCGTGATGACTTCGATAGAACCCGAGCTTGCGGCCTGCTGAGCGAACGTCCCCATTAATGGGAACACGAATAGAACTGCCAGAATACTGATAATTATTTGTTTTGGTTTCATAATGTTAATTGGCTCCTTAGTTGAATTTCCATTCCTAAAACGCCGATGTGGCAAAGGCACAATGCCCAGTTGGCGAATTTCGATGTGACCAGTTTGCGTGTTACGGCTAGCGCTAGGACGCAAGAGGCGGATATTGCAGTCCATTTTCGCTCACGGTATGCAGCTGAAATTCCGCCGTCAGAAAAGAGGTTTGAATTCTGTGCCTTTGCATCGCGGGCATCTGCCACGATCGGGTCCTGACTTCCCAAATGGAAAACGCTGATTTTGCGGGACGCGTCGCTATAGTCACCGGTGCCTGGCGCGGCCTCGGACGGGCTTCCGCGACGCGCCTGCACGAGCGCGGCGCCTTGGTCGCGGTGAACGTCCGCGACCGGCAGCGCGCCGAGGCGCTGGCGAAGGAAATCGGCGAGCGGGCCTTCGCCGTGCCTGGCGACGTCGCGGCGGACGGCGTCCCCGAGGAGATCGCGCGCCGCACGCTCGCACGCTTCGGACGGATCGACATCCTCGTCAACAACGCCGCGCTTCCGCTGTCGACACGCTTCCCCGATCTCACCGCCGAGGAATGGCGTAGAGTGATCGAGGTCAACCTTACCGCGCCGTTCTTGATGACGAAAGCCGTTCTTCCGGCAATGCGCGCCCAGCACTACGGCCGCATCATTAATATCTCGTCCTCGGCCGGCCGGATGGTGAGCACGCTCGGCGGTGCGCACTACACGGCATCGAAGGCCGGACTTCTCGGACTGACGCGCGCGGCCGCGAAAGAGCTCGGCAAGTTCGGCATCACCGTAAACGCCATCTGCCCCGGCATGATCGATACCGAGCTGACTCGCGAACATGCCTCGGACGAGTTGCTCGAACGTCTTGCCGCAAGTTATCCCGTGCCGCGCCTCGGCACCGCCCTCGAAGTCGCCGATTTGATTTGCTTCGCCGCCTCCGAGTCCGCCGGCTACATCACCGGTGCATCTCTCGACATCAACGGCGGTGAATTGATGATGTGATATGTAATCTATGTTGGTCGCCAACGACCGCATTGCGAGTCAGATTCGGGGGAGCTTGCGAGCGACACCGGCTGTAATTTATCTTTTTGACTAATCTGATGTGTTCTCGTTAGCCGGATACAGCAAAATGGCATCGAAGCTGGTAACAACGATATGGGAATTGAGCTTTACCACACATTCGTAGAGGCTGGATTGCCTGAGCCTGCCATGCGCATGGAACTGCCGTTGGGAAAGCAACCCTACCTGGCACAATGGTATTACGACACCTTATGCAGTTTGCGACCGCAGATGGAGATTCTCGTTAGGCCGACAGCGGAAATGCGATGAAACGCACATGGACAATCATCGGCGTAAGCGACGTTCCCGGCAGCTTCAGATGGTATCAGTCGCTCTTCGGCCAGCCAGAGACGCCTCCAGGCTATGACTACTTTGGTCAGATCCTGGATACGGATGGAACCGTCTTGCTCTGCCTCCACCAGTGGGGCGCGCACGACCATCCTTCCTTGATGAGTCCTGACGACGGGACACCCGGCAATGGGCTGCTCTTGTTCTTTCGCGTCGACGACTACGAGATGGCCCTGAAGAGGGCGCACGCTATCGTCGACCGGTTCGAAGAGGAACCGCACGTGAACCCAAACACTCAAACATGGGAGTTCTCTTTGCGGGATCCGGACGGATACTACGTGACGATCAGTGCTGATCGTTAGGTCTACGTCATTATGAAAACACTCATCATCATGCTCGTTGCCGGAGTTGTGTTGTCGCAGCTTCGTATTTCGGCAGGTACTTCGTCTGAGGTTTCAGCGGTTGGTGATCTAGCTGCGGCGAAGTCTTTGGCGTTCGGAGGTGTTGGAGTTGCCGGACTAATGTCCGAAGGGGAGCGGAATTTGCGAGCGGTTTTGGAACGGCCTGATGCCTCACAGC
>Ga0193727_1000869_pt1 | contig 12279 bp, 13 predicted proteins | sample H2c2metaG_FD_143051 | JGI IMG/M metagenome (GOLD analysis project Ga0193727, IMG submission 143051) | Soil microbial communities from a riparian zone of the East river system, Colorado, United States - H2c2 | ecosystem: Environmental > Terrestrial > Soil > Riparian zone | place: USA: East River...
TATCGGCATGTCCTTCTGCGGATTTTTCGCCTCCTGCGCGGCTGTAGACACGGCATCGAATCCTATATAAGCGAAGAAGACGACCGCGGCACCGCGGACGATTCCGCTCCAGCCGTAATGTCCGTACTCCCCGGTATTGGGTGGAATGAACGGGTGCCAGTTGGCCTGGTTCACGTACATGAATCCGAATCCGATTACGAGAAGCACGATCGCGATCTTGAGAATGACGATAAAGTTGTTGAATCGCGCTGATTCCTTGATGCCGATGACGAGCAGCGTTGTCATGAGGGCGATCAGCACCATCGCGGGAAGATTGATTACCGCCCCGGTTTGTGAAAAACCGGCGGGGTGGAGGACCGCTTTCGTCACAGAGTCGATCGCGGCGCTCTCATGATACTGCAAGGGCGCATTCGTGAACGCAGCCGGCATGTGAATCCCGATCTGGTCCATGAACGCCGTGAAGTATCCGGACCAACCAACGGCGACAGTCGACGCGCCGAACAAGTATTCCAGGATCAGGTCCCACCCGATGATCCACGCGACGAATTCACCGAGAGTCGCATAGCCATAGGTGTAGGCGCTACCGGCGATCGGGATCATGCTGGCGAACTCGGCGTAGCACAGGCCGGCAAAAAGGCATCCGAATCCGGATACAATAAATGACAGCACAATCGCGGGCCCTGCGTACTGCGCCGCGGCGGTTCCTGTCAGAACGAAAATTCCGGCGCCGATGATCGCGCCGATACCCAGCGTCGTGAGGTTCAGCGCGCCGAGCGCGCGTCGGAGCGTGTGCTCCGTGGATTCGCCCGCCGCCTCAGCCTGCAGGACAGCGATGCTCTTCTTAGTCCATAAGCCCATTATGAAAACTCCGAAAGCGTGGGTAGTGTGCCGCCGGTACTATGAAACATTTGACAATGCACGGGCGTCAGAAGTTGTGTAGACGCGTGAAGCAATGTCAAGGAAACTACAGGGAGTAGTTGGGCGCCTCGCGCGTTATCGTGACGTCGTGGGGATGCGATTCGCGGAGCCCCGCAGCCGTGATGCGGACAAACTCTGATTCCGTGCGGAGCTGTTCGATGTCGGCACAGCCGACGTAACCCATTCCGCTGCGGAGGCCTCCCACCATCTGGAAGAGCACGTCGCTCACGGGGCCTTTGTATGGAACACGCCCTTCGATCCCCTCGGGCACGAGCTTCTTGGCAGACATTTCGCCTTCCTGGAAATAGCGATCGGCGCTTCCATCCTGCATCGCGGAAAGACTTCCCATGCCGCGAATCATCTTGAAGCGGCGGCCCTCGAGGAGGAGCGATTCGCCGGGACTCTCCTCGGTGCCCGCGAGCATCGATCCCATCATCACGCTGGCGGCGCCTGCCGCCAAAGCTTTCACGATGTCGCCGGAGTATTTGATACCGCCGTCGGCGATAACGGGAATGTCGCCGGCGCCCTCGACCGCGTCGAAAATCGCCGTCAGCTGGGGTACGCCAACGCCCGTAACGATGCGCGTCGTGCAAATGGATCCGGGTCCAACGCCAACCTTGACCGCATCCACGCCGCGCTCGACCAGCGCTCGCGCGCCCTCGCGCGTTGCAATGTTGCCCGCGACGAGCTGCACGTCCGGGAACATCTCACGAACGACCGACGTCGCTTCGAGCACTCCCTCGGAGTGGCCGTGGGCGGTGTCTACGATCAGGACGTCTACACCGGCTTCCACGAGCGCTCTCGCCCTGTCGCGATAGTTCGCGGCGCCGATTGCCGCGGCGACACGAAGCCGGCCGTGCTGATCCTTGTTCGCGTTCGGGAAATCGCGGCGTTTGTGGATGTCCTTGACCGTGATGAGTCCGCGGAGGATTCCATTCTCGTCGACCACCGGAAGCTTCTCGATCCGGTGCTTCCCGAGAATCGCCTCGGCTTCGTCGAGCGTGGTGCCGACGGGAGCGGTCACGAGATTCTTCGACGTCATCGCCTCGCGTAGCGGACGGTCGAGGTTGCGCTCGAACTGGAGGTCGCGATTGGTAATGATCCCAACGAGCTTGTCGTCGCGATCGACGATGGGAACGCCCGAGATCTTGAAGCGACGCATCAGGGCGACCGCTTCGCGGAGGGTTCCATCGGGCGAGAGCGTGATCGGGTTCAGGATCATCCCGCTCTCCGATCGCTTCACCCGATCCACCTCGGCCGCCTGCCGGTCGATGGACATGTTCTTGTGGATGACGCCGATTCCTCCTGCCCTGGCCATAGCCATCGCCATGTCGGACTCGGTGACCGTGTCCATGGCGGCGGAGGCGAAGGGGACGTTGAGCGGGATGCCGCGCGTGAACATCGAGCTGGTATTCACGTCCTTGGGGTGGACGAGGGAATGACGCGGCGTCAGCAGCACGTCATCGAAGGTCAGAACGACATCGTTTCTGACCCGGTGTAGTCCTGGTTCGGCGGCCGGCGAGGTCTTGATGCGCGAAAGCCCGCTTCCGGCTTTTGCCGGAGAGGCGGGCTTACTCGATGGCCGAGTTGTGGTTGCCATAGCTAAATGTATGGCAATGTGCGGGTTGCGTCCAGAGGTCGGGCCCCACCTGGCCGGTCGACACCCGGGGACCCAGATGCAAAAAGCCGCAGCCAGTAAAGTGGTACCTGGCTGCGACTTGGTTCCCGCTGGTGCCGTTCTCTCTTTACGTGCCGAAAGGTGACGGCGCTGCTGGCTGCGGCTGCTCCGGCAAGCGAATCTTCGGCGCCTGTCCGTAGTTCCACTGGAATGTCACGTATGTCGCTCTCACGCCGAACTGTCTCGCCGTGATCTGCTGAAGGTTGTCGTCACCCGCCTGGATTCGGAACTTCAACGTGTTGAACGGATCAGCAAAGCGCACGGCGACGCTCATGTTATCACCATCGATCTTCTTCCGAATCGTGATGTTCGTCATCTGCATCGCCGAGAAGCGGCCCTTCTCGATGTTGACCGGCGCTCGGTAGAAGTAGTTGGCCTGGAGCAACACCGTAGGAGTCACCTGCGTGGTTGCGTTCAGACGATAGGACCAGGTAACCGCGTTCGACGAGAGCGCGGACTGTGACCCGCCATCGGTCACCATCTTGAAGAGGTTGAAACCTCCGAAAGCATTCAACTTGGGACCAAGCCGTAGTGAGCCATTGAGGTCTGTGCCCCACGAATCGGACTTGTCGAGATTCTGGAAGTTCACAGACGTCACCTCACGCCCATCGACCGTGTCCGCGGTATTGATGTCAACACGAATGACGTCCGTGGTGTGACGGTAGAATGGCGACAGCTGCAATGACCCGAGCTGTCCCGACTTGCTCATGCTGAACTCGAAGGCGTCCGTGTACTCCGGGTTCAGCCGGGGATTCCCGATGAACACGTTCTGCTGATCGAAGAACACCGGGAATGGGTTCAGCTCCTGCGTCCCTGGTCTCCGGATCCGCCGTGAGTAGCTCACTTTGATCTGGCTCTGCTCGCCCGGCTTGTACATGATGACGCCGCTCGGGAAGAAGCTGTGATAGCTGTATGGTATAGCCTGGGCACCGGCAAGCTCGAAGTTTCTGTTCGCCCACTCGGCGCGCAGACCCGCCTGGAGATCGAATTTCCCGACGCTCTGACTGAGCACACCGTAGCCCGCATGAACGTGCTCGTCGAACTTGAACGTGTTGCTGAGATTGCTGGGCAACCAATTGCCGTCGCCGAGGTCATCCTTGAGCACGCTGAAGTCCCGGTCGAGCCAGCGACCGGTCTCTTTGAGTCCGCTCTCGAGTTTCGTCTTCGCGGTGAGCGGCCGTGTGTAGTCTGTCTGCAAAGTGAGCTGGCGAGTCAATGCGCTCGTGTTGTCGAGCTCACCCTGTGTCGCTGGCCCGGAGCTGGTGCCGTCGGGGTTCTGCGGCTCGCGCCAGAGTAGTGTGTTGTCTTCGTCTCTCGTCCGATTGAAGCGCGCCTCGGCCGATAGCTCGTGCTTGCGAGGCACGATCGTGTGCTTGATCGAGAGCGAGTTGTCGAACACGAGCCCTCTCGCCTTGTTGTTGCGATCCATCACGTAGCGATCGAGGAAAGCCTGCGTCGCGTCGAGCTCGGTGTAGCCGGCGAGCGCGGCGTCGTTCGAGTGCCGCCGGTTGAGCGAAAGTGAATTGGAGAGGACGTCCTTGTCCGTGAGCTTGTAGTCGATGTTGCCGGTGAAGTTGTGACCGGCGTTGTTGTTCCTGCCGTCGATGTCCTGGTTTGTGTACGACAACGGGTCGCCGATCGGATCGAAGCGGAGGCGATCGTTAATGCCCACGATGCTCCGATCGTCGGCGTTGAATCCGTAGGTGCCGAACAACGTCACCTTCCCTTGCTGGAAGCCGAGGTTGGTGCCGGCGTTGAAGCGGCTCGGAGTGGCAAACCCGGTGTTGAGGCCGCCGCTAAGACCGAGATCGGTGTTGGCCTTGAGGACGATGTTGATGATGCCCGCCATTCCTTCCGGATCGTACTTGGCGGATGGGTTCGGCACGACCTCGATGCGCTCGACGATGTTCGCCGGAATCTGCTTGAGGTACGCGGCGAGCTGCGTTCCCGTGATGGGCGTCGGACGTCCGTTGATCTGCACGGCGACGTTCTCGTTTCCGCGCAGGCTGACTTTGCCGTCGCCATCGACTTCCACTGAGGGAGTCGCCTGGAGGACTTCACTCGCGTTCGAGGCAGCGGGCGCAATTTCCTTCGCGCGATACGTGTTGCGGTCTGGCTCGATGACGACAGCCGGCCGCTCGCCTTGCACCTGGACGCTTTGGAGAGTTACGGAAATGCGGGTCAGCTGGATCGGATCGATCGCCGCGTGCGGCGCAGCATCGGTGATCGTGAACGCGACGTTGCGTGGCCCGAAACCGATAGAAGCGGCGCGCAGGTAATACGCGCCGGGACGGAGGCCCTGAATCTTGAACCCGCCGTCGGCGCCAGCGAGCGCACCTGCTACAAGGGTGGAGTCCTTCGCGCTGCGCACCGTGATCGAGGCGCGGGCGAGCGGAGTGTGGGCAGCCGTATCTACAACTGTGCCCTGAACCTCGCCATTTCCTGAAGGCGGCGGTCCGGCGGGTCTGGCTTGGGTTGGGTTCTGCGCCGGGAGAGACACGGCGGCGAGGTTAATGAGGAGAGCGAGTAACGCGAACGGGATGCGCTTCATGGGGCCAGCTCTCAGAAAAAAGTGGGGCGTGGAGAATATGCGTTCGTAGGGAGACACCCTACCTATGTCATCGCACTACGACTTTGACGCCCCGAGGTTTCAAAAGGTTGTCATCGACCTCCTGCTGTCAGAATGGTTGTCACGTCACGTGCACGACCGTCATTGACTCTTATCGCCTCCGCCTGTCACTATCCCCTCCGCCCGCTTCCCGCCTCCGGCTTCCCGCATGCTCACGGATAGTTCGCGAGCACATAGTCGAGCTCGTACGAGTGTTTGCCGGCATCGATGTCGATCTTCATGCTGCCTTTAAGCCCCTCCAGCTGCTCGGTACCCGAATCGGGAACGACGGTGATGACCAACGAGGGCTCGCCGCGGTTCATGGTTCCGTTGTGCTGAAGGATGAACGACCCTTTTCGGCCCTTGACCGACCCGGTCACGCGTTCGATGGCGACGTAACCCGCGGAATTCTTGATGATGGTGCCGCCAGTCAGCATTTGACCCTTGCTGGTAGCCTCCACGTCGCCGTGAAACTGCTTGTCGATCGACATCCTTCCCAGCAATGGGGACCCCGGATCAGGGTCCATCGTTAACGGCTTGAGCGATACGTCGAAGAATCCGGTGGCGCGGGGCATTAGGTCTTTCTCCGATGATTGTTTGTCGCCGCCTCGCGCATCAACGCGCGAACCAGCCGGTTCCAGCCCGGATGTGATCTCTCGAGTGCTGCCGTCGCCCAGCCGTGGGTGTCGCACAACCCGAGGGCGACGCCGGGCGACCGGCTCACACCCATATTGCAATGGACCATTACGCGCTCAATGCCGGGCCATTTGTCTACGAACATGGTGATCGCGCGAGCGTGATCGGCCGCGAAGAGTATGTCGGATGCCAGGCCCATCTCGGTGATGTCGTCGAAGTGGAGTCTCAGCACCGCCACGAATTGGTCGGAGACGTTCGCGGGCTCGGCGTCCGGGTCCGATATCGAGATGCAGATTTCTTTTTTGGTCGGCTGATAGTGCTCGGCGTCTTCGCGCGACAGCACGATGAGCTCAGGAGCCGATTTATGCGTCGGTGCTCGCCGGCTAGTGGTCTTCTTGCGCACCTATTTGCCCTTGGGCGGCGGCCACGCTCCGAGAAGCTGACGGACGGTAATGATCTGGCCGACGTGGTAGGACGCGTGCGCGACGGCGACGATGACGGTTCGCAGGTACGTCTGTCCTGTTCCCTTGGGGATCTTCGTCGTGAGGTCCAGCTTGCTGTCGGTGGTGAAGCGCTCGAGCGCCATTCGATCCTTCTTCCAACCGGAGACGCTTTCGTTCCAGGCCTTTTCGGTTGCCGGCGCTACGTTCGGCGGCCAGTAGTCATCAGGCCATTTGAGCTTTTCCTCATAGTCCGGATTCTGGACGAAATCGAGCAGGTCGTGCTGGGTGATTCGAATGTGCTCGAGCAGCTCCCAAACAGAGTGAGGGAATCCGTTCGGCCGCTTGCCGCGGAGTTCCGGAGGAAGTCCCTTGATCGCGTTCTCCAGCGTCGCGTGCGCCTGCTCCCAATTCAGCGATGAGGCAACGATCGCGCGCCATTCTTCCTTTTCGCTCATTCGAGCTCCGGACTCAAGAGAAGTCTGAAGATGTTTCGCTCTTGCGCGATGGCGCCAGTCCTGAGCAGTATTGCCCGCCAAACGCCAGGAGAGTCCAATGAGCGACAATCAGCGCGAGAAGCGGTCCGGTAGCTGGCTGGGTCTCGTGCTTCGCGACGTACAGTTCTGGGTGCCGGTGGCGGTGCTCGTCGCCGGACTTCTCGTGCTGCGCTGGATTTCCTGAGCAAGATCGTGGCTGACGAATCCGGCCGGACCACCGAACCTGGCGCGTTGGACACGCGCCGTTTACGCACGCTGCAAGGCGTGGGAATGCTCTGCGGTCTCACCGCGGGCGCGTGGCTTGGCGCCGCCGAGGCGCCGACCAAGCTGGTGACGCTCGGGCTGTCGCCGGTGGTGATTTCGCTCAGCATGGTGATCGGCGTGTTTCTGGCGCGGTGGACGCTGCCGGCCTTGATCCAGGGAACGTCGTACGTCGCGGCGGATCTGCGCCAGGCGCCACACCTCATTGTGTGGGCAGTGCTGGCGGGATGTTTGTGGGCGGTCGCGAACACCCTCACGATCTTTGCGGTGCGCGACGTGGGACTCAGCATCGCATTCCCGTTGTGGAACAGCAACAGCCTCCTCGGAATCATCTGGGGTATTCTTTTCTTCAAGGAGCTGCGCGGAGCGGATTGGCGGCGCTGGGTGGGAGTCCTCGGCGGTGCGCTGCTCATGTTCGGCGGCGCGACGGCTTTGGCGATTGCATCGGCCACGCAGGTCCCGGCGGGTGATGCAGCGCGCGGAGTAGCGGCTGCGCTTTCGGCCGGCGTGCTGTGGGGCACGATGTACATCCCTTATCGCAAGGCGTATCTCACCGGGATGAGTCCCCTGTCATTCATCACGTTCTTCACTGTTGGTGAGCTGGGGATGATGACAGCGCTGGCGCTCACGTATTCGGGAGGCGTGGCTCCGCTCTGGAGCCAACTGTCGGGTGCCCGGCATGTGCTCTTCTGGCTGTTGGCCGGCGGGTTCGTGTGGGTTATAGGCGATCTCTTTCAGCAGTACGCAGTGAAGTATGCGGGAATCACGCGCGGGATTCCCCTCTCGAACACGAATCAGCTATGGGGCCTGCTGTGGGGGATTCTCGTCTTCGGCGAGCTCCGCAGCGCCCCGGGCTCGGTGTTGGCGCAAGTCATCGGCGGCTCGCTGGTGATGGCGCTCGGCGCCGGTGTCATCGCGCTTTCTTCAGTGAGCAAGAGCGAGCACGCACATTGGCAGAAGGCAGCAGCAAGCGAGGGCGAGCGCTACGGAGTCGATCCCGAGTACACGCGATCGCGAATCGCCGGTGAAAGCGCGTCGATTGTCCGCCGCCGCACGTGGGTCGACTGGCTGGTGGTGAGCGTGGCGACGGCGACGATCGTCGGGTTTGCGTTGATCGCGCGCGCGCCGCAGATCGCGGTTGCGTGGGGATGGGCGGCCGCGCTCGTGATCGTAACGCTCGGAATGTTGGCGCTCGCGGGTGCGCGGCTCTGGAGGGCGACGCGATTCAACTGAGCCGCGCCCAACCGCGCCTTACACTCCCTGCCCCGCTATTTCCTGGAATGCAACGCTTCAGCGATTGCGCGCTCCGCCAGCGGCGCCATGATCCGGTATCCGGCCTCGTTGGGGTGAACGCCGTCGGACGCGAGCTCCGGGCGCATCCCGCCGCGCGAATCGGCCATCGCCGAGTGATAGTCCAGATACACCGCGCCATTTCGCTGGGCGTAGTCCTTCATCCACTTGTTGAGCGCGATGATTTTCGGAGCGGGCTCGAGTCCTGGCTTCCACGGATAGTCCCAGACCGGAAGCACCGACGATAGCACGACGGCAATTCCGTTCGATTTTGCCAGCTGCGCCATCGACGCGAGGTTGTCCTCTATCATCTCGAGCGTCGAGGGTCCCGTGTTGCCGGCGATGTCGTTGGTGCCAGCGAGTATCACTACGACTTTGGGTTTGAGATCGATGACGTCCTGCCGGAACCGCACTAGCATCTGAGGCGTGGTCTGTCCGCCAATACCGCGCCCGATGTAGGGCTTGCCAGGGAACAGGGTAGCGAAGCGTGGCGCAAATCCCTCGGTGATGGAATTGCCCATGAAGACCACACGGTTTTCGTTGCTCACAGGTGGGGGAAGTTTGGCGTTTGCTTCGCGGAATTTCTGGAGATTCGCCCAGTCGTTGTGAAACCTCGTTTCCTGTTCCTGTTGGCGCTTGGCGATTTCCTCGGCGCTCGGTGGAGCGGGCGCGGTGGACTGAGCGGCCGCGACCGACGACGCGAACAGCATGAGAACGAACGCCCGAGAGTGATTCTTCATGGTGAGTGCCTCGGTGAGGACGCTGGAGATCGCGATGAATCAGAAATTATCCCGAGGCGGCGGCTTCGTCACGTGCGACCTGGAATCCTACCAGGGAATCGTAACGCCAGCGCGCCACTCTCCGTGCGACCCCGCCGGAGCTTCGATGATCGGCTTGGGGTGACCTGCGTTCCGGTGATGCCTGTCATTGGTGCGCTGCGCAGCCCGAGGCGCTGAGTAGCGTCTTCATTGGGACCTCACTCTCTCTCGGTGCTAGATGAACTGGAGGGATGAAGGTCGGCTAGGCGAGGTCGCCCTCAAATAGGTCAAACCGCGTAGGAGAGACCACTACTGCCAATTGCAGTAGACGAGAGTGTGGACGGCGGTGTCCCGGAACCGATCCGCGGGGACGCGACAGATGGTCATGTCCTCGGCCAGAAAAGTGTCGGGCTCTTTCTTTGTCATCACGGCCTTGGTGTACAAGCCGGTGCGAGCGCTACGGATTACTGCGCCGCGCGGCGCGGGCTCAACAACGGGAGGTCGGGAGCTCATGCAGGCGCTCAACAACAGTGCAGCACCGGCATTCAAGACCAGGCAACGTTGCAACTGCGTCATAAAACCCTCCGGGTACGTTCGCCTCGGATCGCGCTCACCCAAGCATGTTGGTCGATCCGCTTCCCCGTTTGTCACCCTCTGGGGACGCGGGAGTGGACACTTTGAACCTTCGATCCGGCCAACACCATTACGGTTTTGCGACTTCACCGCGAATCTGAGGGGCCTAGCCCCTCGACCCGTGTCGCTCGCGATTCCTGCGCACCGGACAATGCGGGATGTATGCCCGAATCCGTGTCAGATCTGTTCCTCGAGGAGCGCGATACACTTCGCTGCGAGCCCGGCCGTGTCGTACTCGGTTCCGTCGGCCGCACGCCAGACATATTCGGTCGATGGCGACTCGATTGGCAGCAACACCAGCTCCTTCAGTATCTTCGCGCCTTCGGGATTGGCGGCTCTGCCGCGCCGGGAGACAGTTCCGCTCCAGACGATGACGTGGAGCTCGCCCAGCGGCGTGTCCTTACCGGTCTTGGAGAACCAGGACACGCTTACCGCGGCGGTAGGCGCCTGCAGCACGCATCCGTTCGGCGTTCGGTGCTGCTCGACCTTGAGTTGAAGCTGGTCCCCGCGCTTGAGAACGCGCTCTGGCGCCAATTGATCGAGCAGTGCGGTGACCGCACGCTGCACGACGTTCTTTTCCTTCGCGCTGCGCGAAGCGGTCCAGGGGGCAAGGGGCTTGTTGGAGTCGTCCATAGGTCCGTCTGAAATGGATGAGGCGAAACTGCGGCGGGGTCGCAATTGAAAGTGCGGCCAGGGCTCTGCTCCCTACGCTCGCGCGTCCCCTGAAGCTACCTCAGGTGTGGCCTGCCGACTAGACATCGACCGTGTTGTACCACTCCAATCCCTCCGGAAGACTACGGGCCGCGAATTCCAGATGCACCACCCGTCGGTGTCGGGGACGCATGGCCGGAGAGGACGCGTGAAGAACCAATGGAAAGAACGCGAGAATTCCGCCGCGGTCGACCAGGCATTCGACCACCGGATGCTCGGCCTTCCATGCTTCGACCTTGAGCGGAGAAAGGCGGCCGGATGTGTGAGAGCGCGGAATCACACGGACAGGACCGTTGTCTGGTCCACAATCATCGAGATGAACTCGAACGGCGACCATCTTCTCGAGAATTGAATCCGGGGCCTGAACGTGCGGCACTCCGCCCTTTTCCGACCACGGACCAAATCCTTCGATATCGCGCTGTTCTTTCACAGCGATCGTAAGATCCTGATGCCAGACGACTTTCCAGTTCGCGCCGGCCGTCTTGTCGAAAAGGATTCCCCGCACGGCGAAACACTCTTTGCCGAGGGCAGCCTCCGCCACAGCGCGAACCGGGTCGGATCGGGCAAGGCTTTGCACCGAAGGAAACTCCAACAAATTTCGTACGCCACCGCGTGCCGACTCTCCATCGAGGCACGGAGCGAGCTCGGTTGCAAGAGCGTCCATGATCGGCGGCGCCACAAGGGGCGGTGTGACCGCCCAGCCCTCATCGCGAAGGTGAGTTCCGACCTCGCTCGACCGGGTGGGCTGAACCTTAACGGACACACTGAAAGAACAGCGGCGACAGACGCACCGTATCCACGCGCCCAGCCGCGATCTCGATCTCCGCGGAGTCGGGGCGATGCGCATAGGCACGGACGAACAGCCGGTATCGCCCAGGAGGAAGCGCATCGAAGACGAATCCTCCAGCGCTGTCGGCAGTCGCCGAGGCGTGCGGGGAATCGGGAGCGTCCCCGGGAGTGCTGGCGAGGATCGCATAGTGCGGTAACGCACCGCCGGAATCCGCGAGAGTCCCGACCACTCCGCCGAATCCCGACCTGAGCGAAGGACTGGGGGGAAGTTGCGGCGCCGGCCCTTTGGCGCGCACGTGCGTCGAGCAGCCTCCCGTCATCGTCATCACATCGTTTGGATTGGGGCGGCGGCAGCTGCTCAGGGCGAGCGCCGCAAGAAAAAGAACGGAGGGTCTAGAAATCCCGCCCAAGGGTACGCAGCCGCCGTCTGATACGGCGCGGCAGGAAGAACGCGGCCGCGACCAGTATTCGCTCGAGATCCAGCTCCTTGAGATGGCTCGGATCACCCATCCAGTGATCCTGAATCACCGTCCGCCCCGCGTTCGCGATCAGGCGCTGGAGCGCCAGCACGAGCACGAACAGATCGTCAATTTCGCCGAGGAAGGGGATGTAGTCCGGAATGAAATCCATGGGCATGACGATGTACGCGATCGCGCCGGCGACGAGAAGCTTGTCGGTATTCGAGACGCGCCGATCGGTCAGCAGCCCGCCCAGCAGCCTCAGAAAATTCGGCAACTCCTTCACCGTCGACATCAGCGTGCGCTTTGCACCCGCCCTTGGCGATGAAACCGACGGCCCGTCGTCATCCCGCGCCTCGCGTGCCCGCGCCTGGGCGCGCGAAGCTGCTGCGGCGGTAGCGCCACTCGCGGTGCGACGCTTTCGCGATGAAGCCGTGCTGGAACGCGAGGACTGACTTTTCACTTACGCTGATCTCCCGGTGGTGGCGGCGGCGGAGTCTGGACTGACGGCGACGCAGGTGGCGTCGTCGTCGCGGCAGGACCGGCCGGCCCCGCCTGCGGGGGTTGCGACGGCTTCGAAGACGTCACCGATGACACAACCC
>Ga0193727_1000870_pt1 | contig 12276 bp, 13 predicted proteins | sample H2c2metaG_FD_143051 | JGI IMG/M metagenome (GOLD analysis project Ga0193727, IMG submission 143051) | Soil microbial communities from a riparian zone of the East river system, Colorado, United States - H2c2 | ecosystem: Environmental > Terrestrial > Soil > Riparian zone | place: USA: East River...
TTGGTCCAGCCATAACAAGGGTGGCGCGCTGCTGGTGGAGGCTCTGCATGGCTTGGCTGACAAAGCGAAAATAACGTTGCTGGTTTTTGGAGCGGGCAAGCTGCCGGATAGTGACGGAAGGTATCAGCTCATCGAACTCGGCAGCATCAACTCGCCACATTTGCAATCGCTATTCTATTCGGCGTGTGATGTCTTCGCCGCGCCCAGTCGGATTGAGTCGTTCGGTTTGACCGCATTGGAAGCGATGGCTTGCCTCACGCCTGTGGTCGCGTTCCGCACCGGTGGCCTAATGGACGTAGTAGCCGATGGCGAAACGGGTTTACTGGAAAGCAAAGTCGGCAGTGTCGTGGGATTACATGATCAACTGGCTTGGATGCTGCAACATCCAACTGAGCGCCGAAACATGGGCCTGGCGGCGCGCCAACGTGTGGAAAAACAGTTTGCCTGTGCCCTGATGGCAAAACGCTATGTAGAGGTTTACAACCGGCTCCTGGGAACTGGAGAATGAAGAGGGTTTTGATTAGACCCACATTTCAAGACTGGTGTGGCAATCGATTGTTTACTGACGGCACGAGTTGGCAAGGTCGTTATCGCGGCGCCTTTTCTGCTTGGAAAGAAAAGGCCATGGCCTTGGGAATTCAGATAGACACCTGGGATCAAGCACCACTGGGAACTTGCGATTTGTTATGGCTGCTAGATCTTCCGGCAAGCAGAAAAGAATTCGAACAAATTCGCTCCCAGCTGCGGCCGGGGACGCCGTTAATACTGCAAGTGTTCGAAAGCCCGGCTATCGCACCTTTCGAACTGATTTCCGCCAATCGAAACCAAGTTTCGGCTGTGGTGACCTATGAATTTCCCAATGCGTCGCCGGTTATTTCGAAATATTTTCATTATCATTTGCCAATGCCCATTCTTTGGCCGGTCAAGAATCCCCCCTTTGCCCAGCGCAAGGGCTTGCTGATGTGCTATTCGAACCGCGTGAGCGGTTTCTGGGCGATTCGGCAGGCGGGACTGGCGGGGTTACCCTTCTTTGGAAGAATGTTGGCGGGCTGGGAATGTCCGCTGTCATTGCTGACGGAACTATCATGTGGCGCTTTGTATCGTGAACGGCGCGCTATCGCTCGCGACGCGGAAAGATACATGCCGGGTTTTCTGGACGTTTTTGGCGCCGGCTGGAATGGAGAACCAATCTCGTGGTGTCCGCTCTATCCCAACCGGCCTTATCGCGGCTGGCGGGACAAAGCAAAAGTTTCGAAGGAGGAATTGTCCGCGGAGTATCGTTTTGTGATGGCCTATGAAAACTTTCGCGGACGGCGCGGGTATATCAGCGAGAAAATCTTTGATGCATTGCAAGCCGGCTCGGTGCCGGTTTACTTGGGCGAAGAGCGGATCGCAGAGTTTGTCCCGCGCGAAGCTTTCGTTGATGCGCGAAACTTCCGCACACGTCGCGAATTGCTGGCTTATTTGCAATCGTGTCCGGAACCGGAATGGGGGGAGATGCGTCAGGCGGGACAAGAGTTTCTGCGTTCCGCTGCGTTTCAGCCATTTACGGACGAGGCTTTTGCCGAGCGCATGACTGATGTTTTGACAAATATTTTAATGTCAAAGTGAGCGCGCAGCTTCAATCTTGCGTTGCGGTCATTCACCGACAACGCTTTTGCCGAGCGCATGACTGATGTTTTGAAAGAGATTTTGATATGAAAGCCAGCGCATGGCTTCAAACTTGCGTTGCAGGAACGATGCTCGTCGAATCCGGGTGGGACGCGTTGTCCTCAACGCGTTGGCAAATGATCATAGGATGAAGGTGCAAGCGCCATTTGGTTTTGTGACCGGCTGCCACGCCGGGGACAAGTTCATGGTCCAAGCGACGCTCGCCAGCATAAAGCATTTTTGTCCTGAAATTCCTATTTGCCTGGTAGTGGACGGGAGCTTTGATGTTTCGGATTTGGAAGGCGAATATGGCCTGCTTGTTCTCCGTGTTTCACAACTGCCTTCGAATAAGATGCGCAAGCTTATGAGCGGGAATGCCCGCGCCAAACACGCCGCGATGTGGGAAGGACCTTTTGAATTTTACGTTTGGCTGGATTCGGACGCGATTGTCTGGGGAGATTTTACTCCACAGGTGCGCACCGACATCGATTTTCAGGTTTTCTGGAGCGACATCGATATACCGGCAGATGCCATCGAAATTCCACCGTGGCTGCCACATTTTCAATTTGATCCACAAAAGCTGAGAAAATTTGATCCCAAATTTGATTGGCGAGGACACCCCTACTTTTCTGCCGGCGTCTTCGCATGCAAGCGGGATGTTATTCCATTCGAAAAATGGCTCGAGGCGGAGTTGTGGGGAATGGAAGCCCCTGGGTTGTTTGGTGATTTCTCCGACCAGCCATTACTAAATTATTTCGTTCATTCGATGACGCAACGCGGCGAAATCAAGAGCACCATGTCCGACTTGCAGCAGATCTGGGCACATCATGGGAAAGAAGAATTGATGAAAGACTGTAGTGGGGGGGGGTGGCACTTTCCGAAGGAGATTCGCCGTCCGCGCGTAGCTCATTTTTGTGGACGCAAGCCCTTCCTGTTTTATCGAGATACTTACTCGCGACCTTTTACTATTGCTCGCTTGGAGCATCATCGATGTGCGCATAACGAACTCGGCGCATGGCTGGCAGTCTTGAATGAGGAACGACAGGTGTTGGCTGGGAAATTGAGGCGCCGGTTCAAGACTTGGTTAGAGAACGGGCTTGATCGGAAGACCAGGTCGCCGTTGGCACCTTGATGGTAACATGAGTCTTCCAAACCTTGCCGTTCGTGTGTCTGAGCTGGTCAGACCGCTTCCGCTCCTCCATAAGGGACTGCGTCGTGTGTACTGCCTCTTTCAGCCCGGGATAAGATTTTGCATAGAAAAAGCTTTCAGACATCAAACAGAGATTTTTGTTCTGAAAATAGGAGCAAACGATGGGGTGACGAATGATCCAATCGGTGACTACCTGCTGAGCGATTCTCGGTATCACGGGGTGCTCGTCGAACCAGTTCCGTATTACGCCCGACTCCTCGCCAATAACTTCGGACTAACCGCTCGATTCAGCATTGAGCAGGTAGCCGTCTCGCACTCTTCGGGGCAAATGAAAGTGTATTACATTGCCGAAAACGCTTCAGACCTTCTTGGAAAATATTTTGACGTCGCTGCCATGCGTGGGGTAGCTAGTTTGGAGCGAAAGCATGTCCTCAAACATTTGGCGCCGGAATATCACAATATTGTCGAAAGTGACACGGTAGAGTGTTTGACGGTGAAAGAGCTGCTAAGGCGTAATCACATTAAACACGTCGACCTGCTGCATATCGACGCCGAAGGACATGATTGGATCATATTGCAACAGTTCGATTTTAATCTTCTCCGGCCCAAAATCGTTCTTTTCGAGCGCGACCAGCTGAATACAGAAGATCAACAAGCTGCGCGTGGCATGATGGAGAACGCGGGCTATCAAGTGAAGGCGGTCGAGAGGGATTTTCTTTGCCTGTTAGAATGACTGTTTCCGTAATGATCACCACGAAAGGCCGCCTTGTGGATCTACGAGTGACTTTGCGTGTTTTGCAGCAATTGAATCCAGTGCCATTGGAGGCGCTGATCACGCTCGACGGCTGCACAGAGGACGCAGCTGAAACGATCAAAGGCGAGTTAGCGGGAGCGCGTGTGTTTGTAAATGAAGTTCGCGTGGGTTCGGTGCTTTCACGCGACCGAATGATGCGCGCGGCGCGGGGCGATTTAGTGCTGGCGTTGGATGATGATAGTTATCCGGAACAACTGGATTGCATCGCTCGTATCGTCCCAACGTTTGAGCAATATCCCAAGCTTGCGGTGCTCCATTTTCCCCAGCGCACCAATGAGTATCCCGAAACACTCGCGCAAGCGGACTTCGGCCCGGAGCGGTTAACGCGCACGTTTCCGAACTCTGGCGCGGTTCTGCGACGCTCAACATATCTTCAGTTAGCTGGCTTTGAATCACGGTTCTTTCACGCGTATGAAGAGCCGGACTACGCTCTGCAATGTGTGGCGTCGGGTTATGACGTGCTTTTCTCTCCGGTTATCACCATCCGTCATCATTACTCAGGGCAGGCACGCGATGAAATCCAGATCCACCATCGTCACGCGCGCAACGAATTGTGGAGCACGGTGATGCGATGTCCTTTGCCTTTTGCGGTCGGAATAGCTGGCTGGCGCGTGTTCTCGCAGTTTCGTTATGCCTGCAAACGCGGATGGTCCTGGGTCATTCGCGAGCCTGAATGGTGGTGGCAGGCGCTAGCTGGGATTCCGTATTGTGTTGGAAAACGCAGGCCTGTTTCATGGAGAGGTTATAAACGCTGGCTGCGCTTGCCATAGAATTCATGTCGCAGATGCGCTGCGTTGTAGCCACGGCGCTGTGTCGCCGTTGTTTTGCGTCCGATAACTGCGACAGCGCCTCGACACAGCGAGGCGGCTACAAGATCTCTGAGAAGCGCTAGCCAATGAAGTGGATTTGTTGCGCGCGAGAACAATACGCGATTCCCCGGGCGTTGACTAGCAGACCGGATGGGCAGCAAATCGCCAAGTTCGCGTCAATTTAGTATTCGACAGCTTCGTGTTTTATCGTTTCCTTGCCAAATGGTTGCCAAATGGTTGCCAAATGGTAAGCTGCTCAATATGAAAACAACCGTGACGGTGGATGAGGTGGGGCGGCTGGTGCTACCCAAGCCCGTGCGCGAAGCAATCGGTATCTCCGGTCGGACCAATGTGACTATCGAAATTGTTTCAGGCACGGCCCAGATAGCCGTAATCGACCGCCGAAACGGCCCGGTAACGCGCCGCCGCGGGCGTACCGTCTTCGCCGGACCCTTGCCGCCCGAGTGGGATAGTGGCGAAGCGATTTCCCGGATGCGCGAACGCCGAAACCGGCAATGAAACATTTCATCGATGCCTCTATCCTGGTGGAGGCTTGTCTGGCTGAGAGCAGGCACTTCACTGCAGCAGACGCGCTGGTGAAGAGAGATGGTGCGGTTACCTCAGCCCATGGATTGGCGGAAGCTTACGCTACGCTTTCCGGCGATGCGCGACTGAAGATTAAAGCTAATGACGCAGCACAAATGGTGACCGATCTGGCGCATGCGCTACAGGTTCATGCGCTTGCGGCCAAGACATACATCGAGCTGATCCGAGATTCGCCTGCCAAAGGCATTACTGGCGGTTCATTTTTCGATGCCATTCACGCCCAGGCAGCTCGCGAAACCAACTGCACAGAAATCCATACGCTCAACGTGCGACACTTCAAGCACGTTGCGCCTGATTTGAGTGTGAAAGGTTTCTGATCGGGGGCGTCTGCCTTTCAGCATGGTGCCTTGGATTTGTTGCCAACTCGGCGCGAGGGAGCACTACGCGATTCCACGCGCGCTATTTCGTCGGGGTACGCTTACGTCGCTTTTGACAGACGCCTGGTTCCCGCCCTCATCTTTGGTCGCGAAAATCTGCGGTCACAACTCAAAGCTCGCAGAGAGATTTCACGACGAGCTGAGCAACGCGCCAGTAAAAGAGTTTAGTTCTTCATTGATCCTGTTTGAGACGTTTTCACGTGTGCGTCGGCTCAGCGAATGGCAAAAAATCATCGCGCGAAATCGCTGGTTCCAAAGCAAAGTCGTCAAGGCTCTGACGTCTGACATCGGACCTCAGACATCTGACTCTCCCATTCTCTTGAGCTATAGCTACACCGCCCTTGAGCCGTTTCGCTACGCAAAGGCAAACGGCTGGAAGACGCTGCTCGTTCAGATCGATCCTGGGCCCGAGGAAGAGAGGATTGTGGCTGAAGAGGCCGCGCGGGTGCCTGAGCTGGCAGGTGCGTGGCAGCCCGCGCCACCTGAATATTGGGCTTTCTGGCGTGAAGAGTGTGAGCTCGCCGACCGGATTGTTGTTAACTCCGAATGGTCGCGTGAAGGGTTGGTTCGCGGAGGAGTTCCAGCCGAAAAGATATCCATTATTCCGCTGGCGTACGAGCCGGACGTTGGCGTTGCGCGGCTCACAGAGCCGCGGCTACAGCGGAAGTATCCGGAGCGTTTTACAGACAAGCGACCGCTGCGCGTGCTGTTTCTTGGTCTGATTAATCTGCGCAAGGGCGTCGCCAGGTTACTGGAGGCCGCTCGAATGTTGCGTGATGAGCCCGTTGAATTTTGGATGGTCGGATCTGTGGAAATCGCAAACGCCAGCACAGTCGCGGAGGCCGGGCGGGTGAAATGGTTTGGCCCTGCAACGCGCAAGCAGGCGGCTGAATTTTACAGGAAGGCCGACGTATTCATTCTTCCGACGCTCTCAGACGGGTTTGCCATTACGCAACTGGAAGCGCAGGCGCATGGTTTGCCCATTATCGTATCAAAAAATTGTGGCAAAGTCGTCGAGAGCGGCGTCAACGGAATCATTCTTGATGAACCGAGTGCTGCATGCATCGCACACGCTGTTCGCGACTGCATCGCGGGTCCGGACCGGCTGGAAACGCTTGCGCCCGCGTCAGGTGTACGTGATGAATTCACAATCGACGGACTTGCTCAGCAGCTACAAGAGCTCGGTGCAACCCTGTAGAAAGCTTTTGAATCTCCCGAAAGCCGCCAAGGTTCCATGCTCCGGCCGCGTAAACACGCATCTCCGAGCGTCGAGAGTAAATTCGTTTTTCATAGCGGACTTGCCCTCTCCCGCCTCTCGCCTTGGACAAGGGGAGAGGTCCGCGACTACATCGCGAGTCCGGAGCGACTGGAAAAGCTTGCGTCCGCGTCTGATGTGCGTGATAAATTCACAATTGAGGCGCTTGCCAATCAGTTGCAGCACCTGGGCGCAACTTTGTAGCAATTCCTCGTGATGATTCTTTCAACTTCTACTTTTTTTGAAGGATTCTTCCAGTCGGCGGTGACCCAAGAGCTAACTTTCTATCTCGCTGCCGTCGTGTTGGTGGTGTTGACGGCAGAGAGCTGCATTAAGCTGCTGAACCGGGATAGCTTTGGCATCACGGTCGGGGTGTACGTAACGGTATTCGCATGGTATTTCGTCGATCCGTTTATAAACCCCGAGCAGTATCATTATCTGCCTTCCTCCTCGTTAGGCCAAAGTTATGGGCAGGTAGTATTGTTCTTAATCGGATTTCGCGTTTTCATGCCCGTTGCAACACGTTGGATTCTGCGTCGGCGGAGTTCTGGAGTTTTTGATACGCGTCTCACTCCTGAGCAGATTTTGATCGGCGCCGCGGCTCTTTGGCTCGTTCTTTTTATTATTGGCATAGCTCGAATGGGCGGTGATGTGATAGGCGCTGTATTTCCGATCGATGGCCGCAATGGCCCGCACATGTGGGGGCGTGGTGCAGTGGAGAGTTCGGCGAGCGGATTTCTGATCTCCTTCGCAGGTTATGTGTTTAATGCCGTAACAGCGTTTCTAGGCGTCCTGGTATTTTTCCAGCGCAGTACTGCCTGGCGCTTGCTCGCAGTCGCAATGTTTGCCATGACGCTCCCGTATTTCTTTTTCGCGGGAGCGCGTAGCCATTTTCTTGCCGCGGTGCTGCCTTTTATCCTGACATATCTGTTTTATGGGCGTCATCTGCTGATCCTAAAACTGGCCATTCTGGCGATTGGGTTCTTCTGCCTGAATGACGGTTTCAAGTTTATGGTTGCATTTCGCGGCACTGGCTTCAGAGAGGTGCTGGCCAGTAAGAATCCGTATGAGCTCATGGATGAAGATTCGACACAAAGCGGGCTCAACATGACTCAGGAGCTTTGCTTCGTGAATGCTTATATCGAAACCGGCGGTACGTCTCCGGCGTATGGCGCAAGATATCTCAACGAGCTACTTAATTTCATTCCGCGTATGATCTGGCCTTCAAAGCCATTGATTGGAATTGACTACGCGAAGTGGCGCGGCTTTGAGAGCGAGCACGATGAGAACGGCGAGCTGGGTGTGAACACCACCGTTTCCTCCGGAATGATCGGCGGCGGCGTTTTGAACTTTGGCCAGATTCTTGGTCCAGTGGCAGCCGGCATACTGATGGCGCTTTGGACTGGTCTGCTTATCCGCTGGTGGGAACAGCGAAAATCGCTCCTCCGCCTGGTGTTATTCATGCTTGGCGTCGGTCTTACCTTCAACCTCGGCCGGGACATTAGCATGCTGGTGCTCTGGCCCGTCATATTTGCATACTTTTTTGTTCGACTTGCTGAGATTTGGGCCACGAAGCGGTTTCAACAACTGCCGCAGGCGGCAACTATCGCTCCCGCTAACGCCGTGCCGGTGCATGTGGTAGCTGGTCGGCTGAGTCAGTAACGTCGCGCCCTCACGTCGCGATGCCGGGCAGCGCCGCCATCGATTGGAACACGATCGTTTTCAGGGCGCTTATCATCAAGAGCATTTACGGCCGCGAAATGTATTAAACCCGGTACACGATGACGGCCATGATTCAGAGCGGCCTTGATATTTCACCTGTCATCCCCCACCGCTTTCCCTACACGGAATTCAAGGAAGCGATCGAGCTGATGAAATCCGGTAACTCCGGGCAAAATCGTGCTCGACTGGGGCGAACGCTGAATCAGCGACCACAGGTTACCCAGAGCGGCGAAGCCGCAGCCAAAGATTTAACCACGGATTTGAAACTCACTCGCTACCCGCGCTCGCTCACCGCTACCCTCGCAGCTTTTCCTTCTGTGTCGCTGTTCCCACAGCTCGGCTCGCTGATGACACGGATGGTTGATAAACAAATGCCGCTCACGAAACATACGAAGCACACCAATGAAGCAGAACCTGCGTGATAAAGCTTTCGTGGCTTTTGTGTGTTTAGTGGGCCGGAAAAATGATCTTTGCTATCTTGGTTATCTTCTGTTCGAGAAAGCGAAGTCGAGAAAATCTCATTGTTAGCTTTAATTGTCCTGTGGCGGACTGGTTTGAGATAGCGGCTCTGGCGCTTCGAGCGGCCTCAGATCTGATCCAGAATTCCGGTGATGTCCTAAAGAAAAGCCCGCGACAAGATAAACTCGTCGCGGGCGTTAAGGTGAATCCGGTCTATTTAAGGTCAGCGTGGACGCGGAGTAGGTCGACGAGGCTGGTGAGGACCAGCACCACAGACGATTCCTGTTACCGTTCCGGTGCCCGCGTGACCGGGGTTCCCATCGTAGCCGGGATCGGTGTGGATGGTCACCATCATGGGAATGTCCCCGCTCTCTACCGGGCCCGATTTCGTTATCGAGCTTGAGACAATTACTGTAATGTCAGCCGGGACGGTGTCTGGTGGGTGCGAACTATTGCCCGGATCACTTTCCCACGTGCCTCCACAAGTCGGCGGATTTGGGTTTGTACAATTGGCAAAGCCTTTGAAACTTGCTGGAGCTCGGCCCCCGCTCAAATGATTGTTCCTCCACCATTGGGCGCCCCAAAACGTCACATGATTACCCACCACTGCATCCATATCACCAATAACAAAAGCAGTACCGCATGTCGGTGTCATCGTAGGCGTAGCAGTCGCTGTCGCTGTAGCTGTAGCAGTGGCTGTAGCAGTAGCTGTCGCTGTTGGCGTGGGACTCGGAATGTCGCAGTCGACGAAAGCGGCGCCCTCTTGTTGGCCGGGGAGGGAATCGAACAAAGTGGTATCGTAGGCGTTCGTCACCGGATTAAAGGTTACGAGAGCGGTGCCGTGGTGGTTCTCGCTGTTAACGAGAATGCTGCCACCCAACCCTGCGAAATCGGTCAGCGGAAATTTGAAGATCGTGTTACCGTCGAAGACCGCCTGGAAGTAGGCGCCGCCGACGCAGGCAGCGCACGGACTCGACGGGATCACATTGACGCTTTCCGCACCGTCCCAATCAGGAAGGGTCCAATTGAAGGCATTTAGAGTAATGGTACCATCGCTCTTGATTGCGCGGACCAGACCGGCTTCATCGTCGGCCGCCAGGATCTGACCGGCCAAGGGACCGAAACCTGCCGGCGCTACAGCTGGTCCTTCAAGGTGGGCGCCCGGTATGACCGCGATGAACTGGACATTTCCAGCCCCGTCAATCGTCGAGACAGGGCCGTTCTCGCACGTCACGATCATCTTGTTCCCAAATGTGCCCTCATGGTCGAACGTAAGCGAGGAGTGGTCCGAGAAGGGGCATCCGATACCCATCACAAACGGCGTGATGATACCTCCCGAGAACTTATAGACGTCATTGCCTTGTGTGATGAAAACGTCGCGCGGGGTGAACCCGGCATTCGCGGACACACCTGGAGCGACAGCGAGGTATCTTTCTACGCAGGGCTGAACGGGTGGATTCGGGATCTGCGCCACCAACGAGACAGTCCCATTGCAGTCGATCGAATTGAAATTTTGGTTGCAGAATTGGGTCGCGAACACTTGATTCGGGATAGCGGCCACGCCCACGGGGCCCTCGATAATGGCAAATGGAGTTGGATTGGCCGTCGGCACATCGGGTGCAGCGGGCGCAGCTACGGACTTGGGGACAGCGGCAAGTTTAGCTGGATTGGCGGCGTAAAACACTCCTGTGAGCGCTAACAAGCCTGCAATTGTCAGATAGATTTTTGCTCTTAGGGTGATTTTGGTTCTTTTTTTCATTTTTGTATTCTCTATTTATCTCTACGGAAACCGGCGGGTGAAGTTCCCAAAATTCCGTCGGCCGGGGAAACATGCAGTCGCGATTCTCGCAGATTCCTCTTTTTAGGCAATACGTAGAATTGCGTACGAAAAGCCCTGTTCCGTTGTGATTTTCTGGTAAGGGGGAGGCGACTGATCTGCATCATGCCCCCCCGGTATCAATCGCGCGTTTCCTACGGAGAGGGCAACACTGGTGCCCGCGACTACATCGAAGCGACTGGGGAACAGATCGACGAGGAGGTGCGGAGACTGCTGGTTGACGCTTATCAACTTGCCGGGACGATTCTTAGGGGGAATCGCGACAAACTCGAACGGATCGCAAAAAATTTGCTGGAGTACGAAACCTTGTGCGGCTCCCAAATCAAAGAAATCGTCGAGCACGGCCGCCTGATAAATCCACCGCCAAGCGGAGCCCCGCTGCCCGGCAAGAAAATGCGGGCGGAAAACCCGCTTGGTTTAATGGCTCTCACCGCGCGCGAAATGGAGGTTCTGACTTGGATCGCACAAGGTAAAACGAACTATGAGATCGGCGTGATCCTGAGCGCATGCACCGGGACGATCTGCAAGCACGTCGAACGCATCCTGCGCAAACTCCACGTCGAAAATCGTACCGCCGCCGCTGCCATCGCCCTTGTGGCATTGGCCAACGCAAAAAGATGATCGATCCGGTGCGATGATGTGGCTTCTGTTTGTCATTGTGATTGAAGCCCCTTCGACTCTCCCGCGTCTGCGGGATCGCTCAGGGTAAACTCCGCAGAGTCGAGGAACCCGATTAACCACTTTAAATTGTGGATTACGCAGACTTCATTTAGACGATCGCGCCGCCGGTGGTCGCCGCGTCGTTGAGAGCACTCAAATTGCGCAGCGCATCGACTGAGCTACGCGACAAACTCGAAGCGCGATCGGCCATCGGACGCATGCATTTGTGCGGACGCCTTTGTCGGCCCCCCGGCGTCACCGTTGATGAAGGCGCGATTCTCGGAGCGGGGGCGATCGTGTTGAACGACGTGAAGCCGTGGATGATTGTCATTGAAAATATGGCACGCGATTAAGAGGCGACCTGAGCCAAAATGATCTCCGTTATCATCCTGACGCAGAATGAAGAAACAAACATTGCGCGTTGCCTCGATTCCGTATCATGGAGCGACGACATCCTCGTGGTCGATTCATTCAGCAACGATTGCACCGTGGAAATTGCAAAGCGTCACGGAGCACGTGTCATTCAACGAGCATTTGAGGATTTTTCGTCTCAACGGAATTTTGCCAGTGAACAGGGAAACCTTAAACACGAATGGGTTCTTCACCTGGATGCAGACGAAGTCGTTAGTCCTGAATTAAGAGCAGAGCTGGCAAGAGCGATGTTCGGTGACAAAGATGCTTACCGCGTTTCCTCGAAACTGATTTTTTGCGGCAAATTTCTGCGGCATGCCGGGCTTTTCCCCTGGTATCAAGTTCGTTTCGGTCGAAAGCAAGCCTTGCGCTTCAAACAGGTAGGTCACGGACAGCGAGAAACACTCGAGCCAGACCGTATCGGCACATTAAAGTCATCGCTTTTGCACTTTAACTTTTCGAAAGGGCTTTGCGATTGGATCGAGAAACACAACAGGTATTCGACCGCTGAAACACGGCACACCGT
>Ga0193727_1000871_pt1 | contig 12264 bp, 9 predicted proteins | sample H2c2metaG_FD_143051 | JGI IMG/M metagenome (GOLD analysis project Ga0193727, IMG submission 143051) | Soil microbial communities from a riparian zone of the East river system, Colorado, United States - H2c2 | ecosystem: Environmental > Terrestrial > Soil > Riparian zone | place: USA: East River...
ACGAGCTGTTGATGTATACCAGCACGCTGTCGCGCAACATCGGTCGCGCCGCGAACACCATCACCGGCACCGCGACCTTCGGCGGCGGCGCCTACGTCAATACGATGTACCTGGTCGACAGCACGGTCAGCGGCAATCAGGCGACGCATGACCGCAACGACGGCCAGACCAGCTACGACACCGGCGGCGGCATCTTCAGCAACACCGGCGGCTATGTCGTCGCATCGACGATCAGCGGAAATTATTCGTACGGCTTTGGCGGCGGCATCGCGGCGTTCGGCGGCTATACCGGCGTCATCAACAGCACGATTTCGGGCAACATCGCGCGTACTCGCAGCGGCGGCGGCCTCGACCTGCGCGTGTTCTACGGCGGCTTGCTTGCCAATACGACGATCACGGCCAATCAGGCGCCGACCGGCGGCGGCGTATACCTGCGCGGCGCGCCAAGCGTGTTTACGCTGCAGAGCACTTTGCTGGCGGGAAACAGGGCAACCGACGCAGGTGCCGACCTTGGCGCGATTTCTACCGTGACCATTGTCGGCGCAAACAATCTCGTCGTCGCCGCAGATGCCTCCATCACGCTGCCGAATGAGACGTTGCACGCCAACCCGAAGCTGCAGCCGCTGGGCGACAACGGCGGGCCGACGCGCACGCATGCCCCGTCGCCGGGAAGTCCGGCGCTCGACGCCGGCAACGATTTCGCCGGACTGGTCAACGACCAGCGCGGTCCGGGTTTTCCGCGCACCGTCGGAGCCGCAGCGGATATCGGTGCGTTCGAAGGTTTCGTGGTGCCGCGCCGGGCGCCGGTCAACGTGCCGGTTGCGGCGCACGGCGTGCTGGCTGTTCTCGCCGCGTTGCTGGCTCTGTTCGGTGCCGCGCGGCTGCGTCAGAGACGTCCGTCAGGTTTCTTCACGTGGCTGTCACCTGAACGAAGGCATCCTTCACATAGGTGAAAAACAGCAGCGGCCGCTGAAGGCGGCGGGGACACCCAGCATGAAACAGCGCGAAGAGCAGTCGGGATTGATCCTCCTGGTCGAGGACAACCGGGGCATCTCCGAAATGGTCGGCGAATTCCTCGAGCGGCGTGGTTACAGCGTCGACTATGCCGCCGACGGCGTGACCGGACTGCATCTGGCTGTGACCAACAGTTACGACGTGGTCGTGCTTGACCTGATGCTGCCGGGCCTCGATGGCATCGAGTTGTGCCGCAAGCTGCGCGCTGACGCCAAGAAGTCGACACCGGTGCTGATGTTGACCGCGCGCGACACGCTCGAGGACAAGCTGGTTGGCCTCGATGCCGGCGCCGACGACTACCTGATCAAGCCGTTCGAGATCCGCGAGCTCGAGGCGCGCGTGAAGGCCCTGATCCGCCGCGACCGCCGTCAGGTCAGCGCCGAACTGCTCAGCGTCGGCGACCTGGTGCTCGATACCGCCAGCCTGCGCCTGACCCGGGCCGGCCAGGAACTGATGGTTTCGCCGATCGGCCTGCGCCTGCTGATGATCCTGATGCGCGAATCGCCGCGCGTGGTCAGTCGCCGCGACATCGAGCGCGAGGTCTGGGGTGATCTGCTGCCCGATTCGGACACGCTACGCAGCCATTTGTATAATTTGCGCAAAATTATAGACAAGCCGTTCCAGAAGCCGCTGCTGCACACGATCCACAGCGCCGGCTACCGGCTGGCCGATCTCGACGCCGAGATCGCCGCGAGCCGTGCCGGCTGAGCGCACGAGTTGCCGCGCGCGCAAAGGGTTGCAAAAAAATCGGTGCAAGTGCTTCACCACGAAGGACACAAGGACACGAAGGAAGTGACAGGAGAGAGAACCGGCCTGCGTCGCCTTCTCTTTTTTCTTCTGCGGTGTTTTGCGCCTTTGTGTTGAATCCTTTGATCTCTCTTTTCCTTTGTGTCCTTTGTGTCCTTTGTGGTGAATCTTTAAGCTCCGCCTACGGCCGAGCTTCGGCGCTGACGAATTTTGGGGTTGTTGAAGATGCGCCTGCGCACCGGCATTCGCCGCAAACTCTGGGTCATGTTCGTCCTGCAGGTCGCCGCGATCAGCTTTGCGACGATCCTCGGCGTCTATGGCGCCGCCACCGTGCTCGAAGACGTGCTGATCCGCCGCGCGCTGACCGGCGAGGCGGAATTCTACTGGCAGCGCCTCGCGCGCGAGTCGCAGGCGCCGGTACCACAGACCAACAACATGACCGGCTACCTGGTGAACGGCGAGGCGGAGCGCGCGCAACTGCCGTTGCCGTTGCGCGCGCTCAAGCCGGGCTATCACCGCGTCGCTGGCGATGCCGGCGAGATGGTTGTGTTCGTATCCGACGGGCCGGGCGGGCGACTGTATCTGGTATTCAACCAGGAGCAGGTCGGCCGGCTTGCGTTCCTGTTCGGCTTCGTGCCGCTGATCCTGGTACTGATCATCATCTACATCACCACCTGGCTGACCTACCGCGCCTCGCGCCGCGCGTTGTCACCGGTGATCGCACTGGCCAAGGTCGTGCGCGACTGGGATCCGAAACAACCGAACCTCGCCGCGCTCGATCCGGGGTCGAACCAGGATCACGACGGCGATGTCGAGACGCTCGCGCGTGCGCTGCACGGCTTCGCCAGCCGCATCGAGGACTTCGTCGAGCGCGAGCGCAACTTCACGCGTGACGCGAGCCACGAGTTGCGCAGTCCGTTGACCGTCATCAAAGTCGCCGCCGAAGTGCTGCAGGAAGAAGAGCTGACCGCGTTCGCGCACCGCACGCTGGCGCGCATCGAGCGTTCGGCGCGTGACATGGAAGCACTGATGGAGGCGTTGCTGCTGCTCGCGCGCGAATCGGATACCGGCTTGCCCGAGGAGGAATTTCTCGCCAACGACATCACGCGCGAGGAAGTCGAGCGCGCCCAGCCGCTGGTCGCCGGCCGTCCGATCGACCTGCGCATCGAGGAGGAGGGCAGTTTCCTGCTGAATGCATCGCCGCGCGTGTTTGCGGTGATGGTCGGCAACCTCGTGCGCAACGCCTGCCTGTACACCGAGTACGGCGAAGTCAGCGTCAGCGTCGGCAACGATTTCGTGCAGGTGCAGGACAGCGGCATCGGCATGAGCGACGAGGAAGTCGCGCAGGCATTCCAGGCCTATTTCCGCGGCGGGCGCAGCCAGCGCGGCGGTCACGGTGTCGGCCTGACCATCGTCAAGCGCCTGTCCGACCGCTTCGGCTGGCCGGTCGAGATCACCAGCGAGCTCGGTATCGGCACCGTCGTCACGATCCGCTTTCCGCTTGCGCAGCCGCAGCCGGCGCCGCAGTGAGTCGCGTCGGCTTATACTCGGGCGATGCCCCGAGCCGGAGAACTCTCGCCATGCCGCAAGCCGCACAACTTTCGTTTGCCATCCTGCTCGTGGCCGCGATGAACCTGTCGACCGGTTCGGGTCAGGCGCATGCCGCCACCCCGGTTTTCGTCATCCATGGCGGTGCTGGCGTGGTTGCCAAGGAAGTCACGCCGGAGAAGGAAAAAGCCATGCGCGCCGAGTTGCAGAAGGCACTGCAAACCGGCTTCGCCGTGCTCAAGTCCGGCGGCAGCAGCCTCGACGCGGTCAGCAAGGCGATCGTGTTGATGGAAGATTCGCCGCTGTTCAACGCCGGCAAGGGCGCCGTGTTCAACCATGACGGCAAGAATGAACTCGATGCCTCGATCATGGACGGCGCCACGCAGCGTGCCGGCAGCGTCGCCAACGTGCACCGGATCCGAAACCCGATCCTGCTGGCGCGCGCGGTAATGGAGAAGTCGCAACATGTCATGCTGGTCGGCGACGGCGCCGAGGCGTTCGCCGAATCGATCGGCGTGACGCTGGTCGATCCAAAATACTTCTACACCGAAGGGCGCTGGCAGGAACTGCAGAAGGCGCTGAAGGAAGAACAGCAGCAGGCGGTCGATCCGGCCAAGGCACCGCATCACGGCACGGTCGGCGCGGTCGCGCTGGATATGGCCGGGCATCTGGCAGCGGGTACATCGACCGGTGGCATGACCAACAAACGCTTCGGCCGTGTCGGCGATTCGCCGATCATCGGCGCCGGCACCTACGCCAATGCGACGTGTGCCGTGTCGGCGACCGGCTGGGGTGAGTTCTACATTCGCGCCAACGCCGCGCACGACATCTGCGCGCGCGTCGAATACAAGGGCGAAGCGCTGGCCCAGGCTGCCGACGATGTCGTAATGGGCATCGTACCGAAACTTGGCGGCGACGGCGGCGTGATAGCGCTCGACGCCGACGGCAATTTCGCCACGCCGTTCAACACCGAAGGCATGTACCGCGGCTGGATCGACAAGGAAGGCAAGATGCATATCGCGATCTTCGCCGAGAAAGAGTAGCTCGGCGCATCAAGGGCGCCTTGGCGGTGCTCGACGCGATCGGACACGCCGGCGACGGCGACCCGCTCGTGGACCGGCAGCACATCGATCCGGTTGGCGATGCGGATGCCGACTGGCCTGTCAGCCCCTGGCGGGGCAAGATATTTTCCGGCGCAACGTTCACTGTGCTGGGATCGGCGTACAGTGACTGTTTTACAGAGTGGAGAAAGCCATGGTTCTGTGTCCGGTTGCATTGGCCGTCGGCTGCAAGGGCTGTCCGATCTTCAACGTCTGCCCGGTCAAGGGCGTCATCGGCGACTACAAGCCGGACGAAGCGGCAGCGAAATCCGAGTCGAGCGGCAGCGCCAAGAAGAAGTAGCTCCTGCACGCGTCAGAGCTAAGCTCGTCCCTCGTCCCTCGCCTCTAAAAGATATAGTGCAGCCCGACCGAGGCGAGCCAGGTCGCTTCGATCTGCAGGCCGTTGACGCGCTGATATATCGGCGTCTGTACAAAGGCGTAGGCGGAAAACCGCCGTGAGACATTCCAGTTGATGCCCGGACTCAGGTAGATCAGCGACGCGCCGCTGTTTTCGACGTCGGCATTGGCGCCGCTCTCACGCTTCTCGAAACGCGCGTTGATCTGAAGTTGCGGCTGGAACGTCTCGCTGGCCGTATAGCGCGTGCCGAAGTTGAAGTTGATGCCGGTGCCCGGGCGGAAGTCTTCGCGCGAATCCAGCGGCTGCGACAGCAGCGCGTGGGCGAAATAGCCCCAGTCCGACGCGAGCATGCCGAATTTGTATACTCCGAGCAGCAGGTCGGTCGTGCCGGTGCCGAGCTGCACGCCGCGGTCGAGCGGTTCGCCGGCCTGCGGACCGCTGCGGAAATCGCTGCCGAACGAGCCGGTCGGCAGCTTCAGGCCGAACTCGATGCCGGTGGTGCGCTGCTCATCCAGGCCGGTGAAGCGGCCGATCACGCGCAGGTCGCCGATGCCGGTGTCGTGCGACGTCGAGACTTCGCTGTCGCCCTCGGCGATCGTCGCGTGCGAGCGGTCGTACCAGGGCAGCATGAAGTTGACGCCCCAGTCCTTGTTCGGGCTGTAGTCCAGATCAAAGCCGTAGTTGCGGTTGATCGTGTATTGCTGGATCTCGTTGTCGTTCGGCAACTGCAGGCTCGAGCGCGCGACGCTGTCGGTGCCGGAGCGCAGCTGGTCCTGGTCGAAGTAGTCGAAGCGCACATCGGCGCGCCAGCCGCCACTTGCTGCAAACCCCTGGCTGGCCCAGTCCGAACTCAGCGTGCAGCCGCACGCGGAACAGGCGAAGGCGCGCAGTGGCGCCCCGCCGAGCAGGAGCAAGACAAGGCTGAGGGCAACTTTTTGCATGGACGACTTCTGGGAGGCATGAGCAAGGTTAATTCGTCAAAGGCGCCTGCAGGTTCACCGCGCCGCCAGGCAAGGCCATGTCCCGGAGCGCCGATTCAACGCCCCACGCATTCTGCCATCGGCACGCGTTTCGCGCTTTACATCGTTTTACCGCGTTTTACCGGCGCGCAACCGCGGTTAAACGATGCGCGGGCTAAGTTGCGGCTATACCACGGAATTCCGATATCCTTGGAGTTGGCGCCGGATAATTGCTGTCCGACGGCGTCGTGCTGTGAGCTCCGTTACGCCCCCCACGGCCACTTCCCTTCGACTCCAACTACAACAAAAGCGATGAGCATGGACTCAAAAGATCCCACGTCTGGCCGTCCGCGGCCGGCGAAGACGCGGCGGATGCCGTTCCTGATTGTCGTCGCCGCCGCCTTGGTGATTGCCGCGATCGCGTGGTGGTTCGCGCACGCCACGCCGGCACAGCCGCCGGGCGGCGGCCGTTCCGGTGGCGCGCGCGGCGGCGGTCAGGGCGGGCCCGGCGGTGGCTTGCCGATGCCGGTCGGCGTCGCCAAGGTCGAAAACGGCGACATCAACATCGTGCTCAACGCGCTCGGTACGGTGACGCCATTGCGCGTCGTCACGGTCAGTGCGCAGGTCAGCGGGCAATTGCAGAAGGTCAACTTCAAGGAAGGCCAGCGCGTCAGGGAAGGCGATCTGCTGGCCGAGATCGATCCGCGTCCGTTCCAGGCGGCGCTGACCCAGGCCGAAGGCACGGCAGCGCACGACCAGGCGCTGCTTGCCAACGCGCGCATCGATCTGGAGCGTTACCGCACGCTGTTCCAGCAGGATTCGATCGCCAAGCAGCAGCTCGACTCGCAGGCTTCACTCGTGCGCCAGTACGAAGGCACGGTCAGCTCGGACCGCGGGCCGGTGGAGACCGCCAAGGTCAATCTCGGCTACACCAAGATCGTCGCGCCGGTCGACGGACGCGTCGGCCTGCGCCAGGTCGATGCCGGCAACAACGTGCAGAACGGCGGCAGCATCGTCGTCATCACGCAACTGATGCCGATCGACGTGCTGTTCACGGTTCCCGAAGACAACCTGCCGGCGGTTCTGACAAAGCAGCACGCCGGCACCACGCTCGCCGTCGATGTCTACGACCGGGCCGGGCAGACCAAACTGGGCAGTGGGTCGCTCGCCAGCCTCGACAACCAGATCGACACCACGACCGGAACGGTCAAGGCCAAGGCGGAATTCGCCAACGCCGACGAAGGCCTGTTTCCCAACCAGTTCGTCAATGTGCGCCTGCAGCTCGATGTGATGCATGGCGCGACCGTCATTCCGACATCGTCGCTCGAGCGCGGATCCGGCGGCCTGTTCGTCTATGTCGTGCAACCCGATCACACGGTTGCGGTGCGCAACATCAAGACCGGACCGACCGAAGGCGAGCGTGTCGCCGTGACCGAAGGCCTGAAGGTAGGCGAGGAAGTCGTGACCAGCGGCGCCGACCGTTTGCGCGAAGGCAGCAAGGTGGAGTTGCCTGGCGAGAATCCGCAGAACGCGGGAGCGAACGGAGAAAAAGCAGCGGCAACCGCCAAACCCGCCGAGGGCGATGCGTCGCAGCGCGCGGGAAATCGCGGCGAGGGCCAGCAGGGACAAGGTCGCGGACAAGGCGAGCATCGGCGCCGCGACGGTTCCGGCAACGATACGGGTGCGCCTGGCAGCAAACCGTCCGATGGCAGTGCACCCGAAAAGCCGGCCGATGCAAAGCCCGCGAGCTCCGACACGAAGCCGGCAGGTAGCGGCACGCAATGATGTTGCGTTCATGCCGAGTCGTGAATAAGCCCTCTCCCCCGAAGACTTTCGGGGGAGAGGGTTGGGTGAGGGGGAAGCGCGACGTAATGTCCCAGCGTTTTGGAAGTGCTATTGGTTGCCCCCTCACCCCAACCCTCTCCCCCAACGGTAAAGCTGTTGGGGGAGAGGGAGCCAACACGCTGGGCGACTTCATGCGCGGGTTCATGGGCGAGTTCGTATGAACCCGTCACGCATCTTCATCTTGCGCCCGGTCGCCACGTCGCTGTTGATGGTCGCGATCCTGCTGGTCGGCATTCTTGCGTATCGCTACCTGCCGCTGTCGGCACTGCCTGAGGTCGACTACCCGACCATCCAGATCACGACGTTGTATCCCGGCGCGAGTCCCGAGGTCATGACCTCGTCGGTGACCGCGCCGCTCGAACGCCAGCTCGGCCAGATGCCTGGCCTGAACCAGATGTCGTCGACCAGTTCGGCCGGTGCATCGGTCGTGACGCTGCAGTTCAGCCTCGATCTGACGCTCGATATCGCCGAACAGGAAGTGCAGGCCGCGATCAATGCAGCCGGCACGTTCCTGCCGAGCGATCTGCCGTCGCAGCCGATCTACAGCAAGGTAAATCCGGCCGACGCGCCGATCCTTGCGCTGGCGCTGACGTCGAAAACGATGCCGCTGACGCAGCTGGAGGACCTCGCCGACACGCGCCTGGCGCAGAAGATTTCGCAGATCGACGGCGTCGGCCTCGTGACCTTGTCCGGTGGCCAGCGCCCGGCGGTGCGCGTGCAGGCCAATCCGACCGCACTCGCCGCGTACGGCATGAGCCTGGAAGATCTGCGCAACGCGATCAGCAGCGCCAACGTCAACTCGTCCAAGGGCAGTTTCGACGGGCCGACGCGTTCGTACACGATCGACGCGAACGACCAGCTCAAATCGGCCGACGCCTATCGCGACATCGTCATCGCCTACAAGAACGGCGCGCCGGTGTACCTGCGTGATGTCGCCGACATCGTCGACGGCGCCGAGAACAACAAGCTTGCCGCGTGGAAGGACACGGTGCCGGGCATCATCATGAACATCCAGCGCCAGCCCGGCGCGAACGTGATTCAGGTCGTCGATTCGATCAAGCAGAAGCTGCCGGCGCTGACCCAGTCGATGCCGGCGTCGGTCGACATCGGCGTGCTGACCGACCGCACCGTGACCGTGCGGGCGTCGGTCGCCGACGTGGAGTTCGAGCTGCTGCTCGCCGTCGTACTCGTCGTCGCGGTGATCTTCGTCTTCCTGCGCAACCTGCCGGCGACCGTGATCCCGAGTTTTTCGGTGCCGCTGTCGCTAGTCGGCACGTTCGGCGCGATGTACCTGTGCGGCTTCAGCCTCAACAACCTGACGATGATGGCGCTGACCATCTCGACCGGCTTCGTCGTCGACGATGCGATCGTCATGATCGAGAACATCTCGCGTTATCTCGAGGAAGGCGACAAGCCGCTCGATGCCGCGCTCAAGGGTTCGAGTCAGATCGGCTTCACCATCATCTCGCTGACGATCTCGCTGCTCGCGGTGCTGATCCCGCTGTTGTTCATGGGCGACGTCGTCGGCCGCCTGTTCCGCCAGTTCGCGATCACGTTGGCCGTGACGATCGTGATCTCGGCAGTGGTCTCGCTGACGCTCGTGCCGATGCTTTGCGCGAAGATCCTGCGCCATCACACGCCGGAACAGGAAAGCCGCTTCGCACGCAAGAGTCACGAACTGATCGACCGACTGATCGCCGCGTACGGGCGCTGGCTCAACTGGGTGCTCGACCGCCAGTTCGCCACGCTGCTGGTCGCGATCGGCACGCTGGTCCTGACCGTGATCCTGTACATCGTCATCCCGAAAGGCTTCTTCCCGATCCAGGATACCGGCCTGATCCAGGGTATTTCCGAAGCATCGCAGTCGATCTCGTTCGCGGCGATGGCCGAACGCCAGCAGGCACTCGGCAAGGAGATACTGAAGGATCCCGCGGTCGAATCGCTGTCGTCCTTCATCGGCGTCGACGGCACCAACACGACCTTGAACAGCGGCCGCTTCCTGATCAATCTCAAGCAGCATGGCACGCGTGACGACGTCGAAACAGTGATCGCACGCTTGCAGAAGTCCTCGCGCAACGTCACCGGCGTCGCGCTCTACTTGCAGCCGGTGCAGGACCTGACAATCGAGGACCGCGTCAGCCGTACGCAATACCAGTTCACGCTCGGCTCGCCGAACATCGACGATCTCAATACCTGGGTGCCGAAGCTGGTCGATGCGCTGAACAAGCGGCCCGAGTTGTCCGACGTAGCCAGCGACCTGCAATCGCGCGGACTGCAAGCGTACCTGACCATCGACCGCGACACGGCCGGCCGGCTCGGCATCACACCTGCGGCGATCGACCAGATCCTGTACGACGCATTCGGTCAGCGTCTGATCTCGACAATTTACACCGAATCGAACCAGTATCGCGTCGTGCTCGAAGTACAGCCCAAATTGCAGCAGGGCCCGAAGGCGCTGAGCAAGATCTACATTCCGGGCCTGAGCAACGCCAACAGCGTGACGCAGACGCCGCAGGGCTCGATCGCCTCGGCCGGCAGCACGGGAGGCCTGACCGCCGGCGGTACGCCGCAGGGAGCGACGCCCGGCGTCACGTCCGGCACGACGCAGGCCGCCGTTGCGAACGGCCAGCTGCCGCTGGAGACGCTGACGACATTGAGCGAGCGCGCTTCACCGCTGCTGATCAGCCACATCGGTCAGTTCCCCGCGACGACCATCTCGTTCAACATCGCGCCGGGCGCATCCCTGGGCGCGGCGGTCGAGGCGATCAAGCAGACCGAAGCGGACATGAAACTGCCGCAGAGCATCGACACGAATTTCCAGGGTGCAGCGCTCGCGTTCCAGGCGTCGCTGACCAACACGATCCTGCTGATCCTCGCCGCGATCGTGACCATGTACATCGTGCTCGGCGTGCTGTACGAAAGCTTCATCCATCCGATCACGATCCTGTCGACGCTGCCGTCGGCCGGCATCGGCGCGCTGCTCGCGCTGATGGTCTCGCGCAACGATCTGGGCATCGTCGCGATCATAGGCATCATCCTGCTGATCGGCATCGTCAAGAAGAACGCGATCATGATGGTCGACTTTGCGCTCGATGCCGAACGCATCGAGGGCAAGCCGCCGCGCGAGGCGATCTACCAGGCCTGCCTGCTGCGCTTCCGCCCGATCCTGATGACGACGCTCGCGGCGCTGTTCGGCGCATTGCCGTTGATGCTCGGCACCGGCGTCGGCTCCGAGCTGCGCCATCCACTCGGCATCACGATCGTCGGCGGCATGATCGTCAGCCAGGTGCTGACGCTGTTCACGACGCCGGTCATCTACCTCGCCTTCGACCGTCTCGCGCTGCGCCTGCGCAAGCGCTTCGGCGGCGACACTCCTGCGCATGACGCGGAGGTGCCAGCGTGACGCTGCACCTCTCTTTCTTGCTCGTCGAGCTTCCGGTGTCCGTGCCGGAGCTTCCGCTGTCCTCCGGCCAGCGGGTAACTTTGAAAGTGCAAGAGCTTCCACTGTCCTTCGGCCAGCGGGTAACTTTCTTTGCTGGTGCAAAGAAAGTCACCAAAGAAACACCTTCAAGATCTGAGCCGTCCCAGGAGGAGCCGCTCGGGCTTCGGGAAGGGTGCGCAGACTCGCACGCGCAACTCGGCTTTCTCGGACTGTTATTCCCGCCCCTTTCGGGCTGCAGGGCCGCGACGGAATCGGAGGCCCGCTCTGCGTTCTATGAAAGCGGGCCTGTCAACTTGCGGCGGAGGAATCGTCCATGGAACTCCTCGCGAGATCGCCGGTTTGCACTGCGTCAAACCTGGGCGCGCTCAGATTCTGAAAGGTGTTTCTTTGGTGACTTTCTTTGCACCAGCAAAGAAAGTTACCCGCTCCTCCGCAGGAGGAGTGGAAGCTCTTGCTTTCCCAGAAACTCAGTAAGTGAGCACGAAGAGCAAACGCTTCGCAAAGACATGCTCCTCCGCAGGAGGAGTGGAAGCTCTTGCTTTCCCAGAAATTCAGTAAGTGAGCACGAAGAGCAAACGCTTCGCGAAGACATGCTCCTCCGCAGGAGGAGCGGAAGCTCTGGCTCTCCTGGAAATCCAGCAAGCCTAGGCGGAGAACGATCGGTTCGCCGAGAAACTGCGGGTGGAACGCCGCCATGAAGTTCACGAGTCTGTCCGAGCCGTTCATCCGCCGTCCGGTGGCGACGACGCTGCTGACGATCGGCATTGCGCTGGCCGGCATGGTCTCGTTCGGACTGCTGCCGGTATCGCCGCTGCCGCAGGTCGATTTTCCGACGATCGTGGTTTCGGCGTCGCTGCCCGGCGCGAGTCCAGAGACGATGTCGACCTCGGTCGCCACGCCGCTCGAGCGCCAGTTGGGCCGCATCGCCGGTGTCACCGAGATGACGTCGAACAGCTCGCAGGGTTCGACCTGTCGCGCGATATCGACGGCGCCGCGCGCGACGTGCAGGCCGCACTGAATGCTTCGCTCGCCCAGTTGCCGAGCGTGCCGACCAACCCGAACTATCGCAAGGCTAATCCGGCCGACGCGCCGATCCTGATTCTGGCGATGACGTCGAAGACGTTGAGCACCGGACAGATCTACGACGCGGCATCGACGGTCGTTGCGCAGAAGATTTCGCAGATCAACGGCGTCGGCCAGGCCACGGTCGGCGGGGCGACGGCGCCGGCGGTGCGCGTCGACATCAACCCG
>Ga0193727_1000873_pt1 | contig 12247 bp, 8 predicted proteins | sample H2c2metaG_FD_143051 | JGI IMG/M metagenome (GOLD analysis project Ga0193727, IMG submission 143051) | Soil microbial communities from a riparian zone of the East river system, Colorado, United States - H2c2 | ecosystem: Environmental > Terrestrial > Soil > Riparian zone | place: USA: East River...
CCCCCTGCGCCCGATTCTCTTCGATCAGTTGACGGTAAGGGAACTCCGCCTGCGGGTATTTGTAGAGGTACTTCATGTAGCTATGGGTCGGAGTGCTGTCGAGGTAGAAGTAATACTCCTTAACGTCCTCGCCGTGGTTGGCTTCTGAAGGGACCAACCCGAACGCGCGCTCCTTGAGAATCGGGTCGCGGCCGTTCCACAGCGCGAGCGCGAACACGAGCAACTGATACCGATCGCAAAATCCGGCAAGCCCGTCTTCGCCCCACCGATAGGCTCGGCTGCGAGCCTGCTCGTGCGTGAAATAGTCCCAGGCGTTTCCGTCGGCGCTGTAGTCTTCGCGGACCGTGCCCCACGCTCGCTCGCTCACGTAAGGGCCCCATCGCCTCCATGGTGGAATCCCGGGGGCGCGCTCGCTCAATCGTTCGTGTTCTTTTGTCGGACCGGATGTCGTTGCATCTTGTTTGCTCTTCATCTTACCTCGGTGAGTTGTCAGAGCTTAGAGCCGTTCGGGCCCAGATAGATATAGATGAGGATCGGCTTGATAACAAGACCAGTTCTTTCAGGGCGGTGCGCAAAGTGATGCTTGATGAGTCATCAGCTTTGTGGAGTAGACGTGTTCTGCGGTTGGATGTCCAGAGGACGAGTCTTGAGATAGTGGTCGTAAAAGAAATAGGCGGTCGCCAGCAGCAAGAGCATCGACACCAGCCCGATTACCAGTATGACCAGAAAGCCTCTGCGGACGAACGGCGTCGGCGCGCCAAGCTCATGCTCCGGTTGCGAGAAAGACTCAGCGAAGCTGCCAGCCGTCTGTTCGTCGACCGGGGGAGCCGTCTGCTCGGTCTGCTTCTCAGCAGAGAAGGCCGTAGTTGCCAGAGACCGGGTTGATCGATCGCGCTCCTCGCTCATACCGGCCGCGTACCGATCTAAAGCGCCCGCCGTTCCGGCATCGGAGTACTCGGGACTGAGCGTAGTGAAGCTGCCGGTAATCGATTCTTCCTCGGAGGCTAGCGCTTCGCCGTCGAACCGCGCGATGACCACGGTAATGTTGTCTTCTCCGCCTTTCTCATTGGCTTTTTCGATCAGCAGCCTGCACGCCTCGGTCAGATCGTCGGTATCTTGAACTGTTTTGCGCAACTCGTCAGGCAGCACCTTGTTTGACAACCCGTCGCTGCACAGTATCAAGCAGTCATTTCGGAAAAGCTGCACGGCGCTTATCGCGACCTTGACGTCCTGCTGGGTTCCCAATGCTTGCATGATCACGTTCTGAGGCACGGCAGCCATCTGCTCCAGGCTGACAGCGCCGGAATCATACAGCACCTGGGCCAGTGATTGGTCCTTGGTAAGCTGTTTGATTCGCTCGCCTCGAATCAGGTAAGCCCGAGAGTCGCCCACCTGGGCTATGTAAGCCGCGGTTCCCTGCACCACCACGGCCGTGACTGTCGCGCCCATTCCCGAAAGGTCGATGTTCTCTTGGGAATGATCCCAGATTCGCTGATTGGCCGTCTCGGTCGCCGTTCTCAAACGGTCTGCGATCTGGGCTTCGGGCGACTCGTTCATCAAGCTGTCGCAGATCGTAGCGACGGCCATCTCGCTGGCTATCTCTCCGGCTGCCGCTCCGCCCATCCCGTCCGATACGATCATCAAGCTGCCGCGCTCGCCCAGGCGATGCGCGCTTATGTCCGGGCCTAATCCGACGTTCCCCGTGGAGAGATCGGCCACCAGGAACGCGTCCTCGTTGCCGGTTCGGTGCATACCGACATCGGTGCGGGCAAAGACTGAGACTGAAACGTCGTCCATCAGTTGCCTCAGGGCAGCTCCGTTTCGCGGTTCGTTACCCGGACGCCGGGTAACGAGAACCACGCGCGCTAAGTTTCAAATCGGAAGAGTTGCTTGCCGACCAGGATCATATCGCCGGGTTTGAGCTCGACTTCGTCTTTGATCTTGATGAAGGTGCCGTTGCGGCTGCCCTCGTCGGTCAGGACAAAGCTGGCGCCGCGGCGCACGATCCGCGCGTGGCGTCCGGACATAAAGCCGTCGTGCGGGAAAGTCATTTCACCTGAAGCTCTCCCGATCACGGTCTCATCCGCGAGATCGTAGGAAGCGCCTTCCTGACCGCCTTCCATCACCAGAGAGAGTCGTCCTCGAACGGGCGCGAATGGCGAGGACATCACCATCGTTTGTGGCAGCGCGGCGGTCATGGGCGCGCCACAGCTCGCGCAGTACTGTGCGCCCGAATTATTTGTTTGGCCGCATTGTGTGCAGAAGACGCCGCTGACGGCCGGACTAGCGGGCTCTGCCGCCGGCTTGGCTGGAGCCTCCGAATTGCGAGCCGCAGGTGCTGAAGGCGCACTCGCCTGCGGTGGATCCGCGCGCCGTGTAGGTGGAGGATCGGGTGTCGCAGACTTTACGGCTGGAACAGCCGGGCGCTCGACTTCGGTTATGAGGGTGGGTGGGAGAGGCGGACGCGGCGGTGGCGCGGTGACTACCGGGGCCGCCTGAATTTCTTCCTCAGCCGTCTTCAACTCAGATGAAACGCTACTCACTTTCTTGAGCTGGTCGGAAGCCACGGTCCTGAATCCGTCGGCTGGCTTCCAGTCGGTTGATGGAGGAGTTGGAGCCGGCTGCTGAAGCCTCTTGCCGCACTGCTGGCAGAAAGACCATCCGACCTCGTTAAACGTTTTGCACTCGGGACAGGTGATTCCTTCTTGCTCCACTGAGTTGGTCGCCTCCTGATTGGATTTAGAAGCTGATGCTTCATCTAGCCCGGCAGCCCGTTCGGCGGGTGAACTGGCTGCATCGATGATCCCCGCAAGCGGAGTCGCGCACATTCTGCAGACTGCCGCTCCGGCCCTGTTGCCGGCGCCGCACTTCGGACAAGTGATCATCTAAGCTCTCCGGTTTGCGCCGCTATTATACGGAAAGGGGGTTTTGATGGAAACCTTTCTAAGCAAGGCTGGCGCGTGTCGGTGGTCGAGCCGTCGAGCCTGGAAAACCCGGATCCTCCTCACGAGAATTGTGTGGTGGGTCAGTTTGAGTTCAGAGTTCAAGCTTCAGCTTGCTCTTTCCGCCGAATGAACATGAGAAGCAAGCTGAAGCTTGAACTCTGAACTCGGACTGACCACACTACCGAGAATTGAGAAAGCGGTCGCTCCTTCGATGCAAAGCAAGCCAGTGCCCGACCCGCATCCCTTAACGCGCGGCGTCACCACTACGATTGCATCGAGTCGAGGAAGTCCGAATTCGCCTTCGTCTTGCTTAGCTTATCCAGCAACAGCTCCATCGCTTCGGTCGCCGATAGCTGCGAAAGTACCCGGCGAAGCACGATGATTCGATTGAAGTCCGCAGGCGCCAGCAGCAACTCTTCCTTTCGAGTGCCTGACTTGTTGATATCGATCGACGGGAAGACGCGCTTTTCCGTGAGCTTGCGATCCAGGTTGATTTCGAGGTTGCCGGTGCCCTTGAACTCTTCGAAGATCACATCGTCCATTCGCGACCCGGTGTCGATCAACGCCGTCGCGACGATCGTGAGCGAGCCGCCCTCTTCGATGTTGCGCGCCGAGCCGAAGAACCGCTTGGGCTTCTGAAGCGCGTTCGAATCGATGCCGCCTGACAGGATCTTGCCCGAAGGTGGGACGACCGCGTTGTGAGCGCGCGCAAGCCTTGTTATCGAGTCCAGCAGGATCACCACATCTCGCCGGTACTCGACCAGCCGCTTGGCCTTCTCGATAACCATGTCGGCGACTTGAACGTGACGCGTCGGCGGCTCGTCGAACGTAGAGCTTATGACCTCGCCGTGCACCGAGCGCTGCATATCGGTGACTTCTTCAGGGCGCTCGTCGATCAGCAGCACGATGAGGGTGACTTCGGGATGGTTGCGGGTAATGGAGTTTGCGATGTTTTGAAGCAGCATCGTCTTGCCCGTTCGAGGAGGCGCAACGATCAACGCGCGCTGGCCCTTGCCGATCGGCGTCATTATGTCGAGCACCCGGCCGGCAAGGCTCTCGGGGTCGGTCTCGAGACGGAGCTTTTCTTCAGGATAGAGCGGCGTCAAGTTGTCGAAGAAGACGCGGTCGCGCGCCATTTCGGGCGGTTCGAAATTGATCGCTTCGACCTTGATCAACGCGAAGTATCGCTCGCCTTCTTTTGGCGGACGTATCTGACCCGAGATCGTATCGCCGGTGCGCAAGTCGAACTTGCGAATCTGGGACGGGCTGACATAGATGTCGTCCGGGCCGGGAAGGTAGTTGTAGTCTGGAGCCCGCAAAAAGCCGAACCCATCCGGGAGCGTCTCGAGTACACCCTCCGAAAAGATCAGTCCGGACTTTTCAGTCTGCGCCTGGAGGATCTTGAAGATCAGCTCCTGCTTTCGCATGCCGGTCGCCCCGGCGATGTCCAGCTCCTTGGCGATCCCGGTCAGCTTCGAGATGGACATGTCCTTCAGGTCGCCAATGTCCATCAGTTGATTGATATCTTCTGCCATGATTTTTCTGGATGCCTCACAGTCCTGGGCGCGCGCAAGCGGCTTGCGTTCGCGACCCTCGGGTCATTTTAAGGGGTACTAACCATTGCGGCTGATGATCTCGGAACGAATCGCTGAGTTAGGAAAACCGGGTTTCGTTCGCGCGTCGGACGCTGGATTGGAGAGAGAACTCGGCCGATCCTTTCAATCCGGATTCCGGGGTTGGTGATCCGAGATCCTTGTAGTGATTTCTTTCCAGATGCGGTCTGCGCCGATGCGTGTGACCGCGGAGTACACAATCAGTTTGTCGTTTTGCACCGCCGACTCGCGACTGATTTTGGCCCTCAACTGGTTTCCACTGAGTTTGTCAGCCTTGGTTGCAATAATGACGAACGGCTTTTCCTTCGATTGAAGCCACTCTATCATCTGCAGGTCTAACTTGGTGGGCTCTTGCCGCGAATCAGTGATGACAATAGATAGCACAAGGTTTGGCCGGGTTGCAAGATATTTCTGGACCATCGGCCCCCACTCTCTCTTTACATCCGAGGGCACTCGCGCGTAACCGTAACCGGGCAAGTCCACAAAGTAGAACGCGTCGTCTATCAAAAAGAAGTTGATAAGCTGAGTGCGGCCCGGTGTGGAACTCGTGCGAGCCAATCCGCGCACGCCAAGCAGACTGTTCATCAGACTCGACTTGCCGACGTTTGACCTTCCCAGGAAAGCAACTTCAGGCCGGCCGTCCCGCGGGTAGTGCTCAGGATGGGTCGCGCTCTTTGTGAACTTCGCGCTCTTGACTCTCATGCGTGACGCGTGATTCGTGATGCGTGACCAGCCATTCGCGCGCAATCACGCATCACGAATCACCTATCACTCTCTCTACTCAATAACTTGATTCGCGGCCGGCGCTTCGCTGGGTGGCTGTCCCCAGAGCGGCACCTCGGCAGTCGGGACTTCAGGCTTGGCCGCCGGTTCTTCAAGCGCGATCCGCCACGCTTCGTCGATAAAGTCGACCTGATGGATCGACAACGCTTCCTTTACGTCCTCGGGCAGTTCTACGAGGTCCTTGCCATTTTCCTTCGGCAGAACGATGGTAGTAATGCCGGCCCGATGAGCCGCCAGAAGCTTCTCCTTGACCACGCCAATTGGAAGCACCTTCCCGCGCAAGGTGATTTCACCGGTCATAGCCACATCGCGGCGAACCGCTACGTGAGTCAGCACCGAAACGATAGCAGTCGCTATGGCGATCCCCGCCGACGGGCCGTCCTTTGGAATCGCGCCCTCCGGGACGTGCAGGTGCAAGTCGTATTTCTTGTGGAAGTCAGGCGTGATGCCAAGCTCCTTGGCCCGACTCCTGACGCACGACAATGCGGCGCGAGCCGACTCCTGCATCACTTCGCCGAGTTTGCCGGTGAGCGTGATGTTGCCGCGGCCGGGCATCAGCGTCGCCTCGATGTGAAGAACTTCGCCGCCGACATCGGTCCACGCCAGTCCCGTCGCAAGCCCGATCTCGTTGTGAGCGCCAAGCGCCTGCGGACGAAAGCGAGTCGGTCCGAGCAGTTCCTTAACAAGATTGCCATCGACCAGCTCACGGAAAATTGATGGATCATCCGAGGTCAGCAGACGACGCGCCAGCTTGCGCAACACCGATGCTATCTCGCGCTCGAGGCTTCGCACACCGGCCTCGCGAGTGTAGTACTGGGTTATGGTGACGATGCCGTCTTCGAGAAACTCAACCTGCTCGGTGGTGAGCCCGTTCGCTTCGAGCTGCTTGGGCATGAGATGCCGCTTTGCGATCTCCAACTTTTCCCGCTCGGTGTAGCCGGGCAGCCGAATGGTTTCAAGCCTGTCCTGAAGCGCCGGCGGTATTGTGTGAAGCACGTTTGCCGTCGCTATGAACATCGCATGCGAAAGGTCATACTCAACGTCCAGGTAGTGATCGTGAAACGCAAAGTTCTGTTCCGGATCGAGCACCTCGAGTAGCGCCGCCGACGGATCGCCGCGAAAATCCATTCCGAGCTTGTCAACTTCGTCGAGCATGATTAGCGGGTTGATCGTGCCCGCTTTCTTCATCATCTGGACAATCTGGCCCGGCAGCGCCCCGATGTAAGTGCGGCGATGGCCTCGTATCTCAGCCTCGTCGCGCACGCCGCCCAGGCTCAACCGCACGAACTTGCGGCCCGTCGCTTTTGCGATCGAACGGCCGAGGCTGGTCTTTCCGACACCGGGAGGACCGACGAAGCAAAGAATCGAACCCTTGGGCCGCTCGACAAGCTGACGCACTGCGAGATATTCGAGAATGCGCTCCTTGACCTTTTCAAGCGCGTAGTGATCGTTGTCGAGCACTTCCTGCGCGGCCCTGATGTCACGAACTTCCTCGGATTTTTCCTTCCACGGAACCGCAAGCAGCCAGTCAAGATAGTTGCGAGAGACTGTGCTCTCAGCCGACATCGGCGGCATTTGCTCGAGACGCCGAAGCTCCGCCATCGCTTTCTCGTAAGCGTCCTTTGACATTCCGGCCGCTTCAATCTTCTGCTTCAGCTCCTCGATCTCCGCCTTCTCGTCTTTGCGGCCAAGCTCTTTATGAATCGCTTTGATCTTCTCGTTGAGGTAGTACTCCTTTTGCGCGCGCTCCATCTGGCGCTTGACGCGGCCGTGTATGGCGCGATCGACCTGAATCTTTTCGAGCTCGACTTCCAGGACTTCGACCAGCCGGGCCAGCCGATCCTGCAGCGAGAAGATCTCGAGCATGCCCTGCTTGTCCTCGACCGAGACTTTCAATGCTATCGTGTCGCACAAGCGCGCCGGGTCGTCGTTTCGGAGCGCAGTCGTCAGAGTCTCAGGGTTGCTTAGCTCGGTTGACTGCCGGACGTACTGATCGACGAGCGAGCCAACTCGGCCGATCAACGAGTTCAACCGCGAACGCGGCTCTTGCTGATCGGGCGCCTTTCTTAGCGTTGCAAGCCAGTATTCGCCGTTGTCTTCGACGCGGACCGACTTGGCGCGCTCTATCCCTTCGACCATAACCTTGATGTTGCCATCGGGAAGACGCAGGTTGTGAGTTATGCGCGCGATCGTGCCGACCGAGTAGACCTGCTCGACAACCGGTTCGTCGATCGTCGCGTCGTGCTGAGTCGCCAGAAAGATGGTCTTGTCGCCGCGAAGCGCGGCTTCAAGCGCGCGCACACTGGCTGGACGTCCTATGACAAACGCGACCATCGTGTACGGAAAGACAACCACGTCCCGGATAGGAACCATCGGGCATTTGACTACGTCGCTGGGTGTGCTGTCGCTAAATTCATTCATGATTTTTATTGGGAGTTGGGGATCGGGGGTCAGGGGTTGGGGCAACCAGCCCCTGGCCCCTGGCCGCCAACGCCCTTTTTCCTAGCCAGCCTTCTCGAGGACAGGGAACGTCGCGCGACGGCTCTCGACCATCTCGCGCGTCACAACAAACTCCTTCACCTTCTTATTGGACGGAAGTATATACATTACATCAAGCATAAGCTCTTCTAAGATCATCCTCAGCCCGCGCGCGCCCACCTTTCGATCGCAAGCCATACGAGCTACGGCCACCAGCGCGTCGTCTATGAAGCGAAGCTTGACGCCTTCGTACTCGAATAGCTTCTGGTACTGTTTGACCAGGGCGTTTTTGGGCGTGGTTAGTATCTCGACCATCGCGGATTCATCCAACTCGTGGAGCGTTCCGCAAACCGGCAAGCGGCCCACGAACTCGGGTATCAGTCCGAACTTGATCATGTCTTCCGGCTCGACCTGGGTCAGCGTTTCGCTCAGCCGTTTCTTACGGGCGCTCTTGATGTTTGCGTTGAACCCCAGCGCCTTCTTGCCTATTCGCTTCTCGATAACTCTTTCGAGACCCACAAACGCGCCGCCGCAAATAAACAGGATATTCGTCGTGTCTACCGGGAAGAACTCTTGATGTGGGTGCTTGCGGCCGCCCTGGGGAGGAACGTTAGCGACTGTGCCTTCAAGGATTTTCAGCAAGGCTTGCTGGACACCCTCCCCGGACACGTCTCGAGTAATCGAAGGGTTCTCGTCCTTCCGGCAAATCTTGTCGATCTCGTCGATGTAGATTATTCCGTTCTGAGCGCGCTCGATGTCGCCATTCGCGGCTTGCAACAGCTTGAGAATGATGTTCTCGACGTCCTCGCCAACGTAGCCGGCCTCGGTGAGCGTGGTCGCGTCGACTATTGTGAATGGAACATTGAGCATTCGCGCGAGCGTCTGAGCGAGTAAGGTCTTTCCAGTTCCCGTAGGTCCGATCAACAGGATGTTCGACTTTTGAATTTCGATGTCGGAGGTCCGCCGCTTGAGCATGTCAATTCGCTTGTAGTGTTGATAGACGGCGACGGCCAGCTTTTTCTTGGTGTCTTCCTGGCCAATGACGTAGTCATCGAGAAATTCTTTGATCTCTACAGGCTTCGGGAGAGGCGGGCGGCGCGCGGCGGTTTCTTGCTGCTGATCATCGGTAATGATCTCGTTGCAAATATCGATGCACTCGTTGCAGATGTAAACAGTTGGGCCGGCAATCAGCTTCTTGACTTCATTCTGTGACTTGCCGCAAAACGAGCAGCGCAGTGTGTCCTCGCCTCGTCTCATCCGGTCTCCAATCTAACGGGATTTCTAACTTAAGCTTTCATCGTAACTATCAGAAGTAAATACCATTTAGGAACTGCTCAAGCCATCCTGCTCACGCCTCGCGATGAGCTATCACCTGGTCGATCAGGCCGTATTCCTTGGCTTGTTCGGCGCTCATGATTCGGTCGCGCTCGACGTCGCGCTCGATGACTTCGATGTCTTGTCCGGTATGCTTCGCCAGTATCTGGCTCGTTAGCCCCCGGAGTCTCATTATTTCTTCAGCATGAATCCTGATATCGGTAGCCTGACCCGACACTCCGCCTATCGACGGCTGATGAATCAGTATGCGCGAGGTAGGAAGCGCGAACCGTTTGCCAGCGGCACCCGCAGTCAACAGCAATGCTCCCATCGAGGCACACTGGCCGACACATATAGTCGTCACGTCGGGACGAATGAACTGCATCGTGTCGTATATGGCCATCCCTGCGGTAATCGATCCGCCCGGGCTGTTAATGTAAAGCGAGATGTCGCGGTCCGGGTCTTCGGCTTCGAGGAATAAGAGTTGAGCAACGACTAGATTCGCTATCTGATCGTCGATAGGAGTGCCTATGAAAATGATGTTGTCTTTCAGAAGCCGCGAGTAGATGTCGAAGGCGCGCTCGCCGCGCGCGGTCTGCTCGACGACCATCGGCACAAGAGCCATGCGTGGGTCATTCTCCTTTTGAGTCTCGGTTGCCAACAACATTCATTATACTTGGCCGAGCCCGTCGCCGGAAGCGACTTTTTCATTACATTCTTTAGGGAGCCTGCTCCTCATTCGAGTTCGTGTCGAGGGACGATGAAAGCTTGCAAGACCAACCTTATCCTTTTGCTCGTTCGCCGGCGCCGGCCGCTAGTTCGTCGCCGCCCAATCCTTCTACTTCTTCTATTCGAGTGTCAGCGGAAGCAATGACAAGATCAAGGGCTTTGCGGTTTCTAACCTGCTCCTTGATGCTATCCAGCGACCCTTCCTTTGTCAAGCGAGCCCTCAAAACGTCTGCGGTGACTCCGGATCGTTCCGCGATTTGCGAAATTTCCCGATCAACCTCCGCGTCGGGCACTTCGATTTTCTCGGCTTCGGCGATGCGGTCCAGGATGAAAGAACCTCGCACTTCTCGCTCAGCGCGCTCGCGTTGACTCTCGCGGAGATCATTCCAGTCTAACTTCAGGCTGCGCGGATCGAGGCCCTGACCAGCCAACTGGCGGACGAAGGTGTTCAGCCTCGCGTCCATTTGCTTTTCGACGATGTAATCGGGAACGTCGAAGCGATTGCGATCGACCAACTGCTCCATCAGCGCGGAACGCAATTCGGAATCTGAGCGGTGTTCCCCTTCGTGCTCGAGCTTAGCGCGGATGTCGGCGCGAAGCTCTTCGATGGTCTTGAACTGTTCGCCGATTCCCTGAGCGAATTCGTCGTCGGCTCCCGGCAATTCCTTCAAGCGAACAGCCGTGACCTCAGCGGTGTAGCTGACATTGCGTCCGGCGTACTGCTCGGGCTTGTAGTCTCCGGGATAGGTTATGGCAAAATCCCGCGTGTCGCCGGGTTTCGTGCCGGTCAACGCATCAGTGAATTCCTTCAGCACCCCTTTGCCGCCCAGTTCGATTTCAAGGTCTTGCTGTTTGATTGACAGTTCTTCCTTCGCAGGCTCAACCCCTTCCTCGCCCTCCGCTGCTGCCGTCTCTGTTTTGGGTTCGATCTCTCCGGTTAGGTTGACCGTCACCAGGTCGCCAAGTTGAGACGGGCGATCCTCTACCGGCACAAGCTCGGCGTTTCGTTCCCGCAAGCCGTTAAGCGTAGACTCGACGTCTTCGTCTCGGATTCTATAAACACGCTTCGTCAACGGGAGAGATTTATGGTTCGAAACCTCGAACTCCGGGACGACTTCGACCGTGAAAGTCACGTCGATCGATTCGTCATCGCCGAACTTAAGGTCGTCGACCGCCGGCTCTCCGATAACCTTCAGATCCTTCTCGCGGATCGCGTCTCCCAGCGAGTGCGGCAGCAGATGTGAAAGCACTTCGTCGCGCAGTTCTTTGCGGAACCGCGTCTTAACCACAGAGCTTGGCACGTGGCCTCGCCGAAAGCCGGGCACGGTAACCTGGCGTGCGAGTTTGGTTGCCATCTTGTCGGTTTCTGTGCGGACCGTGTCGCCCGGGATTTCGAGCCGCAGTTTCTTCTTACAGTTTTGTTGGTCTGTTACGGTTATGTTCATTAGATCAGATCAACTTTCGAAGGCAGTCACGCGATATTAGCAGCCGGCTGGTCCCCGTCAATCGATTAGCGCCAACCAGAAGCTGAGAACTGCCTGGTGCGAAAGGGGGGACTCGAACCCCCACACCTTACGGTACCAGATCCTAAGTCTGGCGCGTCTGCCAATTCCGCCACTTTCGCAATCTCGAATCAAGAAACATAAAGGATAGCGCGGAACATTTGCAACCAAGGGAAATTCCAGCCAGAGAGTCAGTTTGAGTTCAGAGTTCAAGCTTCAGCTTGCTCTTTCCGCCGAATGGGAAGCAAGCTGAAGCTTGAACTCTAAACTCAAACTGATCCCCCACCGAGTTTCAGGTTCTCGGTTTTGATTTCCGTTGCTCGTGTTACTTTTCTCTCGGCCTGGCGCGCCTCCTTACTGGAAGTCTTAGACGCCGGCACGTCTCTCATCTCAGCTCCGCCTCCAAACCTCCGGCTGTTTTCCGCAAGCTCACCGCTGAGCGACGGGTCACTTCATTTATTTTCGGATAGACGAGCCCTATACTTGACTTATTCAGTCAGGTATATAAAATAAGAACTGACGCCGTAATAGGGTCGCTGAGAAAGCGCGTCAGAGGGGCCATGCAAATCTCAACGAAGGGTAAGTATTCCGTGAGAGCGGTGCTCGATATCGCTCAGCACTCGAAAGGCTCGCCGGTGCCCCTCGCGGCCATCTCGAAGCGGGAAGGGATCTCGCTGCAGTTTCTTGAACAGCTCTTTCAGCAACTGCGCAAGGGCAATGTCGTCAACAGTGTGAGAGGTCCGCACGGTGGCTACGTGCTGGCTCGCGAGCCGTCGGCGATAACGATTGGTGAGATAGTTCGGTTGATCGAGCCTCCGCTTTACACCACCTCGTGCTTCAGCAATGACGGAGCCGTTGAGAACTGCCGCATCGGTGACACATG
>Ga0193727_1000874_pt1 | contig 12229 bp, 10 predicted proteins | sample H2c2metaG_FD_143051 | JGI IMG/M metagenome (GOLD analysis project Ga0193727, IMG submission 143051) | Soil microbial communities from a riparian zone of the East river system, Colorado, United States - H2c2 | ecosystem: Environmental > Terrestrial > Soil > Riparian zone | place: USA: East River...
GATGTTCCAGTCGGCTCTTATCTTTCCGGCGGTGTCGACTCGAGCATGATCCTGGCGTTGGCCTGCAAGCTGAAAGGTCCGGCGATCAACACCTATACCGTGCGCGTGCATGAGCCGGAGCTGGATGAATTGGACGCAGCAAGTCTCTCTGCGCGACACATCGGCGCCAAGCCGCCGATCGTGCAGGATTTCCGCGATGAAGACGCGCTCGCGACGTATCCAAAACTGATCACCGCCGCGGAAGCGCCCGTGATCGACACAGCCTGCGCCGCCCTGCTTCAACTGTCCGGGCGCGTTCACAGCTGCGGATGAATGGCTTGTCGGTTATCCCTGGTACAAGGCGGCGAAATTGATGGGTTATCTCGACCTGATTCCCGGCCTCGGTCTCAGCAATGTCGCCCGCAACGCCTATCTGAGCGTGAACAAGGTGCCGCATTTTCCCAATGCCTGGCGACGCGAAGTTGAGAATTCGGTCGGCGGTCCGAATGCCTGGATCGATGCCTACGGGATGCTCGCGATTTCGAAGCTGCGCTTCTATAGCGAGTCCATGCACGAAGCGCTCGGACAGACGAATCCGTGGACCGAACTGGATTTTCCGGTGGAACGCGCCAAGCGATGGGACCCGCTCCATCGCGGAGTCTGGATTGCCGCGCGCGTGCTCTTAGCCGGGCATCTTCTCCAAGCCAAAGGCGACCGCGTCGCGATGCATTCTTCAGTCGAAGTGCGATATCCATTTCTGGACGAGGATGTCTTCGATTTCTTGGCGAAGCTGCACCCACGCTGGCGACTTCGCGGGTTTCGTGATAAGCACCTACTGCGACTCCTGGCCGAACGATGGGTGCCAAAATCCGTGGCACGCCGGCACAAAGTTATTTTCCGCGCGCCGCTGGACAGCTTTCACATGGAACCGGAACCGCCGTTTGTCGCGCAGCTTTTGAGCGAGGAATCGCTCCGCAAAACCGGCTATTTCGATCCAGTCGCAGTTGCTCGATGGCGGACCGACTTTCGTAAAATGCGCCCTGGCTCGCTGCCGCGGCTTTCGGTCGAGATGGGTCTGATGGCGGTCGCTGGGACGCAGCTGTGGCATCATCTTTTCATGGGCGGCGGGCTGGCGGATTTGCCTCAGTGGTCAGCGGTGCCGACGCCAGCGGCGGTTGAAGCCGCCGCCGCATCGACAGCGATCCCCCTAACGAAAAGCTAAAGTTTCGCCAACGTCTCCCGCCCACGCTGTTTTGTTTCCGGATCGTCTTTTTCGGTGTCGGGCATCGTGAGACCCTTGTTGATGAATTGGCGCGCTTCTTCTTTCCTGCCCATCTGCGAGTAAATCCTCCCGAGCTCAATGTAGTGCATCAGACGGTTTGGATTGAGCGCGATCGCTTTCTTCATTGCACGTTCAGCCTCCTCGTATGATCCCTTCGGCAGTTGGCCATAAATCAGCCCGGCCACAAATCGCTTCGCCGAGCTGACCTCTGCCAATACGCGATTCCATCGGCCAAGAACATGCCAGGCGGTATCGTTGTGCGGATCGATGGCAAGCGCTTTGTCCACCGATACCTTAATCCGTGGAGAAGCGGCCACCTGCTCTTTCGTAGGCAAGTACGGCAGCATTTTTCCAAGAGTGATGGCCGGCGCGAGCTGAGCGTCGCAGTCCTTTGGTCCACATGCTGCGGCGCGGGTGGAATAGTCCAGCGCGATGTGGCCCAGCCGCAGCTTTTCTCGCGTATCCGGCGCGTCGGTCATGAGGTAGCGATACTGCCGAGCGATCCGGACAAGCAGTTCCGAATTCTTCGGCTCCACTTTCTCCGCCGACAGATAGAGCGGTAACGCATCGTTAGCCTGAAATTTTCGCTCGAAGGCTTTTCCTTTTTCGACAAGGGTGTCAACTGATTCAGCGGCGGAACCGGCGTCAACCAACAGCAACGCTGCTGTTGCGACGGCAATGAGGCGGTGGATTAGGGATTTCATCAGAACATCGTGGAGAGAGACTATTCTAAGATCGGCTGAACGCATCCCCGCGGTCTTCGCGCTGCCCTTAAGAACCTCTCTTGTCCGAACTCTCGGCTGGTGGCCCGAAGATTTTACGACCAAGCTTCTATTAAGACGCAAGAACGGCGTTCAATGTTCAAACCCTGGTTTGCACAGTCACCGACGAGACCGCGGCTGCTCTCAGCCACGAATCTATTATGTGAATATAAAAATGACAACACTTGGCGCAGCTTTGCTCGCCATTGGCTGCTTCTGGTCGAGCCAGGCTTTTGCACAGACCACTACGACCGTAACCACGACAAACGGCGCATTTACTGAATACGTTCCCGGCTCCGAGACAATGGTCGTCAGAAGCGAAACTGGCACCAGCCCGTTGCGTTATTCCGTAACCAAACAGACGACGATTGTTGATGAGACTGGCGCCCCGGTTGCAGTCGAACGCATTTCGGCCGGCAGTCCGCTCTCAATCCAGTACACCGGTTCAGGCGACCGCCTGGTAGCGTCTCGAGTTGTTGTACGGCGGGCGGCAACGGCGACTGCTCCGGTGACAAGCGCGCCCGCCGTGACCGAACAGCAAACCACCGCCACAACAACAACCCGTCCTCTGACGGACGAGGAAAAAGATGCGATCGAAGAGGCACGAGAAAAGCGCAAGGAGGCAGCGAAAAAAGAGATCGAGCGTCAAAAGGAGGCGCTGGAGGAGGCCAAGGATAAACTCGACGACCACGATTAACCGCGCTGTCTCCGCTATTCCGGTGCCGCGGCGCGTGCAAATCGCCGGCGGCCCGATTTAACGGTTTTTCACGGCGGCCTCGACCAGTCTTCCCGCATTCAACAGATCCGCTTCGGCGAATCGCGGACCGACCAGTTGCAAACTGGTGACCGGAACCGGTTGGTGGGCGATAGGGATCGGGATCGCGAGGGCGGGAACGCCGCCAAAGTTCACGGCCTGCGTATTCTGCAAAGATAGTACCCGCGACTCATGAAATCCACATTGTTGAAGACGCGGCGCAATTCTGATTTCCACGCAGCCTGTTTCCGCAGGGCTTCGGGATAAGCGGTCTTATATTGAACCCCGCCGAGGGCGATGACTGCCTTTGTCCGAATAGTCACTTGAGATTCGTTTTTGAATTTTTGGTCATAAAGCCAAGCACCTACCGCAGCCACTGTCGCTGCGTCCTTTTGAGCCTGAATCCACTTTTCGGTAAATTCGGAACCCAGGTTTACGACCTTGAATCCAGTCGCTGCCAGGGCGTTATCCACTGCGCGATCCACGTTGGGTTTCGTTCCTTCTATATAGACGCGCCCGATTCGAAGCCTGTCGGCTGAAGGTTTGGCGGCTACCGCTTGTCGATAGCGCCCTGAGAATCCCGCCTGCAGCAAGTCCATGCCTCGGACTGTGCCGGCGATGTCTTTGGCCAGTGGTCCAATTGTGTCGAGCTGGTTCGGAGCAATCGGATATACGCCGTCGATCGGGACCAACCCAAAGGTTGTCTTCAAACCAACAACTCCGCAGCAAGCGGCCGGCACGCGAATCGAACCCGCGGTGTCGGTGCCGAAGGCAACATCGGCTTCATCGTTTGCTACCGCCACCGCCGATCCGCTCGACGAACCACCTGGAATGCGCCCTCGATCTAATGGATTTCGCGGCGTGCCGTAGTACGCATTCATGCCGGAAACCGCCACCGCCAGCTCCGACAAATTCGTCTTTCCCACAAATTGCACTCCACTTTGGCGGGCGATTGCCAAACATTTTGCATCGCGTTTTGCAGGCGAGGCGTGCTTGGCAAGGAATTCGGAACCGGCCGTGGTCACCACGCCTTTCATGTCGATCAAATCCTTCACCGCCAGCCGCAATTTCTTGCTGTCGTTTGACGGTGGCCAATATTCGATGAAGGCCTTGTCGCGTGTCGAACTTTCCGGCCGCGCCTTTGGAATTGCGCAGCCGCCAAGCCAGATCATGATGAAGATCGCGGGTACAATCGTTCGGATAACCGCGGACTTGAACGTCGCGATCCGAAAGCAGAGCCTGAATAATCCGGACATGGTGCCCACTAAATAACATGGCGCCAAGCGCGCCAACCAAGGAATCGGTTCGTTAGCTAATAACGGCCGTTAGGTGCAGCCTTATCGGTGATATGCGGCCGCGGATTGGGCCGGGTTGTATGGTACTGGGCTACCAGCGGTAGGAGCATAAACGAAGACAAACCGGTCCTTTTTTACATCCACCGGCTCAAGAAGTAAGCCTTTGTTACTCGCCTTCTCGCTGTATTCGACGAGGACTCGGGCGGTTCCGTTGAACCCCCACATCTTGAATCCGGTGCCGAACAGCCCGCCATTAGGGTAAAGCTCGTCCAAACCGGCCATGGCATGAAAACCACTGACCGCGACCTTGTCTTTTCGATAAAGCCGGTCGTCGGCGCGGTATTTGATCTTTCCTTCATCGAGCAACCGTTTGCGCGCGACGCCTAGATCAAAACCTTCCTTACGGATTTCGTACGGGCCCCAGATGGCAACGGCATTCTTCGCGTCCACCGCGAGCTTGATCGTTTCTGCGAGACTAAAGTTTCGGCCGGGCGAAATGGGGCACTTGTTGTTCTTCGGAACAAGCCGGCTTCCCGGGCCGTCAAAGACGCACAGGTGAGGATTGCTAAGGAAATCGCGAGGTAGCCAGCTGATGGTAAACGCTTCGAATTCCCAATTCTTGTATTTTCGCGTTGGCAACCCAGGAGTCAGTTTTGTTGGATTGTTGTCCGCGAACACCCGAATGACGGAGATGAACGAATGCGAGAATTCCGGGTGATTTCCGCGGTCTTGATACGCAAACGGAATTATAAAATAGCGGTCGCGCGTAAGAGTGCCTTCACCAAGCCGAGGAGCGATTTTGGCTTTGATACGATCTACGATCTGCGTGTAGAGGGGCACGTCATAATCTGAAAAATCGACATCCTGCTTGAGCAAGCCTGCCTGCGCGACGATGGGCAAAGTAAAAAGTAAGATGAAGGTTCTGAAAAACACATCGACAAATTACCAGGAAACGACTCCGATTGGAAGTCCGGAGTAGGGTGGGGGATTCGCCCGCGAAATCGGGCATCCTGCCAGATGCCTCACTCAGCGCAAAGCGCAACGACCGAAGGAAGAACGTCCAACGCTCAACGTCCAACATCCAACGCAAAAGATCGATTCCGCATTTGGATGATTGGCGCTAAGTTAATTTTCTGCTGCGCTTCACAACGGTGGCTTCGATTTCGACTTCGGCGAGGAATTGTTGCGCAATCGGGGATAGTTTTCCGGCCCAGGCTATTCCGACAATCACGGGCGGAAACCCTGGCAATGGAATCACGCTCACTCCGGGCGGCGATTTGAAACCGGGAGCGGCAACCATGCCGCCATTGCTTGGCCACATAATAGAAAAGCTCGAGGTGATGAATGTTCATGATCGAATAATTCGATGCTAACCGGCAAATTTATCGATTCACGTAACTGCGCCAAACCGTGCATTATGTGAACCAGTTCGCCCACTTTAATTTATGGAAGCTCTCGTTTTTCTCTTGCTGCTTGTCATCGCCGTGTGCTTCGTGCTGCCTCTAGTCGCAATCGCAAAGGCGACTCGCGCGCGGCGTTCCGTTGCAGATTTCGAAACCAGATTGCGCAGCCTGGAAGGGGAGTTGCAGATGTTAAAGCATGCACCGGGCGAACTGAGAGCAGATCGGTCACCTGCTGCAAAAAGCGAAATGGCAGAAGGCGAGCCTTTCTCGCCGCCGGTTGCGGAGGGTCCGGAGGTAAGACCCGCTTCCATCCCACCGCCATTGCCAGAGGAAGTGATGGCTGCTGCGGCATCTTCGCCGCAACCGCCATCGGCTCCTAAACCGGTCTCTGCCGAGTTTCCAGCGCCACAACCTTCGCTACCCGCGATCAACTGGGAGCAATTCATGGGCGCAAAACTCTTCGCGTGGATCGGCGGACTGGCGCTGTTCCTCGGGGTTGCGTTTTTCTTGAAATATTCGTTCGAGCACAATCTTATTTCCCCGGAATTACGCGTGGCGATCGGCTTTGCAGTGGGGCTGGCTTTGGTCGTAGGCGGGTTAGCGCTCAAGCGGAAGGAGAACGTGGTTACAGCGCAAACACTTTGCGCGACCGGAATTCTGATTCTTTACGCCGTCACTTTTGCCTGCCGATCGTTTTACCATTTCGCGTTTTTCGGATTGGTTCCGACTTTCCTCTTAATGACGCTGATCACCGCGGTGGCATTCCTGCTCGCCGTGCGTCTGGACGCGATCATGGTGGCCATTCTCGGAATGGCCGGCGGTTTTCTTACGCCCATTCTGCTCTCGACGAGACAGGATAATCCGTTTGGTCTTTTTGGTTATATCGCACTCCTCGATATCGGCCTGTTGTTGGTGGCGCGCCGGAAACAATGGAGCGCGCTTCCCATTCTCGGCGCAGTTGGGACCGTGCTAATGCAAATCGCGTGGGTGTCACAATTCTTTCTGCGCGAGCAATACTTCCTTGGCAATGAGGTGCTCGTGCCGATGGCAATTTTCCTCGGTTTCGACCTTCTTTTTTGCACCGCTTCGGGGACAACGAAACGCGGATTGAAATCGGAAGGCGCGTTCTCGGCCGCGGCCATCGGGATAGGCGGTGTCGCGATCCTGTGGGGCTTTTATTTTCTCTCGTTTCAAACTTTGGGGAATCGCCCCGCATTGTTGTTGAGTTATATTTTCCTCGCGGATGTCGCTCTGCTGGCAACTGCCATTGCGAAGGAAAAGCTGGCCGCACTGAGCACGGTGACCGGTCTGGCCGTTTTCACATTTCTCGCGACTTGGACTGCGTGGTATCTCACGACACAAAATCTTTACGTCGCGCTTGCCGCATTTTTCGTTTTCGCGTTGGTACACTCAGTGGCGCCGCTGGTGCTGCATCGATTTCGCAAGATCGATTTGGCGTGGTGGAGCCATCTGTTTCCCGCGCTGGCGCTTGTGCTGATCCTAATGCCGGTCTTCAACTTGCCGGAAGTTTCGTTCGTAGTTTGGCCCCTCGTGTTTTGTGTCGATCTGATCGCCATCTTTTTGGCGGTCGCCACCGGCGCTTTGCTGTCAATCCTGGTTGTTTTGTTGCTTACGTTTGTCGTGATCGGTGCATGGATGTTGCGGATTCCGATCGAGCTCGCAGGCTTGCCGGGTTCGCTTCTTCTTCTTGGCGCTTTCGCCATGTTCTTCATGTTGGCGGCGATTTGGGCAAGTCGCCAGTTGCCGACTGGTTCGGGCATCACGACAACAGCATCCGGAAAATTGTTTGGCGCTTTCAATAATCCCGCCAATTTCGCGATCCAGCTTCCCGCTTTGTCCGCGACGCTTCCCTTTCTTTTGCTCATCATGGTGACGCTTCGGCTTCCATTGGTGAATCCTTCGCCAGTTTTTGCCCTCGCGCTCGTGTTCGTCGTCCTGCTTCTGGGCATGGCAAAGATATTTTCTCTCGATCTGCTCTCCGTGGTCGCTCTTGGAGCGACTCTTGCCTTGGAATATGCCTGGCACTCTGCGCGCTTCAGTGCCGATCACGCGATGCTGCCGCTCGCCTGGTACATCGGATTCGCCGCCGTCTTCACGATTTTCCCGTTCCTGTTTCACCGACAATTCGCTGCAAAAACTGTGCCGTGGGCGACGGCTGCGCTGGCCGCGCCTTTGCACTTCTTTCTTGTCTATGATGTAATGCGAACCGCTTATCCCAACGGCATGCCGGGGTTGATTCCCGCGGCGTTCAGCTTGCCGTCACTCCTGGGTCTGATTGTGCTTTTGAAACGGACGTCAGCGCAAAGTCCGGCGCGAAATGCGCAGCTCGCATTATTTGGTGGCGCCGCGCTGTTTTTCATCACCCTTATTTTTCCAATTCAGTTCGATCGGCAATGGATCACTCTCGGCTGGGCGCTCGAAGGTGTGGCTCTCTGCTGGTTGTTTCAACGGGTGCCGCATCCTGGGTTGCGTCTCGTCGGAGCTGCGCTGCTGGCGGTTGCATTTGTGCGACTCGCTCTAAACCCAGCGGTCCTCAGTTACCATGCCCGCTCAGTAACACCGATCTTCAATTGGTATCTTTACACGTACGGCATCGCCACGATCTGCCTCTTTGCTGCCGCGCGGCTCCTTGCGCCGCCGCGAAATCTCGTTCTCGGCCGCAACGCTCAGCCACTGTTTTACGCTCTTGGAACGATTCTCGCGTTTCTGTTGTTAAACATCGAGATTGCCGATTACTTCAGCCGGCCGGGCATGGCGGCGCTGACATTTCAATTTTCCGGAAACTTCGCGCGCGACATGACCTATAGCATCGCGTGGGCGGCGTTCGCGCTGTTGCTCCTGATCATTGGCATTCGTCAAACTGCCAGGCCAGTGCGGTATGCAAGTCTGGGATTGCTCGGCGTCACTATTCTCAAGCTTTTCCTGCACGATCTTTCGCAGCTCGATCAGCTTTATCGAATCGCCGCATTCGTAGTGGTCGCGATTATCGCGATCTTCGCCTCTTTTCTTTACCAGCGCTTTCTTGGTCTCTCCGAAAAGCCGATCCAATGAAATTCGGATTTCCTGGTTTCCTGATCGCAGTGTTTTTGCACGGCGCCCTGCTTGGTGCAATAACGCCGAACGAGTGGCGATTCAGCCAAACTATCGATGTGTCAACGACCGGATTGGTTCGGGTAAACGTGCCGGCTGAAACGCTCGACGCTGCGCGGCCCGATCTCGCAGATGTGCGCATTGCAGACGGTGCTGGGCGCGAAGTGCCATATCTGATCCATCGGCCCATGCCTCGCCGCGAGTCTGCGTTGCGTCCTCGGGAATTGCGCACTGAGCTCGAGCCAACAGCAACCCGGATTACATTGACGACCGGGACAAAATTCGTGCTAAAAGGCGTTACCTTCGAAACGCCCCAAGGCGTTGAATTCATTAAGGGGGTGAGGGTGGAAGGTTCGCATGACGGGGCAACATGGCTCCAGCTCGCAACTGACAAGCCGATTTTTAGGATGGCAGGCGGCGCGGCGAATCCGAGCGTTTCCTTTTCCGAGGGAGCTTGGGAATTCCTCCGACTCACGATCGACGACAGTCGCACGGCTGCGGTTCCGTTCACGGGCGTGCTCCTGCAAGTGGCCGAAACAAACGCACCAGCCGAGGCCTTTCCGCTCACAATCAAGACGCGTGACGAAAGTTCCGGTCTAACGCGACTTTCAGTTGATCTTGGTGCGATGAATCTGACGGTTGCTTCCCTGGGCATCGAAACGACCGACCCGTTGTTTGTGCGTCCGGTAACAATTGCCGTGCCGGAATTGGCTAACGATAATATTGGCGAGCAAACGCTCTGTACCGGGTCGATTTATCGAGTGGACTTCAATGGCAAAGTGGAATCGCAAGTCGACATTCCCATCGACAGCCAAATTCATGGCCGCGAATTAATCGTGCTCATCGATAACAGCGACAGTCCGCCACTCGTCATCAATGCAGTCCACGGTAGCAGGCGCGTGACAAATCTTTTATTTTTTGCACGTGAGGCGGGCCGCTACCAACTGCTTTCCGGCAACAGTCAGTGTGCTGCACCACGTTACGACCTCTCGGAATTGGATGAACAATTGAAAAACGCTGAAGCTGTCGAAGGTCGGGCGGGACCTTTGATTGGAAATGAGGATTACAATAGACCGGATAACCTCGCGGCGCTTCCCTTGACGGGCGCAAAGATCGACGTCGCTGCTTGGAAATTCCGCAAGCCAATTCAACTTTCGAAACCTGGAGCACAGCAGATCGAACTGGACCCCGATGTACTCGTCCGTGCCGCACCGGATCAGCGCGATTTGCGAATCGTTGTCGACGATCGACAACTTCCATTTCTACTTGAGCGCCCCTCTATTTCTCGCTCGCTTCCGTTGGCATCCGCGTTGGCCAATGATCTGCAGAAGCCGAGACTTTCACGGTGGTCGCTGAAATTGCCGCAGGCCGGCATCCCGATCACGCGGATCACCTGCGCGGCGGATTCCGCGCTCTTCCAGCGCGAGATGCGTCTGTGGGAAGAAGCGACGGACGATCGCGGCGATAAGTTCCCTCGCGAACTTGGTCACGCTACTTGGAAAAGAGTTCCAGGGGAGACGGCGCGAGAATTTGCGATTCACCTCGATGTCGTGCCGACGAGCGACATGCTGCTTTTAGAGACGGACAATGGCGATAATCCGGCGATCAAGCTGCATAATTTCCGCGGCCATTATCCTGTCAGTCGAATCGTCTTCAAGACTGCGTCCGACTCTACTCAGCCAGTCTGGATCTACTACGGAAATCCCGACGCTGCTTCGCCGCGTTACGACGTGGCGCTGGTCGCAGATCAGCTTTTCCGCGCAGAACGCGCCTCTGCGACGCTTGGGCGGCAGGAAAATATGCATTCGAAAACCGAGCGAATGATTCAAACGCTGAGCGGTTCCTCGCTTTACATTTTCTGGAGCGTTCTCGGGATAGTCGTTGCTGCATTGCTGTTACTAATCTCTCGCTTGCTGCCAAAAACGTAATGAGGGCCAACCTTTGGCTGCTTCAGTGTTCAAGAACACTGGGACGCTGCATCTTCTGTCTACTTATCACAGATCACTGATCACAATTTGAATGACGATGTTCCTTGGATGCGGTTTTGCCGCGAAGTATCGCGAGGGCGGCGGAAATTTTTCGGTACCATTACAATGGATGCTTGGACTGCGGCGATTGAAACTCGACGCGATCTGGCTGGAGCTGTTGCCGGGGACAAACGATCCCCGCGCCGACCAGGCCAGGATCGATAATTTCCAGCGACAATTGCGCACGCACGGATTGGCTGGTCGATACTGTCTACTTTATCAAAACCCGGCGTTGGACACGCATGACTTATCAGACATGCGTTGCATAGGCATGTCGAAACGCGCTTTGCTCGATCGACTGGCGGGACCAACCACGCTGCTCAATCTCAGTTATTCGATTCATCCGCCGTTTCTTTTGCAGTTCGAGCGCCGGATTCTCTGCGATCTGGATCCGAGCGAAATCTTTTATTGGATGACCAAGCTGGAGATGGGCCAATCCTATCACCACGAGTTCTGGACGATTGGCCTGAACGTTCATGGGCAGGATTGCCAGCTGCCAAGATCGTCGCTTCGCTGGAAAACATTTTATCCGCTGGCGGACACGAAACTTCTCCGCCGCCGGCCGCGTCCGCGCCTGCCCAAATTCACGACGATCGGCCAATGGTATTGGGGTGGGGCGCTGGAAGTGGACGGCACGTTTCCAGATCTTTCGAAAAAATTTGCGTTCGAGCCTTATCTCGATCTTCCGAAACGGATTCCCGAAGCGCGTTTCGACCTGGCAATGAATATCAAGGCGGACGATCCGGAGCGAGCGCGTCTCAAGAAGCGCGGCTGGCACGTTGTCGATCCCCACTGGGTTGCGCGCACGCCCGGCTATTACCGGCGCTATGTGGCTGGAGCACTTGCCGAATTTACAGCCATCAAAGGTGTGGATGTGGCGTGGCGGACGGGCTGGATAAGCGATCGGGCTGCGGCTTTTCTTGCGCTGGGGCGGCCGGTCATTACCGAAGCAACCGGAGCGGAAAAATATCTGCCCTCAGAGGACGGATTCCGTTTTGTCCGAGGCCCTAATGAGGCAGAAAGCGCAGTGAAATTCGTGCTGCGGGATTGGGCGCGACTCTCCAGGCAGGCGCGCAATTGCGCCGTCGAAGTCTTCGATTCCGCGAAAAACCTCCGAAAGATTCTCGATCTTTGAAGGTTTTACCCGGCGGGCGAGACGCCCACCGGCCGCACAGCCTCGCCGCAGGACGAGTCCGTCCGACTGGCGGACAGGATGGCTATACTCCAAAAAAGGCGCTCGTTTTTGGCGTTGCAAAACGATTTGCGGGTGTTACTCGTTGTCCCGTTATGGCTGACTTGATCAAAGCAGGCGCGCTGAAAGAGCGCATGAAAAAAGTCCCCGAATGGGAGTTGGAGAAGAAGCACATCGAGCGCACTTTTGAGTTTGATGATTTTGCCGATGCGATCGATTTCGTGAATTCAGTGGCTGAAGTGGCGGAAGAAGAGGAGCACCATCCCGACATCGACATCCGCTACAATAAAGTGCGCCTGGTTCTCTCGACGCACAGCAAAGGCGGCCTGACCGAGCTCGATTTCGGGCTCGCGGAACGAATCGACACGCTGGCGGAGTAGGGGACTAGTGGCGAGTCCTTGAAGGGATTTGGAGCTTCGAGCTAC
>Ga0193727_1000875_pt1 | contig 12212 bp, 11 predicted proteins | sample H2c2metaG_FD_143051 | JGI IMG/M metagenome (GOLD analysis project Ga0193727, IMG submission 143051) | Soil microbial communities from a riparian zone of the East river system, Colorado, United States - H2c2 | ecosystem: Environmental > Terrestrial > Soil > Riparian zone | place: USA: East River...
AAGCGACGGCTTTGCTTTAAAAACCCGCGCATGAACAAGTTGGTCTCAATACTTTTGCTCGCAACGGTGACGCCATTTTGCGCACGAGGACAGCAGCCCGGCGGCACACTCACTGGTACGCTTGCCAGCCAGGGACTTGCTGGCGCGAAATTGGAGCGACGCTACGGCAATCATCTCTTGGTTCCGGTTTCCATCAATAATCGGCGCGGCGCGCTGATGATCGATACCGGATCGCCCAATACGCTCATCGATCGCAACAGCGTGAATACGTTCGGTCTTACTGTGGAAAAGACTGACTCAAGTGTCGGCGGTTTGTTTGGCCGCGCCTGGGAACGCTACGGGACGAGCAAAGTGAAAAGCATCGCCATGGGCAATTGCATGGTGACAAATGTTCCTGTGGCAATCGCCGATTTGTCCGGCATGAATCCAGAGCGCGACGCTACAGCGACCGGATCCCACATCTCCGATTCCAAACCCATGGCACATTTCAATGGTGTGCTTGGCGCGCGCGAGATGGTCAAGTTTGGGATGATCATCGATTGCACCCGGCAGATGCTTTATATCAATCCTAATGGTGCAAGCTCTGCAGTAACCCAGAGTCTTGCGAGTTTCCTGGCTAGTCGTGGTTTTACGCGAGTTCCGATGCGACTTAACGCGAATGGTCACTTCGATGTTGAAGGCGCGCTGAACGGACACGCGACGCGGTTTCTCGTGGACACGGGCTCGGCAACGACGTTGATCGACACGCAAGTCGCGGTGAAATCTGGAACGGGCGTAACCGCGCTTGCGGGCTACGGCGCAGGAGGGGCCGGCGGCTTGGCCGAAGGAGTGAATCGCGCCGCAGTGAAGGAACTGGCGATCGGAAATTTTAACCTGGCAAATGCCGAGGTGGTCGTGGCTCACGTATCGCGCGACATTCTGCTCTCGAAATCGGCGGCGGAATCGAATGCCGGCGTTTTAGGCCAGGATTATCTGGCGACCAATTTCGCGGTGATCGATATGGGCGGCAAAGTGCTCTACCTGCGCCGCCCCGATTCGCGCTAGCAAAATTGGGTGGGGTGGGCAGTCCTCTGCCCGCCGCGTCGCATACGCGTGATCGGCGCGAACGGAGTGACGCGCCCTACCTTAAACGGCGCACAGGGCCGTGACCATAGTTCCTGCTGCGGCGCGTTTAGCGCCTTACCAGTTTCGGAACCGTCGCCTTTGCGAGGCTCGTGAACGCGGCGACCGCGGTGTTTGCCGCAGAGTCGCTCAGCCGCAATAGACCGATATCCAACCCGAGATTTTTGCCATGCAAACGGATGGCCCTTAACTTCAGATTCTCACGGCCGCGCAACGCGATCTTTGGCATCAACGCGGCGGCTTGTGATGGACCAAGCGAGCGAAGAAGCGTTTCGATAGCGTTGATCTCAGCAATCACATGCGGGCGGACCTGATGCTTTCGACAGATTTCGTCCGACATTCTGCGCATCACAAAGCTGTCGGGCAATTGAAGCAGGCGTTGCTGGTGTAATTTTGAAAAATCAAGCACGCGCCGGTTTGCCCACGGGTGGTTCTGCGCCACGATCAGCGCAAATTGATCCGTGCAGAGACGCTCGTAACGCAGATTTGGAGAGTGACGGGTCAGAAAACCCAAACCGACATCCATGCGGCCTTCTTCAAGTGCCGTCTCGATCTCAGTGGACGAGATTTCTTCGACCGTGACGCTGATTGCCGGATGATCGGCGACAAATGCGCCGAGAAGTTGCGGGATTAGCGGCACATTCAGCACCGGAATCACACCAAGGCGCAATGCGCCGCGTAATTCTCCCGGTTCACCGTTCAGTTCGTGGAGAAGATTCTCCACCTGATGAAGGAGCGCTCGGGCGTGCTCCTGAAAAATCAAACCTCGTGGAGTGAGCAAAATCCGTTTCCCACGGCGCTGGAATAGGGGGACGCGAAGACTCGCTTCCAAATCCCGCATTTGCTGCGAAACACTCGGCTGCGAAATTCCGAGCCGGTCAGCGGCGCGGCTAAAGCTTCCCGCCTCGGCAACCGCGAGAAAATACCGGAGATGGCGAATGTCCAACGGTTCCGACATGGGAGAAGGAATATTGTTCGCCGGACCTGCGAAATGCAATCAGGAGCTTGACCCCGGATGCGTTCGGGGTTGATTGCCGGCCAGGATTCTGCTTGCATAGGCAAAACTTATGGCGCTATTTCCAAAACCTTCGAACACTACAATGACCTCGAAGCTTTTCCTCGTTGCCATTTCGCTGAGCCTTCTGGTAGTGGCAGGCTGTAACAAGAAGTCCGGTTCGACCGTTCAGAATTCAAACAAAGTCCGCGTCGGTTACATCGGTTTAACCTGTGAAGCTCCGATCTACGCAGCTTATGAGAAGGGATTCTTCAAGGAGGAGGGACTCGAGCCCGAACTGGTGAAGTGCAGCTGGTCAACTTACAAGGATGCACTGGCGCTTGGCAGCTACGACATCACTCATCATCTGGTGATGTACTTTCTGAAGCCGATTGAGCAGGGATTGGATGTCAGATTTTTGGCCGGAATCCACCGCGGATGTTTGCGCGTTCAAGCGGGCGTGAAAACGAATATTCACACGATCGAGGACCTGAAAGGAAAGCGAATTGGTGTACCGGGAATGGGGACGCCTCCGTTCGTTTTCGCAAATCGTGTCTTCGGCGTTCACGGAATCGACGCGGGCAAAGATATTACCTGGAAAGTTTATCCGGCGGGTGAATTAGGTTTGGCCATCGACAAAGGCGAAGTCGACGCCGTCGCCAACGCGGAACCGATCGGAAGCCTGTTAATTGCGGAGGGTAAAGTAAGAAACATTGCCGATCAGATAATGGATGCGCCTTACAAGGACGAGTATTGCTGCGAAGTTATCGCGAACGGCAAATGGGTGGATGCCAATCCCGACACGGCCGCTAGAGCAACGCGTGCCCTGTTGAAAGGCGCCAAGTGGGTCGAGACCAATCCAAGGGCTGCCGCCGTTATGGCGGTAGAGAAAAAATACCTCGCTTCCACGCCCGAACTGAACACCGTCGCGCTCGCGCGCTTACGCTACGTACCCAGTGTACAATTAGCCGAGGAGTCCGTACATACTGCCGGCCGGGAAATGAAAGTCGCCAAGATGCTTTTGCCGGAGACCGACACCGAAGCGCTGGCGAAACGCGCTTTTATGCATCTTCCCGGCGTGACGGACGAGTGGATTAAGACCATCGAAGTGGAAAAAATAGCTGGGGCACAGGTTTCACCCGACGAAGATATCCGGCTAATCGCGGCGTTGATTCAAAAGGACAGCGGAGATTCGTGCTGTCGAAGAAAAATGTTCGATCAACCCGACCAGGATGCGCCGAATCTCGCCGACCCCGACGCGCCGTGCGTCGGTAAAAATGTGATGGCGGCTGGAGACTGAGCAAGGCCGCACCCGGAACGACGAAAGCGATGCGAGGACTCATCGCACTCCAAAAGCACTGCGTGCAAAATTCTCCGAGCGCATTTTTGTGTTTCGCGAAGCTTTGGAGTGCGCACGCGTCCGCGCGTCGCTTTTCCAGTTCGTCACAACATCATGTGGACATCAAGTAACACTCGGTCGCAATTGCCCTGGCCGATGCAGCTAGCTGTTCCGGTCGCGAGTTTAATTACGTTCGGAACTCACTGGCTGATCGCACAAAAAGCGCCGCCGCTCGAGACGCACTCTTACATGCTGCTTTTTTGGGAAATTCTTGGCGTCTCAATTGTTCTCTCAATTGCGCAAAGGTTCTGGCCAGCGCTGCGCAAATGGATGCGCCACATATGGCCGATTTTTACCGTTGCCATCCTGTTACTCGGTGTCTGGGACGTGATCACGGCAGGCTTGCACTTGCTTCCGTTACCGTATTTTCCCGGGCCTGCGGCGGTCTTGCGCAGCTTGATTAGCGATCGTGCGCTTTTGCTCGATAGCACGTGGCACTCCCTCGTTTTGCTCCTGAGTGGCTACACACTCGGCGTGATCATCGGAGTGATTAGCGGCGTGTGCATCGGCTGGTCGAGTTCGGTGCGCTATTGGGGGATGCCGGTGCTGAAAGTTGTCGGGCCGATTCCAGCAACAGCATGGATTCCTCTGGCGATGGTGGTTGCGCCTTCGGCAATCGTGTCAGCAGCGGGATTAGTCGCGCTGGCGGTGTGGTTCCCGGTTACGATGTTGACTGCCTCCGGGATTTCCAACACGCGCGCATCCTACCTTGACGTCGCCCGAACGCTGGGCGCTGGACCCGTCTATCTGATCTTTCGAGTCGCGATCCCAGCGGCAGTTCCAAACATCTTTATCGGTTTGTTCATGGGACTCGGCGCCTCGTTTCTAACGCTGGTGGTCGCGGAGTCTGTGGGAGTTAAGTCCGGTCTGGGTTGGTATCTGAGTTGGGCGCAAGGCTGGGCCGAATACGGCAAAGTTTTCGGCGCGCTCATTATCATGGCAGCCTTCTTCTCTACAGTGATGACTTTGCTGTTCAAACTGCGCGATCGAGTTCTGGTCTGGCAGAAGGGAGTAATCAAGTGGTGATAACGAATAATGTGGCCGCGTCAGGCGTTCGCGTGCACGAAATCTGCAAAACCTTTCCGGTGCCAGATGCACCAGGCACGAGTCGGCTCGCTCTCGGCGGCATATCGTTTTCCATCACCGCAGGCGAGCTGGTTTCGTTAGTCGGGCCAAGCGGTTGTGGAAAGTCGACACTGCTTCGGCTCATCGCCGGCTTGGATGTTCCGGATTCGGGTGAGCTGCTCGTCGGCAACGAAAAAATTATCGGACCGAATGCGGAGCGCGGCCTCGTTTTTCAAGATCCAAATCTGTTCCCATGGCTGACTGTTCGCCGCAATATTGAGGTCGGCCTCGCTGCGCGTGGAGTGTTGCGCGAAAAACGGAATGAAGTGGACGAATTCATGCGGTTGGTCGGACTCGAAGCATTTGCGAATGCGTATCCGCATCATCTTTCCGGTGGGATGGCCCAGCGTGTTGCGCTTGCACGCGCACTCATCAATCATCCCAAAGTTCTGCTGCTCGACGAACCGCTCGGCGCGCTCGATGCCTTCACCCGCATGCGGATGCAGGACGAAGTGCTGCGCCTGTGGGAGAATCGTCGCACCACGATGCTGCTCGTCACCCACGACATTGATGAAGCGATCTACATGAGCGATCGCATCCTCATCATGACGCAGGCGCCCGGGCGAATCGATCACGAGATCGATATCGAGCTCGCGCGACCACGTGATCGCACTAGCGATTCGTTTCTCCGCTTCCGCAGTGAGATTCTCGAACATCTGCATTTCGCCGGCAGAGCCGCCGACGTTTCGGCCTAAGAAAAGGTCGTGGAACGAGGCGCTGCTAGCGAAAAGCACCAAATCCAACCGAGCACCGCGTCTCAAAAAAGTAACAAAAATGTCCCTTTATCGCCTGCAAAATCGTTGAAAAATAGGAGCTATGGACGACAACCATATCGCACAGAGCGGCCATGGGTTGATGGCGGCCCACGACGTTTACGAGGTCCGTCCCCGCAGGGACAGCGATGGGTTTGATCTAATCAGCGATGTGTTTCGATACGGCCCGATCTGGTATGCAGGCCCTGATGCGGTCCGTTATGCGATCGCATACGCGAAGTATCGCTCCCACTCTCGTTCGCAGCGGGCAATTATCCGCGTGTTGGACGACTCCGGCGCTGTAGTCCAGATGCACGCATAGAGAGGTGCCGTCGGCTACTGGTTATCATCGGCACCATTGTTTGAATGACGACGCAATGGCGCTGCGTGGCCTCTCGTTGCCATTTCGTTGAGCCGTTTGCAGAGCCGTTGAATCTCGCCGTCGTCGAGCGGCTTATGCTTGCCTCGGTTTGTGGCGGTGGGATCTGCTTCCCTTGCTGCGGGATAGCTTAGCCATCGTCGTAATGCGGCCAGCATGGTGGCACGTTCGCGTTCTGTGACTCTGACTACCATTGGTCGATTCTCTGTTTGATCCCGGAGTCTCTATCAGGCCACCGCGGCGTTGTCACGCAATCGTAACATTTGCCTTTTTCCCTTCGAGATCACATGGCCAGCGCATGCAAGGCGTCGCATCCTCAGACGTTTGAGTTGCGGAGCTTTCGCGGAAGGAGCGGCGGCTTTTCAGCCGCCGAGGCGCTTGGAAAACCCGCATCTCCAAATTTTGGCGTGTGCTTGCAAAACGCCTCGTATAGCCTCGCGGGTTCCGGGAGGGGAATCAGGATGCGAAATTTTATCATCTTCTTCACCGCGATCGTGCTTGCAGTCACAGCTCAATCAATATCAGTCGCGGCTTCAGATACGGAATGGGATCGAACGGTTCTGCCGCGCCCGACGCAGCCCTTTGAAGGTGTTGCGAAACGGACGCTCGAAGGATCTGTAGCGTCGTTTACCCAACCGGTTAAGGCCCCAGCAGATGCGCCGAACATTCTGCTCGTGTTGATCGATGATGCGGGATTCGGAAATCCATCCACGTTCGGAGGACCTGTCGCGACGCCTACGTTTGATAAACTCGCGGCCGGGGGACTGCGCTACAATCGATTTCACGTCACCGCACTTTGTTCCCCGACGCGCGCAGCGTTGTTGTCGGGACGGAATCATCATTCCGTGGGATTCGGGTCGATTTGTGAATTGGCTGGCGGTTGGCCGGGTTACAGCACGAACTGGCCAACGAGCGCCGCGTCAATCGCTAAGACGCTTCAGCTCAACGGCTACAACACCGCTGCAATCGGCAAATGGCATCTTACGCCGGATTCGCAGCAGGGACCGGCCGGGCCGTTTGATCGCTGGCCGAACGCGCTCGGCTTCGATTATTTCTGGGGCTTTCTTGGAGGCGAAACCGGCCAGTTCGATCCGGTTGTGGCTGAAAACAACAGCATCGTCGGCGTGCCGAAAGACAAAAACTTCTATTTCAATGACGCGATGGTAGAGCACTCGATTTCCTGGATTCGCGATCAGAAAGCGCAGGCGCCGGATAAACCGTTTTTTCTTTATTTTTCAACCGGCGCCACGCACGCGCCGCATCAAGTGCCAAAGGAATGGAGCGACAAATACAAAGGCAAATTCGACCAGGGCTGGGACAAGTTGCGCGAAGAAACATTCGCACGTCAGAAGCAACGCGGTGTAATTCCCGCGAACGCGAAACTGACGCCGCGTGACCCTGCGTTTCCCTCGTGGGACAGCGTCCCGGCGGACGTAAAGAAAGTTTATGCGCACCAGATGGAAGTTTATGCCGGCTACCAGGAAAACACGGACAACGCTGTTGGTCGCGTGGTGAAAGCGATCGACGACATGGGACTCACCGATAATACCCTGATCATTTACATCTTCGGCGACAACGGCGCGAGCATGGAAGGAACGGAGACCGGGACCTTCAATGAAATGACCACGCTTAACGGCGTGCCACTCACGGCCGACCAACAGTTGAAAGCCATCAAAGCGTACGGCGGTCTCGAAAAATGGGGCGGCCCGGACATGGATCCGCATTACGCGGCTGCTTGGGCGTGGGCTGGCAACACACCGTTTCAATGGGGAAAGCAAGTGGCCTCTGCGCTAGGTGGCATTCGTAACCCTATGGTGATCTCGTGGCCAAAACGCATTAAAGACAAAGGCGGTGTGCGCAGTCAGTTCACTCATTGCACAGATGTCGCACCGACTATTCTTGAAGCGGCCAGCCTGCCTGAACCAAAGCAAGTCAATGGCGTCGCGCAGATGCCGATGCATGGTGTGAGTTTTCTGTTCACGTTCGATGAAGCCAAAGCGCCCTCCCGCCACACCCAACAGTATTTCGAGATTCTCGGAAACCGCGCGATGTACAAGGACGGCTGGCTAGCATGCTGGCGACTGGACCGAATCCCATGGAAGATCGATCCCGAAACGCTCGCGCGATTCGCGCCCGGCAAGTGGAACCCCGATCAAGACAAGTGCGATTTGTACAATCTCGACGAGGATTTTTCGCAGGCCGACAACGTTGCAGATAAGTATCCTGACAAAGTACGCGAGCTCACTGCGCTCTTTTGGTCAGAGGCGGAGAAATATCAGGTGCTGCCGTTGCTTGGCGAGATGGCAGCCGTATGGGGTTTTCCCAAAGGTTTACCAGACCAGACGAAATTCATTTACTATAACGGAACGGAAAACATTTCTTCCGGCATGATCCCGCCGATCTACAATCGTTCGTACAGCATCAGCGCCGATCTCGACAATCCGGGCCGATCCGGCCTTGGACTGCGACCGGGAATAGCGGGCGTCATCGTGGCGGAGTCCAGTTTTCTTGGCGGCTTTTCCCTCTATGTGGAAAACGGTTACCTAAAGCACACGTATAGCTTGCTCGGTTTAAAACTGGACACCATTAGTTCGCGTGACTCGGTGCCCACGGGCAAAGTCAACGTGCGCTACGAGTTCACCGCCGATAAACCCGGCGAGTTCGGCACCGGCGGCACAAGCCGGCTATTCATCAACGGCAAGCAACAAGCCGAAGCGAAAATGGAACATAGCGTGCCATTCCGGTTCGCCTCGTACGCAGGGATGGACATCGGCACCGACAATGGTCTCCCAGTCGTGCCTAAACTCGAGTACGCTAAAATACTCCCGAAACAATTCAGGGGCACGATCGAAAAAGTAGAGTTCGATCTCGGCCCGGCAAAACTAAGTGCCGAAGATCTCCAACGAATTTACCTCGAACGCTTCGCCAGCGCAGTTCGCAATTAAAGCGTGGAACATTGGTTCGACCTAACCCAATCGCAAACCGCAAATCGCAAATTCAGAGAGCCGGCAGTCGGATTCGAACCGACGACCTGCTGATTACAAATCAGCTGCTCTAACCAACTGAGCTATGCCGGCATTTACGAGGGAAAATACTCTCTCACGCGGCTTCGGCGAGTCCCTTTCTATACGCCTTTTCTATACGGCAAGGTTTGACGCCTCTTGCAGCGTCATTTTGGACACGACCGGAGCACACGGGCGTTAATTCGCATCGTTTTGGCGCTTCTGCAACGACGCAACGGCTCCCAGCTTGGAGCGGCAACGGCATTTGTCCGAGCACAATGCTGGACAGGTGGGAGAGCGTCTATGAGCGCGTCAGATGAAAAGGTTTGGCAGCCAACTGCCGTGCAGAACCTCGTGAGATATACACCGTCGGGCACATATTTCGCGCGCTTCCGCGTTGGCGGTAAACTAGTGTGGAAAAGCTTGAAAACCGCGACGTTTTCCGTCGCGAAACAACGATTGCCCGATACGCTGCGCGATCACCGTTCGAAGATTGAATCATTTACCGCGTTTGCTGAAGGAAAAATGACGGTCGGGAATGCACCGGACGTTTACCTGCAGAAAGTACGCGCGAGCATATCACTCAAGCCAAGATCAAAAGATTACCGCGAGTTAATGATCGACTTCATTCGGCGTTCCTGGCCGTTGCTTTTCGAGACCGACGTGCGCAAGGTATCTCAGCGCGACTGCGAACTTTGGCTCAGCCGATATCAACAGCGGTATTCTCCAAGCGTCATCAACAACAGCATTGGCACATTGCGAGCTATCTTCGACGAAGCGATCGGCTCCGGCGCGAGATTCAACAATCCCGCCGCGGGACTATCGCGCGTAAAGATTCGGCAGAAACGACTAGAGCTTCCGTCCCGCGGAGAGTTTTTGAAATTTGTGGAGGCGATCCGCAATGCAGGCGCGAGACAATCGAAGGACTGCGCAAACCTTGTCTGTTTTCTCGCCTATAGCGGACTGAGAATTGGCGAGGCAAAGCACGTCACTTGGACGGATGTGAATTTCGCGCGTCACCAATTGCACGTGCGAGGAGACCCGGAAACTGCCACAAAGAATGGAGAAACGCGCTTTGTCCCGATGATTCCCGAGCTTGACCGGTTACTAACCGAATTGCGAGCGGAACGAGCGAATGAACCTGCGAACGCCCACCGTGATGCGCCTGTTTGAATGCCAGAATAGCATGACCAATGCAGCAACGAAGATTGGAATGAAACGCATCACGCATCACGATCTCCGCCACCTTTTCGCGACCATCTGCATCGAGAGCGGTGTGGATATTCCGACTGTTTCGCGCTGGCTTGGGCACAAGGACGGCGGCGCGTTGTGCATGAAAACGTATGGACACTTGCGACAAGATCACAGCCTGGCCCAAGCGCAGCGTGTTAGCTGCGGAATGGCTGCCTAACGAATTAGCTTTTCAGAAGTCGCAACAATTCCGCGCGCGGAACGAGCAGCTTTCCCCGAAGTGCGCGACAGGCGCGTAACTTCCCGCGTTGGATGAGCCGATAAACGCTGAAATAATCGACGCCGAGTAAATCGGCAGATTCCTGGATTGAATAGGCTAGTCGCTCCGTCTCCGCGATGTTCGCGGCCGAAGGCGACGATACAGTTGTCGTTTCCATCTGTCGTCATGTTGCTGCCCAGCACAATCAATGAGGCTCCCGCTCTGGAGCGGCTTTATTGATGTTGATACGATCGGAAAAAACGCACGCGCGACCGCCAGAGAAGACGCGCCGCGTTGATTCCCACGAGGTAGGGCAGGACCACCACGACGACGAGGCCAACAATAACGAACAATCCATCTTCGGCTTTGGGCGATCTCAAAAACGGATGGCCGTTTGCGACTTCATAGCCGCGCAAAAAGACACCGAAGATCAGAATAGCGATGGCGACGAACACCAAACCAACGAATGAACGCTGCCTTCTAGTAAGACCGCGCACCACTTCAGCGCCGCACCCCGTGCAGACGCTCGCATTCTCAGGAACTTGCGTGTGGCAATGCGGGCATACCAACGTCTTCACAAGGACAAAATACACTGCGCCGGTAGATGTACGAGCAATTTCTCCTAATTCGCTTCCTTGATGGTGATGCTGGAGATCACCCTGTTTTCCCCCGGTTCCAGAAGCACAATTCTTGCACTGCCGAGACGCGCGGCGACTCAACTCATCGAGCTTTGTCAGGTCGAATGCTCGCCACGGGTGAGCTTTGAAACCGCGGAGACGAAAACGAAAGAGCGCTAAGGAGGAGATCGATCGACATGCGCTACAAAAACAATATCGGCCCACAAGTACGACGCCGACGCTACGCTCTCGGGTGGTCACAGTCGATTCTGGCCGCGAAACTGCAGATCGCTGGGTTCGACATCAGCCGAAGCGGTGTCTCGAAAATCGAGGCGCGTCTTTCGTATGTGGATGACAAGGCACTTCTCTATTTAGCAGAAGTGCTAAAAGTACAGGTGCAGGAACTCTTTCCGACCCGACCACCTGGTAATCGAATCTACGATTTTATCGAGAAACTTGAAACGACGCGATTTTGACCTGCATCGTTCCATGGTGAAATGGCGGACGCACCAGATTTCCAGTCGCCAGATCCGGCGCGGACGAGCGCATAAGGATCGCGCCTTTGTGCTATTCACTGATCATAGCGGTCGCCAAGAGTCGAGTGACCTCTTCGCACTGATTCGAATCTCGACTTTTTATTCATTACGAGGGTTCTTCGAGCATCTCGACATTGAACGACTGGAAGCGCGCATCGCCCAACAGTTCATTTCGTCTGCAACAATGGCTGCAATCTCTTCCACACCGTCTCGGCGATGATCTTCTGCCCGGCGGCTGTCGGATGGATTTGATCCGGCTGGTTAAGACCTCTATTGCCGCCAACACCCTCGAGCAGAAACGGGACGAGCACTGCTCCATTCTTCGTCGCCAGATCGGAGAAGACCTGCTCGAACTCGCCAGTGTAATCCGCGCCGAGATTCGGCGGGATCCGCATTCCTGCGATCATGATTCTAGTGAGCGGGCTTCGCGCTCTTACTTTGTCGATGATGGACTGCAGGTTTGCCTCAGTCACGCCAGGGGGCAGCCCGCGTAATCCGTCGTTACCGCCGAGCTCGATCACTAGCACGTGGATTGGCCGCTGCAGGAGCCAATCGATCCGCCGCAAGGCACCGGCGGTGGTATCGCCGCTAAGCCCGGCGTTTTCTATTTCGTAGGGCAGGCCCGCTTCTTCTATTTTCTTTTGGATCAGAGCCGGATAGGCATCTCCTTTGGCCAAACCGTAACCGGCTGTGATACTATCGCCGAGAAACACGATCGTCTTTTTCGGCGCGACCGCCGCAGTTTCCGCCAAGCTCCCCGTAGCGAGAGAGAAGCCAATGAAGAAGGCGAATAGACTGACTTGAGGTATTGTCTTGCCCACGCGTTGCGAAACGAA
>Ga0193727_1000876_pt1 | contig 12204 bp, 8 predicted proteins | sample H2c2metaG_FD_143051 | JGI IMG/M metagenome (GOLD analysis project Ga0193727, IMG submission 143051) | Soil microbial communities from a riparian zone of the East river system, Colorado, United States - H2c2 | ecosystem: Environmental > Terrestrial > Soil > Riparian zone | place: USA: East River...
GATTGTTAATTTGAACCCCAACCACCCAGCCATGATACACGTCGCAGTCCCCAAGGTGACCGGAGAAAGGCACATATACAATGCCGTTCACCAGAGCGAGTGCACCTCGTTCGTTTTCTATCCTGGACGTAAACGGTATACCGTTGTAGCTGACCGTCGCATTCAGATCCACCGGCCAACCTGGATTAATCGCACCTGTATCCACGTTCATGGAAAAAATGAAATGTCTTTTGGTGGGACCGTCGATCATTGCATTGAAGAAGAGCGCTCGGGAGGCAAGATCGACAACAGGTGTTCCGATAATGCCAAATGGGTTAACAGGCAGCCCACATAAACCGGATGTGACCGGTGTACCAACGCTCGTTTGCCAGATAACGCTGCCGTTCGTCGCGTTTAGCGCATAAACATTGTTCGACGCAGTCGCGACGACGATCATTGGCCCGTTCGAGCCGCCCTCGATGTACAGCGGCTGCGCGTGAACGTTGCCCACGATTGTCCCGTCAAAGTTCAGGTCACGGACCAGATTGGCCGCGTTGCCCGGCGTGAATGCGGGATCGATATACAGGCCGTCGCGGGAAGGATTATTGTTTTTTTGCGTGATGTTAACCTGCGCGCTCGTACGCGGAACGAGATTGGACAGCGCCAAAACGAGAATTGCGACAATGAAAACTAAACGCGTCATACGCCCGCGAAGCTGCCCTCCCGCCCTCCTTCTACACAGCACACCCACTGTTCGTCAAGGGTTTACGGCAGCACAATGGTGGCGCAAAGTAACGGCGTTGTCATTTTCGTTTTCGGGGGAGCACATGCAAGGCGCGTGCGCCTGCTCGTGCGCTTCGATGACGTTGCCCGCGTCGTCATAAACGCGAATCACGGCATCATGTGATCGGCTAACCCTACTCCCTCACGCTGTGCTCTTTTCTGTGACCCGCTTTCGTTGGGTTTCGGTAGACTTGGCATGAATCCTGGGTACAAGGGGACGATGCATATCCAATCCCGGTTCATTTTAACGATCGCCGCGCTTGCGTTTGCGCTTGCGAGCGGGCTGTCAAACGAGGTCAGCGCGGACGAGCTTAAAGAAGCCAAGGTGACTCAAGTCATCCAGGACGTTCGAGTGCTCCCATCGAACGCATCATCGCGTCCGGCTGCAGTGAACGATAATGTTCACCACGGCACGGCCGTGCAGACCGGTGTCCAGTCCCGGAGTGAGCTGACTTTCAAGGATCAAACGATCACACGCCTTGGCGAGAAGACTATTTTTAGCGTGGGCGAAGGGCTGCGAACCATTGATCTTGGCAGCGGCCAATTTCTGCTGTATGCGCCGAAGAAAGCGGGTGGCGCAAAAGTTAAGGCCGGTGCCGTGACGGCAGCGATCACTGGGTGAATAAATTTCCTGTGACCCGGCTTGTCCGGGATTCCAAAATACGTTCACCGCATTTAGGGTGCGCGTGAAGTATCGGAAATAATCACTAACAATTCTCAGCAAAGCCGGTTGGAGGTGGGGCTGTGTCTCGGCGATTGAGATCGTAGGCAATGATGTCTCCGTCACCGTTGTGACCGAGGTGCTCAATCCCGCCCGGCGAAACAATCACCGCGACGACCGATAGAGAGATCGAGATCCGCTAAGGCCCTAGTATGTGTCCCGGGATCGCGTTCACTGGAACAGGTTCGCGCACGCGCACGCACGCGACACTACGATATCGAATATTCGATTCCGACGTCGTCCGATAGTTACGGGCAGTCCACTGATATCACCGTGCCGGTCCCGGGATGATCCGGATCTGGTTGGTAGCCCGGATCGACATTAATAACAGCCATTTGTGGGATGTTACCGGACATGACCGGTCCTGATTTCGTTATTGAACTGGCGACAATCACTCTAATGGTCGATGGCAGCGTCGCCGGTGGGTTGGAAGTAATGCCCGTATCAGTCGTCCAGCTTCCTCCGCAGTAAGGTGGATTGGGAGTGGTGGTTTCGGCAAAACCTTTGAAGGCCGAAGGTGCGGCACCACCGCTCAACTCGTTGGATTTTGCCCATTTCGCTCCCCAGAACGTCACATGCTGCCCTACTACCGCGTTAAGATCGCCAATGACAAAGCTTGGGCCCGACAAAGGATAAACGAACGCACCGCGGCCGCGTGTCCAGACTGAGAGCGTCGTTCCCCCGCGATCGATGGACATGTCCCAAATCATCACATGCGGAATTCCGTTGTCGAAACGGTTCCAAATCGGATACGCAACAGTGACGTCATCGGTGTAGTAAAGACCGAAGTCGGTGCCTGCAAAGACCTGTTGCGGGATATTCGGGTTTACAATGATTGAGTCCACCGGGATGTCCGGCAGGTTGCCGGTCTTGTCGGCCCAGGTGAACGAGCTGCAGTTGGACGCACAGCTTACCTGGAAAATGTGACCCGGCTGTGTTGGCGTGTTCGCATTAAAGCCGCCAACCGCAGCGTAGCCGACAGGCACATCCACAGCTGGCACCCTGGGATCCAGTGCAACGCCAAGCACGGGACGAAGCGGTAACACGATGTTACTCCCGGTCACGTCAACCCAGTTTGCCTGCGCGGCAGTGCCTGTGCCTAGGTTGAAACCAATCCAAACGTTCGCATCGTTTGTGCCCACGATGGCGACACTCTGGTATTTCGGCGAATACTTGACCTGATTGATAAACGACCGGTTGCCCAACGTCTGCTTGGTCATGTTCTGATTGGTGGGATTGTTGGTCACATACCAGGCGGATTGAGGCACGGTCGCCTCCGCTCCGCGAATTGTTTCCCAGACCCTGGTAGTACCGGCAATCAGATGGCCGCACCCGCTTGTAGGACCAGCCGGCGAACAGTCGTCGCCGCCGGGTATGCCGCCATGGAACATGTTAATCGGCAGGATGAATGACTGCGTGTCGCCGGTCCAACTGCCTCTGCTGCTTGTCCAGCTGGCGCCTGGAGCTGTGCAATGATAGGTGCATCGGCTGAGCCCCCCGCTATTGTTGCCTTCCCAGACACGGAGGCTTCCAACATCGTCACCCAACCTGGTACCGCCAAGAGTGCCGGATCCGTTAAACGTCAAGTTTGCACTGTTGATATTGGAAAAAGGAATCGAATTCCCGGCGCTGCCGCAAACAACGGCGGTGACAACAACGTTCGAACTATTGCCGCCTGCTGTGACCTGCGAGGGAATGTCAGCGTTAATTGCCGTGCGGATATTGGTTGCTGCCGAGTTCGCGGTGGTACCGACAGAAACCTCGCCTGTGCCACTCCGAGTCGCGACCCAGGTGAACGTCTGCGTCCCAACGACGAATTGTTGGCCAACTGTTCCCGCGCCAGACGTCGTGGCGGTGCCTTGCGCCTGCGTGCACGTCGTGCCCATTGGGTCGATTTGCCCGGAGAATCCGTCGCCGCCAATCCCCAGCTGCCAGAGCACAGGGCCAGTCGGAGTGCCGTCAAAAGTGACCGAGCTAGGTCCGTTGTCCTGGGAACCTCCAACTGCCATCGGTGACGGGTCGTTGGCAAAGTTGCCGCTGATGTCGCCTGAGTAAAACTCGATCGTGTTAAGGCCTGTGTCCATGTTGAACCAGGTCGGATCAATCATGGAAGTTGTCATGTCCGCGTTCGTGGTGCCATGCGTGCCGCCGTCATTTCCGATTAACAGTATGCTGGACGAGCCAGGCAGGAAGGCGAGGGCGTGTTGGTCCACGTGCACGGGACCAGCGCTTCCACTATAAGAATAGCCGCACGTCGTATTATTAAAGGTAGTTCCCGTGCGCGCCGCGAACCAGACGTCAAAGGTGCTTACAAAGACGCGATCGGGATTGTTCGGATCAACCGTGACTGCCTGGTCGTACCAGTTCTGAGGATAATCGCCCTGGCCATTGTTGCAGTTCCTGAGAGAGCCGCCGGCAGACCCGGCCATGAACGCCCAGCTGTCGCCGCCATCAGTGCTCGACCAAACGCCGATCTGGCAGCCGTTGGTATTGCCGCAGCCGTTGTTGCTGTTGAAGGCGATGGACTGCACTTGGGCATAGATGTAGTTCGGATTGCTTGGAGCCACAGCGATATCGATGCGCCCAAGCTGATTCCCAACGGGCGGCGTCGGTGAAGGGCTAGCAACCGCGTAAGGCGTGCCGCTGCCCGCATTCATGGGCGCCCCAGTGGCATAAGCACTCCCAGTCACCTGAGTGCCGAAGACAAAGCCGTTATCGTTACGGCTGATCAGAGTGAAATCGCTGGGGCACCCGCTAATTGGCATTGTGCCTTTGTAAATGCCGTTTGCGCCGTTGGCTCCTAGATCATACTGGACGGTCGTGGCGAACCCGCGTACGCCTACTGCGGCGATGATGCGGGTAACGCCGGCACCCATATCTGTTAGCTCCAGGCCTGTTATGTCCTGGCGCTGCGTGCTGAAGCCATTTGTCGTGCACGGCCCGGTCCAGTTGACCCCGCCGTCATACGAAAAGTAGAGTCCTTTTTTCGTGCCGGCCACAACATTGCTGCTGTTATTCGGGTCCACTCGGACCTTGCCCACCGCGTTATATTGCGGGAATTGCCCGGGCGGCTCAGTGTAGGATGGGCCAAAGACGTCTTCGCCGAGTACAGTCCAGGTAGCGCCAGCATCCGTCGACTTCAAAATACCCTGACTGCCCATGGAGAAGGACCCGTAATTGAGGTCGCCCGTGCCTGCGTAGATGGTGCTAGGATCGTTGGGGTCCATCTCAATCGCATCGATGGCTGTCGTTCCAATCAGCGGATCATCCGTTACCACGCTCCAAGTGGTAGTATCGCTACAGCAGTTGGTTGTTTTCCATACCCCGCCACCAATCGCTCCCAGATAAGCAACGATGCTGCCGTTCGTGGTTGTAGTTGGATCCACGGCAATCGCATTCACCCGGCCCTGCGTGGTTGTGTAGTTAAAACAGTTCTGGCAGCCTGTCATCCGTTCCGGTTGAGGACCGAGCGCGGTAAAACTAGTAGTGCTAAGGGCATTTGGATTAGCCAGGCTAAGCTTCATATGCTGTCCAAATGGGACGCCTTTTGGCATGCGCCCATGTTGCCTGGCGGCCGCACGCACCCAGGCTGGGTTAAACCGGCCGGTGGGATACGTCAGACGATCGTTCCAGTATTGTTCCAACCGTGCCAAACCAGTAGCCTCCTCCCGTGTATTTCCGCCCGGCACGGGCATGTAACGAGCGGGGTCATCGGACCGCCCCGCTGGACTGCCAGTCCGGCTCAGACCTTGCAGATTACGCAGGGCACTGTCTCTGCCCGCAAAGATTGCCAGGGCTAGTCCGAGAAAACTAAGTGTAACTCCGAGTAAAACACGGAGGTTAACGAATGCGGCGGAAGCGGAGGACTTCTTTTTCATAAGTGGAGATTTGGGCTGAGTTGAATTTTCCCTAAGGCCCTGTGGAGACAGCGTTTTTAGCTGTGGCGTAGCAAACGTGTCAACACATTTCCAAAAATTTTTACTAAATGAGTTGGCTGGCCAGCCAGCAGCAGAAGCAAATTGAAGCGCTTACTGCGGGCCTACAGAAGGTGAGCAGCTCAGCTTGAAGCGATTGGGTCGTGACTGGCGTCGAACAGGCCGAGCAGGAACTTGTCGCAGCACGCGGCGCACGGACACCAGCCCCGCCAGGAAAACCAGCGGGAGCGCAACGAAACGGGAAACTGTCGATATAAGGGACGCCAACTTCCGTGGGCCTGGTGTTCATTAATCCTTTCTCTTAACCAGCGTCGCAGTCGCAGTCCGCGTCAAAGGCGGCGTCCCGCCAATGCCGGTGACCGTGAAGAGATACGTCCCCTGGCGCGTGGAACGGTTGACAGTTACCCGCAGCGTCGAAGAACTGCCAGCCACCGGATTGGGAGTGAAACTCGCAGTTGCTCCGGAAGGAAGGCCGCTAATGGACAGCGTAACTGGCGAACTGAATCCATTCGTGCGCGTAATCGTCACAGTATAGGTGGCGATTCCACCCGTGCGCGGAACACTCACCGACGATGGATTGATCGAGAGCGAATAGTCAGCTGCAGGTGTTGGCGTCTGGGTTGGCGTGGGCGTTGCGGTTGGTGTTGATGTCGGCGTGGGAGTTGGTGTCGGCGTTGCGGTTGGTGTTGGCGTTGGCGTGGGAATTGGTGTCCCCGGATCGTAGAGTTCCGCGCTCATGAGATAGCCGCCGCTGTTGGAACCGCCTGCGACGAGCACCTTGCCGTTGGGTAGCAAGGTCTCTGTGTGAAACCAGCGTCGGTCGCCGAGGCTCCCCGTGGCTGTCCAGATCCCGCTCCCCGGATCGTAAAGCTCCGCACTCGCGAGATTGCCGCTGGTCTCGTTAAGACCCCCTGCAATAAGCACTTTGCTGTTTTGCAGCAACGTCGCCGTGTTAGCATATCGTGCGGTGACGAGGCTACCGGTCGTAGCCCAAGTCCCACTTGCCGGATTGTAGAGTTCCGCGCTCGCGGTAGCGCCGCTGCTGTAACCGCCAGCGACGAGCACCTTGCCGTTGGGCAGCAACGTCGCCGTGTGAACACCGCGTACGGCGCCAAGGCTGCCGGTCGCCGTCCAGGCGCCGCTCGCCGGATCGTAGAGTTCCGCGCTCGCGAAATAGACGAAGTTGTAGCCGCCTGCGACGAGCACATTGCCGTTGGGCAGCAACGTCGCCGTGTGAGTATAGCGTGCGGTGGTGAGGCTACCGGTGGCTGTCCAAGTCCCGTTCGCCGGATCGTACAGTTCCGCGCTCGAGGTAGGACCGGCGCTGCCGTAACCTACTGCGACCAGGACCTTGCCGTTGGCCAGCAACGTCGCCGTATGAGCATAGCGTGCGGTAGCGAGGCTGCCGGTCGCTGTCCAGGTCCCACTCGCCGGATCGTAGAGTTCCGCGCTCGCGAGAAAGACGAAGTTAGTGGTATCGTACCCTCCTGCGACAAGCACTTTGCCGTTGGGCAGCAACGTCGCCGTGTGGGCGTAACGTGCGGCGCCGAGGTTGCCGGTCGCCGTCCAAGTCCCGCTCGCCGGATCGTAGAGTTCCGCGCTCGCGAGAGGGTTGCCGTTGTAACCGCCTGCAACCAGCACCTTGCCGTTGGGCAGCAACGTCGCCGTGTGACTATCGCGCTCATTGATGAGGCTGCCGGTGTAGCTGAAATTAAACGGGCCGCCCGCGCACGGCTGTACGAGCACCAGCCCCGCCGCTAGGAAAAACAGCGGGAACGCGACGAGACGGGAAAGACTGAAGCCGGCCGAGCAAAGACGTCCGGTGAGGGAATGCAATATTTTCACGTGGTTTAGTTTTTGACTTTGCCCGCGCTGAATTGGGTCCGCGTGTTCGCGGGCTGGACGCCGCAGCGAAATTTTCCGTTTCATTCTGAGAAAACGGTTTTTTAATGCCCCACCATTCATAATGACTCACCCTTTGCTGGCGATGAGAACACCGTAGAGCAGTCGCTTTAGCAAAGACTGCTCACTAATGTACTGTGCGAAATTCGGCGGTTCGTTACGCAGAAAATGTCCTCCGCGTTAAAATTGTTGAATCGTTGAACCGTTATTCAGGAACGCGGCCGGGTTTTCATCGACCCACAGGAGGACGTTTGCGTTGAAACACTGCAAGACGGCCAAGTCCTCTTTCTCCCGAAAACCGCCGCGGCTTGCTTGGCAAAACTCACCACTCTTTGAACTCGCCCGCGTGCTTGTGCGTCTCGAGCACATTGCCCTAACGGATTTAACGGATTTAACGCATTTCCGCATCTTTCCGCGTAACCTCGAGCCGGACTTTGCGCACTACTTGTGTGAGCAAAGAAAGGAAAATGGAAATCTATGAACGATCAAGACAGCGCAAGCATAGTCGTAACGTTTCTGCTTCTTCTTCCTTGGCTTGGGCGCGCCGCGGTCTCGGCGATGGCGGTATGGCGAGAACACCGGGAGCCCCAAACCAAGAAAGCAAGATAAATTGCGCATAGCCGATTGCGTTCCTGATTGCGTTCGGCTCGCCATACCACGGCGACCGAATGGCAGCGCATCGGAGATTAGATCGACGCCGCGTTTATCTTTGCGCGGGCGGACTTCGTAAAGGTGTGGATCGCGCTTTTCGCGATCTGCAAGCCGTTGACTATCCGGGTGTGCTTATGCTTCGGTTGTGTGTACCAGGTTGACCGCCAAAATGAAGCTCGTGCAATTTCCACGTTCGCGCTCCCGATCGACATTGCGCCTCACAATCGCATCGGTTTGGCCACTGGCGTATCTCCTGCCGCCGCAGAGTTTTCTAATCGCTTCCGAGCCGCTGGCCAAAGGCATCCAGGATAACTCGTTCTTCATCGAAGAAGCGTACAACCAGGAGCCCGGCGTGGTGCAGCACATACTTACTGTGCCAATCGATTTCACCAATGACCGGCCATTCCTGAGTAAAACTCGGTGCGATTTGCCAGATCGTCTCCGCGAGACTTCGTTAAAGGCCGAGGAACTTTTCGAACAAGCGATCAAGCTCGACCGAAACTTTGCTCTCGCTTTTGCCGGTCTCTCGGAAGTGGAGAGCTGGATGTATTACCACGACGAGCCGACAACAGCACGTCGAGAAAAAGCGCGTCTCAATGCCGAAGAAGCCCTGCGCTTGCAACCAAATCTTCCGGAAGGACATCTGGCTCTGGGTTATTCATACTATTACGGTGATCGCGATTACGAGCGAGCGCTCACCGAATTTGAGATCGCGAAGCGTGACCTGCCGAACGAAGCCCGAGCCTACTCGGCGATCGGCGCCATTCAGCGACGTCAGGGTAAATGGACTGAATCAACCGCGAACTTCGAAAAGTCCGCCTCTCTCGATCCAAAGAACGCATTGGTCCTTTATAACCTAGCTCTTAGCTACATAGCTCAGCGCAATTTCGAGGCTGCTGACAAGATTCTTGATCGGGCTCTCGTCGCCGACCCACGATCGTTGCTTTCACGCACAACGAAAGCTTACTTGGCCATCATATGGAAGGGCAACGTTGGCCTCGCCGAAAATCAACTATCCTTGGTCGCTGCGGAATACGATCCAGATGGATACGTTACGTCAGTGCGAGTTTGGATTCTTACGCTGCAGCGGAAGTTCGCTGATGCTCTTCAGGTGGCACAGCAATTTCGCGGAGAAACATTGAGGTACTCAGACTTGGGCCTTGGCCCAAAAGCTTTCCTGGAAGGCAGAGTTTATTTGTTCCAAGGCGATAAAATGAAGGCCCAAGCAGGTTTCGAGCACGCTAGAATTGTGGCGGAGCAACTCGTGCGTGAGGCTCCTGGCGATCCGGGTCGTCACATGCAGTTCGGCGCTGTTCTTGCGGGTTTGGGACAGAAAGAAGACGCGATCAACGAAGGCAAGAAAGCGGTCGAATTATTGCCGGAATCTGAAGACGCGATCGATGGGCCCAAAGCAGCCGCTGCGCTTGCCGAGATCTATGCTTGGGTTGGGGAACATGACGAAGCATTTCGCCTCCTCGATCATTTACTCACAGTGCCAAACGGCCTCACCGTACCAACACTCAAGCTCGATCCCGTCTGGGATCCTTTGCGCGGCGATCCGCGCTTCCAAAAACTCTGCGAAGAGAAGAAACCGTGAACCTGCGCGATTTCGGTCAGCCGTCGATTCTTGGGGCCAAACGATCTGGATTGCTGACGCCCATCGCGGCGACGGAAAGCATTTCGTTGTGCGTGCGGATGAAAAGTTGACTGCGTTTTTGGAATTGGAAGCGGTGGCTAAAAATAGAGCACCGTAGGCCTAAAAACGAGCCCAAGCGGCCTTAAAAATGAACTCCTATATTCGCTTCTTCCACAATGACGATTGTTTATTTTTCGGGAAGGAAGCGCCGCGTAACTCCTTCTGCGTGAAGAAATTCAGCGAATCATCTTTATTGGAACCAGTTTTGCGCGATTTGGCACCGATACTGATAACAAAGATAGCCAAAGCGGTGAAAGCAAGAACCACGAATCCCCCGATTCAGCCCAAAACGAGTCTTGCGACACACGAAGAGTCTTTGTTCATAGAACCGAACGATTACTGCACCATTCGGTATCAGGGTCACGTCGCATCGCTTAAATCCACGCGCGGCTTGCACTATCTCGCCGTTTTGCTTCGCGATCCGGAACGGGAGTTCCATGTCAGCGAATTGCTTGCCCACTCGTTAAGCGCATCAACTCCGGGGGCAGGAATCGCCGTTCCTGATGGGGACGCAGGGGGACTCCCTTCCGGATTCCCAGTGTTGGACGCTCAGGCGAAGGCGGAGTACAAACGCCGGATCAACGAACTGCAGGAGGAGTTGGAAGAAGCAGAGGGGTTCAACGATGCTCAGCGGAAGACTGAGATTCAGAGCGAGTTACAGGCGATTTGCGACAATCTCGCCTACGCGGTCGGACTCGGTGGCAGGGACCGTCAGACTTCTTCCGACGCCGAACGAGCACGTTCTGCCGTGACTAAATGTATTAAAAAAGCCATCCAAAATATCGGCGAGGCAATCCCATCGCTGGGTTACCACTTCGCTGCCAGCATCAAAACTGGATACTTCTGCTCCTATAATCCGTACCCGGATCGCCCAGTTGCCTGGAAGTTCTACCTGGAATTTCTCATCTATCTTGCGCTTTGCGAGTCGTCTCTACCGCTCTGCTAGCTGTGACCCCGAGGTCACAGTGTGTGACCTAGAAGTCACGCCCTTAATTAACAGTAGAGCATACCCCATCTTTTTAATGGGTGTGACCAAACTCAACCATCAAAAAAACCCCAACAAAAAATTATCAGGAGTAACCATGAAACATCTAAGCATTCTCACCCTTACCATGATCGCCCTCTCGAGCTTTTTGACTACCACCGTGCAGGCAGACAGTCCGCACTTCGTTCGTGGCCCGACACCGGAGTTCGACACGAGCACGGGCGATTACTGTGTGTCGTTCAAGGAAGTTGGCCTCGGCAATTCGCCGATCACCTACACGCTCACCGTCGGCGTTGAGCAGTTCACCTTCCAATGCTTCACCCGGCACGGCAACACACCGCAGGGCGACCCGAACGGTCAGAGTTTTTCTGACCAGTCGGTATCAACCACGATCACCCCGCACAATGGTTCTATCAGAGGTTCGCTTTGCCTACAGCCGATGCAGGGCGATGCCGATTGTCAAGGACACGGACTCGTGCTCAAACTGATCGCAGCGGCGTATAGCGCCGGACAGTTTTGTGATGCGACCAATAACATCTGTGTGGACGTTCCGGCAGTGAGCGGGCAGATTGTGCCGCCCATACCGTTCCCGTAATAGAAGCCGGGGCACCAGCAATTAATTAACTCTGTCGAAAAGCCGTCATGCTTCACCGCGTGGCGGCTTTTTGTTTCACGGCGTGTAACGCTTACGGCTATTTGAACTCGCCCGCGTGCTCGTGCGTTTCGATCACGTTGCCCGGTTCATCGTAAACGCGAATGACTGCATCATGTGAGCGACTGCGAAACTTCGCGTTACTCGATTGCAGGTCATCGCGACGGGTCAGCGTCGTTAGTCTGCTGGCCATGTGCCCCCTAGATAGCGAAATACCAAAAGAACGTCGCGCATCCTCTGGACTTGTTCAGGCCCGAGTTCAATGTCCTCGTGTCCCTCGTTTCCTTCCATGCGCAAATGAGTAGTCTTGCCTGCCAGTATTTGGTTGAGTAGGTGCGCGTGCTTGCTGGCTGGTTCATCGAATGTCTCCCACACTGATCCACCGCTGTTGTCGCGCTTGATGTCCCTAGTTGGTTGAACGGTGACGGCTTCGGCATCGTCGATCTTGACGCGATACCTTCGGATAAACAGCCAATCCTCGCCATAATATCGAATCTTCCAGCGTAGCCAAGGCTGTCCCGTCTGTTTCTGCCCAATGTAAAGGTAAACAGCGGTCTTGTAATTGTCGGCTGGGTCTGGCGAATACCATGTGGTGCCCTCGATGTCGTCTGTCCGCGTGTTCAGTCCGGTGACCAAGCTTCGGGCTTGTTCTATCTCGGTCTCGGTGAGAGCAGGCAGGTTCTGCGCAGCGGCTGTGCTCGTCGTGGCGGGACGGTGGGAAACTCCTACGAGAAATGCGGCCCCAGCGCCTGTCAGAAAAGGAATCCGACAAAGAGAATCGTCAAAGTCACAAAGAGAGAAATTGTTCCCCAAAAAACATAGTAGAAGATGCCGTGCCGCCGCGCGGGTTGAGTCGCGGAGCTGGGGACAGGTGGCGGTTGAGGCGGGATCGGTGGAGAC
>Ga0193727_1000877_pt1 | contig 12204 bp, 16 predicted proteins | sample H2c2metaG_FD_143051 | JGI IMG/M metagenome (GOLD analysis project Ga0193727, IMG submission 143051) | Soil microbial communities from a riparian zone of the East river system, Colorado, United States - H2c2 | ecosystem: Environmental > Terrestrial > Soil > Riparian zone | place: USA: East River...
CGAAGCTCAACCGCGAATACGCGCGCGCACAATTCCGCCAACGACTCGGCGAATAGCTGCGGTGTTCGCATTGTCTGGGGAGCGCACGCGTCCCGCGTGCTGGCGAGAGCGTCCCGCGATCGCGAATTTTCCTTCGAGGTCGTCAATGCGCCCGGGTGGCGCGGCTGAAAACACGATTGTTTCGGCGTGACGCCGCACTCTAGAACTCGCTACCGCGTCTCGCACGCGCAGGTCCAGAGTTCCGGATCGAGCTCGGATTTTGCGCGCTTCACCAGAAGATCGGCATTCGCATTTGACCGCAGCACTGCAAAAACTGTCGAACCCGAACCGGACATCAGTGCAGCACCGACTTCTGGTTGCTTGAGCAACCACATTTTCAGTTGCGCAAGAAAAACAAATTTTTCGAAAACGGGGCGCTCCAAGTCGTTCACAAAGCTTTGTTGGGCGAATGCTTGGGCGCCATATGAGACTCCAGGAATTTCGCGTGAGTCCCGCCACCGAGAGTAGGCCCACTGCGTTGGCACACCGAATTCAGGCTTCAGTAACAACACCGATAATTGTTCGCGCAATCTGGTCGGGCTCACCAGTTCGCCCCGCCCTTTGCACACCCCACCGGATTCCAGCGGATTGAAAAATGAAAATTGGAACGTCCGATCCGATCATCTCCGCCATTTTCGCCAGCGCTTCACGAGGCAAATTCGTCTCGAACAGTTCGTTGAGCGCCACCAGAGTGGAAGCAGCGTCGCTGCTTCCTCCACCCAGACCGGCGCCGTGTGGAATCGTCTTTTTGAGCGCGATCGAAACACCGCTGGTGATCTTCGTTTCTTCGAAAAAAGCGTTCGCCGCGCGCACCACAATATTGTCTTCGCCTTTCGGCACCGACGGATCATCGCACCGAAACGCGATTTTTTGTTTGCCGGAGCGCCGCTCGATCTTGATCTCGTCACAAAGCGAAATCGGCGCGATGAACGTCTCGATTTCGTGAAAGCCATCGCTGCGACGGCCGAGAACTGTCAGCGAAAGATTGATCTTCGCGGGAGCGATGACTTGCATAACCTGCAATTTGCTCTGTCATTCCGAGCGAAGTCGAGGAATCTCTTGCTCGTGCTCGAAATACTGAAAAGTCTCGACTTCGCTCGACATGACAAACGCTGCCTGCCATGACAAAAGCCGCTGACAAAATCATTGTGGCGCTCGACGTCGCCACAAAGCAGAAGGCACTCGAGATCGTTGAGCAACTCCGGGGAGAGATATCTTTCTTCAAAATCGGGCTCCAACTTTACACGGCCGAAGGCCCCGAAATTGTGCGCGCGGTTTTGGCCACCGGTGCAAAGGTCTGGCTCGATCTGAAACTCTACGACATTCCCAACACCGTCGCGCGAGCCGTTGAGTCTGCGAGCACACTGGGGGTGCAGATGCTCACGATTCATTTGAGCGGCGGCAGCAAAATGATTCACGCCGCGACTGCCGCTCGCGCCAACGATATGCTTCTTTTGGGAGTAACTGTTTTAACAAGCGCTACCGAGCAAACGCTGCGCGAAATTGGAATCACCGACACCGTCGACGACCAGGTAATTCGTTTGGCCAAGTTAGGTACAGCAGCGGGGATCGATGGTGTCGTGGCGAGTCCGCATGAAATCAAAGCCTTGCGCCGCGAGTTCGGCGAAAGAATCAAAATCGCCGTCCAGGGTATTCGGCCAAGCTGGGCAGAACCGGGCGATCAGAAACGGTTCATGACTCCGCGCGAAGCAATTGAAGCGGGCGCAGACTACATCGGGATCGGGCGGCCCATCACCGGGCATGCGCAGCCGCGCGAGGCCTTGGCAAAAATTCTGGACGAGCTGTCCAACTAATTGTCATGTCGAGCGAAGTCGAGACATCTCTGGAGATTTCCGGCTCCAGAAGAATTCAGAGATTCCTCGACTCCGCTCGGAATGACAAAGCTCAGCAAGCCACGCGAGCTTTGTTCGCGCATTTAACCATCTATCACGACGAAAGGCCGCACTCGGCGGCGATGAATATGGCGATCGATGAAGCCCTGTTGGAAACCGCAGTCGTTCCATCTATTCGCTTCTATCGCTGGCGTTCCCCTGCCCTGTCATTCGGGTATTTTGGGAAGTTTTCCGATGTCGCGGTTTACGCGGCGGAGCGCGATTTAGTTCGGCGTTGGACCGGCGGGGGAATCGTTTTTCACGGAGACGACGTCACCTACTCGATTGTGATTCCGGCGAGCGATCCGGTGTTTGATGAATCATCAATCGCTATCTACGAAAAAATTCATCGTGCGTTAGCCGACGTTTTAAACGGAGTTGGTGAACGCGCAGTTGTAGCCGGGGGCGTTGACCCCGGCGGGATTGCGCTCTCCAAGCACGCCGCCGCCAGCGGCTACAACTGCTTCGCGAATCCCGTTCGCGCCGACGTGATGATGAACGGCCGCAAGATCGCCGGAGCGGCGCAACGACGTACTCGTCGCGGTTTACTGCAGCAAGGGAGCATTCAAGGCATCGTTAGGAAGACTGACCTCGCGGAAAAATTTGCGCATGCGTTGTCCGCCAATTGCAATGATTTCGAGGTCAGTGAACGAATTTTCCAGCGTGCACGAGAATTAGCGCAGCAAAAATACGGAAGTGATTTTTGGCTGGGCAAACGCTGAAGACTGCAGGACGTCTGTGTCAGCCCCGAATGCTTTCGGCGTTCACAGAGTGTAGCCGCGGGAGCCGAGCGACATGGACGGGCGGGTCGTCAGACCGAGTGAGCGGGAGCGAACGAGTCAAACGCCCTACAATATTCGTGCGGGTTCGGCGTTATGTTGCTTTGACAACCTGCAACCCGCGCCACTATCCTCGCGTCGTGGAACTCTTCGCCCGCACGGACCGGAGCTCGAGTCGCCGCGCAGTTGCGAAGGCGGGCGGCCCTCCTGCGCATCGTTTAGCCGAAGTGGCAAAATTAGTTCAACCGCAGCTTGACCAAGTCGAGACACGCATTGCGCAACAGGCTTCGGCATTCGATCCCGCAATTGAAGGTTACGTCGTCTACGCGGTTGGCAGCCGCGGGAAACGCCTTCGACCGCTACTGGCTCTGCTTGCCGGTGGCGCTACCGGAAAGCTCCATTCCGGGCATATCGATCTCGCTGTGATCGTTGAACTCATCCATCTCGCCACGTTGGTGCACGACGACGTGATGGACGAGGCAGAACAGCGTCGAGCACAGCCGACCGCAAACGCCCGCTGGGGAAATTCGCTGAGCGTTCTGCTAGGCGACTGCCTTTTCGCGCACGCGCTGACGTTATCCACAGATTTCGAAAACTCTAATATCGGTCGCGCAATCGCACGCACGGCTACGACGGTTTGCTCAGGCGAGATGATTCAAACGCAGCGCAGGTTCGATCTTAACCTGACCGTTGAGGATTATCTGCGGATCGTGCAGATGAAAACCGGATCACTTTTCTCGGCAGCATGAAAACCGGATCACTTTTCTCGGCAGCAGCGGAACTGGCCGCCGTTATCAGCGAGGCTGATCCGAAGGTGATCGCAACATTCAAGAACTTTGGATTCCAAATCGGGACGGCCTATCAGATTTATGATGATTGCGTCGATCTCGCTGGCTCCGAGAGTGTGACCGGTAAAACGCTTGGGACGGACCTGCGCAAAGGCAAATTCACATTGCCGGTTTTGATTTTTCTCCGTTCCGCTTCGGAGTTTGAACGCGAACATTGTTGCCAGCTTGTGCTGGACGAAAAGATCGAAGAAATGATTGAGCTGCTCAAGAATGGCGCCAACAACGGCGCGTTAAACGAGTCAATCGCAGCCGGCAGTGATCTGATTCGCAAAGCGCAACATGCATTTGATGGTGTCGCGCCAAATCGTTATACAGATGCATTGTTCTCGCTCGGTGATGCGTTGTGCGACATGTTCGATCAACTTCGCGTCTGAAATTCCCGTGATGGAGGGTCGAGTTCCCGCGAGACCGTGACGTGGCGTCGCAGCAGCTCCGTCCTCTAGATCCGACATATGCCGCAGCTTAAAATCCGCGAAATGCCGCTGGACGAGCGGCCGCGGGAAAAATTGCAGGCACGCGGGGCGGACGCTCTCAGCAACGCGGAATTGATCGCGATATTGCTGCGTACCGGCCGGCGCGGCACGAACGTGGTGGATGTCGCTCGTGAGTTGATCGACAAATACAAATCGTTCGCGGAGCTGAGCCGTTGCTCCGTCAAAGAACTCAGCGAAATCAAAGGGATCGGTCCGGCGAAAGCATTAGAACTCGTGGCAGCGTTCAATTTGGGGAAACGCTTCACGCAGGAACCGTTGTCCCAGCAAAAACTCGATTCACCGGAATTGATATACAAACTGCTGGGAGACGAAATGCGGATGCTGCGGACCGAATCACTGCGGGTTGTCCTGCTCGACACACGTTACCGTTTGATGCGCATCGAATCCGTGTCGGTGGGAAGCATGAATGAGAGCATCGCGCATCCGCGGGAGATTTTTCGACCCGCGATTACTTACTCAGCTTACGCAGTCATCGTTGTGCACAATCATCCATCCGGCGATCCGTCGCCGAGCCAGACTGACCACAGCCTGACGCGACGCCTCGCCGAAGCCGCCGAGCTTTTGCAAATCAAATTGCTGGATCACATCATCATCGGCGCGCCGTCGGACACCAGTCCGGGTTATTTCAGTTTCAAAGAAGCAGGCGTGTTGTAAGCAGGGAAATTCGAAGTTCGAATGTCGAAATCCGAAACATGACGGATAAGAAGGTTCATCCGACAGCAATCGTCGATCCGAATGCAAAACTTAGCGGCAATGTGGAGATCGGCCCGTTCTCAATCATTGGACCGCATGTGACAATTGGCGAGAACACGATCGTGCAATCGCACGTCGTGATCGAAGCTGAAGTTGCGATCGGCCGCAGAAATTTCATCGGACACGGCGCGATCATCGGTGTGCCACCGCAGGATGTTTCGTTTTCGCTGGAACGAAAGACGAAGGTCGAAATCGGCGATGACAATATCTTCCGCGAGTACTGCACGATCCACCGCGGCAGTCCCGACGGCAGCGCCACAACAATTGGCGACAAGAATTTTTTGATGAGCGGAGCGCACATCGGCCATAATTGCCTCATCGGAAACAATGTCGTGATCGCGAATAATTGTTTGCTTGCCGGACATGTGCGCGTGGACGACGGCGCATTTCTTGGCGGCGGATCAACGTTTCATCAATTCATGCACATTGGTCGCCTGGTAATGGTGCAGGGCAGCTCCGCATTTGGAAAAGATCTGCCACCGTTCGTCATAGCGGCGGAGCGCAATTACGTCTTCGGACTCAACATCGTCGGACTGCGCCGCGCTGGACTCACCGCAAAGGATCGAGACGAAATCAAGGAGGCGTTCAAACTTATCTACCTAAGCGGACTGAACACTTCGCAAGCCCTCGACAAAGCAGCGACGATGACCCTTGGCGGACCAGCTCGCGAATTCCTGGACTTCGTTGCCAGTGCAAAGAAGCGTGGGATTTGCCCGTTGAAACGTGGTACGGGCCACGACGTTTTAGTCTAACGACAAGCCGAATCCCGCGGTTGCGGTTGCACACTCAACCGCCTTGGACCGGCGGCATGATCGCGATTTCCGCCCCCGGATTCAGCTTGTAATTGCGATCGACAAATTCCAAGCCAGCGCCGATCAAAATACTCTTGTCATGGGCACGGAGCGCAGGTTTTTGCGCATAAATCTTTTCGAGCAATTCGCGAACAGTCGCGCCTTGCGGAAGCTCAAGCTCTAGCTCGGTAACTCCAATGAGTTCACGCAACTGCGCATAAAATTGCACTCGCACGTTCATTGGTTTGGTTGCTCCAGCAAATCCTTTCTAGCTCGTTAACTCCAATGAGTTCACGCAACTGCGCATAAAATTGCACTCGCACGTTCATTGGTTTGGTTGCTCCAGCAAATCCTTTCTGAGTACGCCGACGTACGGCAGGTTGCGATACCGCTCCATGAAATCAAGGCCGTAACCGACGACAAAGTCATCGTCGATTTCGAAGCCGATGTAATCCGCATCAACGTCCCGCGCGCGCCGTTTTCTTTTGCTCAGCAGCACACAGATCCGAATGCTGCGTGGTTTGGCCGTATCCAGTTCTTTGCGAACGGCTGCCAGCGTCTGGCCGGTATCCAGAATATCATCCAGAATCAAAACGTCTCGGCCGCCTACATCGGGGACGGCCAACTGTTTGAAAATGACGTCCCCGCTCGGTAGCGTTTTCCCGTGGTAACTGACCACGCTCAGGCAATCCAACTTCAAGGGTAGCGGAATTCGGCGCAGCAGATCTGACATGAACATCAGGCTGCCGGTTAAAATTGCGATCACCATCAGTTCGCGGTCGGAGTAATCGGCCGTGATTTGCGCGGCCATTTCATCGAGCCGTTTGTGAATTGCCGGCCCGTCAAACAGCACCCGCTCGATATCGCTTTGCACCAACCCCAATATAGGCCATTAGCCGCCACAGAGATCAACGCGTGGTCGTGATCAAGGAACGGCGGTCTCCTGACCGCCGACGAGAGCAAGGAGTGACGGCTTCCCAGCCGTCCACTTTGAGATCGACGGCTGCCCAAGCCGTCGCTCCTTGCTTTGCCCTCGCCGCCACACTGAAATAGGGTGACCTAGAATGCATGTGCATCACAAGGTGCTGGAAGTGCGCACTCACGGCAAAGGTCTCTACGAAATCACCGATGACGTGCACTCAAAAATCGACAAGTGCGGCATCCAAAACGGAACCGTCACCGTTTTCGTTCAGCACACCAGTTGCAGCATCATCATCATGGAAAATGCCGATCCAACCGCGCGACGCGATTTGGAAATGTTTTTCGACCGCCTCGTGCCGGAAGATGCCGGTTACTTCACGCACGATTCTGAGGGCGGCGACGACATGCCATCACATATCCGCATGGTTCTGACGCGCACCAGCGAGGTCGTGCCGGTTGTGGACGGAAAAATGCAACTCGGAACGTGGCAAGGGATTTTCCTTTTCGAACATCGCCGCGCACCGCATCGGCGAAGAGTCTTCATCACCACGATCGGTGAATGATTGTAGCGGTCTCCGACCGCCGTCTCTGAGATTCGGCGCTCAGAGAACGCCGCTACAGAAAGTCATAAATCGCGTCGACCAATCGCAGTGATTTCTCGTTCGGCAGAACCGATTGTTCCATTTGGTTCATTACGTACGCGAATGCGATTTTGTTTTCCGGATCGGCAAAGACATGGGCGCCGCCCGCACCGGGATGTCCGAAGGAAATTGCGGATTGTCCGAAGGAAATTGCGGATGGTCCGAACATCCTCCGCGCTACTTTTCGCGAATCTTTCATAAACCCGGCTGAGAATGCCGTCGGAATTTGGAAAACGCGATCTACGCCGTCTGATAATGTCATTGTCATTCGTTCGATTGTTTCTTGTGAAAAAAAACTCTGGCCATCCAATTCTCCGCCGTTAGCAAGCATGGAATAAAACTTCGCAAGCGCTGAGCCGCTCCCGATCCCGCCAAAGGAAACAATCGGCTGCGCGCGGATCTGCGGATCATTCATCTTGCTGATGACATTCAACCCATAGGGCGAGGTAAACGTCTTTCTGGCCAACGTGCCGGGTATAACAAGATCGCGATAGAACTCCGCCGGCTCTGGCGGCTTGCCACTTTTGGCAGCATAAATTGTGGCTACTCGCGAATTCTGCTCTTCCGGCAAGCCGATCCAGAAATCGAGTTCGAGCGGCCTGGCAAAATTTTCCTGCCAACAATCCGACAGCGTTTTTCCAGTTAGGCGCCGCATCAGTTCGTCGAGGAGAAATCCAAACGTGCGCGCGTGATAGCCATGCCCAGTTCCCGGCGGCCACAAAGGCGCTTGCGCTTCCAGCGCCCGAATCACTCCGCCGTAATCGAGCACGTCAACACGCTGATCTAAAGCGCAAAGCCCCGCCTGATGCGAAAGCAATTGCTCGAGCGTGATCTTATCCTTTTCTGCCTGCCCAAATTCGGGCCAGAACTCCGCGACGGTTCGGTTGAGCTCAATCTTCTGTTGTTGCAACGCATGCAATACACACGCGCTGCCAATTCCTTTCGTTGCAGACCAGACGAGCACGACCGTATCGGGCGTCCACGGTTTCTCGCGACCGGCATCGCAAAATCCGCCGTAAAGATCAATAATTTGTTTGCCGTTTTGCCAAACCGAAACCGCCGCGCCTAACTCGCCGAATCTCTCAAAGTTCTCATCGAACAGTCTCATCGAACAGTGGTTTCAATCGCTGAACAACTTGCCCGGTTTCCAGAATCATGGCGCCTGACACAGACGCCCTACAGCAAGAGCTCTTCTAATTCATTGAGGCGACGTTCGAATAACTGCAGTGTGCTTTCGATGGGCGCGGGCGTTGTCATATCCACGCCTGCGGCTTTTAATGTCTCGAGCGGGAATTTGGAGCCGCCTGAACGCAAGAATTTCAGATAAGCCTCTACACTGCCTGGCTGGCCGGAAAGCACGCGCTGCGACAGCGTCACAGCGGCAGAGATACCAGTCGCGTATTTGTAAACGTAGAATGCGTGATAGAAATGCGGGATACGGAGGCATTCCAGATCAAGCTCGGGATCGAGCACGAAGTTTTCAGCGAAGTAAGCTTTGAGCAGCTTGTGATATTCCGATTTGAAAACGTCGAGTGTCAGCGCATCGCCGCTTTCCTCGATGGCGTGAATGATTCTTTCGAATTCGGCAAACATGGTCTGTCGGAACAGGGTGCCGCGCAGATCATCGATTTCGCGGTTAATGATATAAGCCCGCATCTTCGGATCGTTCGTAGTCCGAAGCAGATGATGCGTCAGCAATTCCTCGTTGAACGTCGATGCGACCTCCGCGAGAAAGATCGGATATTCATAGTCCTGAAAGAGCTGCGAACTTTGCGAGAACCAACTGTGCATTGAATGCCCTGCCTCGTGCGCAAGCGTGTACACATCTGCGAACACGTCCTGTTTGTAGTTCATCAGGATATATGGCGGCGCGCTGTAACTGCTGGATGAAAAGGCACCGCTGCGTTTGCCTTTATTTTCGTAACGATCGCACCAGCGTTTCGAGCGCAGACCTTCCGCCAACCCCTGGACGTATTCCTTTCCCAGCGGGGCGAGCGCGTCCAACACCATTTCGATCGCTTCATCGAAAGTGAATCTAGTCTGGATCTCCGGAACGAGTGGAACGTACGTGTCGTAGTGATGCAGCTCACCCAAACCAAGGGCGCGCCGGCGAAAATCGAAATATCGAAACAGCGGTTTCAAATTCGCGCGGACAGATTGAATCAAGCCGTCATGCACGGCAACCGGCACATCATCCGGAAACAGCGCCGCTTCGAGCGCAGATGGATAATGCCGCGCTCTGCCGTGAAACACATCCGCCTTAACCGAATAGGCCAGCGACGCGGCAAGCGTGTACTGATGGTCGCGGAATTCCGCGTAGAATTGATGAAACGCGCCCTTCCGCAGTTTCGGATCGCGCTTCACCAGAAATGAGCTGAACGAGCTTTGGCTTAGCGGTCGCTCGCGACCGGTCTCGTCGACGAGCACGCCGAACTTCATGTCCACATCGGTGAGCTGGGAAAATGTGTCGTCGTAGCCGCTCAAGGCGACATTGCTCAGTGCGAGCAGACGTTCCTCAGGCACGGAAAGCACATGCGATCTCATTCGTCGCATTTTGTGCAGCTTGATCTGCCAATCATTGAGCGTGCGATCGGCAAGGAACTTTCCGAATCGTTCATCGTCGATCGCCAAAATTTCCGGCACAACAAACGCCGCCGCCTCGCTGATTCTGGTAAGTAGATTCTGGACCTGACCAATCCGAGCGAGGTAATCGTTATTCGTGCTGTCCTCGGCCGCTTGGAGCGACGCATAGTGATAGACGCGTTCCAGCTTCTGCTCGAGCGCCTTCTCAAACTCGAGAAGCCCAGCCAACGTCTGGGCTGATTCCCCCACTCTGCCTTTCCACTGTTCAAGCTTTGGATACTCACCCTGCAGCCATGCAAAATCCTCCTGCCATTTGCTCACGTCAGCGAACAGATGTGCCAGGTCCCATTTGTCGGGCTCGGGAATGTCAGCGCGCGTTGGAATTCCAGAAGACATTCGGAAAAAGATGAATCAGGAAACCAGGAAACCAAGAAAAGAGTAAATAACTCTCCATTGAAAATTCATGGATTCCTGGCTTTCAGATTAATTCAATCGGCGGATTGCAGGGTGTCGCGCGATTAAGTTGAGGGCGCGCCCGGCGAGTGCTTTGCCGGGTGGAATCTTGTGCCAGGGCGACGCGCCGGAGGGATGCGGCAACGGAATCAAGTCGAAGCGGTGGTCTGCATGGACGACGCGAAATTTGCGGCCAATTATTTGTTCCAGTTTTGCGCAGGCGATAAATTGCACGATCGCCAGTCGGCCGACAGGAATAACGAGACGCGGTTGCAAAATCCGAATCTCATCATCCATCCACAACGCACAGTTGCGAATCTCGTCTGGTGCCGGGACGCGGTCGGTGCCGCCGGAATTTTTGCCAGGGAAACAACGGCAGACAGCGGCGAAATAGATCTTCGATCGAACAGCGGCTTCGTCCATTCCGCAAAATTGTTCGAACCAACGAAAGAGCGTTTTGCCGGCCGTGTGCGCGAACGGTCGTTTCAACGTTGGCTCCCGCGGGCCAGGCGCTTGTCCGATGATCATCACATGGCTCACGATCGGGCCGCCTGAAACCGGCGTGGATTGCATGCGCGGACAGCGACGGCATCTCAACAAGCGCCCGACGTGACGGGTCAACCCAATTTGTTTGGCCTCCTTCACGGCGGAATGTCACACGAAGGACACAAATGGCCTCCTTCACGGCGGAATGTCACACGAAGGACACAAAGGGACACCAAGAACGTCGGGAAGATTTACTCGGTGGCCTTTGTGAACCGTTGTGAGCGTTGTGTGAAGTCAGCGCCGGAAGATTGAGAAGAGCGAGAGAAGCAGGCTAAGCACAATGCTGAGAATGATGCACGTGACGATGGGAAAATAGAACGAGGAATGTTCACGCTCGATCCGAATGTCGCCGGGCAGTCGGCCCAGCCATTTTGGCGCGAAACCGCTCCACAGCACCAGCCCAACCAGTGTAGTGATCACGCCGATGGTTACGATAAACCTTCCCACTTCGCGCATCGTTCAAAAAGTTGCGCGAATGAAGCGAAGGCACAAGCTTGGGAATAGATGCCAGTCCAATTTCGAGATTATTACGAGACGCTCGGGGTGCCGAAAACGGCGAGCGAGGACGAGATTCGCAGCGCTTTTCGAAAGCTGGCGCGCAAGTATCACCCAGACGTGGCTAAGGACAAAAAGGCCGCCGAAGAAAAATTTAAGGAAATAAACGAAGCGTACGAAGTTTTGAGCGATCCTGAAAAGAGGAAGAAATACGATCAGCTCGGCGCGGATTGGAACCGGCCGGGCGGTTTCCAGCCGCCGCCTCAGTGGCAAGGCCAGCAACCCGGCGGCGGATTTCATCAATGGGGCGGCGATGGCGGCGGAGGGGTTGAGTTCGAATTTGGCGGAACTGGATTCAGCGATTTCTTCGAAGCGTTTTTTGGCGGCGGACGCGGCCGTTCCGCATTCGGCGGGTTCGGCGGACGCGCTGCGACAGCCGAGCGCGGCGCCGATGTGGAAGCGGACATTATGGTCACACTCGAGGAAGCGCTGCACGGGTCGACGAGGACCGTATCGCTACGGCGAGCTGGTTCAGACAAGGTGGAGCAATATCAGGTCAAAATTCCCCGCGGTGTCCGCGAAGGCCAGCGGATCCGTTTACGGGGTCAAGGGGAAGCCGGCGCGGGTGGAGGAAAAAGCGGCGACCTTTTTCTTCGGGTGCGATTGGCCAAGCATCCGGATTTTTCAGTCGAAGGCAGCGACTTGATTCACGAAGAGCGAATCGAGCCGTGGCAGGTGGTGCTGGGCAGCGAATTGCTCGTGGCCACTCTCGAAGGAAAAGTGCGACTGAAAGTTCCGCCAGGCACCCAAGGCGGCCAGCGTTTTCGTTTGCGCGAGCGCGGGCTGCCTGGAGTCTCAGGGAAACGCGGCGATCTCTATGTTGTTATTCAGATCAACATCCCGAAAAAGCTAACTGAACGCGAACGTGAACTCTGGAGCGAGCTGGCGAAATTGCACGGAGCGTAAGAA
>Ga0193727_1000878_pt1 | contig 12184 bp, 13 predicted proteins | sample H2c2metaG_FD_143051 | JGI IMG/M metagenome (GOLD analysis project Ga0193727, IMG submission 143051) | Soil microbial communities from a riparian zone of the East river system, Colorado, United States - H2c2 | ecosystem: Environmental > Terrestrial > Soil > Riparian zone | place: USA: East River...
ATCGTGCGCTTCGCGTCAGTGAAGACGCTGAACTGCGTTCCCGCGGGGATAACCGCGTTAAGTCCCTTCTTGGTGGCGCCAATTCCGAAGGTGAGGACCCCCAGCGCTGCCGCCTGACCCTGCCGGTTCTTACCAGTGACTTTCGTGGTGCCGCGTAGCGGGACTCTCGTTCCGTCCACCGCGCGCAGGGACGTGACCTGCACCGTAACCGCGCCCGGGTTTCCGCCCGCACTGCGACGCGCAACGTGCGCGACTGTTCCGCGGACAGGAGTTCCAGATGCAATCAGGACGTGGCCGAACTCCGAATAGTCGCCCGGCAGATGAAAGGCGACCTGCTGGCCCTGGTTGACCGACGCGCTCGAAAGATCTTCATCGATTGCGACGGTGAGCGGTGTGCCGGCGGGAATGACCACGGGCATTTGTGTGCGCGAGTTGGCCGCGGCTCTGGCGCGCTCGCCGCTGCCGTTGGATTGAGCAATGAGCGGAACAGCCGCCAGCGTCGCTGCCGCCAGCACTATTGCCCGAATGGAACCCTTCATATTTACTCTCCGAAAAAGTTGCTCCGCAAGATCGCGGAATGCACTCGTTCATAGTCAAGGAGGGGGCCATGTTCAGCTCAGCGGGAATAGTGCATCGTTAACGCCACATTACAGACGCTAAGCACTTCAGTAATCGCGACTGGCGATTGAGCGGTTTTCGGCTGGCGCAGCGCTGGCCGTTCCATCACTTTCTACTCCTCGCTACCGGAGCCCTGCCCATGGCCGACTTCACCAAAGAATGGATCGAGCACCTGAAGACGCAGATCGCGGGACGGATGAAAGTCGTCGCGGACACGATGGATCCGCAGGCCTACGATGAGCTCGTTACAGACCTTGCCTGGTTTACCTTCCGCTTCGCGCGCGACCCGGATACCAAGATGAGGAAAGTTTTCCGCTGAATTCCCCGCTCCAGCGGCATTAGATTCGCCGTAGAGTGCAGTCGGCACCAAACCCGGAGGCGCCAATGGCGAAGTGCGAAGTCTGCGGAAACGATTACGACAAGTCGTTTGCCGTCACGATGAAGGGGAAAGCGCACACCTTCGACTCTTTCGAGTGCGCCATCCATGCGCTGGCGCCGAAGTGCTCGCACTGCGGCTGCAAGATCATCGGCCACGGCGTCGAGAGTAAGGGAACTTTCTATTGCTGCGCCAGCTGCGCCGAGATGTCGGGCATCAAGGGACTCGAGGACCGCATTTAGATGCAGACGCGAGGGAAATCAGAGTGAAGTGGAAGAATAGAGGTGATCCGAACGGCAAGATCGGCGACGAAAGAGTGCGCACCAAGTTCGCCTGGACGCCGGTTGAAGCGGATGATGGTTTTACATATTGGCTCGCGCCCGTCGTGGTCCGGGAAAAGCTTCTGCCCAAGGTTACACGCGGCGGCTTCGAGGACGATGAGCAGACGTGGCAAATCGTCGAGGCCAAGCCCGTGAGCGGCGGGAAAAAGGACCGCAAGAAATAGCGGCTCGCCTGCTTGCCACTCACGATTGATCTCAACGCCGACCTGGGAGAGGGCTTCGGAGACTCCCACGCCCGGCTGGACGAGGCACTCCTCGATCTCGTATCCTCCGCGAACATCGCCTGTGGCTTCCACGCCGGCGACGCGATAACGATGCGCGATACGGTGAGAGCGGCGAAGCTTCGCGGAGTAACCATCGGCGCACACCCGTCGTATCCCGACATCCCTGGGTTCGGCAGACGCGAGCTAGGTCTTCCGACGAAAGAGATCTCGCGCCACGTCGCCTACCAGATCCGCGCCCTGCGCGAGGTATGCGGAGCCGAGGGCGCAAGGCTCTCCTACGTAAAGCCGCACGGCGCGTTGTACAATCGGGCCGCGCGGGATCGAGACGCCGCCACCGCTGTGGTGACGGCAATTCGCGACGTCGAAGCATCGCTGACCCTGCTTGGACTGGCGAAGAGCGAGATGGCCCGCGCCGCGGACCGCGCCGGAATCGCGTTCGCGAGCGAGGCGTTCGTCGACAGAGCTTACCAATCCGATGGAACGCTGGTGCCGCGCGACCAGCCAGACGCGGTGATCCACGACGTGAAGGGGGCTGTCCAGCGCGCGGTGATGCTCGTCAAGGGACAGACCATAACAGCCGACGACGGTTCCGAGCTCCACATCTCAGCTCAATCGCTGTGCGTTCATGGTGACAACGCCGATGCGTCCGCGATCCTGCGGTCGCTGAATGCCCGTCTCAGGGAATCCGGCGTGACGATTGCGCCCTTTGCCGCTTGATTCGTCCGCCGCTCCGTGCGCACCCCCTGGGCGATTCTGCCATTGCCATTGTGTTTGGCACCGATCGCAGCGCTGAGCTTCTCCGTCAGATTCAAACCGCCGCCCGCTCGCTGGAAGCGGCCGCCATCCCACACGTTGAGGACGTCGTTCCCGCCTACCTCGCACTCACAGTATTCTACGATTCGCTTCGCACATCGTACGAAGAGATTTCCGGGACGCTGCTAGCCGCGTGCGATCCGGCGACGCGCACCAAGGCAAAGGCTGACAAGCCGCCACGAGAACATCGTATACCCGTCCGATACAATGGAATGGATCTGGACGCGGTCGCCGTGGCCACGGGGCTCTCAGTCGAAGAGATAATCGCGCGCCACTCGGGCAGGACGTACACGGTCGATCTGCTCGGGTTCGTTCCGGGGTTTGCCTACCTGAGCGAGCTCGACGCGTCGTTGCAGATCCCGCGTCGCGCCGAGCCACGCCCCCGGATCGCCGCGGGTAGCGTCGGCATTGCCGCGGCACAAACCGCCGTCTATCCGCTCGACACCCCGGGCGGCTGGCACATCATCGGTAGCACCGAGACAGTGATGTTCGACGCAACGCGCGACACGCCCGCGCTTCTCGCGCCCGGTGACACCGTGCGCTTCGAGCGCGCTGCATGATCACGATCACGCGGGCGCCTCCCTACCTCACCGTGCAGAACGGCGGGCGAAAGCATTCGCGCTCATTCGGAGTGCCGCGCGGCGGTGCGATGGACTTGTTTGCGATCCGTGCCGCCAACGCACTCGTTGGAAACTCCCTCGACGCCGCGGCGCTTGAATGGGCCCTCGGCGGCGGCACTGTACGGTTCGATCGCGATTGCGTTTTTGCGATCGGAGGCGCGATGGCGCGGGCGACCATATCAGGAAGGGTCGTCGCGCCGTGCACGACCACCTACGCGCGCGCTGGTGACGAGTTCACGGTCGAGCAGATCACGAGCGGGCGTTTTCTCTACCTCGCGTGCGACGGAGGCATCGATGTCCCAGTCATCCTCGGCAGCCGATCCACCTACCTCCCCGGACGTTTCGGAGGGTACCAGGGACGAAGTCTGAGGAGCGAAGATTCAGTCGCATCGGGTCCACCACCCGGCGCGCGGCCGGCTGAGGGGTTTCACTCCGCCGCCGATTTGATGCCACGCTACGACAGCGCAATCGTTCACATTACGCCGACCAGTCAGACAGATCTGTTCGACGAGTCCGCCTGGCGCACTCTGACCGAGAGTGACTACAGAGTTTCCACCGCGTCCGACCGCACTGGTTACAAGCTCGACGGGCCAGCGCTCAGGAATTCGCTCGGGGCGCTTCCGTCGGAGGCCAGTTGCCCGGGCGCGATTCAAATACCCGGCGACGGACGCCCGATCGCGCTGATGGCCGATGCCCCCACCGTAGGAGGCTACCCCAAGATCGCCGTTATCAGCGAAGCCGATCTTCCGATCCTTGCACAGCGCCGCCCGGGCGAAACGATCAGGTTCCAGCTCATCACGATCGAGCAGAGCCAGCGCGCGCTCAGGCGCCGCGCGTCGGACATGCACACAATCAGCCAACTCGCGAGCCGTTCGTCGCTCGCGTGAACCCCTTGCCCGCAAATCCGTATTAAGATGGAGAAACGGGGCGGCAAAAAAGCTCGTTCGGCGGGCGCGGCTCCTGCAGGTTAAATCTCAATAGCGGCGCATTTGCCCGACTCGACCACTGCTGAGGGACAATACCAATGGAACGAACCGATAGAGAAACCGCGAAGCTGGATGCGGGGGCCGATCAGTCCGATATCGACCAAGGCGGCGTCAAGGGTCGCGTGAAAGGCGTGGCAGCCTCAATCAGGAAGCAGGCTTCCACCCTGCCGGCGATCCTCGCCGACGAACTCGAGGCGGGCGCCGAAGCGCTGCGTCGGCGGCCGGCGACGACCGGGAAGAGGCCGGGAACGGCCGTGGCGGTTGCCGACAACTCCAGCATCACCGCTGTAACCGACACTCTCGCCAGCGGAATGCAGTCGAGTGCCGAGTGGCTCCGCGATGCCGACCTCGACAAGATCAAGGAGGGCGTCGAGAAACAGGTCAAGGAGCATCCGGGCAGAACGCTTCTGGTCGCCCTTGGCGCCGGCTATCTGCTTGGCAAGGTTTTTCGGCGCTAGCCCGTAGGCGGGGCCCGCCACAACTCAATCTTGCGCCGATAGCCGTGGCCTCCTATGTAGGACGCCGGACGACAGCCAGCGTGGGGAAAGGCTTATAGGACATTTTCCAAAGGCCTGACAGCCGGGCTCCGCCTGCGGTGATATTCTGCCTCGTCGTTCGCGTCCCACACTCGCCAACGCGGAGGTACCGCTGCGCCCTCGGCTCTATGTCGGAATCGCTGTCCTGCTCGCGCCCATGCTCGCAGCAGTCGTGGCGCCGGTTGGCCAGCCGGAATCTTCTGCCTTTGCGCAGCAGGCCACAAGGCCGCGCGCTCCGTTCCGCGTACCGTCGATCGATGAGCTGAAAGACAGCGTATACCGGGCATCCGCGCTTCGAGGGCGCGCGATCCTTCTCGCGACACGCGACAGCCTTCCGCACAACGTCGGCAATTCGCTCCGCTGCGCCAGTTGTCACCTCGACGGCGGCCTGCGGCGCGACGCAATGCCCTGGATCGGCAGCTTCGCCCGCTTCCCTCAGTACCGCGCCAGAAGCGGCAAAGTGGATCTCATCGAGGACAGGATCAACGACTGCTTCCGGCGAAGCATGAATGGCAGCGCGCTCGCCCCCGCGGGCAGGGACATGCGCGACATCGTCACGTATTTCGCCTTTCTTTCGAGCGGAATGCCGGTCGGAGCGGAGATGGAGGGCCAGGGTTTTCCGCGGCTTCAACCCCTCCGCGGCGATCCGCAGCGCGGTGCGGGCGTTTTTGCGACGACGTGCGCACGTTGTCATGGCGCGAACGGCTACGGCACCGCCCTCGCACCCCCACTTTGGGGTCCCCGCTCGTACAACGTTGGAGCCGGAATGGCGAGAATCAACACCGCTGCTTCGTTCATTCACGCGCTGATGCCGATCGATCGCGCTCAACGCCTCAGCCCACAGCAGGCGTTCGACGTTGCGAGCTACGTCAACACACGGCCCCGCCCCGATTTCCCGGCGAAAACGCGCGACTGGCCGCGCGGCGGGAAACCCGACGACGCCGATTATCACGTTCTACCACCCACCCATCCACCGGAGAAACCAAGATGAGCGAATCCTCACCACCACGCCGAGAGTTTCTCGGCAAGCTTGCGGCGGGTGCCGTCGCACTCGGCCTCAGCGGCACGATTCCGAGCGCGTTCGCCGGAGAGCGCAGGCTCAATACTGATGTGCAACCCAGCGACAAATGGCTCTCTGCCGTGACTGGCAAGCACCGTCAGATCTTTGACATGCCCCAGCATGAAAACGGCATGGGTCTGCTGCACGTCCGGAACTATCTCAACACCATGCGCGATACGTACAAGGTCAAGCACCCCGACGTCACCGCGGTGGTCACGCTGTACGGGATGACCACGCTGCTCGGATTCAACGACGCAATGTGGGCGAAGTACGGAATCGCGACTCCTCTCAAGGTGGTGGACACGTCGAACTCCCCGCCGAAGGAAAACGTCTTTTACAATCCACCGGCGGGCTCTCCTGCGCTGGCGGTTGCGGGCGCGCCGATTCCGATTCCCTCCGACTCATCAATCTCGGCGCTCCAGCAGCGCGGCGCGGTGTTCATTCTGTGCAACAATGCCTTCAATCTCTGGATGGCATTGCTCGGGAAAGAAAAAGCTCCGGAACTCCGCAAGGAATTCGAGGCCAACATGCTTCCAGGCGTCTACCTCGTGCCAGCGATGGTTGTGGCCATAAACCAGGCCCAAACGAATGGGTGCACCTACATGTATCTGTGACCTTTTTGAAACCGAATGAATGCCGCAACGATCGCTTTCGATTTCAGCGTTAACATCTCGAAGTGTGGCGCGTCTCTCATGCTGAACGGTGCGCGATTGCGCCCACCCAAAATCTGGATCCTCGCTAGAGGAAGGAGACAAGAGATGTCGAAAGCGAAGCTTGCGGCGTTCGCGGCCGCTCTGGTTCTGGCAGTCAGCTCACAGGCCTCGGCTCAGTCCAGTCAGGCCGCGCTGAAAGCGCCCCCGCAAATCACCAAGTCGAAACTCGTCGCGTGGTGCAAGAGCCACCCGAGCGCAACTGCGGATTGCAAGGAAGTTCGTGCCGACAATCGTGAAATTCGCTCGGATCGGAAGGAGATTCGCGCCGACCGCAGAGAAGTGAAAGCGGATATCAAGGCCGGCGACAAGAAGGAAGCAAGGCAGGATGCGAAGGAAGTGAAGTCTGATCGCAAGGATCTCCGCCAGGATCGCAGGGACAGACGCGGAGACGTACGCGACATTCGCAAGAACGCTCCCAACCGTTAGCAGTTCGCCATTACAACACAGCCCACCACCGTTGAACCGGTGGTGGGCTGTTCATTTCCCCGATGCGTTTGCTATCGCGCCGGCGCCAGCGTCGGTGGATTGCTGGCCTTCAGGTACCGGGCGAGATAGGAGTCGGTAACCTGGCGAATGAGCCTCGCGCTCGCGCCGTTGTACGCGGCTCCGTGCCGGCCCGGCGGATAGATGCGCAGCTCCGCATCACGACCGGCGTTTGTGAGCGCCGTCAGGAGTTGCATCGTGTTCTGCGGATGAACATTGTCGTCCATCAAGGAATGGATGAGAAGCAGATTGCCGCGCATCTTCGCCGCCTGCTCGACCGGCGCGCTCTCGACGTACCCACTCAGGTTGTCGTTGAGCAGGCTCATGTAGCGCTCGGTATAAATCGTGTCATAAAGCCTCCAGTCGCCCACCGCCGAGTTCGCCACGCCGACCGGAAATAGCTCGGGATACGCTTCCATCGTAAATACGGCGCTGTATCCGCCGTAACTCGTGCCCACAATCGCCACTCGCTTTGAATCGATATAAGTCTGCTTCGCGAGATATCGCGCGGTCTCCGCGAAATCGAGCGCTTCGTACTTGCCGAGGTGCTTGTAGACGATCTTCATGAACGCGCTGCCGTAGTTGTTGGTCCCGCGATTGTTCACCCCGACGATGATGTAGCCTTCCTGCGCGAGCCACTGCGTCCAGCCGCTCGTCGCGAACTGATTGTAAACCTGCTGCGAGCCAGGACCGCCGTAGATATCGAAGATGACCGGATAGCGCTTATTGGGATCGAATGGAATCGGCTTGACGATGCTGGCGTCGATGCGCGCACCGTCCGACGTCGTGAACGAAAAGATCTCGGCGGGAGAATAGGCGTGGGTCTGCAGCCAGGTCGTCGTCGCCGTGTTGTTCTCCAGCGTGCGCAGCTTCTGGCCGGCGGCCGCCCATATCTCCACCTGCGTCGGCTGCTTCAGCGACGAATACCGGTCGATGAAGAACGTCGCCGTCGGCGACATGTTGATGCGGTGGTTTCCTTCCGCGGTGGTGATGCGGTGCTGACCGCTGCCATCGAAGCGAATCGAGTAGAGCTGACGCTGTAGGGGCGATGCTTCGGTCGACGTGTAGTAGATCGTCTGCTTCTTCGCGTCACTGCCCTCGACGCGCGTGACGCTCCACTGTCCCTTCGTCACCTGGTTGACGAGCTTCCCGGAGTAGTCGTAGCGATAGAGGTGCTGGAATCCGTCGCGATCGGAGAGCCAGAAGAACTCGTGCGAATCCGACGGGAACGTCATCATGTCTTCGACGCCCGCGTAGAAGTCATATACATCGAGCCAGGTCTTCGATGTCTCGGTCATCACCTGGCGGCGGCCGCCCGTTTTCACATCGAAGAAAAAGAGCTTCATCGTGTTCTGCGGGCGGTTGAGCGTGATGACCGCCAGAGTGTCCGGCCTGCTCGTCCAGTAGATGCGGGGAACGTAGAACTCACCCTTCTCGCCGGTATCGAGCCACGTGTTCTGGCCCGTGGAAACGTTGACGACGCCGATTCGCACCGTCGCGTTCGAGTCGCCGACCTGCGGAATGCGGAGCTTCTCCCACTCCTGGTGCATGCCCGAATAGTCGGAGATCTGAATCTCGGGCTCCGCTGAATCGTTCAGCTGCCAATAGGCGATGTAGGTGCTGGCGGGCGACCACTTCCACGCCTGCGCCAGCCCGAACTCCTCCTCGTACACCCAGTCGAAATGCCCGTTGTAGATATGCTCCGACGCGTCGCGCGTCAGGCGCTTCTCCTGGTGCGTCGAGAGATTGGTGACGTACATGTCGCCACCGCGCTCGAAGCCCAGCATCGCACCGTTGGGCGAGAGCTCACCGGTTCTGGCTCCCTTGGTGGCGAGCTGCACGCTATGGTCCGCAAGCGAGTAGATGTAGAAATCGGAGATTCCGGACCGGCGATAGATCGGCTGGAAATTGGACGAGAAAACCAGGTGCCTCGAGTCCTGCGCCCATTCGAACGAGTCGTAAGCGAAGGGCTGACTCGTCCCGGGGAATGTGAGCCCGGTGTTGGTGAACAGAACCGTGTCGCTGCCCGTAGCAGGGTTGTACGCCCGAATCACCGGCGTCCCGGTGCGCGCATCGCGGTCAATGTAGGAGAATCGCTTCCCGTCTTCTATCCAGTTCACGTTTCGGGGACCCTGGCGGCCGTTGAGAATCGCGCCCGCCTGCAACGCCTCGTCCATATTCGCGAATCGCTGCTTGTCCTGGGCACCGGCGACGAGAGGCAGGCAAATGACGAGCGCGACAAAATAGAGCCTGGATAGTTGTTTCATTCTCGCTTCAGTTGAGTTGGGGGGTAAGCAGTGAACCGCAGCGGAAGCTAGGCGCTCCGCTGGTTGCGGGGATCGGCCCGCTGCTCATCACATTTCCGGCACGTGACAACGCCCCGGAACGTACAGATGATGCAGATGAACGTGCCGCAGTTGTCGCAGGGATAGCCTTCGGAGGCGCGCTCCTCATTGCTGCAGGCGCGGCAGGTCATCGCATCGCGTTCGCGCAGTATCTGGCGTGTCTGGGCCATCGTTTCTCCGCGGACCTGGTTGTGGACATCAGCGCGCGCTACGAGTCGCTGAATCTACCTCATGGCGCACATTTGACAACGCGTTTCGCATTCGCGAGCCAGGTGGCAAGCATGGCAGGCCCGGCTTCATACCATCCGTCCGGCACGGGGGCCAGGCGCCGCTTGTCACCTTCGCTCTCGAAGCAGAGCCACCCACTGCTGTATTCGCTCGCCACCTCTACCGACCGGTGGAATGGATTCCTCCGCCGCTCGGGCGTTTTCCGCCGGTCGGAAAAGGCCGCAAAATCGCCGGCGCCGCCGCCGGCCTTGCGGCGGTCAATCCTCCGCCGTTCCGCAGCCGCTGGCGTCACCAGCCACACTTCCCACCGCTTGCCCGCCGAATCGACAAAAGTCCGATAACTCACGCCGCTTCCTTCTCCCGCGCCGGTTCTGTTCCAGGGCCACAGCTGACCCGTCATGGTTTGCACGGCGGGTGCCAAGAACCGTCCGATTCGGTCTCGAAATAACCTTGCTTTTCGGAAACGTACGTATTCGGATTCCCACAAATCATCGCTGATCCAGCTTTCTGCCCGTATCCAGGCGATCGAAGTTGAGAAGGGCATTGAACACCAGGAAATAGCTTCCGATCGTTTCGCCGCGGTACATGGGATTGTTGGCGAAGAGAATCACGTGCCCCTTGGCGAGTGGGACGTCTACGACCACCGGCCGCTGCGCGACGTCGCTGCCGTCGAGAAGACCAGACGCCAGTAGCTCGCGCTGGTCCGAGAAGCGGAGAATCACGCGCGGTCTGAGCGCGGGAGGAATGATCGCGAGCGGATTCCGAAGTTGGTCGTCCGTAACAGGTGCGGCCTGCCATGGCTCCACCGGTCTGCGCCGCGCGACATCATTGCGCGGATCGAGTGGGAGCCTGCCCTGCGGGACGTCCACCTCGTCGGCCGTCCCCCGCCCTGTCGGACGCGATACCGCGGAGTCCGGGAATCTGCCTCCGCGGGTGCCCAGAACATTCGTGACGCTGAAGCTGGAGCCGTCATCGCTATAGAGTGCAAGGCTGTCGCGAATGCCGTATGCGATCGGACTCGTATCGTCTATGACCTTGCTCCTCAGCAGGCTTCCGACCACGTGCAGCCGGCCAGCCTGGTTGAGCGATACCCCACTCGCCAGTCCGAACGTCACCGCCATCTCGGCGGTGTTCTCTACGGTCACGAGAACTCCGCCGTTTTTCACGAAGGTACTGAGATTGTCGACGCCCCTGAGCCCAAGTCCCGGACGAATGTCATCCGTCTCGTCGATCCCCATATTGGGCGTGAGCTCGGTCTTCTTCCACGGCATCGGGTTTCGCCACATCGGCAGTCCCGCCACGATCGATTGCGGGCTTCCGCCGCCGGGAGGAAAGATGATCACATCGTATTTCGCGTTGAGATTCGGATCGCGGAAGGCATCCTGTGTACTGATGTAGGAGTAAGGGATGTGCAGGAAATCGAAGGCCTGCCTCCACCATCCCTCGGTCTGAGTGCTGATCCAGGTATGCATGATCGCTACACGCGGTGCCCGCGCCGGATGCACCGGGACCGACGGGGCGGCGTTGAGAGCGTAGACCTTTAGCCCCAGCTCGCGCGCCGCCTTGTCCAGATCGCCCGCAGAAATGCGTCTCACAATGAATGACCCGCGCCCAAACTTCTGTCCCGCGGCGTCGAACGGCTGTTCGGCTATCTGAAAGTCCGCGTCCTTGAGCCGATACCGGAGAGTCGCCAGCGCGTTGTCGCCGTTGTGATTGATGGCGAAGACGCTCCCGCTTCCGATGACGCCGCCTGGCGCCTTTATCTCGCCGGTCACAACCTCCATTGGCACCGCCAACACGCGTGTGTCCGTGACGCGAACGGAGCGCACGGCAAAGTTCTCAGGAAACGTCCAGCCCGTGTCGTCGTACGGGGTGCGCTGCGGATCGCTCGGGCTCCAATACTGATAATCGAGCAACGCGTCGGCGATGCGCGAATACGGCTGATCCATGCGAATGATGTAGCTGCCCGCCGGGAACTGACGCGCGGCTGTCCGCTGCACCGATAGCGGCAGCGTATCGAATGGGGTTATCGGCGGCCTGGTGGTGTCCGTTCGCGCGCTGTCGGCCCGTCGCAGGCTGTCCGGGACGCGCGGCAGGTCGACGGGTCTCGCTCCATCCGCAACGTGAGAGCTATCCGTGATTCTCGCGCTGTCCACGGGGCGAGGCGACGGACCAGCGCCCCTCGGCGGCGCAACGTCATCCCTTGGCGGCGTTCGAGGCCGCGGCACCGGTACCATCGCTGTAAACGGCGCCGTCGCGCGCGAAATCTCCACATGCTGCTTCTGAAGAATCCGAAGCAAGTCCGCTTGCGCGCCGGGGCGCCTCTCATCGGCCGGCAAGATGTAGGCGGCGGGTCCTTCCACTCGCGCCTTTAGAATCGATCGCTTGCTCTTCTCGTAGAAATTCTCGAGGAACTGCTGACGGTTGTTCGCGAAATAGCTCAGCGAGACCAACAACCCTGTCTGCTCGTAATTGTTGTTGTTCCGAAGCGACCACTTCACCTTGGGAAGCGGCGGACTCTGTCGGTACCATGTCCGCGCGGTCTCGGTGGGCGATAGCGTCCGCTCGACGGTTTCGGCGGTTCCTCCGTTTCCGAACGTCTCGTATAGACGGCTGATTCCATTGTGCGTTGCCGCCATGAACATGAGATAGCCGGGCGACCAGGTATCGAAGTTCCCGTGCGTGAACACCCCGGGCATCCCGAGCCGCGTCATCTCCTGCACGTTGTTCCAGCCGATCATCTGCCACTCGTTGGTGAGAAGCGGATCGAGCCAGGCGTTGTAGGGGCCGTCGCCGACGGTGTTGTCGTAGAGATACGGCACCGACTCGTGCAGATCGTGC
>Ga0193727_1000879_pt1 | contig 12179 bp, 11 predicted proteins | sample H2c2metaG_FD_143051 | JGI IMG/M metagenome (GOLD analysis project Ga0193727, IMG submission 143051) | Soil microbial communities from a riparian zone of the East river system, Colorado, United States - H2c2 | ecosystem: Environmental > Terrestrial > Soil > Riparian zone | place: USA: East River...
GCTCCTGTCGCAGGATACTGGTGACGCGAACGCCGAGCACCTCCGCTCGGTGCTGGTTCGGAGGAAAACGCCAGCGCGGAAAAGTCGGAAGCTGTCGGCGGAGACACGGCAGGTGATCGACACCTTCGGAGCGATCCGCACGATCCAGAATGAGACAGGGCAGGCCGCCGCTTGCACCTACATCGTTTCGATGACCAGATCCACGGAGGATGTGTTAAGGGTGCTGGTTCTGGCCCGCGAGACCGAGCTGGTGGATCTCGCTCGCAAGAAAGCAGTCTCCCGTCTGGATGTGGTTCCGTTGTTCGAGACCCTCGAGGATCTGGAGCAGTCGCCGACCGTGATGCGGGCGCTGCTCGACGATCCCGTCTACGCGCGGCAGCTAGAGGCGCGCGGCCGCCGGCAGGAGGTGATGATCGGTTATTCGGATTCCGGCAAAGATGCGGGCATGATTGCTTCTTCGTGGGCGCTCTACCGCGCGCAGGAATCGCTATCCGATCTGTTCCGTGAAGCGGGCATCGAGCTTCGCCTTTTTCACGGCAGGGGCGGGAGCGTCGGCCGCGGGGGAGGGTCGCCGGTGTATCGCGCCATCGCGGCTCTGCCTCCGGGAACGACGCGCGGCCGCATCAAGATCACCGAACAGGGAGAGATCATCTCGCAGGTTTGCTGCCCGTCGCGGAGCGCACTCTCGAAGTGACTGCGGCCGGAGTGCTGCTCCACGAGTTCAGCGACTGGCGCCGGAATGTGAGCCCGAAGGAGGTCATCGATTTCACCGACGTCATGGACGCGCTCTCGGCCCGTTCGCGCGGAGTCTATCACAAGCTGGTGCACGAAGGCGACGAGCTGTTCCAGCTCTTTCGAGTCGCGACACCGATCGACGAGCTGGCCAACGCGCGATTCGGATCGCGGCCAGCCTATCGCCCGGGAGTGAAGGCGGGGATCGAGGGAATCCGCGCCATTCCGTGGGGCTTCGGATGGACGCAAATCAGGCTCATGCTAACGGGCTGGCTCGGCATCGGAACGGCGCTTGGCGAAGCCGTGGCCACTCGCGATGGGCTTCGGAGGCTGCAGCGAATGGCGAGCTGCTGGCCGTTCTTCCAGGATTTGCTCGCGAAGGCGGAGATGGTGTGCGGCAAGACCGACCTCGAGATCGCGCGCGCGTATGTCAGGAACCTCGGTGGAGACATGACGCTGCTCGAGCAGCTGGAGCGGGAATACGAACGCGCCGTGGAGGCGCTGCTCCTCATTCGCGGCCACCGGCGGCTGCTCGACGATACGCCGGTTCTTCAGTCCGCGATCGAGCTCAGGAATCCGTACGTGGATCCACTGTCACTGCTCCAGATCTCACTGCTGCGCAGAAAGCGCCAGCAGGCTACCGCGAGCAAATCGCCGAACGAACAGATTGACGATGCCTTGGCCACTACGCTGAGCGGCATCGCGCAGGCGTTGCGCAACACCGGCTGAATCCGCTCGAACGCGGATTCTCCTACGAGAGCAGCTCTTGCTCTCTATCCTTGACGGTTCGGTAGCACTCGCAGGCGACGGCTTCCAACCCCCTCTTGTCGAGGATCGAGATCTTGCCGTAGCGGTGGACGATGAGCTTCGACTTCTCCAGCGCGCCGATCGCGACCGTGACGCCGGGCCGGCGTACCGCCAGCATTTGAGATAAAAAGTCGTGAGTGAGCCCGAGCTCCGTTTTTCCGACGGCATCGGATGAAATGAGGAGCCAGCGCGCACAGCGCTGCTCGATGAGGTGCATGCTGTTGCAGGCAGCCGTTTGTGCCACCACCTCGTGAGCAAACTGCGAGTAGCGGTGGAGTAGTAGCGACAGCCGTGGCATGCGCGGGAGCAGTTCCGTGAAGGAGTCGGCCGGGAGTCGGACGAAGGTTCCTTCGATCTGACACATCGACATCGTGATCGTGCTGGTCACGCCGTGAAAGAGCGGAAGTCCGGCGAACCCTTCGCATCCCACCGTCATCGATTCGAGGGATGTTCCATCCTTGAGCTCCTTGACGAGCGAGATCATTCCGGTCAGTGGAAAATAGACGTTCTTGATCGTCTGGCCGGTGGCGCTCAGCACGTCACGCAGATCGCATTGCACCTGCGTCGAGAGCTCCAGAAGCGCGGTGAGCTCTGACGCGGGAAGCTTCGAGAGGAGGTTGTTCCGGGTCGCCGGAGGGGCGAGGCTTGGAACGGGCATTTTCCCGTTCCCTTTAAGCGAGACTGTCAGCGGACACATGCGACCCCTTGTTGGCGTAAAGCCAGAAGGTCGCAGGCCGGACTGCCCGTAGCGATCTGGTTGTATGGTACAGTCTGAGGGTACCCCATTCGCGGCGTATGTGCAAGCGCAAATGTTCCCTTTTGAGATACGCGCAAACGACTATAAAGGCCCCAATCGTGCGGTGTCGTTTTACGTCTTTTCCGGTGGTCGATTGTTGGGATCAGAGGAGCACGCCGTCAGCAGCTCGAGCTTGGCCGAGGTTCACTCTCGTCGAGAACAAGCAGTGCGCGAGGATATAGCCCGGCGTCTCGGCCATATCTGCTCCGATTTCTCGCCGGACGAATTCAAGAAGCTGGTTTCGTTGATGGCCGCGCGTCAGGTGAAGTGCGAGCGACGCTCAACGTGGTAACCCTCCGTTCACGCGCCGCCCGCAGATAACTCCTGATTATCTGCTCTGGTCGCGCCGGCTCCGTTCGAGGAATACCGATAAAACTCCTCGATACAGGCGCTTACTAGCCGAGACAGATAGTCGTTGCGCTCCGGACCAGGCGGAATGCCGACGTCGTTCGCAGCATCCGCGAGCGCGAGCTTGAATGCGATCAGGAAATCCTCCGGCTCGAATACTCTTCGCTCAGGGGCTGAGCAGATCTGCCTCAGAACCAGGCGTTGTTCGTCGGACACAGTTTTCGAGGTCGCGCCATCCTTGATTGCACTCTTGAGCAGCTCCTGATGCGATAGAGGAAGCCTCCATCTCTCTGGTTTCAGATTCAAGATTCGTACACTCCTGGATGCCGGGCCCGACGCGCGGGGCTCGTGGTTTGGTGTTATACGCTGGGCATTTTAAATATTTGTCGTAGTCGCGCAAGTCTCATTTTCACAATGACTTCCAGCTCAGCGACTGTACGGCTGCGTACGATCCGCTCAACGGTTTCTGGCGTGGGGGTGTCAACAAGTTTGGTATCCCATCCCGCCAGGAGTGAAAAATGAGAAAGCCACACCCTCGCGTCTTGACCGTTTGCCTCGCCGCCGTTTTCGCTCCGATCACCACCTTGCCGGCACAGCAGACACTCGCTTCTCAGTCAGCTCAAACCAGAACCCAAGCCATCGCCGCGTCGTTCACCAAGGAAAAGCACGTCGTCAAGGAGAAGCGTGGTGTTCGGCTGGAGAAGTACAAGCGGGTGCAGAGCGACCCAGTTGTGAAAGCGAACCCGCAGGACTATTCCGGGAGATACGAGGTGCCGGATATGGGACTCGCCGTCCAGCTGCGCGTCGATCCCAACGGCACCGTGGAAGGGACAGGGTACGAGCCGACCGGGCCGGATTTGTCCGTGCGGCGAAGTTTCACGCTCAGAAACGGGAAGATCGACGGAGCGCTGCTCACCGCGACGCAGGTCTTCGCCAATGGAACGCAGGATCGATTCGAAGGCGTTTTCATGAACCGCACGTCGTTCGAGAGCCCGACAGACAAGGGCGTGACCGTATTCGGATTGGGCGTCGTCGGAAAAGAGATCACAGTAGCCGGCAATACGAACAGCCGGTTTTTCTACGAGTTGAAGCAGTAGGCGCCTGGAAATGCTTCGAGCAGGTGGCTATGAAAAAAAACAGGGGGGTCCGTTAGGGCCCCCCTGTTTTTAACGATCTGAAACGCCGTTAGGCAATCGTAGACAGCGAGTCGTACTTGAACGTTTCGACAGTCGGTTTTCCGACCATCACTGGGCGAAGTGTCTTGTCCAGCTGCGGATAGGTGATCGATTCGTAATTCCGCGCCGAATCCATGTCGTTCCAGAAGCTGATGGCGAGAACGTGCTGATCCTTCACCAGCAGCAGCTCGTCCTTGAAGCCGGCCTGCTTCTTCAGTGTCGGAAGCACTTCGTTCCTGAAGAGGTTATGGAACTCTTCGTTCTTATCCGTCGCGATATCAAATCGCACACTGCGCGCGATCTGTCCCTTGTTGGTCTTCCCGTTGGTGGTCTGCATTTTGGAAATCTCCAGCACCCCGTTGGAATTCACCGGACCCCTGCGAGTGGGGCGTCATCGCAGCCCGGCCAGCGCTCAAACTCCGGCGCTCGATCTGCTCATTTTTTCGGTATGAAACAGCATAACACATCGCGGCTGGTCGATGGAGTTTCAGAAAAAATTCATTGTAAGTGCCGGGGCCTCAACACCTTACCTGATGAGACGAAAGTGCTTAAGTCCCCTGAGCGGCGACTAAACAGCATGAGATCGCCTGGTGCGGTTCTTGTGGAATTCCATAGCTGACTTCGGGGAGGTTTTCGGATAATATGAGGCTGGGACCCAACCAGGAGAAACCGTGACAACTGCCGCTCCCACAGCCACCGCTGCCGTCGCAGAGGAGCTCGTTGCTTTCTGCCGTGCAGGACGCAACATGGACGCGATCAACACGCTTTACTCGCCGGATATCGTGAGCATCGAATCAATGGGGAACGAGCAGATGCCACGCGAGATGAAGGGAATCGACGCGATCCGCCAGAAGAACAAGTGGTGGGGCGAGAATAACGAAGTTCATTCTTCAGCGGTCGACGGCCCGTTCATAGGTGAGGACAAGTTCGCCGTCTATTACAACTATGACGTCACCTTCAAGCCGACAGGTCAGCGTACTCCCATGGAGGAAATGGCTCTGTACTCGGTGAAGGACGGCAAGGTCGTGCGCGAGCAGTTCTTTTATAGAACGACAAGCCCCTGACTGCTTCTGTCTCGAGCCTGACCGAAGATGACGCGATCGTCGCCAATGGCGCGACGATCGCGTCCGTTCGTCCGCGTGTTCCGACCCCCTCGCAACGCGAGGCGATCGAGGCTCCCCTAGGGCCTGTGCTCGTCCTGGCCGGCCCCGGTGCAGGGAAGACGTTTTGCCTCATCGAGCGCATTCGATTCCTCGTCGAGAATCTTCGGATCGACCCGGACCGAATCTGTGTCTTCACGTTCACCAACAAGGCGGCGGACGAGATCGCCTCGCGACTCGAAGACCTCGGCACGCGCGTAGAGACTGTGAAGCGCGGAACGATCCATTCCTTCTGCGCAGAGCTGCTCCGCGAGCTTGGCGCGCACGTCTTGCTCAAGCCCGGCTTTGGCATCGCCGACCAGGAGGATCAGCTCTCAGTCCTTGGCCGCCTCGAAGGACACCGGAGATGGCACGGCCGAGTGTTATCGCGGTTTTCTGCCTACCGCTTTCGGGGAGATGCGCTGAGGGACGACGACATTGCCCTCTACGAGCGCTACAAGGAATTTCTCGCGACGCGAAACATGCTCGACTTCGACATGCTCATTCTGAAGGCGGAACAACTCCTCGCCGACGAACCAATCGCGGCGCAGGTTCGACGCCGATGGTCCGCGGTGCTCGTCGACGAATTCCAGGATCTGAATCCCAGCCAGTACAAGATCATCCGCGCGCTTGCGATCGAGCACCGAAACGTCTTCGCCGTCGGCGATGACGAACAGTCGATCTATTCATGGACCGGCGCTGACCCGAGCGTGTTTCGCGACTTTGCGAACGACTTCACGGTCGGCACCGAGGCGCAGCTCGGCGAGAACTGGCGCTGTCCTCGTCAGGTCGTCGATCTCGCGCGCCGGCTCGTCGCCAGCAACACTCCGATTTTTCACAACAGAAGGCATGCAGAGACGAGCCACGAATCTCCGTTCGAGGTAACGGCGCTGACTTTCGACACCGAGGACTCCGAAATCGCGTGGATCATCGAGGACATTCGGCGCGATCGGAAGGAGCATCAGCTGCCGTGGGGAGAGTTCGCGCTGCTGTACAGGAAGCACGAGATCGGAGACGGCGCCGAGAGCGGCTTTCTGACCGCGGGAATCCCCTGTCGTCTCGCGAACAAACGGGCACTCGCCGAGGATCCGGTCGTTTGTTACGTGATCGCCGCGCTGCGCGTGATCGCCGGCCCCGAAGATGAGATTCACAAGGAAGCCTTTCTCAAGGTTGTGCTTCCCAAGACGCTCTTCGACAGCGCGCAGGCCAGGGCGGAGGAGCAGAAGCTGGCGCTCATCCCGTATCTCGAGCAGATGGTGCGCACACTTCCTAAAGAGCACGAAGATGCGCGCAAGATTTGGCGCAGCTTCTATGCTCTGCGCAACCTCGCCGCGCTTGGTGCCGGGCACACCAGAATCGAGGAGCTGGTAGAGGAGCTCCTGTCGCAGCGGGTCGGCGAGTACCGGACGCGGCTGGAGGAGCATCACGATGAGTTATCGGACCCTGGAACGGACGATGACGTCATGCGCCTCGCCGACCGCATTGCCGCCGCGTCAGTTGCTGGACACCCCATCTGGATTCCGCGCCTCGACGGCGTCGAGATCGCGCTCAAGGGAATTCTCTCCGGCGCCGGCGTTCGGAACGTGATCCTCGGCGGCGCTCGCCCGGAGGGTGCGCTGATCATCGAGTTCCCCGACAGTTCTCCGCTTGGTATCGCGCTGGGAGTGTTCAAGGCGGTGCAGTACATGCGGAGCCGCTCCTTCACAAATCATTTTCGGGATTTCACGACGGTTGATCTCGAGACCACTGACCGCGACACGGTGCGCGCAGAAATTGTGGAGATTGCAGCCGTGCGTGTTCGCGCCGGCAGAATTACCGAGAGGTTCCAGTCGCTCGTCAGGCCGCGAGTCCCCATTGCGGATCAAGCCTTCAAGAAGCACAAGCTCGATGACAAGGCACTCGCATCGGCGCCGTTCTTCGAGGAAGTCTGGCCGGCATTCCGCGAGTTTTGTGGCAGCGACGTCTGCGTTGCGCACAATGGCTACCGCTTCGACTTCCCGATTCTTCGGCGAATGAGCGAAGCGCTGCCGGGGCCAGATCTCGTGACCTATGATACGCTCGTCCTCGCGCACGAGCTGCACGCGGGAGGTGCGCGGCTCGAGGATCTCGCGCGGGTTTACGGCGTCGATCCGGGCCAGGCGCACCGCGCTCTCGCCGATTGCCTGACACTTGTCGGCGTCTTCCTCGGACTCGAGGAGGCCAAGGTCGCGCGCGCCCGCAAGACAGCGCTCGTCAACCTGTTCGATCAGCTCGGCGTCGCGCTAGCGCTTAGCGACGAGGAGACTCTTGGGCCGGAAGCGAAGCTGCTCCGGAGACTATCACGGTCCCACGCCCTCGGCCGCTACAGTGATTGCCTGGAGTTCTACAGAATGGAGTGGGAGGCATCGGGGGATGCGACTCTACCGACGGTCGATGACGTCATCGAGCGATTAGGCGGTGAGAGGGCGATGAATCGCATCCGGGCGGAGAAGACCGCCGAACAGCGATATCCGCACGCGATGCACAGACTGAGGCCGCTGCTGGACCAGTGCGCCGGCCAGCCACTCGCGCAGCAGCTCGCCGACTTTCTCGACCGGGTGGTATTGTCGCTTTCAGACCGAGTCGAGCGTGACCCGGCGCGCGTGAATCTTCTCACGCTGCACTCGACCAAGGGACTCGAGTTTTCGCGCGTCTACATCGTGGGGGCCGAAGACGAACAGCTTCCGGGCCAGCGCGACGTGAGCAAGCGCGAGATCGAGGAAGCGCGCCGCCTGCTCTACGTCGGGATGACGCGCACCAAGGACCGGTTGGTTCTCACCCGGGTCGAGGCAAGAGGAGGGAAGCCAACGGGTCGTCACCGTTTTCTGGACGAAATGGGACTCGTGCCCAAAGCAGCTCCAAAGCCTTGACACGGATGGACTCCCTATTGTCGGGAACAACCGGCTCGGGCAAGCTGAGGTTCGCGAAACGGAACTCTCCCACGAAACAACAAAAAGAAAATGGGTTTCTGTAGGAAGCAGATCGCCACTAGGAGCAATCCGAAGCATCCGCGTTTTTCAATCCGAAGCATCCGTGTCAAGTCTGTTGTTTTTTAGTGCGCGAGGACAAAATTGGGCACAGCCAAATACCAGAATCGCGAGGTTGAAATGAGCATTGCCGATACGCTGCTACCGGAGTTCGACCAGGAGATGGCTACGACCCGAAGGGTTCTCGAGCGGGTACCGAGCGAGAAGGGACAATGGAAGCCGCATCCGAAATCCTTTTCGCTCGGCCACCTCACTCAGCTCGTCTCCGGAATGCCTGGCTGGATTACCAACGCCGTGACTGAGACCGACCTGAACCTGGCCAGCTACCCGGGCTACAGCTATGAGAAAACAGAGACGCTGCTCAAATCGTTCGACAAGCACGTAGCGGAGGCCCGCAAGGCAATTGCTGCCGCGAAGGATTCAGACTACGCCGTGGTGTGGTCGCTCAAGCACGGCGACCGCGTGCTCTTCTCAATGGCCCGAGGCCCGGTTGTGAGACAAACCATCAATCACCTGGTCCACCACCGAGGCCAGCTTACCGTGTACCTCCGCCTGATCGACGTCCCTGTTCCATCGATCTACGGACCGACCGCTGACGAGCCGATGCCGGTGTTCTCGGGTAAGTCATAGAGTCGGCTTCAGCACCATGGCCCCGATCACCAAGGCCATGATCGCCAGGTAGATGAGCTGCACGGTCCAAAGCCTGCCGCCGGCTTCTGCGATCGCATGATCGTTGGTGCCTTCGGATGAGGCGAGCTGGGCCAGCTCCATCGTACGCTTCCTGATGAATACACCGCCGATGAAACCGTGAAGCACGATCCCGGCGTAGCCCCATACCACCCAGAAAGTGCCGAAACCGATGTGCGCCATGCCGACCATCCCGAGCCCGGTGAGCAGCACGAGTCCCGAGGCTGGTCCGGCAACCATCTGACCGAAGCTCGTCCCCAGCCGAAGCAATGCGGTGAGCACCTGCCGATTGCGCTCGTGTCTCACCCGCCAGACCAGTACCGACAGGCAGGCGGCGCTGCCTATCCACGCAATCACCGACAAAACGTGGATGTATTTCAGAATATTGTACGCGTTCATCACCACCCCATTTATTGTCGACGAACCAGAATAGCTTGGTCCTTGAGTAATTTCAACTATTGAGAAGCATCAACAGTCTCCCCTATTGAATCAAGGCAGAGCTTGCGGCAATATTCAAGCGTGGCCAGGGACAAAGCGGCGCTTGCGGGTGAGACGTGGAAGCGCATGTTCAATTTCTTCATCGGCACCAGCGCCCAGCGCGCGAAGGTGTTGGCGCGTTTGGGATTGACCCCGAACGATGCTCGCGCGCTCAGCGCGCTCGACGTCGCTGACGGCCGGACCATGAGGTCGCTCGCGGACGAGTGGGGTTGCGACGCATCGAACGCCACGCTGATCATCGACCGCCTGGAAAAGCGCGGCTTCGCTGAGAGGCGGGGGAAGCCGGGTGACAGGCGCGTCAAGCTGGTGGTCCTCACCGCCGCCGGCGTGAAAACGCGCCAGCGACTGCTCGAGGGAATGTACGATCCCCCGCCCGAGATGCTGGCGCTTCCCCGTGCTTCCCTCGAAGTGCTTCGGAGCGCGCTGCCGCCCGACAACCGCCGGCGGGAAAAGTGGTGAATCAGGAGCCGACGGCGCCGTCAGGGAGCGTCGAATGGCGGGTGACCGTTGGAGGCGAAGAAACGAGCGCCGTATTCGAGCCCGCGGAGGTCGACGAGCAGGGGATCGTGTTCGTGTGTGCCCACGGCGCCGGAGGCAGCATGAATGATCGCGGGTTGCTGCAGACGGCTAAGGCGCTGCGCTCGCGGGGAATCGGCGTCGTGCGGTTCAACTTTCTTTACAAGGAAAAGGGCTCTGGCCGTCCCGATCCAATGCCGAGCCTCAAGAACGTGGTTTCGGCGGTGGTCGATCGGGTGCAAAAAGAGCTTCGTCCCAAAACTCTGCTGATCGGCGGGCGCTCAATGGGAGGACGCGCCGCATCGATGCTCGCCGCGGAAGGATTCGGGTGTGACGGGCTGCTGCTCCTCGCCTATCCACTGCATCCCCCCGGCCAGCCGGAAAAGCTGCGCGATGCGCATCTTCCGGCGATCCGAGTGCCCGTGCTGTGCTTCAACGGGACGCGCGACCCGTTCTGTAGGAAGGACTTGATGGAAACCGCGCTCAAGACCGTGAAGACCAAATGGGTCATGCACTGGGTCGAAGGAGCTGATCACAGCTTCCATGTGCCGAAATCGTCGGGCAGAACCGACGGCGAAGTAATGATCGAGATCGCAAACGCTGCCGAAGCGTGGGCAACGCGATTGAAATAGACTCGGTGGTGGTGAAACACTTGTTGCGAAATTGATAGTTCTCGGGTTGTCGATTTCACGGCACGATGTTCGATGTGTATGTGGAGGCCCGTTCGCGGATTTCCCGTCGAGGGCAACCACACTTTGGAACGGAGTGAAATAGAATGTCGATTTTTGAACCCGCCCGACCCCCCTGGCCCGGACGCATGTTGAGCGTCCTGCGGATAGTCTCGGCATTGGTGTTCATCACTTTTGGAACCATGAAGTTGTTCAACTATCCACCCCTGCCTCAGGGCATGCCGCCGATCCAGCTCGTGTCGCAATTGGGACTGGCCGGCACTCTGGAGTTCATCGGCGGTTCTCTGATGCTGATCGGCCTATTCACCCGCCCCGTGGCGTTCCTGCTATCGGGCGAAATGGCGGTCGCGTATTTCCAGGGTCACTACCCGCAGTCTTTCTGGCCGACAACAAACATGGGGACGCCTGCAATCCTCTACTGCTTCATCTTCCTTTACTTCGTGTTCGCCGGCGCCGGCACGTGGAGCGTCGACGCGATGATTGCCCGCTCGAAGGGCGGTAATCCGTATTGACCGACGTAACGACACCAGCCGCGCCCGCGGCAGCATCGCCGATTCCAGCGGAGAAGCCCGGGCGCCGGCAGTACGACCGCTCGATCGTCGAAGGTCCCCTGCTTCCCGCCGTCTGGAAGCTCGCCTGGCCGACCATGCTCACGAACATCATCGGCGGGCTTCAGGGGATGGTCGATCAGGCGCTCGTCGGAAACCTCGTCGGTTACAAGGCGAACGCCGCGATCGGCGTCAGCATGCAGATGTGGCTGATCGTCATGATCTTCATCTCGTCGCTGTTCAGCGGGATGAGCGTGCTCGTGGCGCGCTTTGCGGGCGCGGGTGACCACGAGAAGGTCGACCGCACGGTCTATCAGGCGTTCATTACCGCGATCGGGCTGGCGCTGCTCGTGCAAGCGCCGATCGGTTATCTCGCCGCGCCATGGCTGCTCGATTTCGTCAACGCGGCGCCGGAAGTGAAAGCCGAAGCGCTGCCGTTTCTGCGCACGATGTTCGTCTTCAGCGGCGGCATGCTCGTCTTCTTCATGCTCAGCGGGGCGCTTCGCTCGGCTGGTGATGCGCGGACGCCCATGATTCTCGGCATCAGCCTCACGGTGCTGAATCTGGTGCTCAACATCATCCTGATCCGCGGGCTCGGGCCTATACCCGCGTTCGGTACGCAGGGCGCCGCAATGGGAACCTGCATCGCGTCCGGACTGCTGGCCGTCTACTCGCTTGGGAAGCTGTGGAACGGCGGCTGGGTCGTCTCGTTCCCGCGCGGTCACGGCTATGGTCCAGACTGGTCGATCATCCGCGAGTTGTTCCGGTTCGGACTTCCGACGGGGTTCCAGGGAATCGCGATGAACATCGGCGGTGTGTTCATGCTGGCCTTCATCGGATCACTGCCTCAAAGCGCGGCAGCCCAGGCTGCATTCGCCGTCAGCTATTCTCAGCTTTTCTCTCTCGTCACCTGGACATCGGTCGGGCTCATGGGCGCCGCAGCGGCGATTGCCGGCCAGAACCTCGGCGCGCGCAAGCCGGATCGCGCTGCTGCGGGAGTACACGTTGCCGCGCGGATTGGGCTCTCCAGCGCGGCAATCGTCGGGGCGACATTCCTGTTTTTCCCCCGTCAGCTTCTGGCGGTCTTCGGAATGCACGATTCCGTCGTGGTCGAGATTGGCGTACAGCTGCTGCGCGTCCTCAGTCTGTCGGGGCTCTTCATAGCGGCAGCGCTCGCGTACACCGGCGGACTGCAGGGAACGGGCGACACCAAGAGCCCGCTTTACATCTCGATCATCT
>Ga0193727_1000881_pt1 | contig 12164 bp, 7 predicted proteins | sample H2c2metaG_FD_143051 | JGI IMG/M metagenome (GOLD analysis project Ga0193727, IMG submission 143051) | Soil microbial communities from a riparian zone of the East river system, Colorado, United States - H2c2 | ecosystem: Environmental > Terrestrial > Soil > Riparian zone | place: USA: East River...
AGCTTCGCTGCTTCTGCCGCCCGAGGTGGTCCCATCGTAAAATGATCGCCAATACAAACCAGCATGGCGTCGATCTTGTGAAATCGTTTCACAAGCGCCATGTCGGAGAACAAGTCTGTGTCGCCGGTGTGATAGATCGTAGGACCGTTGCGCAGCGCGATGATCAGCCCCGTCGGATTGCCGGCATAAACAGGCGGTGCATTTTCCTTTTCAATGGACGAACCGTGCCACGCCGGGACGAACTGCACTTTTACTTCGCCATCCAGCAGCGACAGCTCGCCGCCGAGATGCCCGGTTGTCTCGTTAGGGGCCTGTGCTTCAGGATAACCAAGCACTGAAATCATCACCGCATTGAGCTCGAAGTTTGAAACCAAAATCGCGCCTGTGCGCTTTCCAATCTCGACTGCGTTGCCGACGTGATCGGAATGCCCGTGCGTAAGCAAAATAAGATCGACACGGTCAAGCGCGGCAAGCTCCTCTTTGCCGCGCGCGAAAACCGGATTTGTTAGCCATGGATCGATCAGCAATAGCTTGCCAGTGCCGGTAGTGATCTTGAAAGCCGATTGGCCATACCAGGTCAAGTGCGTTTCCATGCGAATCACGAAACCGAAAAGTATTCATTCGGCAAGGGCAATTACCTCGGGCAAATGACGAATGCAAAATGAACAAAGCTAGACGATCGCCGCTTGAAGCTTGACGGATTAAAGCCGTCAAGTCTTCAGCGTCTCGCGTTGGCGCGGCATTGGCACCGACATCGGGACCGCCTCAGAGAAATGGAAGTGGAACCAGCTCTACCGCAATTGCGCCGACCGGCGTCGGTTCAGAATCTTCCGTCACGAATGCGGCCAGCCTCGTGCCAGCGCTGTTGAAGCCGCGTTTTACATATCCCAGGGCGATTTCTTTTCCCAGTCGCTTGCCGCGCGTGGCGCTTGTGATCCAGCCAACTTCCTTCCCCGGCGCTGAAGCAGCGGCAAGTTTCATGCCCGGCTGAAGAGGGAGATCGTCCAGCGAAATCAGGCCGCATAATCGCTTGTTCGTCTGGCCCGACATCTTTATTCGCGAGATGACTTCCTGGCCGATGTAACAACCTTTTTGGTAGTCGATCGCCCGTTGTTCCAAGTTGGCTTCGATCGGAATAATGTCGTTTGTCAACTCGCGACCCCAGCGTGGAATTCCCTGCTCGATTCGCATGACCTCGGCCGTGTCGGAATCGCAAGGGGCCCATCGCGAGGATAATTCCTGTAACGAGACGTGCTGCTGCGCAGCATCGCCCCATATGTCCCATCCCGGTTCAGCAAAACGGCGCACAGAGACGATCCGCCCATGCTCCAGAGCGGGGGACTGTTGTGACAGCACGTGAAAAAGCGAAAATTGATCGGTGACGTCCTCAATCTGCACGTCGTCGGCAATCACGTAACGCTCCAGCCGGACCTTCAGCGCTTCTCGAAGATCGGCCGCTGCATCGACCAAAAAGGAGTCTCCCGATGCGGAAATGTAAATGTGCGCATCTGTTTTGCCTTTCGCATTCAGAATGCATGCTTCGATTGCAGACGTTTCACTCGCTTTGCTCAGATCATTCGTGATTTGCCCATTGAGGAACCGAAGCCGGTCCGTGCCGATAATGCGAAATTTTGCGCGCCCGGAAAGGTCGAGAAAGATCCCTTGCTCGCTTTGAGAGGATTTGTTCGGCGTGTCCATAGCCTTGCTTCGCACCTGGCATCCCGCAAACCACGCTAGACGGGTGTTCTTTGAGCAGGCGGCGTCATTCCTTCCCGGATGATAGCCTACTCAGCAGCTGCTTGAAAAAACCGGGACGCAATCGTGTTGTTGCGTTACTGGCTCCGCTGCTTGCCACACTGATCAATGGCGCAGGCGACACTTCTGGACCCGCGTCTTGCCGGGTCTGGGTTTTCGTTTCGGCTGAGCTCGCGATCGACTCGCCGGCGCCGGTTTGTTCTTCCGGCTCCTCCAGTTGCAACTCTTCACCAGCAACTGGCGCAGCCTCGTGCAAATATTTTCGTGCCACTACCGAGTAATCGTCGTCTCCATGACCCCAGTGCATTTGCTCGAGCAATTGATCGCGAGCCGCGGCGGTCACACCCAGATCGAGATAGTTCGACAGACCGATCTGATTAGCGATCTGCATATCTTTCAACATGTGTTTGACAGAAAAGTGGGGCTCAAAATCACGGCTAAGCATTTTTGGCAGTTTCATCGCAAGAGTTGTAGAATTGCTGGCGTTACTGCGCATTGCCTCGAGAAACTTTTCCAACGGCAAACCCAAAGCTTGAACAAGTGCCAGCGCTTCCGCCGCTGCCTGGATGCTCGCAGCCGTGATCATGTTGGTTGCAACCTTGATGGCGCTCGCCTGGCCAATTGTCGGTCCGATCTCGATGATTTCTTTGCTGCTGGCTTCGAGGATCGGACGCGCGTCGCGCAGCGCCGCATCGTTCCCGCACACATAATAAACGAGCTCACCCTTTTCGGCTGCAGTTTTACTTCCTGTAAATGGCGCCTCGACAAACCGCGCCTTGCGACGTTCGACAATCTCAGCGGTGGCGCGCATTGAATCCGGAGCAACCGTCGAATGCGCAAGGACGAGATGGCGCGGCGTAAGTTTTTCGCCTACCTGTTGGGCGGTTTGTAGCAAAGCGTCATCATCGGAAACAAATATCTGGATATAATTGCAAATCTCAGCTACCTCCCCGGGCGACCCGACAAAATTCGGAACGGAACGCGGCGACCGGTTCCAAACATAAACTGGAAATCCTTTCCGCCGCAGGTTGCCTGCCACGCCGCGACCGATAATCCCAAGCCCGATCACACCGATGTTTTTGCGCGTTGCGTGGGACATAAGCTTCAGGCGGTCCATTCAGGCAGCCGCCCATAATCAAACTGCCGGGAAAACTGACCTGAGGCAATGCAGAAATTGGCCAGGCTCAGTAACCCGCGATTCATTGCCCGTCATAGGCGGGTTAATCGGGCCCGATTCAACGGTTCAAAGCGACTTCGGACAAGTAATACAATGCGACTGATCCAACAATCTGCAGACTCCGCGCGCTAATTTTATCAATTGTATCCCCGGCGGTGTGCCACCAGGGATAATCGAAATCAATCACGTCGATTGTCGGAATGCCGATAGCGTTTAGCGGTGAGTGGTCGTCGATCATCTCCCGGTCAAGGTAAGTGAAATAACTTCGCAACTTGAGCACTTCGGCTGCTGCAAAAATATCTCGCGCCATTTCGGAAGGCGAATCCGCGGGAAACGTGACATCGAGCGAGCGATCGCCAACCATGTCGAACAAGATCCCGCCGTGGAATTGTTTGGCGTCTCGCAGGTGCTTGGCAAAGTAACGGCTTCCGTACAATCCATCCGTCTCCGAAAAATGATCGTACGCTTCTTCGCCATCAAAAAACACCAGCTCGACTTTCGCAGCCAAATTCGGATGCTGCCCGATTACTCGCGCTAATTCCAAAAGGAGTCCTGTGCTTGAGCCACCATCGTTGGCTCCGACAAATTTTATCGCGTCGAACGTTTTCGTGTCGTAATGCGAGCACAACAAAAACAAAGGCGCCGTGTTCCCTTGGCCGGGAAATTGGGCAATCAAATTCACGAACTCGACCTTGCCCCGCGGGGTGTCGTCGCTGAACCCCTGTCGTGTTACATGCCAGCCGGAGCGGCGGAGCTGGTCCTCGATATAACGCCTGGATTTCTCGATGGCCTCAGATCCAGACGGACGCGGGCCGAAGTCGACCAATTGTTGAACATGCGCGAAAGCTTTCTCACTCGAAAGTTCTTCCCAGATTTTTGTTTGCGCTGCAGGTGACGTATCCGGACAAACCATCGGGATGCAGACAATCAGGAATAATGGAATAAGGGAGTAACGAAGTGTTGTTTGGCGCGAATGCATCCCTCCTATCCCTCCAACGCTCCACTACTCCGGCTCTGGCAGCCCAAGAGCAGTTACAATCCGCTGAAGATCGTCGTTCCCGTAGTACTCGATTTCAATCCGGCCTCGTTTGTCTCCATGATGGATGGTGACATGTGTAGCGAGGTGTTCTTGCAGGCGGTTCTGTAAATCTTCCACTGCCGTTGGTGTGACGTTCGACTCAGCCCCAGCGCGTCGAGACTTTCGCCGTGAACGGCCGATCCCAAGCAGGCGAGCAACCAACCGTTCTGTGCCACGCACGGTAGCGTTGCGACGCAAAACAGTTTCCGCAGCCAGGAGCTGTTCCTCAGGCGCTTTTAATGACAACAGCACCTTTGCGTGACCCACAGAAAGCAAATCCTGGGCGAGCCAGACTTGCACCTGCTGGTGAAGATCCAAAAGCCGCAGCGCGTTGGCTACCGCCGCCCGGCTCCGCCCTACTTTGAGCGCGATGTCTTCCTGCCGCATTCCAAATTCATTCGCTAACCTTGCGTAGCCTTGGGCCTCTTCGATTGCATTCAGATCAGCGCGTTGCAGGTTTTCGATCAACGACAGTTCGAGGACTTCCAGATCGTTTGCTCTTCGAATTATGGCGGGAACCTCGGTAAGGCCGAGCTCTCGGGCCGCACGCCAGCGACGCTCGCCGGCGATCAATTCAAATCTAGCGCCCGCTTCGCGGACAATGAGCGGCTGAATGATGCCATGTTGCCGAATTGAATCGATTAGTTCCTGCAGCGCTTCGCGCGCGAAATCTTTGCGTGGCTGCAGCGCACTGGGGACGATGGTGGCCAAATTGATCTGGTGGACTCTCTCGCCCGACGCGCCAGTCTCTGGCCGCGTCGCGGGCGACGGAGTACCAATCAGTGCGCCAAGCCCCTTGCCGAGACCAGACCGTGCCATGGGGCTGAGGCTACGGGAACAGTTTCATCAACGCAAACAGCAATCCGCGATTCGCGCAGCGTAGCACAGGGCTTCTCAGTTCCGCCGCAGGACGAATCCTCCGAAGTGCGGACCTGTGGGCGACCGGGCCTCCCACCTGGCCGTTGCGTCCCAGCAGACAAGAGGCCCGCTGGCCCTCAAAGCGAAGGTGGCTGTGCCACCCCTTTCGAAAAAAGTTTTAAAAATGTATTGACACCGTAAACCGAAATTTGGTATCACGCGCCCCTAGCTCCGAAACAGACTAAAGGATTTTACCCGGTAGGTGCTTTGTCTGTCAGGATCCTAATAACCACAAAAACAAACGAAACAACCGGGAGAGAAAGAACATCACACATCCATGTATCCACTCAATCAACTCAAAACGTTAGTTTCATGCGGACGAGATCCGGCTCGCTCGCTGCCGTTCCGGCGCGGGTTCCTTCTCATCCCGCTTATCCTGGCAGGGTTTGCGCTTGGCCAAGTGCAGGCAGCCGTAAACACACCAGATCCAGGGCCTCTTTCCATAAGTAACACGGCCGATGGGCAGCTCGCGCTTGCGGGCCTAACCACCGGTACATTCAACTCGGCGTTCGGTATATATGCGGGCCTAAGCAACGGCGCGGCTAGCTTCAACACTGGTATTGGCGCTGGCGCTCTGCTTTCCAACAGCTCAATTGAACAAACGGCCGTTGGTGCTGGCACCCTTTTCAGCAATACCACCGGAGAGAACAACACCGGAGTTGGCGCATTCGCGCTGTTCAGCAACAGCACAGGCGATTTCAACAACTCGGTCGGCGCTAATTCACTCCTTTTCAATACGGACGGTGGCAGCAACAACGCCCTTGGCGAGAGCGCGCTTAAGCTCAATATCATCGGCTCTGCCAACACGGCCCTCGGTGATGTCGCCTTGGGAAACAACGATTCAGATGGGGCCGGCCTTGGAAACGCCAACACAGCCGTTGGCGTTGGTGCGCTGTTTAGCAACGTTGATGGCGATTCAAACAATGCCGTCGGTTTTAACGCGCTTGGCGCCAATTTCGATGGCTTGTTCAACAACGCCGTGGGTTTTGACGCAATGGCTGACAACGCCAGCGGTGCTGGAAACGTGGCGGTCGGTGACTCAGCCGGCGCAGGTGTCGAGGGTGATTTCAACATCTATATCGGCGCATTTGCCGGCCCGGCTCCTACACCGGCACCGGTAGCCGAAAGCGAAACGATCCGCATCGGCGACGTGTTTAACGTAGCCTGCTTCGTCGGCGGCATCTTCGATGTGGCAGTCACCGGTGACCCGGTCGTCGTAGATGCAAACGGACAGCTTGGCGTTGCCCCTGCGGGATCGCCTATGTCGGCAAACGAGTTGCTGAAACAGCAGCGCGTGGTGCAGGAATTGAAGGCCGCAACTGAAAGACAAGCGGCAGTGATCGCTTTGCAGGAAGGGCAAATTAAGGCCCTCACCGCGGGCCTCAGAGAGCAGGCCGAGCAAATTCAGAAAGTGAGCGCTCAGCTTGAAATGGTCAGGCCGACGCCTCGAGTGGTGGAGAACCGATAAGACTGTTTACCGGACGTTTATAGAAAGTTTCAAACAGCCGCCGCGCGAAATCGCGGCGGCTGTTTTGTTTTTGTGAAATGGAGGGGCGAACTCCGCGAGCCTCTGCCCACGCGCGGGCTGAGGGATATTCGTTAGGCGTCGCAGGAGCTCCGTCCTCCAAATTTCGCCGCTGTTTGATTGCGAGACATCCCGGAGCTTTATTTCGCCAAAGAGAATAAATACGGTCCAGACGATGAGGGGACAGGAACAAATGACGGACGATAACACCAACGTCTTCACCCTGGGGCATTCCCCAGATCCGGATGACGCGTTCATGTTTTATGCGATGGCCGAGAATAAAATCGACCTGCGCGGGTACCGGTTCGAACATCGACTGGAAGACATTCAAACGTTGAACGAGCGCGCGCTTCGAGGCGAGTTGCACATTTCCGCGATCTCCATGCATGCTTATGCGCACGTCGCTAGCAAATACGCGCTGCTGCCTTGCGGAGCGAGCATGGGCGACGGCTACGGGCCGATCGTAATTAGGGAACGCCCAACCCGCCTTCGCAAGGCTACGGCGCGGCAGGCGCCCAACGTCCAACCTCCAACGCTCAATGAGGATTCAATGGAGGAAGTGGCAGCTCGGGAATTTTTAGCAGGAAAGAAAGTCGCTGTGCCTGGCACGATGACCAGCGCGTTTCTCGCGCTACAACTCTTTTTTGGAGAGTTCGATTACGTCGTTGTGCCGTTCGATCAAATTTTCAAGGCGGTTCGCACCGGGGGAGCGGACGTTGGGTTGATCATTCACGAGGGGCAACTCACCTATGAGAAATCGGGATTTGAGAAAATCGTCGATCTTGGCAAATGGTGGAAAGGACAAACTGGCTTGCCACTGCCCCTTGGTGGAAATGTCGTGCGCAAGGATATTCCGCCAGCGGTCCGTAGAGATCTGAGCGAAATAATTCGCGAAAGCATCGACTACGGTCTGGCGCACCGAGAGGAGGCGGTGCGACATTCGCTTCCTTATGCGCGCGACATGGACGCGAAGCTGGCTGGAAAATTCATCGGTATGTATGTGAACGACTTTACTCGCGATTATGACGAAATTGGTCGCGACGCTATCCGGCGATTTCTGGCGGAAGCGCACAACAAAGGTTTCATCGACGTTCCAGTCGAAGTGGAATTCGTCGAATAATTTTGCCGGCTGGCAGGCCCCTCGTCGAGTCAGGCTAGCAGCCTGATCTCCGACCCTAACGGTCCAGAATTGTCTTGCCTCACGGTTCGCAAGAGAGATATCAATGCTGGCTCGGTGAAGGCGTTCCTCCAAGCCAAACCCGATCTTCTCCGTCTCATTCGGGTCGGTTGTTGGCTTCGTACAGGCGCGTTTCCCCCGTTTGGCGGCATCGAAAAGAACGAGCCGGCGGATGCCGCAAACCTGGCCAGCAAAACTACTGCGGATTTTCCGCAGATGACTGCGGGCGCACACGACCATGGCAGACAATGACAAGCGAAAGTTTGATTTGCCTTGGGCGACGCTATTGCCGCTCACGGCAGTTCTCGCCGGAGTCATTGCGCAGTACAAGCCGCTTGTGAGCGAACGTCCGTCGGTTCCGAGCGAAAAGACTGCTCCGGTGATTGCTGCGCAGGATGTGGACGCGCGCTTGTGGCAAGACCCGATAGGTGTAGCTCAAAAGGAAAAGTCTCTGCTCACTCAACAAGCCGCCGGTCCAGCCAAAGAAGCCAGCGCCAAATTGCACGACAGCAGCGCGCTGGCCGCGTTGCTTGACCAAGACGTCAAGGCGTTTTCAAAGAACGCGCATGTTCCTGTCCTTTTGCTTGCGGTGATGCTCGATGCCGGGCCGTACAGCGAACAAGCCGAGTCCCGGTTGCGCGCGCGCCACGCTGTGCTTGAAGGATTAAGCGAGAGCGGATTCATGCCGATCGATGGTGAGCATATCGGGTTCGTCACGGTCACGTGGCCGCCGCCGGAGGCAAACGTGCCCTCGCTCCCTGTAAAAGAAGCATTGCTACTTCCATTTGAGGAATGTGAAGCAATAGATGATCGAGAAAGGGTTTATCCCCGAGACACCAAGCGGGTTGTGGTAGTCTGGTTGCCCGCGGCAAATTTTAACCTCAATCCGTTGCGGTGTTTGGCCCGCTTGATCGATCAGCTCGCGCCCGAGGACATCCGCGATAAGATCGACGTCAGGTTGATCGGCCCGGCAAATTCCACGGGCTTGCAGACCATGGTGAAGGAAGCGTGCTGGGACCAGCTAACATCGCTCAAGGATGAGGCTTCCGTAGCGATGCAAAGGGCACTCGATGGAGTGTCGATAATTTCGCCTCGGGCGACCGCCTCGGATTCAACACTTCTCTCTAGGGGCGTCTCTGTTAAGTGTGCAGAGAAATCCGTCGAGACAATTCTTAAAGAATTCATAACACGTGGCCCTCGTGGCGGTCTTCACTTTGTTCGCACGATCGCCCCGGATGATTGGGTCTTGGAGAAATTGATCCAGGAGTTGGCGCGACGCAGGATCGCCGCTGTCCCTGAAGTAAACCAAAACGGTCACCCGATTTCAAAGCCCGCGCACATGGTGATTTTGAGTGAATGGGACACGCTCTATGGCCGATCTTTAGGAACCACGTTCGCGACTAAAGCCTCCGCACAGAAAGCCAATGATATCAGTGAGCACTCGGAAGCAGGGCCAGCGCAAATTGATGTTTACCACTATCTTCGCGGAATTGACGGTCGGCTCCCAGGCGACGCCGGTAAAGACATTCAACGTGAGCAGGAGCAAAAAACTCAGCTTGGCCAGACCACGGTCGCGACCGAGGCGACAGAAGGGTTGAATCAGTCCGATTATCTCCGGCGTCTGGCCCGGGAGATGAAAGAGGATAACGCGCGCTGGCAGCGAGAGGACGGCTCAGGTATTCGCGCGATTGGTCTGCTCGGCTCCGATATTTACGACAAGCTGATGATTTTGCGCGCGCTGCGTCCTCAGTTTCCTGACGCCGTTTTTTTTACGAACAACTATGACGCGCACTTTGAACGCCGCGACGATTGGGACGTTACACACAATCTGGTTATTGCCTCCCCGTTTGGCAGCACCGTGCCGGACATTTACATCGAGCAGCGGCACATCCCACCGTTTCGTGACAACAACCAAACTTCGATGTACCTCGGCACGCTGGTTGCCACAGGCCGAATGACAGAGCAAGAAGCGGAGTATCTTTCGTGGCAACCACGCATCTTCGAGATCAGCCGTCGCGGAGCCTATGACCTGGGTCCGTCCTGGTATCGCTGGCGTCCGGGCGAATCGAAAATGGTTTTCGAGTCGCGTTACGGGAAAAATGAAAATACGAAGATGTGGTTTCGCGATTGGCTGTTTGCGCCCGGCGTAATCTGGAGACTAATCATCATCGCGCTAGCGGTCCTGGCCATGGCAGCCTGGATCAGCTTGAGCATCGCGAGACGTACGCTGTCCGGCGGAGGAACTGCTCTCGAGCGCCTAAAACGCGCCTTGGTCAGCACAGTTTTTTGGTTGGTCTGTGGCGGACCGCTCATCATTTTCTTGGTCGCTTTGGTTGCGCAATACTGGGCACCTGAAGAACCGCTGGTCTTTTTTTCAGGCATCAGCATCTGGCCAACTGAAATGGTGCGTCTAATCGCGTTCGTGCTCGCGATCTTCTTCATGTTCAAAGCGAGCTTCGATCTTCGTGCGAATGCCAAAATGATCGAGGCAGAGTTTTCGTTTGCCCCGTTGCTGTCGAGGGCATTTCGCTGGCGCAATCTTGGCATCGGCTTTGAACATTGGCAGATGAAACAGCCTTCAGGAACCTCGCTCTTTTCCGCTGAAGAGGCGTGGCACACTTATCTTTGCAGGAACAAGTTTTGGCCGCGGTTCATCCGAATTGGGATCCTTTTTGCTTTGTATTCCATTTTCGCCTTCGCGATTTTGCACTTGTTTCCTCAACCCCCGCCGCCTGCGCGGGGCGATCTGGCGTTTAGGATCGATAAGATCGTCTTTTATCTCTCTGGCGCTGGTCTGCTGCTTCTCTCGTTTTACGTAGTCGATGCCATTCAGTTAAACAGCAATTTCATCCGTATGTTTGGCCGAGAGGTGACGAACTGGGGTCGCAGCGTGGTTGATCGGTCGCATCGAAGCCCACCACTAGACGAAGAGGAGCTTTCTGCTTATCACGAGATTTTCTTTGTCGCACAACGCACACAAGCAGTGGCACTGCTGATCTGGTACCCGCTTCTCGTCCTCACCCTGCTGGTTGTCGCGCGCTCTTCGTTTTTTGATAATTGGACGTGGCCGGCCAGTCTTGTCTTAATCTGTGCCGTCACCGCCGCTTGGGCGCTCGGCAGCGCCATTTTGCTCAGACGGGCCGCCGAACAATTGCGCGAAACTGCCCTCAATGATCTGCGACGGTTTCGCCTGTTAGGTCGGGAAGTCGCAGCGAAACGGGAGATGTTCGATGAGCTAATCGCGGAAATCCGCGACCTCAAGACGGGCGCCTTCGCGCCGTTGACTGAGCAGCCGTTTATTCGGGCGGTTCTCTTTCCGGGCGCAGGACTCGGTCTTCTCGCGGTCGGCCAGCGTTTGCTCGACATTTTCTAGGAACGAAAAACTTCGCGCCCTGGAGGTGCTTGCACGAGTTGCTTGCAAAAAAATGTCGCTTTGGCTCCGCGTCCTCCGTGTTTCATTTTGTCTTCCGAGATTGCGTTTATAATTTTCTTGTCACGAGCCTTACGAGGGCGGTATCAAGGATGCTTCGGTGAAGGCGTTCCTCCAAGCCAAACGCGATCTTCTCCGTCTCACCAGAGTCGGCACCTGTCTTGGCGCCTTGCTGTCCCTGACATTTTCCGGCTGCGAAAAAAACGAGCCAATCGACGAGGCGAAAGCGACTGGAAAAACCACGGCCGATTTTCCGCAGATAACTGCCGACATTTTCAAACCGATGGATGGCGGCATCGATCTGTCGCCCGAGGAAATCATGGGCCGCAATACCTGGAATCTCTGGAGTGCAGGCAACCAGCATTTTTGGAACCATGCGGCCCAGGACAGTTATGGGTTGATGGATCTCTTAAAGATGCTCGATAACCGCAAGTTCTCGCGCGGTGAGCGTTTCAAGACTTTGGGCTTGGTAAACGAGCCCGGATTTCGCGCCGCGACGAAGCCTGATGAATTTGGCTTGTGGCTAGATGAGCAAGCGGAGCCGGAGCCGGCAGGCATAGACAAGACTGTTTACGGCAAACCATCCGGAGTCCTTGGCTTTCGGCTTTTTCCGAATCCGGACTTCAATGAAGAGACACGCAAAAAATGGGACGGCGATCGTTTCATGAACGATCGGACTTATTACAACGACAACAAGCTGGTCCGCCCGTATCGTGTCGGTGTGGCCTGCGGCGCCTGTCACATCGCGCCGTATCCAGATAATCCGCCAGCGGATCCGGAAAATCCGCGCTGGGAAAATCTCGCGTCTGCGATTGGCAATCAGTACATCGACGAAGGAAAAGTCTTCGCCTGTAACGTCGAAAAAGGCGGCTTGTTTTATGAGATGCTGGCCGCGCAGCCGCGCGGCACCTCCGATACCTCCCGGATTGCAACCGATCACATCAACAATCCAAACGCCATCAATCCAATCTTCTTGCTTGCGGAGCGGGAGCGGATTGCAGTCCCGGAACAAATGGCGGGCGGCACCCTCGCTTTGCCTGGAGAAAAGGAGGAGATGCTGGTGCCGCACGTGTTGAAGGACGGCGCAGACTCGATCGGCGTCGC
>Ga0193727_1000882_pt1 | contig 12160 bp, 6 predicted proteins | sample H2c2metaG_FD_143051 | JGI IMG/M metagenome (GOLD analysis project Ga0193727, IMG submission 143051) | Soil microbial communities from a riparian zone of the East river system, Colorado, United States - H2c2 | ecosystem: Environmental > Terrestrial > Soil > Riparian zone | place: USA: East River...
GTTAGCCTTTCTTCGCTCGGGCGAGAAAGACGGCAAGCCCGCGCCGCCTCAGATCTATCTGCTGCCGTTTGACGGCGGCGAGGCGCAGCAGCTCACTGAGGCGCCGCGCAGCCCGGCGGGTCTCGAGTGGTCGCCCGACGGAAAAACGATAGCTTTTGTGGGCCGCGAGGATCCGAGCAAGGACGCTCCAAATCCAGAGGAGGGAGCAAAAGAGAAAGATCGAGTAAGCGACGTGCGCGTGATTACCAAAGCCGTCTATCGCTTTAACAGTGCGGGCTACCTCAACCCGAAGTCCCACACCCACATCTGGACCGTAAGCGCGCCTGCTGTTTCCGGCGACAAACCGAAGCCGAGGCAAATCACAAAAGGGAACTTCGATGAAGGAAACATGAGCTGGTCCCCGGACGGCTCGCGCATCTACTTCGTGGCTAATCGCATTGCCGAGCCTTATTACACCGAGCCTCGCACCGATCTCTATTCCGTCGATCGCGAGGGACGTGACGAGCGGCTTGTCGTTAGCTTCGATGGCGGGATGAGAGACTTCAGCTTCAGCACCGACGGGAAGCGCATCGCGTTCGGCGGCGTGCCAACTCACAAGCCCGTGCAGTCTTATACTCAACCCGATCTATTCGTGATGAGCAACGCGCCCGGCGCAAAACCGCAGAACCTCACCACCGGTTACGACTTCGACATTGGCGGCGGCATCGGGGGCGATCAGCACGCGCCTCGCGGCGGCAGCCCCGGCGGCGTCACCTGGAGCGGCGACGGCCGTTGGATCTACGTGAATGTAGCGGAGCACGGCGCCTCAAATCTGAAGCGAATCGATGCGGCGACGGGCAAAGTTGAACCGCTCACCGCCGGCGCTCAAGAGGTCATCGCTTATACCGCGACGCCGGACGCTTCGAAGATGGCCCTGGTCATCGCGACCTCGACCAACATCGGCGATCTTTTTCTGCTCGACACGGCGTCGGGAAAACTCAACCAGTTGACCCGGGTGAATGAAGAATTGTTCTCGGTGCTAAATCTCGCGGACCCTGAAGAGATCTGGTACACGAGCTTTGACGGCAAGAAGATCCAGGCCTGGATACAGAAGCCCGCCAATTTCGATTCGTCGAAGAAATATCCATTGATCCTCGAGATTCACGGCGGGCCGCATGCGGCTTACGGTTTCACGTTCACCCACGAGTTTCAATGGATGGCGGCGAAAGGCTACGTCGTGCTCTACACGAACCCGCGCGGGAGCACCTCGTACGGCCAGGACTTCGGGAACGTCATTCAGTACAACTACCCGGGCGACGACTACAAAGACTTAATGGCCGGCGTGGACGAGGTAATCAAGAAGGGCTACATCGACACAAAGAAAATGGGTGTTACGGGCGGCAGCGGCGGAGGCGTGCTGACTAACTGGACGGTGGGGCACACGACGCGATTTGCGGCCGCGGTTTCTCAGCGGTCGATAGCGGACTGGTCGGGCTTTTGGTACGCCGCGGACTTCACGCTGTTTACGCCGACGTGGTTTCGCGGCGCACCCTGGGAGGAGTCCGCGGACTTCGAGAAGCGCTCGCCGATCACCTACATCAAGAACATCACCACGCCGATGATGTTCATCGAAGGCGAAGCCGATTATCGCACTCCTCCCGGGGAAGGCGGCGAGATCATGTTTCGAGCGTTGAAATATCGCAAGATTCCAACGGCGATGGTTAGATTCCCGAACGAATCGCACGAGCTTTCACGCTCCGGCGCGCCGTGGCACCGAGTGGAGCGCTTGCAGCACATCGTGAACTGGTTCGAGAAGTATCTTCAGGACAAGCCGATCAAAATTTACGATGTCGAGTGAAGAGAAAAGATAGAGGTGTCCTAACGTGAATCTCCGCGCCGTCTCAGCGTCTCGGCGTCTCGGCGGTTAGCATGGTTTCGACGCTGACTAACCGCGGAGCCGCGAAGATGCGGAGTTACGCAGAGAAAACACTCGAGATCAGGACACTGCTGACCCGCTTGAATTCAATCTATGAAGGAGAAAACATGCCGCACCCGCTCAGAGTATTCCTGACGCTGGTAGTCCTCGTAATCTGCGTGACTCAACCGGATATTCGAGCCTCACAACAGCCTCCGGAGCCGGCGATCGTGGGACGCTGGGATATCACCGTCGAATCCGAAGCAGGCAATTATCCATCCTGGCTCGAGGTGCGCAAGTCCGGCTATCGCACGCTCGTGGGTCAATTCGTCGGGCAGTCGGGGAGCGCGCGGCCGATCTCGAGCGTTGAGTTCGCCGAGGGAAAAGTGAGCTTCTCAGTTCCTCCGCAATGGGAACAGCGTGACAGCACGCTTCGCTTCGAAGCCGAGCTGGTCAACGATCGGCTGTCCGGCTGGACCACCGATAGCTCGGGAAAGCGCCTGGCCTGGACTGCGAGGCGAGCGCCCTCGTTGCGCCGCCAGGCCGAGCCGCGGTGGGATAAATCAATACAATTGATCAAACGATCCGACCTGACTGGCTGGCAAGCGATCGGCGGCGCTAACAACTGGCAGGTGGTCAACGGCGTATTAACCAATACCAAAGCGGGCGGGAACCTTTTGACCGACCGGAAATTCACGGACTTCAAACTGCACGCTGAGTTCCGTTACCCGAAAGACGGCAACAGCGGAATCTATTTACGGGGGCGTCATGAAGTCCAAATCGAGGATAGCGCCGGCCTGGAACCGACGAGTGTACACCTTGGTGGCGTCTATGGATTCCTCACGCCGAATGAAGACGCCGCCAAAAGATTTGGCGAGTGGCAAACCTTCGACATAACTCTGGTAGGCCGGCTGATAACCGTGGTCCTGAACGGGCGGACGATTATCGGCAATCAAACGATCCCAGGCATTACTGGAGGCGCGCTGGATAGCGACGAAGCGGCGCCCGGTCCTTTGCTGCTTCAGGGGGACCATGGACCAGTCGAGTTTCGCAATTTGAAAATCACACCGGCGAAGTGAGAAGGCGTTGCAATGACGCCCTAGTCGAGTTTTGTTACTGATCGCCGGTTGGCGCCCTCAACTGGGAAGCCGCGTTCATACCACGCCGCGAACCCGCCGGCGAGCGGCCGGACTTTATCAATGCCTCTTCGCTTCAACAGCAGCGCCACACGGGCGCTGGTAGCTTCGTTCGGTCAGGTGCAAAACAAAACGATCTCGCGGTCGCGCGGAATCTGTTGGTGATCGGCGTCCAACTGCTCAGCGGCGAGCCGAATCGCGCCGGGTATCGTGTGTGGCGCGGCTTCGAAATCGAGCGAGCCTCGCAGGTCAACTACGACCACGTCCTCGCCCGCATCGATCTTCTTCCTCAAGTCCTCGGGCGTGATGCGCGCGATTCGCAAGCTGCGAATGAACCGCCGCCGCTGAACGTACTTCCACCCGATGTAACCGCCGAACCCGCCGACTACGATGACCAGAAAAGAGAAACCCAGGCTTGCGACGCGGGCCGCGAGTTGCTCGATTTGATTGCTGAATATGAATCCGAGTCCGACAAACGTGCCGATGTAAAACAGCGCGCCCAGCGAGTCAAACAAAATGAATCGCGTTGGTCGCATTCCGATTATTCCGGCTAACGGCGGCGCCATCGTGTTCAAGCCCGGCACGAACTTGGCTACAAGCAGCGAACGCGCTCCGCGTTGTGCGAATGCCATTTCTGTTTTGCGAACGCAGGAGTCCGGCTCGAGAGAGATCTTACATAGCAGCGTCAGAACTTTCCCTCCGCGCCGCCTCCCGAACTCATACCAGATCAAATCGCCAAGCAAAGCGGCAGCCACGGCCAGTGCCACCGACAGCGCAAGGTTCATCTGCCCCGACCCCGCGAGCGCGCCGGCAGCAAGCAGAAAAGGTGTCGCCGGCAGCGGCACCCCTAACTGTTCGGCAAAGACCCAAACGAACAGGACCGCGTATCCATGGCGGATCAGAAATTGAAGTGTTTCGTTTTCCATCGAGAGGTTTTTGCTTCCAGCGCCAGCATATTAGAGCAAGCTGCCTTGAAAGCTGTCTAGCGCGAATCGACCGTGTGGTCAGACAAGAAGTGATCCTAACCATCACGAACAATACATTCGACAATGTTTCGTAGTGTCCTACTTCTGTGTTGCTCGACAGGAGAACCGCCAAGAGCGCCAAGATCACAAAGCAACCTAACGAGGATCTTCGCGTTCTTGGCGGCTTGGCGGTTAGTCATTTCGCGGTCAAGACGGCACAACACGAACTTAGGCCAGTACTCAACGCGTCGCATCGTTGAGCGCATCGGCGCTTTGAAGTAACATTCATCCGAACTTGAGCGCTAAGGAGTTGCTTATGCGATTGACCACTCGAGTCGTCCTTTCCATCGTGCTTGCGCTTGCTCTCATCTTTCCGCTGAGCACCGGCGTCTTCGCGCAAGCCGCGCCGACCTTTGAACCGTTTGTCGCACGTATTCGCGAAGCGCTCAAGCTCAACGACGATCAAATCAAAGAACTGCGCCGGATCCTTGCGGCGCACGAACAGAAGATAACCGAACTGCGCCGCCGCGCGCAGGCGAACCCCTACTCGCCTGGGCTGGGCCCTGAAGTCGAGACCGAGCAGCGAGCAATCCGTGACGAACTTGCGGCTTATCTAGATGAAGACCAGAAAGGCAAGCTCGCGAGCCTCGACGCGCGGGTGCCGGTCCCGCTCCCGCCGCCGTTCGTGTTGGTCAACATCCCGCTACGTGAGCGCGCATCGAACGCCTCGCCGCTCGCTGCGGCCGAGCGATCCATACCCTCTCCAGTTGCGGCACCCAAGGGCAAATCAGCGCGGCTCACAGAGGATCAGAAACTGCTGCACCTGCTGAACCGGGTCACGTTTGGACCGCGCCCCGGCGACGTCGAGCGGGTCAAGCGAATGGGAATCCTCGCGTTCCTCGATGAGCAACTTCAACCCGACTCGATCGATGATTCGCAACTGGAATCGAGACTGGCGGTGTTGCCGACTCAACGGATGACTTCGGCTGAGCTATATCAGTTCTATCCCCCGCCGAACGCCGCCGACGAGCGAGCGAAGCAGCCCAATCCGCCGCCTATCTTTGGCCGGCCGCAGCAAATGATCGGGGAGATGATCCAGCAAAAGCTCGTGCGCGCGGTCTCGAGCAATCGCCAGCTCCAGGAAGTGATGACTGATTTCTGGTTCAACCACTTCAACGTATTCGCGCCGAAGGAAGCCAATCAATGGCTGGTAACAAGCTACGAGCGGGATGTGATTCGGCCGAACGCGCTCGGAAAGTTCCGCGACTTGTTGCTTGCGACTGCGATGAGCCCGGCGATGCTCTACTATCTGGACAACTGGTTGTCGGCCGCGCCCGATGCCAGACAGCCTCGCCCGCCCGCTCCGCCTCGCCAGCCTGGCGCGCCGCCTCAGCCCGGCAAACCGGCTCCTGCAGCCAGTCCTGGGTCTCCGGAAGGCGCAACCCCGTCGGTCCGCCCCGATGAAAACGCCGCGATGATGGCGAAGAAAGATACCGGGCAAAATCCGCAATCTCCTAAACCGCCGCAGCGGCCGCGCGGAATCAACGAGAACTACGCGCGCGAGTTAATGGAGCTCCACACGCTGGGCGTGGATGGCGGTTACACTCAGAAGGATGTGCAGGAAGTCGCGCGCTGCTTCACCGGATGGACCATCGACCGGCCGTTCCAGGGCGGGGGCTTCGTCTTCCGTCCGTGGATGCACGACACAGGCCCAAAGACGGTGTTGGGCGTTACCACCCCGGGGGGCGGCGGAATCAGCGATGCAATTCAAGTCATCGATATTCTGTCGCGGCATCCTTCTACCGCGCGATTCATCTCGAAGAAACTGTGCCAGCGATTCGTTTCCGACGATCCTTCGCCGCTGCTTGTCGAGCGCGTAGCCCAGGTCTTCCTCAAAACAGGCGGCGACATACGCGAAGTGTTGCGCTCGATACTGACATCGCCCGAGTTCAACTCACCTGCCGTGTTCAGGGCCAAAGTGAAATCGCCGCTCGAGCTGGCGGCTTCGGCTGTTCGCGCGGTGGATGGCGACACCAACGGCGCGCCCGCGCTTCACGAATGGTTGCGCCGCATGGGCGAGCCGCTCTATCAGTACGCGTTCCCGACCGGCTACAAGGAGACTTCGGAGAGATGGGTGAACACTGGCGTGTTCTTCAACAGGATCAACTTCGCGGTGGCGCTTGCGAACAACCAGATCAACGGCACGAGCTACGAATCTGCGAGGTTGGTATCCAACGATGCCGCTTCGAGTCTAGAGCAATTGACGAATCAGCTTGCGCCGATGATCGTTCACACGGAGCTGTCAGCGGAGAGCCGCCGCGCGGTGCTTGCCGGATTAGCGGAGCCGACGACGTCGGGGATATCTTCGGAAGCCAAACCGGCAGTCGCCAATAGCTCTACGCCGACGATGGTTGCAGTCAAGTCGGGTGGTCCGGTTACAGAAACGCGCAAGCGAATCGCTCGGGCGATCGGCTTGCTGATGGGTACCACAGAGTTTCAACGAAGATAGCGTGACCAATGGTTTGTATGTACTCTATGCGCTTCCAACATTGGCGCGACTGATTAGGACCAAGTTGAGCCTTATCGGTGCACACAACCGGAAAGGCGGGAGGTAAGTCACCATGATGTTGCAACGGACGGTTAAGACGACACAGTCGAGCGCACACTTCACACAGAGGGTGGCCGGCTTCTCGGCTGTGTTAGTTATTGTGTTCTATCTGGTCATCGGGACTGCGCTCGCCGGCGCCGGCGATCGCTTATGCACCAAGACAGCCAGAGCGGCGCGAGACGCCTGTACGGACGATGCCGAGGCCGACTATGCCATCGCTTTAGGAAAGTGTAACAACCTGTCGTCTGCCTCCGACCGGGAGGCTTGCCAGCAACAGGCAAAGCGAGATCTTCGTGACGCACAGGGTGAATGCTCGGATCAGTTTGACGCACGGCGTGAGATTTGTGCTGCGGTGGGTGAGGCTGCCTATGATCCGGTGATCGACCCTGCCAATTTCGTCGAAGGAATCACGAATCCGTTGTTCCCCATGACGCCCGGTACCACCTTTGTCTACCGAGGCGGCGGTGAGGACGTGAGGGTCACGGTCACCGACAGGACCAAAGTTATCCTGGGTGTGAAATGCGTTGTGGTTCGAGACGTAGTCACGGCGAGCGGTCAGGTCGTGGAAGACACCGAGGATTTCTTTGCTCAGGATGTTCAGGGCAACGTCTGGTACTTTGGCGAGATAGTTCAAGACTTCGAGAATGGTGAACTGGTCAGTCTGGCCGGCTCGTTTAAGGCAGGCGTGAATGGCGCGAAGCCGGGGATTATCATGAGAGCAACCCCGCGAGTGGGGGATGTGTACCGACAGGAGTTCCTCTTGGCCGAGGCGGAAGACGTGGCTGAAGTGCTCAGTCTAACCGCATCGGCCATGGTTCCGGCAGCGAGTTGCACCAATGACTGCCTGATTACGAAGGAAACGACGCCGCTTGAGCCGGGCGTCGTAGAGAACAAGTACTACGCTCGTGGTGTAGGGTTTATTCTGCAGGTTGACCCTGAAACCGGCGAGCGGCTGGAACTGATTGAAGTCATCAGGAAGTGAGGCGAGCGGCTCCTTTGGAAGAGGGTTTGCCTCCCGATGACTATTCGCTTGTCGCAGGGCACGAGTCTTCGGGCAGCAGAACGCAAGAGTCACGATTGGGCTGGCGATGGGCGAGCGATACCCCACGAGATGCCATTGATACGTGGTTCGAACCCAGTCCAGTCTAAAGCCATGCCAGGCCGACAAATGTTTCTGTATGCGTCGTGAGTGTGAGTTGACACCATTAACCGGTCTAACTATATTTCTCGCCAATTCAAATAGACTCAGGAGCCGAAGTATATGAATTGTAGCGTTTCATCGTTTGTTCTAATAAGCATACTTGCCGCCGTGCTGCCGCTTGAAGAAGCTGCCGCGCAAAACCAACCTCGCGGTATGCGGGTACAGCAAGGATCGCAAACAGAGCGGCGCGTAGCGCTCGTCATCGGTAACAGCGCCTACAAGGACTCGCCCTTATTGAATCCGGTCAACGACGCGCGGGCGATGGCTAATGCCCTGCGCAATCTCGGGTTCGAGGTTCTTTACGGCGAGAACCTCCCGCAAAACGATATGAAGCGCAACATCCGAGCCTTTGGTGAGAAGATTCGCACTGGTGGCGTCGGCCTTTTCTATTATGCCGGTCACGGCATCCAGATAAGAGGCATAAACTACTTGATTCCCGTAGGCGCTATGATCACCAAGGAAGAAGAAGTCGAATACGAGTCCGTCGAGATCGGCCTGGTGCTGGCGCAGATGGAGGCTGCGCGCAATCAATTGAACATAGTCATACTCGACGCCTGTCGCAATAACCCGTTTGCCCGGAGCTTTCGGTCGGCGCAAAAAGGGCTGGCTTCGATTGATGCGCCTAGCGGGACGTTGCTCGCCTATGCGACCGCACCCGGATCCGTTGCAAGCGACGGAGAGGGAGAGAACGGGCTTTATACTCAGGAAATCCTAAAGAACATGCGTCTACCCGGAGTGAGCATAGAGCAGGTGTTCAAGCAGGTGCGAATTGGCGTGCAGGACAAGACGCAAGGCAAACAGGTTCCCTGGGAGTCATCCTCGCTGGTCGGGGATTTCTACTTTTCTGGTGTTGGCTCAGTATCGGTGACCGTCAACAACGTTGATCCTAAGCTTGACCCGGCAGCCATTGAGCTGAGTTACTGGGAGACAATAAAGAACAGCTCCGACGCCGAGGATTTCAAATCGTATCTCGCGAAGTACCCAAATGGCCAGTTTGCCGATCTGGCGCGAAGAAGAGCCGGTGCGCGAACCAGTGCTGCACAAAGCGCCGGCGCCAAGCAGTCTGGTTTGGGCGATATAGGTTCGTTAAACCGGGACCTGCGACACGGGCAAACAAAATTGACAGCAAGCGCAAGCTCGGGCCTGGATCCCTCCTCCAGCAATGTCGGCGATAGGTTCATTGCCACGGTTTCGGGACCGGAAAAATATAAGGGAGCAGATATCATCGGGCGCGTGGCTAAGATCAACTTAGCGGGAGGAGCGAGCGGACGAGCTGAGCTAATGCTCCTGTTCGATGAAGTCGTCCTTGCGGACGAAACGCGAGGAAGGCTAACTGAGGAACTCGAAGCGATTGTGGAGGGAGGCATAAAGTCCGGCTCGGACATAGTGATCCGTCCCAAGAGAACTGGCGTCCCAAGCCTCGGACCGGATAGAGACGGTTGGACCTTTAATGCTCAGCAGGCGACCACCTTGACTTACTACGGATCGACTTCTGCCGCAGCATGTCGGGCGGATTGCGAGAACAATCCCAAGTGCATGGCGTACTCGTGGGTCAAGCCTGCGGGCTATCAACCTGGTGATCCACCGATGTGCTACCTAGTGTCGTCTTGGACCAGTCTAGTAACAAAACATCCCTGCTGCATAACAGCAGTTAAATAACTCAGCAACTGAGTACCCTCCGGCGAGCGTCTCTATCATTAGTTCACAACCTTATCTCGCCATGGTTGATGGCACCGGAAACGGGTTTCCTTTTTTTGGAAGCTTGCTTGCCATCTGCTTCCCTTCGGCAGACCTCCACGGTTGTCCGTAGAACAACCCGCCGGCGGTCGATTCGGGCACAAGACGTTTGTCCAACGGGCTTCCTCCTGCGGGGATTTCCATCTCAACGATGAACGCGTTGAAATAGAGATTGACGTTGCCTTTTTGTTCAGCGTGCAGGTCGGGCATTCCATTGCTTCCGATTTTCCACCGCCATGTTCGCCAGACTTCACCGTTGTTCATCATGCTGCATTCCCAGTTGCCGGGATAATCTTCGAGCGCCAGTCGGTTTGTGTCGCGCACCTTTCCCCACGTCAGCGGTGCTTTCAGACGCACCATTCGAAAGCTAATTTCGTCACGATATTCCGTTCCGCGTTTGTACTGCGCGGCTAGTCTGTCGGTGTAGATGACTTGAAAGTTGCGGACGGCGGTGCTGATAGCCTGGTCCGCATAAGGCATCGGTCCGGGCATCGAGAGTCGCTTCCCATCAACCGAGCAGCGCATGTAACAGTGGGGCAAATCCTTGCCGATATCGCTTGGCGAAAGACTGAAATGTAGTTCGACGAGATTGGCGCCCGAACGCTCGGGGCGGCTTCCCCAATCGAAATAAGAGATGTAGCCGCTCGGCCGCAAGAAGAGAAAACTGACCGGGGCTTCGGCGTGGCGGGGAATGTAGTAGTGCGGCGGGCCGTTTCCCGGTTGTTGTCCCGCATTGACGCGATTCACGGTGCGGACATCGATCTTGTAGGTGCGGACGAGTTTCTCTTCGTCCGTTTCGCCATGTATGGAATAAACCTGCACGTCGAAATTTCCGATCTCCTTTGTCGCGGTGTCTTTGCGCCAGCACTCGTTCGTCCACATGTAGCTTTCGTCAACGTCATTGGCGCCTTTGCGATACGAATCGGTTTCGCAACGAGTCGTCGCAACGGCCTTTCCTGCTCTCGAGACGACGAGCTTTATCGCGCTGCGGTTAGGATAATCGCCGAAGACCCTCACGTGCGACTTCAAAACCCAACCGGTGCTGTATGGAATGTTATTCTGACCGAGTGCTTCAGTGCTCACGGCTTCAAACCAGGTGAACCCGTCGTCAACAACTCCGTTTCGATTCGCCGCCGGTGTCGTTGAGTTCGACGAATTGGGAGTCGCCGTTGGTTCCGCAGGTTTGTCAGGGCGCTTGCCACGCTGTCTGACTTGTCCGAAGGCGGTCAGATTTGCTGCGATAACAACGAACACTACACAAATGATCTTCTTCATTTATCAATTCCTCGCTTACTGAAATCCGGGTACTCATCACATTTATCTAATGAACCCGGTGTGCAACCTGTATGGGTGTCCCTCCGTGGGCGCCCCTCCTTCATCCCACGGCGCTTCGATGTTGAGGAGGGGCGCCCACGGAGGGACGCCCGTACAGGTTCATCGTCTTTACTGTGGCTAAATACTGGTTCACCCGATCGGGCTGAGAGTTCGTGAACTCAAATGCAGCCTCCGGCTTTGGCGGGGTCAATAAACCACAATCCAGAACTGCAAATCAAGACGTAGGACTTGCTGTTATTGAAGAGTTGTTGAACTCGTAGGCTGGGTGATATGTCATGTGGAGGTATCATGATGACCAGGTTGAATATTGCAAACCATCGGCTGCGCAACCAACGGCTTATTGGGCCTCGTTTCGAAACACCGGAAGATGTAGTGCGATTTCTGGGCGCGGTTCAATCTCAGGACTACGCCGGCGCGAAGTGGGCGATCGCTCAACGAACCAAACGCACCAGCGACGCCGAGCTCGACCAATTGTTTAATGAAGGCGCGATTCTTCGCACCCACGTCCTGCGGCCCACGTGGCATTTTGTGATGCCGGCAGACATTCGCTGGATGCTCAAGCTCACCGGCCCGCGTGTGAATGCCGCGAGTGCTTACTATTACAGACAACTCGAGCTGGACGACGCGATCTTTCGACGCGCTAACGCCGCCCTCGCAAAAGCGTTGCAGGGCGGCAAGCAGCTAACACGGGCTGAGCTCTCACAGGTACTCAGAGATTCCGGCATCCAGGCAAGTGGTGTGCGGCTCGCATATATCGTATTGCGCGCTGAACTGGATGCGATTGTCTGCAGCGGCGCCTTGCGCGGCAAGCAGTTCACCTACGCGCTACTTGATGAGCGGGTTCCTCACACCAGGACACTCGATCGTGATGAAGCGCTGGCCGAGCTTACACTGCGATATCTAACGAGCCACGGGCCGGCGCTCCCGCAAGACTATGCATGGTGGTTGGGGCTGACGATGGCAGATGCAAAGGCCGGGATTGAAATGGTCAAACCCCACCTTCAGCAAGAAACCGTGGACGGCAAGACGTACTCGTGGGTGCCGCGTGCTACCAGGACGCTCAGGGCCCCGATCGTTCATCTGCTGCCAAACTACGACGAGTATCTCATCGCCTACAAAGACCGCACCTCCTCGTCTCACCCACTCCTGAAGAACCTGGAACGCGACGACGACGCGCTCAGGGCCCACATAATTGTCCTAAACGGCCAGGTGGTTGGCGGGTGGCGGCGCACCATCAAGAAAGACGCAGTCGCGATCAAGACCAATCTCCTGGCGAGACTGAAT
>Ga0193727_1000883_pt1 | contig 12150 bp, 9 predicted proteins | sample H2c2metaG_FD_143051 | JGI IMG/M metagenome (GOLD analysis project Ga0193727, IMG submission 143051) | Soil microbial communities from a riparian zone of the East river system, Colorado, United States - H2c2 | ecosystem: Environmental > Terrestrial > Soil > Riparian zone | place: USA: East River...
GTTCCGGCCCTCGATGTTCCTGCGCTCGAGCATGAAAACGACTTGTCCGTCCTTGAGGAGCGCGATCTGGGGCGACGACGGCGCGTACCCGGTGAAGTAGCCGCGGGCGCGCGCCGTGGCATCGGCATCCTGTCCGGCGAACACCGTCGTGAGCCGTGCCGGCCGGCGCGTATGCTGAATGGCGAGCGCCGCGGCGGGCCGGGCGTTGCGTGCCGCGCAGCCGCAGACCGAGTTGACCACGACGAGTGTCGGGGCCTTCTCGCTGGCCAGCACACGATCTACCTCATCCGGTGTGCGCATCTCGGTGAAGCCGAGGCGCGTCAGCTCCTCCCGCATCGGGCGCACCATGTCGGGATCGTACATGGGAACGTTGAGACGTGTCATGCAGGAAAGCTAACCGGTGGTCACTGCCTGAAGTAGTACACGAACTTGCCGGTCAGCTGTCCCCGTTGGGGACGGCTCCACGGAATCCCGCCGCTGAGACCCGTGGGCCAGCCGCTGTTCCACACCACATAGAGATCGCTCCCCGGCTTCGGGATCCAGTGGAACCGGGCGTTGAGACGCAGCCGGTCCGACTCGTTGTCGTGCTGGAGAAAGAGTGTGGTGGAAAGACGTGGCGATGCGGCGACGTCGAGGCGCAGCCGCGTGGACCGGGCGATAAACCGGCCCGTCGCCAGGCGCACGTTCTGCTGTTCGAACTCGAGGTTCGTGATGAGGTGCGGGGCAGTCCGAATCGTCAACGCGGTCGACACCTCGGTCGCCGTGCCCGTATAGAAACCCCCTGCGGATGCGGTGAGATCGAACCCGACGGGACGGCCCGCCGAGCTCTCGATGCTCACCTCGGCGCGATTGTACCAGTACTGGCCGGCGGCGACGGTGTCGCCGGGGAAGATCTCAAACGGGGAATCGGGGACGTCCTCGAAGCGCTGCAAAACCACCGCGAACTCGTCGCCGCTCTCGAGCTCGCCGCCCAGGGGCAGAACCTCGAACGCGGCATGCGAGCGGGGGCCGTCGAGCAGGGTCGTCACGTCCCACGAGAACCCGGTGTGCAATCGACGGATTCCCCACCTGTGGGGTCGGGGGAAGTAGTCGATGTGGCCAGTGTGCCGGATGATGCCGGTCTCGGTCACGAACCCCAACGCCGGGTCAAACGCGGCGCCGATGACGTTCACGCCGACGAAGTTGTCCCAGCGATCGTTGGGATAGTCGATCCCCAACCGCGCCGCCCCGCCGACCGGCGCCCCCGCGGAGTCCCGTTGCGCGCTCGCGAAGCCCAGGACCACGAGGTTTTGGCCGCGAACGAGGAATGGGAGATTAAAATCGACGCCTCCGCCGAGGCCGGGGCCGCGCTGGCCCGGCGCCGAGCGACTCGTGAGCATCGCGCCCACGAACCCGTCTGCCAGGACATCGCGGCGCGCGCGCGTGACGAAGTCCCAGGCGTCTTCGGCGCCCCCGGTTCGCACGGCGAGCACACCGACGCGCTGTCGGCCGACCCGTCCCGTGAGCCGCGCACCGGCCACGAGGGGGATCGGCGTGCCGTCGGCGGCGAGGCCGATGCGCCGGCTGTAGAACAACTGCTGCTGCCCCGCTCTGCCGAAGTCGAAGAGGCTGCCGGACTCGAGGAAGAACGGTCGCTTCTCGGGAAAGAACAACGGGAATCGCGTCAGATTGACGACCTGCCGGTCCACGTCGACTTGAGCGAAGTCGGTATTGGTCGTCAAGTCCAAAGTGAGCGCGCCGCTCAGGGCGACTTTCGCGTCGAGCCCGAGCTTCGCGGTGCCTTCCCCCAGGGCGAGGATGCTGTCACTGCCGTCGGCGCGGTACTCGAGCTCGCGCGTGGCCCCGGTCGCCGCGACGTAGGGCCGGAGCTCGACCCGGCTGCGACTCGGCAGGTCGGTGAGCCCGTCCAACGCGCCCTCCGCCGCCATGAACAGCAGACCTTCCGTGCGTCGCCAGGCGCGCCACAGGACGTGCTCGTTGGTGCGGCGGACGACGCGTCGAAAGTTCGCCCCCCAGCGTGACTCGCCCGCGCGATAGCGCAGGGTCTGCCACGGGATGAGCACCTCGGCGGTCCAGCCCGTCGCCGTGATTCGCGCGCGCGCATCCCAGACGCCATCCCACTCTTCGTTGTCGTCCGCGAAGCTGACGACTTCGGCGTCCTCCAACGCCCCGTTCGGATTGACGGTGAACACGAGGCCGGAGCGGCGATCATTCAAGGGATCGAGCAGAATCGAGAACGAGTCGTCGGACTCGAACTCGGCATCGCGGCGCAACTGGGCATGCCGAATCACGTCGGGCCGGGTGTCGTACGCCCACAGGCCGACGTAGAGGCCGCGCGGCGTGGCGAGGATTCGCACGACGGTCCGTTCGCTGGCGGGGCGACCCTCCGCGGGCTCCTGTTGGGTGAAGTCAGTGATTGAATCCGCCGTGAGCCAGACGGGCTCGTCGGGGACGCCGTCGAGGCGCGGGGACGTCGTCGTGTGGGCGACATGCAGGATCGCCTGCAGGGCGAGCAGCGCGCCGATCATCGCCTCACGAAACGCAGCAGGAACGCTGTGAGAAGCAGGGCCACCGCCACCCAGATGAGCCAGCGCACGTCGAGCGCCATGCCCGCGAGCCCGACGACCACCCCAGCACCGCCGAGCCATGCCTTGGCGGTGACGACGTTCACTTCTTGAGAAATGCCGTCAGCGCGGCGCGGAAGTCCGGGGTGCTGCGGCTCACCGCGTTGACATCCGCGCCGAGGCGGATGCCCTCCTCGAAGCCGAGCCCATCGAGTTGGTAGAACTGTTGCTTCGTGAAGGCGAGGGCTGAGGGACTGGAGGCCGCGAGCCCGCGCAAGACCACGCCGGCCTGCGCTTCGAAGTCGGCATCCTCGTAGACCCGCGACACGAGCCCCACCGCCGCCGCCTGGCCCGCGTCGAGCGACCGGCCCGTGGCCGCCAGGTCGAACGCCACTTTCTCGCCCACCGCGCGCCGCAGCAGGGCCATGACGATGGCCGGCACGAAGCCGCGCTGCACCTCGGGATATCCGAATTGGGCCGACTTGGCGGCGAGGACGATGTCGCATCCCGTCGCCAGGCCGCAGCCGCCGGCCAGCGCGCGCCCCTGCACCACCGCGACCACCGGTTTCGGCAGGCGGCGCATCCGCGGGAAGATGCCGCCGAAGTGAAGGGCGGCCTGGCGATTCTGCTCAGGGGTGTGGTCGGCCGACGCGAGCAGCTCGTTCAAGTCCATCCCGGCGCAGAAGTCGCGGCCGGCGCCCCGCAGCGCCACTACGCGCACGTCGGCGTCGAGATCGGCGCGCTCGAGGGTCTCGAGCAGGGCGTCGATCATCGCGGTATCGATGGCGTTGCGCTTGTCAGGACGATTGAGCGTCGCCGTGAGGATGCCGTCGGTGACAGTCACCTGGACCCGATCGCTCACCGGGACACCTCGATCTCCATGCGCAGCAGCGCCGTCGAAAACACTTTGCCTTGCGCGTCGGTCTTGAGGGAGATCGTGCCGCCGCCATCCAACGCGCCGTGCAGCAGGAAGTTCAAGGCGTGCAGGTTCGGGAGCTCGAAACGTTCGACCTTGCCCGTGATCATGCCCTTAAAATGACGCGCCACGCGGGCCGCCGTCACGTGCTTCACGAGGAGCGGATAGTCCTTGGGACGTTTGGCGATCAAACCCACGTTGGCCGTGTCTCCCTTGTCACCCGAGCGCGCATGGGCAATCGCCAGGAGTTGTTTTTTCATACGGCGAGCATCTCCACCATCGGCTTCACCACCTGCTTGTCGATGAGGGCCGGCCAATACGCCACGATCTCCTCGGGTTTGGGGCGCCCTCCTGCGAATCCCGTCACGCTCGGCGGGCCGTTCAGAATCAGAGGCGCGATCTCGCGCGTGAAGCGATCGACGGGATCCTGATCCCGGGCGCGGACGCCGATCCGCAGCTGCACCTCGGGGATATCCTCCGCTTGCCGCGCCTTGCGCGCGAGCGGTCCATGCGTCGCGTCGACGCCGACGAACTCCGTGTGAATGGCCTCGAACGAGAGCTTCAGATCCTTGAGCCGCTGGCGCAGGAGCCGATCGGCGGCCTCCGCTTTCGCGAGCGCGTCGGGCCAGGAGTGCCCACCGCCTTGTAGCCGTACGAGTACGCGATCGACACCTTGAGTTTATCGGTCGCGGGTTTTCCCCGAACACCTGACACCCTGACCCTATCCTTGCGGACCTGACGCAGTTGGATCGTCGTAAAGTCGGCCACGCAGTCTGGGGTGATATACGCCGCCGGGTCCCCCATCTCGTACACGAGCTGCTCAGTGACGCCCGGCACGTCGATGCGCCCGCCGGTCCCCGGGTGCTTGACGATCTCGAACGAGCCGTCGGCGTGCGCCTCGACGATCGGGTAGCCCACGTTGGCGAGATCGGGGACGCGCTGCCAGTCGAGCAGGCGGTTGCCGCCGCTGGCCTGGGCGCCGCACTCGATGATGTGTCCCGCCACCGTCCCCGCTGCCATACGGTCCCAGGCGTCCGGGCGCCAATCGAAACTCTGAATCAGCGGTGCCAGCGTCAGTCCGGTGTCGGTGACGCGTCCGGTGATCACGATATCGGCGCCCTGCCGCAGTGCGTCGACGATCGGCCACGCCCCCAGATAGGCGTTCGCCGAGAGGACGCGGTCGCGCACGTCGCGCAGCGGCCGCCCCGTGTCGAGGTTGGTGAGGGCGTGCCCGCGGGCCAGCAGTCCGTCGAGGCGGTCGAGTAGATTGTCGCCGGTGACGATCCCGATCTTGAGTTTGCCTTGCAGGCCGAGTCCGCGCGCCGCCGCCGCGACGGCCGCCGCGCACGCGCTGGGATTCACGCCGCCGGCGTTCGCGGTGACTTTGATCTTCCGTTGCGCGAGTACGGGGAGAATCCGCTGCATCAGCGGGATGAAGTCCGTCGCGTATCCCAGCGAAGGGTCGCGAGACTTCTGTTTTTGCATGATGGACATCGTCACTTCAGCGAGATAATCCATCATCAGGTAGTCGATCGGCCCGCCCGTGACCTGGCGGTATGGCGCCTCCAACCAGTCCCCCCAAAACCCCTGCCCCGCCGCGATCCGGACGACCTTCGTCATCGCTCCACCGCGCTGCGGCGGGCCGCCGTGGCTCCTCCGGCCGTGCCCGTCGTGACACGGGTCTCGACGAGTGGCGCGAACCCCGGCGGCAGGTCGATCGCCGACGCGCCGGGCACCGGCACGGCCACGGCGGCGCGTCCGCCGGCCACGACCGATAGATCGCTGCCGTCTCCCAGGGGTTTGTCCTTGCCCAGGAAGCGAATGCGCACGCTGCCGCTCCAGGGGTGACCGGGGAGGCGCGCGAACGCGGGGTACAGCTCGACCGTGAGCGGCCGCCCGGCGAGCTTCTCCGGAACCGCGAAGCTCAGCCGGCCGAAGGCGTAGTTCACGGCCTCGTTCGCGCCGGGGATCTGTTGGCCCGTCGAATCGTAGACCGTGACGCTGAAATCGGTGAACTCGTCCCACAAGTCGGGCGACAGCTGCACGTCGACCTCGGCGCGGTTCGCCCACGCCGGCGCGCGCACCGACAGCGTCTCCGCCGGGAGCCCCCGGCCACTCACCGTGTACGTCCGCTCCGCGCCCACGAGGACGTGGGTCACTCGCCCGCTGACGGTGCCGTCGTGCACGCTCGACGCTTCAACGCCGCTTCCCGATCGATTGAGTGCGACGGCCCCCAGCTCGGCACGCACGGTCGTCGTGACGGCATTCAGAGGCGGCGCCACGATGTCGAGCTCGTACACGCCGGGCACCAGGTCCTCGCCTCGCACCGTGACGACGGCTGTACCGGGATCTTCCCCACCCACCTCGACGTCTTCGGGCGCCGAGCGCGCGGGGGCGCCGTTCGGCTCGTACAACCGAACGGTGGCGCGCTGGCTTTGCGAATCGGGCAGCGTCACGCTCGCGCGCAGCGTCGAGCCGGGCTGGGGCGCGCGAAGGAAGTAGCGTCGCACCGCCGCGGGACCGAGCCCCCGCCGCTCATCGTAGAGCGGCCGCTGGTCCAGCTCGTGCGGGACGATCACGGTGTTCACGAGCGTGAACAGCGGCCCGGCGAGCGTATCGCTCGGGTTTTTCGCCGTCACGGTTCCGATGTACACACCGGGCGCGGAGAGCGCGCTGCGGTTGTACCCGACCGTGATGTCGGTCGCACGCGGTGCGACATCCACTGAGTCCGGGACTGTGAGCCAGGGGGCGTCGGCGTGGAGCCTGAACTGCGCCGCGCGCAGGCCCGCCAGATGACGGACCGTGAATGTGGCACCGCTGTCGCCGCCGAGGCCGTCGCGATGATAGGCCGCCGACGCGCCGCCGGTCCCCACGTGTACCGCGTACACGGAGCCTTGGTGGCCGGCCTTGAGCCATTGGTATGCGGCCTCGAGCACCGGTGTCCCGGTCCCCTGGTCCACGATCGTGGCGCCGGCGAACGGGCGGGCGGACACGCGCAGTGCCTGAACCAGCTCAGCAGAGCTCACGCGGCGGCCCTCCTGCGCCATCGCCGACATGAGGCACGCCACGAGCCCCGCGGCATGGGGCGCGGCCATGCTCGTGCCGCCCTTGATCTCGTCGCCCGTGGCCCACGGCGGCACCACCGAGAAAGCGACGCCGGGCGTGACGACGTCGGGCTTCGCCAGCTCGCCACCGCGCGAGCTGAACCAGCCGAGCACGTCGCGCGGCGTGGGCACGCCCGGCTGAGGCGCGCGCGTGAAGACGCCGGGGTACGACGCCCCGACCGACAGGGCCAGGTCGGCCGAACCGGGGAAGCCCATCGTCGATAGGCCGGGACCGTCGTTGCCGGCGCTGATCGCCAGCACGACGTCGGGATGCGAGGCGAGGAACGTGTTCACGAGCGAATCCATCACCGCGCGCCCCTCGTGCTCGTTGCCCACACCAAAGCTCAAGTTCAAGACGAGCGGCAGATTGCGTTGCGCGGCGAAGCGCGCCGCGTAGTCCATGGCGCGCCACATGCTCGCGTGGACCGTGACACCGCCCCGCGCGTTGTTCGCGATCTTGAGGCCGATGACCTGTGCCCCGGGGGCCACGCCGTCGAACCCCGCGACGTTGAACAGGTTGTGTCCAGCGGCGATGCCGGCGACATGCGTCCCGTGCGCCGAGGTGTCGAAGAAGAGATCGAGCCAGGGCGGTGTGTCTGCGGGCGCGCCCGCAGGCGGGTCAGCGAAGTTTGCCACCAGCGTGATGGGGCGCGTGCCCAGCGCGATCGTCTGGCGGCCCTGCCGGTAGTCGTGCAGGGGCATCTCATCCTCGAACGACCCGTCGAGATTCGTGTCGAGGAAGACGACCCAGCCGTCCGTGGCCTTCACGACGACGACCGGGAAGGCATCGGTATTCTCGCCGTTGCCGTTCACGTCTCCGGCGGGCAGCGGTCCCAGGGGCAGCTCGCGGAACACGCCCGCGTACCACGTCGTCGCGGCTGTCAGGCGCGCGATGCGCGCGGCACCCGTCAGCAGGGCGCCATTGACCCGCACGCGATCGCCGGCGTCCCGTACGATTGGGGTCAACCCGATCCGGCCTTCGCCCGAGAAGTCCCGCAGATCGAGGATCTTGGGACTCCCGGGGCTCGTCGCGATCAGTCCGGCGACGCCCGGATCGATACCGCTGTCGAGAATCGCGATCAGCACGCCGCGGCCGTCGTAGGTGGGGTGCGCGGTGCGGAACACGTCGACGCCCGTGCTCTTGAGCGGCATGAGCCCCAACAGGAACGCGACGGGCGGCTCCACCGCCGGCTCCGCTCGGCTGGCGTCGGGCTGCGTCTTGGGCGGCGTCGCGGGCGTCGCGGCCGTCTTCGGGACTGGCGCGGTCGGCCCCGCTTTCGTGCCGGCGCAGGCAGCGATGAACGCGAGCAGCAGCAGCGACCACCTCATGGATGACTCGTCAACGTGAAGGCTCCGAGGTGGGGACCGGCGAATTCGTTCGAGGTCTCGAGCAGGAAGGCGAGCAGGTCGCGCGTGTCTTCGGGCGTGATGATCGCGTCGACGAACCCACGGGCGGCGGCGAACTTCGCGTCGAGCTGGTGCTCGTAGTCCGCGCGCATCGCGTCGACCGCGGCGGCGTTGTCGGGTTGGGCCGCGTCGGCGCCGTACACCGCCTGGATGGCCGATTCGCCCTCCATCACGGCCATCCGGCCCGTCGGCCACGACAGGATGAAATCCGGGTCGAACCCCTGCCCCGCCATCGCATAGTAGCCGGCGCCCGACGCGTGATTCACGGTGAGCACCAGCTTCGGAACCGTCGCGGTCGCCATGGCCTCCACGAACCGCGCGCCGGCCCGGATGATCCCCGAGTGCTCGGCCTCGGTGCCGACCATGAACCCGGAGACATCCTGAATGAACAGCAGGGGGATGCGCTCGCGGTCGGCGTTCTCGATGAAGTACGCCACCTTCTCGGCGCTCTCGGTATAGACGATGCCGCCGATCTTCGGGGGTTCGCCCTTCTTCTTGCCCTTGATCACGCCACGCGAATTCGCGATGAGCGCCACCTGACGCCCTTCGATCGCGCCGTGACCACAAATCATCTCGGGGGCGACGTCGGGTTGAAATTCATCGAGTCGGCCGCCATCGAGCAGGCATTCGAGCACCGCCCGGACGTCGTAACTCATGCGGTGATCCGCCGGAAGCAATTCGTACAGCTCCTTGGGATCACGCTTGGGCGCGGCGTGCGTGCGCCGGGCGCTGTTAGCGTGGGGCAGCCGGGCCACGTACTCCCGCAGCCGGACCAGGCACTCGTGGTCGTCCTTGGCCCGATAGTGGGCGACCGCACTCACCGACGTATGCGTCGCGGCGCCGCCGAGCGACTCGGCGTCGACCACCTGGCCGGTGGCACCCTTCACGAGGTTCGGCCCGCCGAGGCCCATGAACGACGTGCCCTCGACCATGAAGATCACGTCGGAAAGGGCCGGGAGGTATGCGCCGCCGGCGATGCAGGGGCCCATCACGGCGGCGATCTGTGGGACCTTCAAGTAGCGCCGCATGATCGAGTTGTAATAGAAGATGCGCGCCGCCCCGTATTGCCCGGGGAACACGCCCCCCTGGTACGGCAGGTTCACACCCGCCGAGTCGACGAGGTAGATGATGGGGACACGCTGGCGCATCGCGATTTCTTGCGCCCGGAGAATCTTCTTGATCGTCTCGGGCCACCAGGACCCCGCCTTCACGGTGGCGTCGTTCGCGACGACCACCACCGGCCGCCCGCCCACCCGCCCCAACCCCGTCACCACGCCGGCGGCGGGCGCCTGACCGTCATACTGATCCCACGCGACCAGCAGCCCGATTTCGAGCCAGGGGCTCCCCTCGTCGAGGAGGCCGGCGACGCGCTCGCGCGCGGTCAGCTTCCCCTGCTCATGCTGGCGACGGACCCTGTCGGGCCCGCCCCCCTGCTCGAGGCGCGAGCGCAGGGCGAGGTACTCGTCGCTGAGCGTCTTGAGGCGGCTCACAAACAACAGTGCGTGGGGCGTGGTGCGTAGGGCGTGGGACTACGCGGCGACATGGTCCGCGGCCCAGTCCTGGATGTACTTGATCAGATCCGATGTTGGGGTCCCCGGCCCGAACAGTTTCCCGGCGCCCTGTTGCTCGAGCGCGGTCATGTCCTCCGGCGGGATGATGCCGCCGCCCGTCAGGAGCACGTCCCGACGGCCCGCGGCGTCGAGCAGTTTGCGGACGCGCGGGAAGAGCGTCATGTGCGCGCCCGACAGGATCGACAGGCCGACGACGTCGACGTCCTCCTGGATCGCGGCTTGGGCGATCATCTCCGGCGTCTGATGCAGCCCGGTGTAGATCACTTCCATCCCCGCGTCGCGCAACGCCGCCGCGACGACCTTGGCGCCGCGGTCGTGGCCGTCGAGCCCCGGCTTTGCGACCAGGATGCGGATGGGCCGCTGTTTCTTGGCCATCAGGCGCGGAAACGCAGCAGCGCCGCCAGTCCGTCCACCACCCGGCGCGCCTTGTCGTCGTACAGCACGTCGACCTGGGCGCGCTGGCGCAACGCCTCTTCGACGGCCTCGTCGATCCGTGGGTCGGGGTCGGCCCCGTCGGCGAGCAGGGTGCGCACCTGGCCGCGGCCGAGTGTCTTGAGCGTCGCGTCGATCCCGTTGACGGCCCATCCCGTCCCCACGCCTTCCTTCGCCGCGTCCGCATGGGCGCGTTCCCAGGCGCGCTCGCGCTCCTCGCGCAGCGCCAGCGCCGCCTCGCGCACCTCGGCGGGCGTCACCTGTTTGGTGTTGAGCCGCACGACGCCGAGCACGAGATCGTGCAGGTAGGTATGCAGGTGCGGGACGACGGCCCCGGCATCGACGCCGACGCCCGCGACCACGAGCCCCGCCAGCGGTCGTTGGCTGTGAATCTGGAAGATGCGGTCCGCCACGTGCGCGTAGAGCCGCTGCTTCTCGGTGCGGATGCGCATGTGGTAATTGTGCTCGCCCGCGCCCGACACGGCGTGAAACCGGCTGCCGCGCGACGCCTCGACCCCGGCAAGGGCCGTCAGCTCGGTGCAGTCGAAGGCGGTGACCTCGAAGAAGCGCGCGGCTGTCCGGTCGCACACCGCGACCAGGATCGTCCCGAACTCTTCCTCGAGCGCGACCAACTCGCGGACCAGGGGCACGTGGTCGACCCTCAAGCGGGAGCGATGGACGTGCGGCAGGGACAGGGCCTCGAACAGCCCCAATCCCCGCGAAGCGAACACGGCGATGCCGCGCGTCGACGGCAGGTGCCCCGGGTCCTCAAAATACTCGAGCACGCGACCCAGATCGGCCGCGATCGCCTCGCGGTCGGCGCGCTCGAGGGGACGAGTGGTGAGCGTCGTGACCGTCTCACGCACGCGGTTCTTCATCTTGATGAGGTACTTGCCGCGCGTTTTGTCGCGCGGCTCGAGCTTCAGGTAGCACGAGACGACCCAGTGGGGACCGGGCTCGATGGCGGCGAGCGCCGCCACACTGGCGCTCAGATCGCGCTCGATCGGCACTACGGCCTGGCGGCTCACGGCTAGAAGAACACCGGCTCGCGGTAGGCGCCCCAGACGCGCTCGAGCGCGTGGCGGATCTCGAACAAGGTGGCGTAGGCGCGGGCGCAATCGAGCATCGGCCCGATCACGTTCCGATCGGCCTCGGCCGCCTGGCGCAGGGCCTCGAGGCGCCGCTCCACGAGGGCGTTATCGCGCTGCGTGCGGAGCGTGGCCATGCGGCGCTTCTGACCGTCTTCGGCGTCGCCCGACACCTTGAGGATCTCGACCGGATGGTCCTCGTCGGACAGGAACTCGTTGACGCCGACGATCACCTTCCCGTTCGCCTCCACTTGGCGCTGGAACGCGGCGGCCGACTGCGCGATTTGGCGCTGGAACCACCCCGCCTCGATGCCCCGCACCACGCCACCCACGGACGCGATTTCCGCGAACAGCGCTTCCGCTTCGCGCTCGAGCTGATCGGTCAAGGCTTCGAGATAGTACGACCCGCCCAGCGGATCGATCACCTCGGCGACGCCGGTCTCGTGCGCGAGAATCTGCTGCGTACGAAGCGCGACTTGCACCGCCTGCTCCGTGGGGAGCGCGAGCGTCTCATCCAGCGAGTTGGTGTGCAGCGATTGCGTGCCGCCGAGCACGGCGGCGAGGGCCTGGTAGGCCACACGCACGATGTTGTTGAGGGGCTGTTGCGCGGTCAGGGTCACGCCGGCGGTCTGGGAGTGGAACCGCATCATCCACGAGCGCGGCTCCTTCGCGCCGTAACGCTCGCGCATGTGGCGCGCCCAGATGCGGCGCGCGGCGCGCAGCTTGGCGATCTCTTCGAAGAAATCGTTGTGGATGTCCCAGAAGAAGGAGAGGCGAGACGCGAAGTTGTCCACGTCGAGACCGCGGGCGACGCCGCGCTCGACGTAGGTGAACCCGTTCGCCAGCGTGAACGCCAGCTCCTGCGCCGCGGTCGCGCCCGCTTCGCGGATGTGGTAGCCCGAGATCGAGATCGTGTTCCACAGCGGCGTGTGCGTGGCACACCAGGCGAACATGTCGACGATGACTTTGAGTGCCGGCTCGACCGGATAGACCCAGGCGTGCTGGGCCATGTACTCCTTGAGGATGTCGTTCTGGACGGTGCCGCGCAGTTTCTCGATCGGCACGCCT
>Ga0193727_1000884_pt1 | contig 12145 bp, 10 predicted proteins | sample H2c2metaG_FD_143051 | JGI IMG/M metagenome (GOLD analysis project Ga0193727, IMG submission 143051) | Soil microbial communities from a riparian zone of the East river system, Colorado, United States - H2c2 | ecosystem: Environmental > Terrestrial > Soil > Riparian zone | place: USA: East River...
CCTCGCAGAGCACCGCGATCACGCACATTCCCGATCCGACGCCGGTCGTGCGCCAGATCAAGAAGCGGCTGGTCAAGTACAAGCGCAACGACGGGCTCGAACTTTCGTTCACGCTGTACACGCCGCCCGGTTACAAGCAGGGCACGCGCGTGCCGACGATTCTCTACGCCTATCCGCTCGACTATGCCGATGCTTCGAAGGCCGGCCAGGTCAGCGGGTCGCAGGTGACATTCACGCGCTTGCGCAATTACCGCCTGCTGCTGCTTGCCGGCTACGCGATCATCGACAACGCATCGTTTCCGGTGATTGGCGATCCGAAGAAGGCCTACGATACATACCTGGATCAACTCGTCGCCGATGCCAAGGCGGCGGTCGATGAGGCGGTGCGGCTCGGAGTCGCCGATCCCGAACGCATCGGCGTCACCGGCCACAGTCACGGCGCGTTGATGACCGTGAACCTGGTCGCGCACTCCGACCTGTTCCGCGCCGGTGTCGCGACGAGCGGATCGTACAACAAGACGCTTACGCCGTTCGGTTTCCAGAGCGAGCGGCGCTCGGTCTGGGAAGCACCCGACGTCTACCTGAAAGTCTCGCCGTTCTTCGTCGCCGACAAACTGAAAACGCCGCTGCTGATCGTGCACGGCGCCGAAGACGCCAACCCCGGCACCACGCCGCTGCAGGCGAACAAACTCTACGAAGCGATCCGCGGCAACGGCGGCACTACGCGCCTGGTGCTGCTGCCGCACGAGCCGCACTGGTATTCGGCGATGGAATCGAACGAACAGCTCCTCTACGAAATGCTGCGCTGGTTCGACAAGTATGTGAAGAATGCGCCGGCGCGCGTTGCGGTGGGCGGGAAGTAGCGCTATCGGGTATCCGGCGGAGTCGGCGGAGTCGGCGCGCAACCGGCTCCGATCAGTCATGAGGCGTGCCTCTGCCAAGGGCGATAACGACGACAATTGATCGCTTGGCGCTTGCCGTCCATGAGGCAACGGTAGCGCTGGGCGTCTCAGTGAGCACGCCGCACCGTCGAGAAGCCGAGGTCATGGAGAAATTCTACGTGTCCGGTTGGTATCACGCGTCCAATGCTATTTGCGCATGATCCGTTCCGTGCCGAAGCCCTGCAGATTGAACGGCACCCACGCATAGCGCAGCGCGTCATTGCCGTCGCTTGCGGGCTCGGCTTCGAGGCGCCGCAATGCATCACCCGCGTCGGCGGCGATGCCCAGATCGGGCGCGCAATCGAACAGCAGCACCTCTTTGGTCTTGCCTTGCGCGTCGAAGGCGACGACGAATTCGCCGAGATTGTCCTGCGCATGTTGCGGCGTGCCGAGCTTCACCGAACTGAAATTGAGCTTCTGCGGTGCGTGCGGCGCCTTGCCCGGCTCGACGGCCGTGCGCGCATCGCGACCCAAGGCCATGCCGGCGTGGATATCGGCGTCGTGCTGGTCGACAAAGGCCTGGTAGTCTGACTGCATCGCCTTGGTTTGCGCCTCGTCACTTCCGAATGCTGCGTAGGCGCGGCGCAACAGACCCGCGTAGTAACCGCCAACGCGCGAACGATGATTGGCTTCATTCACCTTGGTGTCGCCGTAGCCTTCATAGTGGCCGTAGAGCTGCGCCCACAGCATCGCCTCGTAGGGCTTCTTCAGCTCAAGTTCGAGCTCGGCGGTTTTGGCCATCGCGATGATAAATCCGTGTCCGCCTGCGCTCGACAGATAGCGGAATGCCTGATCCGCATCGTGCCCGACGATATTGCCCGGCAGCCGGTCGCCTAACCGATAGAGATTGCCGACGAAATACTGCGCGGCGATATCTCCGGCCAGCGCGTCTTTCTTGTAGGCATCTAACGCGGCCTGGCGCTCCGCGGCCGGCGCATTCGCGTCGAGCAGCTTTGATAACCGGTCGTCGAGATGGAAATTCAGGCTCGTTGCGGCAATGGCAGGAGTGGCAAGAAGCAGTCCCACCAGCAACAATGACTTGAACGATTCGCGCAGTTGCATCCTTTACTCCTTGCTGCTCTGGAATTTCGTAATACGTCGCAGCCTGGAAATGGCAATCCAGCGCCACGTGGCAGACGGGCAAGCCTGGCGGGTAGCTGGCGGACATTTGGCATCCTCGACGCGCTTCGTGAAATCGTCGATGCGATCACTCCATCAGGGATGTGAGCCTGGCTGCGTCTTACTCTGATCATGCTCCAGAATACTCTCCGGTTCGCCGACCGTTACGGCACCGAATTGCACGCGGACGAAGTCACTGAACTGATCTTTCATGGCGGCAAGAAACTTGGCCGCGTTGATGGTGCGCGAATCCGGAGTATGGGCTATCTTATAGGCCTGTCTCATGGTCGGCCCAAGCGCCATCTGGTCGCCGCCGCGGCCGCCGAAGTTTCCATAGATGACCTTCGTTGTCTCGGGCGGCCCGTTGATCCGGCCCTTGTCGCGCAAATACTGGGCGCTGAATTTTTTGCTCGCGCGATCGAGCGTGACTTTGTCGTCATAGTCGACCTTGAGCTGCTTCTCCAAGTCGGCGGCAGCGGTGCGCTGCTCGGCATTGACGCCGGCATATGCCTCGCCGAGCGCCTCGTCGACATACGATGTATGCGTATGCGCAGCGATACCAAGCCAGGCGATACCGCGTATTTTGTCCACCGGAACTCCTTCCGCACCGTTGAGATAGAGCATGCCGACGTCGTACTGCGCGATCTTGTTGCCCCAGTAGCCGGCCTTTTCGTACATCTCCAGTGCCTCGCGGAAATTCTCGCGGCTCACCGCCTGTTGTGCCTGCTGCTCGTAGTACTTCCCAGGCAAATACTTGATCGTGATCGACGGATCATTCGCGAACGAGTTATCCGCAGAATCTGCCCCCACCGCAGAGGGAAGAAAAGAGATCGCCACCGCGAGTGTGAGAACAAATCGATGAACTCGGCACTGTTTCATCGCGGCTGACTCCATGCGCCGAAATCCGCTGGCACGGTATGCACAACTCCGTGGGAGAGCTTGTTATTGGACATGGCAGCTCCCGTCACATCGCTACCTGGTCAGCCCTTCCCGCGAAATGGCGATTGCCCCATTTACCGCATCAATGACGATTTGGGGCCGGTCAAACTGAATGTAGTGACCTGCGTTCGGCACGATGACGTTGACTCCTCGCGTTGACATTGCCGCTATCTGCAAACGTATGTCCTCTCGCAGCAAGGTGCGCTGATCCGCGTGCTCCTGAGTTTCATTCTGTCCTTTTTCGGGCGCGTGAGTCAGTACGATAATCGGCATGTCACCAAATTTTTTTCGCGTCGCTCGGGTTTGCTCCGCACTTGCGTAGGGCGTGTTTTCCCTTTCTGAAAGAAACGCGGCCTGCCAACCCGACGTCGCCCAAATGGGTCGTTGCGCTTCGTTGATTGCCTGGCTCACATGAGGATCTACATAGCCCAGACACTGTTTATAGACGGGCGTATCTTTGACAAATCCTTTCTTGGCGGCGTCAACACACTGCGCCTGTTCCGTTATAGACGCATCCATCCGTTCTTTGTCGCCTGGTGCGCCGATCGCAAATCCGCGTACCCACTGGTCCTCATGTGAGGGATCGACCAGGACCATACCGACCACCTCATCGAAATAACGGTCTGCGTAAACCCGGATACTCATGCCGGACGAGGAGTGCCCGACGAGCAGGTATGGAGGCTTGATGTTGGCAGCCGCGAGCAGCGCGTGCAGATCCTCAGCGATATTTCTCGCGGTGCTTGCCCGGCTCGCCGGATCGCTGAAACCGAGGCCCGCCCTGTCGTACGAACACGCCCTGGTCCGGGCAGCTACTGTCGGCTGAACCAGGCCCCACGAGCTCGAGGAGTCTCCCAGCCCGGCATCAAAGACAACGGTCGGCGATCCTGTGCCCCGGCAATAGATGTTCATGCGACGCCCGTGATCCATGTCGACCAGCCGCTGAGCTTTGCTATAGACCGGATCCGTGACCACGACTTTCGGCGCGTCCTGGCCCAGGCAACGCGTTGCAAATAGAGCGCATTCGGCCAGACCCAGGACAGCGACAGCAACAAACTTGTTCATGAGCCCCTCCTTGGGGTTCGCCATTCTAGTACCAGGCGAACAGCGAGGACCTGCAACTAACGGTGAAACCGAACACCGGCTCACTCTGACGTCGCAGCCTCGACTGCATCCCAGGTCACCGCATCCTCCACCGTGCGCGCGCCGAATCGCGCCTGCGCCGTCACGCGGTTGCGGCCCGGCGCCAGGTGTACGTCGTGCAGCACGCAGAGGCGGTCCGGGCAAGGTACGTCGGCGAGCGTGCGTCCGTTCAGCCCGATGCGCACGCGCTCGGCATTGCTGTACAGGCGCACGTCGATGACCGCCTGGGCGCGGTGCACGTAGCGTCGTGCGTTGATGTGCACGACCGGCTCGCCCGACCAGTGCGCCTTGTAGAAGAAGAAGGCGTCCTTCTTCACCTTGCGGTCGTAGGACACCAACCCCTTGTCGTTGAGGTCGATCGCGTCGCCCTCGTGGCGGATGGCCGAGGCGAAGTCGAACATGTTCCACACCCACGTCGCCCACAGATATGGGCGCCGCGCGAGTTGCGGCCAGGTCTGCTCGTGCCACCAACTCTGGAATTCCTCCGGGTGCGGCCGCGCCGAAGGCGCGAGCGTGCCGCCGCGCGGGTCGTCGGTGTGCTGCGACAGCGCGCCGCCGGCGCCATACTCGGACACGGCGATCGGCGTGTGCGGATGCGCGGCGTGCAGGGCGTCCAGGTGCGCGCCGAGCTCACCGACGTTGCCGTAGTACCAGCCGAAGTAGCGGTTGTAGCCGATCAGGTCGGTGATGCCGGCGAGGACAGGAAAACCGGGCGGCTTGTCGCCCGGCGTAGCCTCGCAGCAGTCGGCCAGCGCCGTCGGACGGCCCGGATCCTCGTGGCGCGCGAGATCGTCGAGGATGCGCAGCAAGGGTCGCGGGTCGGCGTTCGCACCGAGCTTGCCGGATGCCAGGGCGAGGTCGACCTCGTTGCCGATTCCCCAGGTCGCGACCGACGGGTGATTGAAGTTCTGGCGGATCAGCTCGATCAGCTGCTGCCGCGCGTTGTCGATCAGCGCCGGTGACGCAGGCGCGTCGCCGAACGACACCTTGTCGACGAACGGGATCTCCGCCCAGACCAGCATGCCGGCGCGGTCGGCCGCGTCGAACCACGCCGGCGCGTGCTCGTAGTGCGCGAAGCGCACGCTGTTGGCACCGATTTCCTCGATCAGCGCCATGTCGCGCGCCTGATCAGCGTCGCTGATCGCCCAGCCCTTGCCCTGCCAGTCCTGGTGACGCGATACGCCATGCAAGGCCAGGTGCCGGCCGTTGAGGAAGAAGCCGCGGTCGGGATCGACGTGGAAGTTGCGCACGCCGAGCGGCTGCGCGACTTCATCCAGCGCTCGGCGCCCGTCGCGCAGCCTGGCGACGATGCGATACAGGTATGGATCGCTGCGGCCGTCCCAGCGATGCGGGTGTGGCAAGCGGATCGTGAGCGTCGCCTCGGCGTTGGCACGCGCCGCGACTTGCAGCGCGCGCTCGCCACGCGCTGCAAGCGTACCGTGCGCATCGCGGATCTCGATGTCGAGCGTCGCCTCGCGCACCCTCGTGTCGTCGTTGCGTACGCGCGCGAGCACGTCGATGTCCGCGGCGTCACGCTCGATCCGCTTCACCGTCGCGTAGACGCCGGGGCCGCCGTAGTCGAGCAGGTCGAGATGCAGCGGCGCGACGCCGATCAGCGACACGCTGCGATAGAGCCCGCCATGGATGAAGAAATCGCCCGACAACGGGATCACGCCCTGCGTCGGACTGCCGGGCGCGGGCTTGCTGTTGTCGGCGCGCACGACGATCTCGTTGACGGCGTCGGCGTGCAGCGCGTCGGAGACGTCCAGGCGGAAACGCGAGAAGGCGCCGGCGTGGCGGCCGACGTGCACGCCGTTCACCCACACGTCGGCAACGTTGCCGACGCCGTCGAACTGCAGGTAATGCCGCGCACCGGGAGCAATGCGCATCGGCTCCAGGCGCAAGCGGTACCAACCCTCGCCTTGCGCATCGTCGACATCCGCCGAGCGCGTCAGCCGGTATTCGCCCAGATGGTTCCAGGTGTGCGGCAGCGCGATCTCGGCCCAGTCGCCATCATCCAGCGCCGCGCCGGTCATGCGCGCGGGATCGACAGGCGTCCCCGTGTAGTGGAAGCGCCAGCCGTCGCGCAGCGCGACGACCGTACGGGCGTCCTGCGCGTGCCCTGGCGGCGACGCGGCGACGAGCAGCAGCAGGGCCAGCAGACTTTGTTGCATAAGCGACGGCAACCAATGCCCTATGTCCGAAAGTGTACTCTGCCCAACGCTGACCCTGCTTTTCCTCAAATGGCGGCATAAGGCATTCTGCCCGTTAGCCACTGAAAATGGCGGCTTCACACAACTTTACCCGCGCTACAAATCCCGCTGACACTTCTCGAGCAGACTGCGCTCCGGGGACCTTCCCCCATAGCGATGAGAGGATCGAGCATGAACACTTCCCTGCGTGTCACCGGTTTCGTACCGACCATTCGCCGATGGCTGTTCAAGCGGGCGGCGGGTGTCGCTGCGCTTGGCGTCGTCGCCATGGCAATTGGCGCCGGCGCCGTGGCGCAGGATACTGCCGGCATCGGCTGGCACCACGGCGGTGCCCATGCGATGACGGGCAGTTCCGACGATATGATTGCCCATGTGAACGGGATGCTGAAGTATATTTATGCCGAAGTCGGCGCGACCGAGGCGCAGAAGGCACAACTCGCTGCAATCGTCCAGCAAGCAGCCACCGACCTTGCGCCACTGCACGACGAGCTGGATAGCGGACATGCGCAAGTGTTCAGCCTGCTTACGCAGGCCACCATCGATCGCACCGCGATCGAAACGGCAAGGGTCGCGCAAATGGGCGCGGCCGACCAGGCTTCCAGGCGCGTCATGCAATTTGTCACCGACGTGGCAGAGGTGCTGACTCCGGCGCAACGCAAGGCACTTGCGGATCACCTGTCCCAACACGCGAATTAATCGCGGATTGACTTTAAGTCTTGCCATTCGCCGTGCCGGCGCACACAGTGCCGATGCATATGACCGACCGCATCCTGCTGGTTGAAGACGATGCCCGCCTCGCCGAGATGCTGTCGGAGTATCTTGGCGCGGCCGGTTTTCGCGTGGCGACGGCGCCGCTGGGTGCCACTGCAATGCAGCGGCTCGCGTCCGCATCGTATGATGCCGTCGTGCTCGATTTGATGTTGCCGGACATGGACGGTCTGGATGTGTGCCGACAGTTGCGCGCGAAGTCCAGCATTCCGATTTTGATGCTCACGGCAAGAGGCGATGCTACCGATCGCATCGTCGGTCTGGAAATCGGCGCCGATGACTATCTACCCAAACCGTTTGAGCCGCGCGAATTGCTCGCACGTCTGCGCGCGATCTTGCGCCGTCGCGGGAGCAGCGCATCGGACGACCGCCCGTTGTGCTTTGGCCGTCTGGAGATCGATCGCGCAGCACGGGCGCTGCACGTCGACGGCAGTCCGCGTGTCATCACGTCGTACCAGTTCGCACTCCTGATTGCACTCGCGGAGAATGCCGGCCGTGTGCTGTCGCGCGAAACCTTGATGGATTTGCTCAAGGGCGAACAACTGGAAGCGTTTGACCGGTCGATCGACGTGCACGTATCGCGCATCCGTGCCGCGATCGAAGACGACCCCAAAAGGCCGCGACGGATCATCACCGTGCGCGGCGCCGGCTATGTTTTCGCCAAGGTGCAGAACTGACATGCCCCGCCTTCATCTGCGTTTCTATTTCGCGCTGCTCGGCAGCCTGTTCCTGTTCACCGCCATAACACTCGTACTGTGGCATCTCGACGGGGCTCCGGCGGATTGCCATCGGGTACACGTCCTGGTCTCCTTGCCTGCGATTGCGCTCGCCGTCAGTGTGCTCGCGTATCCGGTTGCCCGCCGATTGACCAAGCGCGTGGAGCGGTTGCAGTATGCCGTCGAGTCCTTGGGCGCCGGCGATCTGTCGGCGCGCGTTGCAGTCGAAGGCAACGACGAAGTCGCACGCTTGGCCGATAGCTTCAATCGCGCGGCACGCCGTATAGAGGAACTGGTCGGCGCGCACAAGACCCTGCTCGCCAATGCCTCACACGAGTTGCGCACCCCACTGGCACGCATTCGGTTGGCAACCGAGCTGATGAAGGAGTCCGCCGAGCCAATGCGCAAGGCCGGGCTCGATGAGGACATCGCCGAACTCGACCTGCTCGTCGACGAAATCCTGCTCGCCAGCCGTCTCGATGCCGTTGTCGAACCGGACGTCGACGAGGAAGTGGATCTGCTCGGCCTCGCTGCGGAAGAGTGCGCGCGCTACGACAACGTACGTCTCGACGGGTCACCCGTTGTCTATAGAGGCGATCCGCGCTTGTTGCGCCGCCTGTTGCGCAACCTGCTGGAGAACGCACAGCGCCACGGCATTCCCCCTGTCGCAGTACGTCTTACGCACGATGCGAATAGCGCGAAAATTGCGGTCTGCGATCAGGGCGCGGCCATCCCGGACGATCAATCCGCACGCCTGTTTGAACCGTTCTATCGCCGCCCCAATACGGCCAAGAATGTCGGCGCCGGTTTGGGCCTCGCCTTGGTGCGCCAGATCGCGCAACGCCACGGCGGCACGGTGTGTTACCTGGCAACGAACGAAGGCCGCAACAGCTTTGTCGTTACTTTGCCGATGTGATGTCCCGGTTTCCTCACTCGTGTGAACATGGGCTCCACCACTGACCTTCCACTTATGCTGTCCGTTGCCATCAAATCCTGGAAACTCCACCCTGACCCAGGTTTTCGAGACGCAAGCCTGAGGTGTTAGCACTGCATAAACGCGATTTTTACCTCGGGTGCGCCGGTGTTTTAGTAGTCTGCAGTTTCAGTGCGAACATCAGAGGTGTTCCATGCCTAGAGTGTATTACGAGACTGCGTCCGTGCCAGTCGTCGACGATTTTGGTGACTACGCGAGGCTTGTCATTTCCACTCCCGTCGTGGTTTGCGGACCGCCAGGCAGCCCGGAAGAGCGCCGGGCACCGACCTACTGCGTCGATGGTGCCGTGACCGAGGAATTGTCCGCAACGGAGTTTGAAACCAAAGCCGGACGGCATTGGCGGACAACCCACGACTGACCCCACAGGCTCAACGAGCAGCCTTGCGCGCCAGCGACAAGCCAGCGGCAGTGACCCCGGCGGCAGCGCAGGCTGCATCGTCCTGTGGGGCTTCGCCGGAGACTCCCACTGCCCCAATCAACAGCCGTCCATCGCCGGAATAGACAGGTATGCCCACAGTTCACCGTGCCGCTCGCCGCCAGGGGAGGGAAAGGAGGCCTGAAATATGAAGAAAAAGGCGGAGTAGCATTGCCACGCAATGCTTGGCTTATAGGAGGCTGCCGTGTCGGCGCGTTTCGCGGCGCGGACCTAATACGCCGCGAAGATCCGGTTGCACAGCGAGCCGAGAGTTTGGATCGCAGGATCGTCCGCGCCTCGTACGTTGCCCGGACCGGTGATCTCACATAGCAAGTCATCTTTCCGCGCGACGATGCGGTTGAGCAGCAGACTGCGCACTGCAGCGTCTCCGACACCGGTCAACGGCGCGCTCTTCTCGAATTCATCCATTTTTCCCGACGTGTAGGTACCCACAGCAGCCATGCCATGACCCGGGCGCACGCTGATTGTGAGCGATGAAAAACCCGCGGTACTGAATTCGCAACTCTGCGGATCGCCGGGAATGTTTTTGGAGCCGGCGATGGGCTCGTTGAACAGGCTGGCGACGTCCTGTGCCGTGATCAGCTTGCGATCGCAGGCGTTGCCCGGCAAGGCAGTGGCTTGAACAGCCGCCTGCCCGATGCTTGTGCTCGCACCCGGCGCCTGCTGTGAGCAGGCGGCGATCGCACACGATATGCAGGCGGCCGCGGCCAAGAGCTTTTTGGAATGTAGCATGTCGTGCTCCGGATCGAAGTTGTCGTAAGGATCAACGGCTAGTACGACGGCGTGCCGAACCCGTTCTTGAAGATGCCGTCGAACGGTTTGAGCCGCGCAATCGCGATGTCGGTGCCGCCGCGCGGATCGCCCGCATAGCCGACCACGACCAGGCGGCCCTGCGGATCGAATGCACCGGACAGCGCGCGATCATTGCTGGTGAACGAACACGACTCCTGCCCGCACACGCTGTAGTCGACCATCGTGAAACCGTGGTTGGCGCTCATTCCACCGTCGAAGCTCGTGTCCGCGACGAGGCCAAAATAGCCGTCGACCACGACACGGCCGATGCCGAAGTCCTGAGTGGTGCCGGGAAAGAAAATGCTGTCGAAGCCATGACCGATGGCCATGAAGGCCGGAACCTGCGTGTCGTAGCGGTCGAGCAGAAGGCGGTTGATCGTATTGAAAGCGCCGTTGCCGGGATGACCGTCGTAAGTGAACGCATAGGTAAATGGGTAGGTCAGGCCGCCGCGCGTTGTGGTCAGGAGAGTTCCGTTGTTGTCAAACAGCGCGGTGATGGCGGAATCGTAGCTTGTACCGCCGCTCACGGTGGAACCGTGACCGCCGAGAATCAGGTAGCCGCTGGGAGTAAGCGTCATCGCGTCGCAGTAATCGTTGTTGTGCGTCGCCATGTTGAAAGTCACACTGGTAGCGCCGCTACTTCCCCAGCTCGTGTAAAGATAGGCTTCCGTGAACGCAGGGTTCGTGACGATCACGGTGCTGATTGCCGCGCAATGCACTTCGCCGATCGCGGAAGCGGCAAAACCGCCGACGATGATATTGCCGGTCCCAGGCTGCACCGCGACACTGGTCGCCGACTCGCTGACATTGGGACTGGCGCTGGCCTGAAACGTGTTCGATACGCTGGTGTGGCCATCCGCGGAAATTCCCCCGTAGAAGAAATTGTTGTGGCCCGACGCATCGGTGTGTAGGCCGACAATATAGAGACTTCCGAGTGCATACGGATCGACGGTGTCGAGCACGATCGCGCGCGTTCGCGTCGAGGTGCCGGCGGCCGGCGTGAAGTAGACCGCGCCATTGTTACCCCAGGCCGTATCGGTGCTGCCATCTGCGTTGAGCTGGATTGCAACCGCAGTGATGCGTCCGTTGTTGGAATCGTTTATCGTGCCGCCGACGACAATTTTGCCGTTCGGACGCAACGCAACGCTGGCTGCCTGGTTGTCCGCAGGGCCGAAGAGGTAGTAGTAGACGATACCGTTCTGGCCGCTGCCGAACGACTGGTCATACGAGCCGTCGGCATTGAGACGAACAACGATCCATTCGCTCGTGCTCGCGGCAGCGTAGCCGGCAATCACCATCTTCCCGTCCGGCTGGATCACGACATCGTTCGCGACCAGCGTCGCGCCAATCGGCTCATTGAACGGATCGACCGGGAGCAGCAACTGCCCGCCGTTGCCGAAGCTCGGGTCGAGAACGCCATCGGCGGCGCGTGCGCAAAATGCGCTGCTTGCAAGCAGTGCGCAGAAGAGGAATTTTGTCGAAGAATTCATGATTCGTCTCTCCATTGGAATTGCGTGCGAAGGGCATCACGTCAGAAGACGATCAAGTTGAATGCCCCGTCGTCGCGGCCGATATGATCGATGGAGCAAGTCGTTACCGGCGGAACCTTCGTGTAATCCGTCGTGCAATTCAGTGCGTAATGACTGAAGGAAAGTCCGGCGACATTGGCGCTTTGTGGTCCTATCGCAACCGAGTAGTCCAAGGTACTTGGGGTCGCCGACAGGAACCGGTCGTTGATCTGAAATCCGAAATCGATCGTAACGAGTCCCGGCGTTGGTTCACCGTATACAAATCCACAAGGCGGGGTGGACGCCAGACCGGCGGGCAGTTGCGAGTTGAAACAGCGCACGATCCCGTGACCGCCGAGGTTGACCGGCACCGCGTAGACCATCGCCTTGACCCAGCCGCCCTGGAAGCGCGCTTGTTGCACGGATCCGTCCGTGTGCATGCCGTAGCCGGAATTGCTGTGGCCATACACGCCGTCCCCGCCTGCGCTGAATCCGGCCACCCCTGCGCCGTTTGCGTCGTCGAACCCCGCTACGCCGGAACCTTGACCCGGACCTCCATTCGAGTGTCCGTGGATTCCG
>Ga0193727_1000885_pt1 | contig 12142 bp, 11 predicted proteins | sample H2c2metaG_FD_143051 | JGI IMG/M metagenome (GOLD analysis project Ga0193727, IMG submission 143051) | Soil microbial communities from a riparian zone of the East river system, Colorado, United States - H2c2 | ecosystem: Environmental > Terrestrial > Soil > Riparian zone | place: USA: East River...
CTGCGCTCGATGGGCGCGACTGTTCGGGATATCTCTCTGCCGCGCTCACCGCTTGCGATTCCCGTCTACTACATTCTTGCACCTGCGGAAGCATCGTCCAACCTCGCGCGATTCGACGGCGTGCGGTACGGGCTGCGTGTCGACCCCGGCAAAGGATTGAAGGCGATGTATGCGGCGACGAGGTCGCAGGGATTCGGACCCGAGGTCACGCGTCGAGTGCTCCTCGGGACTTACGTGCTCTCCGCGGGCTACTACGACGCCTACTACAAGAAGGCGCAGGCGGTGCGAACGCTGATCACGGATGATTTCCGTTCGGTATTCTCTAGCGGAGTAAACGCGATTTTCACACCGACAACGCCCACCACCGCGTTTCCCGTCGGCGCGATCAGCGATCCCTACGAGATGTACCTGAACGACATTTTTACGGTGACGGCGAATCTCGCGGGCGTCCCGGCGATGTCCATCCCCATCGGGCGGGTGCGGCGGCTGCCAGTCGGCGGACAGATCATCACCGCGCATTTCGACGAATACACCATGTTCCGCGTTGCCTACGCGCTTGAGGCGGCGCTGGGACCAGAGGCGCACCAATGAGCCCCGAGCGCTACGAGATGGTCGTTGGGCTCGAGGTGCACGTGCAGCTCAAGACGCGCACAAAGGCGTTCTGCGCTTGCTCGACGGATTTCGGCGCGCCTCCCAACGTCAACACCTGTCCGACGTGTCTCGCTCTGCCCGGCGCGTTGCCGGTCCTGAACGCGCGAGCCGTCGAGCTGGCTACGAGAGCGGCGCTGGGGCTGGGCTGCAAGGTCAATCCTGTCTCGGTATTTGCCCGCAAGAACTATTTCTATCCCGACCTGCCCAAGGGCTATCAGATCTCCCAGTTCGATCAGCCACTCGCGACCGGAGGAACGGTTGCGATCGGCAAGAACGACGCGGGGGCCGACGTCCTGATTGGAATCACGCGTCTGCACATGGAAGAAGACGCGGGCAAATCCATTCACGACCGGTATCCTGGCGCGACCGCGATCGATCTCAATCGTGCCGGTGTTCCGCTTATCGAGATCGTGAGCGAGCCGGACATCCGGACTTCCGCTGACGCTGGCGCCTATCTCCGCACCCTCAAGCAGATCCTCCAGTACCTCGATGTCAGCGACGTGAGCATGGAGGAGGGAAGTCTGCGCGTCGACGCGAACATCAGCGTGCGCCCGCGCGGACAATCGAAGCTCGGGACGAAAACCGAAGTAAAAAACATGAACTCGTTCTCCGCCGTGGAGCGGGCGCTGGAAGTCGAGTACGAGAGACAGGTCGCCCTCTTGGACGCCGGCGGGAAAGTCGAACAGCAGACTCTGCTCTGGGACGGCGCGCGTGAAACCGTTCGCACCAGCAGAACGAAGGAAGGAAGCCACGACTATCGGTATTTCCCGGAACCCGATCTTCGTCCTCTCACGCTCGACGAGAAATGGGTGAGCGACGCGCGCAAACATCTTCCCGAGCTTCCCGACGCGCGCAAGGCGCGCCTGACGCAGGAGTTCGGCATCTCCACCATCGAGGTTGAGCAGCTTACTGCCACGCCCGCTGTCGCCGAATACTTCGAGGCCGTCGCACGCGCATCGGGAGACGGAAAGGCGGCGTACAACTGGGTGATGGGTGAGGTGCTCGCCGCGCTCAATGCCACCGGTGCGGAGATTTCGCATTTCAGAGTTCGGCCCGCGGATCTCGCGCAGCTTCTCACTCTCGTGCGGGATGGCACTGTTAGTCACACAGCGGCGAAGCGGGTCTTCGCGTTGATGGTCGAGACCGGGAAGCTGCCTGCACAGGTGGCCGCCGACGAAGGGCTATCGCAAGTCGGTGATGAAGGTGCGATCGCGACGTGGGTCGACGAGGTTCTGCAAGAGCACCCCGAAGAGGCGAAGCGGTACCTGGCCGGCGAGAAGAAGCTTCAAGGTGTGCTGGTGGGATTCGTGATGAAGAAGTCCAAAGGCCGCGCCGACCCCAAGCGCGTGAATCAGTTGTTGTCGGGGCGGGGCGGGTAAAGCGGCTCGGGGAGTCCTATGGCGTAGCGAAGAGCCGACCGCGGCAACCCAAAGTGATGTTGAGCCTGTTCGAGCACGTGCTCCTCGCCACCGCGGCGGAGCGCGGCACGGCGAACCTTCTTCGCCTCGCGTAACGCGATCGTCCCCGCCGGATCGAGCAGGAAAGGCTCGGCTCGATCGAGCCGCGTCAGCAGATCGACGACGAAGTCGAACGCCCGCACCATGTAGGTGCCCACTTCGTCGTCGCTCAGATCCCAACGGCTCTTTTCCTCGACGAGATGGAAGATTCGCTGCCACGATTCAGTGTCGGCGACGTAGACCATACCGCGAAAGATTCTCCTGTTGGTGGGCGTGCTGAATATCGTCGGGCTGAGAATGCGGTCGAGATGCTCGTCGGAATGCGTGTGGTCGCGGAGGATCAGCTGCTTCGCGGTTCGGCTGAATCGCTCGCCGATGTGCGTATCGAAGCGGCTCTCCCAGTAACTGTGGCCGAGCGCGGCCGTGGAAGACGTGATCGTCAGCTGGTGCGGCACAAAGTAATTGTGCGCGACCGAGTCGGCCGCGAGGTGCGCAAGATAGCCGAGGCCGAATGCGCGAAGTGCGTCGGATTCCGCGTTGTCGTGGATCTCGAATCCGACGTTCCACGAGTGACAGTGGCGGCCCGCCGCAGCGTACTTTTTCGCGATGCTCGTATCCGCTGCGATCGAGCCGTACAGAAAATCGTAAGGATAGGCCGACAGCAGCTCGGCGATACTGGAGGGGAGAAGCGCCAGCGAGCGCATCACCGCTTCTCCCAGGAAGATGTGCGTCCCGGGGGTCCAGGCGTGCGCAACAGCTGGTGAGAGCACCAGCGCCAGCAGCACGGCCAGCGCGATTCGCCAGGCCAATGCTGCGCGCGGTGATGCGCGCACCATTCCGAGCGACCTAGATGCCGATGCGCTTACGTTGCCGCCGGACTGCTTTTCTGAGATCGTCCAGCTCGTCCTTCACGACGCCGTTGATCGCATCGCGAGCGGTATCGACGTAGTCTCGCACCTGATCCACCATGTCGTCGACGGGAATCCGCTCGACCAGCTCCTCGCCACGGTCCATCGCGGTTCGGAATCCGCGCTTGGCGCGTGGACCTGCCCAGCGGGCGCCTTCCGCGGCGCGATCGCCAGCCCACCTTGCGCCATCGAGCCCGCGGCTGCCGGCCCATTTTGCTCCTTCCAGTCCGGCCATTCCCGCAAGCGCGGCACCGCGCCCGGCGTAGCGTACCAGCGGCCCCACGGGGCGGCGGCCCGATGGCCCTCGCCTCAGGAGCAGCGTAATTCCAGCGCCGACCGCGGCTCCGATAATAGCCGCGGTCAGAAGGTCGTATTGCTGTTCACGTCCCTCGTCCAGCTCCATTTCTGGGTCGGACGCGAGGGCGCGGTTTCTCGTCGTCGGCTCTGTCTTCGTCGTAGTCTCCATCATTCCAGTCCTCCTCGTCAAATGCCTGATTGATTCCTGTCTGCACGCCGCGAATCGTCGACGCCGTCCTTACAAAGGCCGATTCTGCCTCCTCCTGCACGACTTCCAGCAGCGCGTTCAGCTGATTGATCCGGTCTTCCGCCGCTCCCGCCGCCTGCTGCAATCGCTGATTCACGGCGGCCACAGTCTGACTCACCTGCTGTATGTCCACGCGGATCGCTGTCGAGACATAATCGACGTTGTCCGCGATCGCGCTCGCGTGCCGCATCAGCGGATTGATGTCCCCGTAGATCTTGTCGAGCATGTCGCTGACCTTCTTGTAGCTCTTCCTGAAATTCCAGGCAGCGGGCACGAGCGCTATGGTGAGGATGATCACGGTGATGGTCATGATGCCGCTGGCCACGCTCGTGACTTTGCTCCACAACCCCGGCTCGGCCACGACCTGTTTCGTGTAGATCGTGTCCGGAAGAGTACTGGCGGCCTGCAACAGCAGCTCGACGCCGCTACCGATCCATCCCGTCATGCGTGTGAGTTGTGCAAGGGAGAGGCCATTTATGGAGGGAGTTTAGACCACGGTACAAAGAGTGCTCAGTACGATATATTTTCGCAACACATCACCCGACACCCGTAATCAACATGCCAGCAGTGCAATTCGTCGTCGAGGGCGGCAGGCCCCTCAGCGGCTCAATCCGACCCTCGGGAAACAAGAACGCGGCGCTGCCGATCGTGGCTGCCGCGCTTATTTCGCAAAGCAAGGTACACCTCGAGAACGTTCCCCGCATCCGTGACATCGAGACCCTCGTCGAGCTGATTCGCTCGGTCGGCGCCTCCATGGAATGGGTCGGCCGGAACTCGCTCGATATCCTCGCCACGGATCTGCGTCCGGCCGATCTCAATCCGACGCTCTGCGCCAAAATTCGGGCGTCGATCCTCCTTGCCGCCCCCCTGCTCGCGCGCTGCGGTCAGGTGACGCTGCCACCACCAGGCGGCGACGTGATCGGCCGCAGGAGGCTGGATACCCACTTCCTCGCCCTCGAACAGCTTGGCGCCAAGTTCACGCACGGGAAGATGATCGAGATGCGCGTCAACGGCTTCAAGGGAGCCGACGTCTTTCTCGACGAGCCCAGCGTCACCGCGACCGAGAACGCGTTGGTTGCGGCGTCTACGGCGACCGGCACCACGGTTCTGCGCAACGCGGCCAGCGAGCCGCACGTCCAGGACCTGGCGCATTTTCTCATTGCGCTGGGAGCGAAAATCGAGGGCGTGGGAACCAACACCATGACCATTCACGGCGACCGGTCCCTCGGTAGCAAGCCGGTGACACATACGATCGGCCCCGACCACATCGAGGTCGGCTCCTTCATCGGGCTCGCCGCGGTAACGAAATCGGAGCTGAGGATCGAGAACGCCGGCATCGAGCACCTCCGCTCCACGCGAATGGGCTTCTCGCGCCTGGGGATCGAGTGCGTGGAGGACGGCGCGGACCTGATCATTCCAGCCAAGCAGTCCCGCCAAATCCAGAGCGACATGGGGGGCCACGTGCCGAAGCTGGAAGATCAACCGTGGCCGGCCTTCCCCGCGGACTGTATGTCGATCGCGATCGTCACCGCGACGCAGTGCGAAGGACTCGTGCTCATGCACGAGAAGATGTTCGAGTCGCGGATGTTCTTCGTCGACAAGCTCTCGACGATGGGCGCGCGCATCGTGCTCTGTGATCCGCACCGTGCACTCATACACGGGCCGTCGCGGCTGCGTGGCGCGTTCCTCGAGTCCCCCGACATTCGAGCGGGAATGGCGTTGCTCCTCGCCGCACTCTGCGCCGAGGGTACGAGCTTCATCAACAACGTTGGCCAGATCGAGCGGGGCTACGAGCGAATTGATGAGCGCCTGAACGCGCTCGGCGCCGCGATCACCAGAGTTGACGATCGCCGCACCTAGCGTGAATGAGGTTCCGAAGGAAGTGATCCCCGACTTCGAGAATTGGGGAATTCGCGCCTTCACCACGACTCGTGATGCGGGGACGTTCGGTCTCTCCGGCACCGAGCCCGTCAACGAGGTCATGGGGCGGTGGACCGCCGTCCAGCAGGATCTCTCCGAAACCGCGCGGCGGCTCGCATCGATCCGCCAGGTTCACGGTACGCGCGTCATCGTGCATACCGGCGGGTGGGAAGGCTGGCTGCGAGGGGATGAGGCGGATGGACACATCGCATCCGAGAAGGGAATCGCGCTCGCCGTCGGCGTGGCCGACTGCGTCCCGGTATTCATCGCGCATCCATCGGGCATCGTGGCGCTATTGCATTCCGGCTGGAAGGGAACCGCCGCCCACATCACCACCGAAGCCATCGCGGCCCTGGCGCGATACGGACTGCCACCCGACGAGCTGGCGATCCACCTGGGCCCGGCAATCTGCGGGCGCTGCTACGAGGTGAGCGCCGAAGTCCGTGAGCAGCTCACCGGACAGCCGGCGACGCGTGCGGGACACGTGGATCTGAGGTCACTGATTGCCGAGCACGCGACCGAGACCGGAGTGCAGAAGATTACCGTGAGCTCATCGTGCACCAAGTGCGACAACGATCGCTTTTTTTCGCACCGCGCCGGCGACAAAGGACGTCAGATCGGAGTGATCGCAGCGCAGGCTTAGAGTAGGCATCCAGCCGCGATCTGAGATCCACAAAACCGAAGCAGGGGGCCTTCAGCTTTGCAGCACCTTCGCTCGGAGCTTTTCGGAGTGGCGCTCCCGGTACAGCATTAAAACCTTGAGTGGGCGCCTCTTCGGATCTCGACGAAGGGCGCGCGATCTCGGAGTTTCGAAATACTCCGACGCCAGTATGAAAGCTTGCAGCCCCCTGCTTCAGTTATGTAGATGCCGCCGCCGCGGCAGAGTCCCAGCCTGGAAAGGCAGTCGCCTTGACTCCCCTCAGCCACCTTTCTACATTGTATAGGGCGTTCAACTCGGCGGCCAACACTGATGTGGGGATCCCCCCACATTTTTTTGTCCCTTGAATGGACCTCGAAGGTAGATGAACGAAACGCTGGAATCTCTTGTGGCATCGGAAATTAAGCCACTTGGACTTGAGCTTTTCGAGTTTAAGATCGGGGGCAGCAAGGGTCGCCCCGTTCTCGATGTTCGCGTCGAGCGTGAGGATGGACTGACGGTGACTGTGGACGATTGCGCGGCAGCATCGCGCGCGATCGAAGCGAGGCTGGACGCTGAAGATTTTGGCGGCAAGAGATACGTGCTGGAAGTCTCGTCGCCGGGGCTCGAGAGACCGCTCCGGAACGCGAAGGATTGGCAGAGGTTCGTCGGAAAGACCGCGGTGGTTACCACAAACGTTGTGGGCGATCCGGCCGGCCGGCGGACAGACGAAGTAGAGGTAGCCGGTGTCGAAGGTGATGCCGGGCAGGAAATTGTGATTGTGCACGACGAGCGCGGCCTCGAGCGGCGCTTTCCGCTTGCCGCGGTCGAGAAGGCACGGCTGGCGTTTCACTGGAAACGGTAGAGGCAGAGCACATGGCAGCATCAGTAGAAATTCTGACGGCGATCCGCGAGTTGACCAACTCGAAGCAGATCGATCGCACTGAATTGCACGGGCTTCTCGAAGACGGCATCAACGCCGCCCTCGCCAAGAAGCACGGGCCTACGGTGCAGGCTGAAGTCTCGATCGACGAGAACAAGGGAGCGATCAAGATCGTCCTGCTCAAGACCGTCGTCGAAGAAGTCACCGACCCAGCCAGCCAGATCTCGCTCGAGGAGGCACGGTTCGAGGACGCCGAGTTCCAGGTCGGCGACCAGATGGAGATTCCGGTCGATTTCGCGGAGTTCGGACGCACCGCGGTGCAGGCTGCGAAGCAGCGCATCATCCAGCGCGTCAGGGAAGGCGAGAGATCCAAGATCCGCGACGAGTTCTCCAGCCGCGTCGGAGATCTTCTCTCCGGAGAGGTCCAGCAGATCGAACGTGGCAAGCTCGTCATCATGCTCAACAAGTTCCGTGAAGCGGAAGCGATCATTCCGTACCGCGAGCAGAACCACCGTGAGCATTTCCATCAGGGCGATCCGATCCGCGCCGTGTTGAAGCGCGTCGAGGAGACTCCGAAAGGCCCGCGTCTCGTGCTGAGCCGCGCCGATGCGCTGTTCGTGAAGGCGCTGTTCAAGCTCGAGGTCCCGGAGATTCAGCAGAATCTGGTGGAGATCCGCGCCAGCGCGCGCGAAGTCGGCAGCCGAACCAAGATCGCGGTTTTCTCGCGTGATGACTCGGTCGATCCGGTGGGCGCTTGCGTCGGCCTCAAGGGCTCGCGCGTTCAGGCAGTCGTCAACGAGCTCGGCGGCGAGCGAATCGATATCGTGCCCTGGTCGGCGGATCCGGAGCGCTTCGCCAAGCTGGCGCTCGCGCCGGCGCGCGTTGCTCGCGTGTTCAGCGATCCAGCCACCAAGACGATTCAGGCGATTGTGGACGAGGATCAGCTTTCGCTCGCGATCGGACGCAACGGCCAGAACGTGCGCCTCGCGTCCGAGCTCACCGAGTGGAAGATCGAGCTGTACTCGAGCCGCGAGTGGATGGAGCGCGGCACCGATCAGCCGATCTTCGCCCCGCTTCCGACCGACGAGCCCGTCTCGGGTGTGAACCCGCGCCTTGCGGATATCGAAGGGATGCAGCCGGCAACGGTCGCCGTCCTCGAAGAGGCCGGCTACAAGACGCTGGACGACATTATCGATCTCGAGCGCGAAGACTTTCTGCGTCTGCCGGGCATCGCGCCCGAAGAGGCGGATCGTCTGATGGCGATCATCAACGAGCTTACTACCGACGAAGCGCCGGAAACCGGCGAAGAGGCGGTTGTCACGACAGAGGCGGACGTCGAGGCGAGCAGCGAGATGGCTTCCGAAGGTGGAAGTGCGGCCCTGGGTGGAATCGCGGCCGCGCCCGACCTTGTGCCCGAGACAGAAGTGAAGGCGGAAGTAACCAAGCCGGAAGGAAAGAAGAAGGAACCGAAAACGAAGGAAGCGAAGAAGACGGAGTAACGGAAAGTGGACGCCGTTCAGCAACGCAAACTCCTGGGCCTCATTGGCCTGGGCGTTCGCGGACGCGGGGCGATTGTTGGCGTTCAGCAGGTTCGCGAGGCGGCGAAGCGCGGCAAGTTGATTCTCGCTATTGCAGCGCCCGACGCGTCGGTTAACAGTTTGGACAAGGTGCTTCCGCTGCTTCACGCTCGCGGAATCACGGTCATCGCCGGACCAGCGGCCGCAGAGTTGGGAGCGGCGGTTGGACGCGATGCCACGGCAGTAGTTGGGATTGTCGATAGAGGTTTGGCAAAGGGGATTCGGGCACTAAGTCCGACGCTGATGCCAGATGGCCGTACGGACGGGGAGGAGCAGGGTTGAGCAAGCTTCGAGTACATGATTTGGCTGGTGAGTTCGGGGTTCCCACCGACGAGGTGATCAATCTCCTTCGTCAGATGGATGTGCCTGTGCGGAGCCACCTGAGTCCGTTGACCGACGATCAGGTCGCGCGCATTCGCGCCCGGTGGGAGCGGGAGAAGCGCGCGCGTGTTGCCGCGCCGCCTGCTACAACCCGGAGGCGCCGCGGAACCGCTGCGGCTGCCCCTGCACCCGAGGTGAAGCCCGAGCCCGCTGCTGCTGAAGGCGCATCCAAGCGTCGTCGCCGCGCGGCCGTCGAGCCCGCGCCGGAAGCACCAGTTGAAACGCCGATCGCGGCTGAAGTGAAAGCGCCGGCCGCTCCCGCTCCGGTTGCGCCGCCGACGCCGGTCGTTGCGGCGACACCAGCAGACGCGCCGACGATCGAACGCCCGAAAACGCCATCGGCTCCGGCGCGGCCCATCGCGCCGCCCGCTCAGCAAACGGCGCACGCCGGCACCGAGCAACCGCACCAGCGCAACGAGGGCCGCGAGCGTCAGCGTCCGCAGCCCGTAGTTCCGGGCGCTCCGCGTCCGCGCCCTGTTGCGACAGGAGCGCCCTACGCGCCCCCGCGTCCAGTCGCATCAGCGGCTCCCGGCGCAGGCACCGCGCCCACCCGCCGCGAAGATCGTGGCGCGGGCGGTGGCGGCGGCGGCGGTCGTGGTGAAGAGCGTGGAGGACGTCGAGGCAAGAAGGGAAAGCGCGGAGTCGATCAGGAAGCGGTGTCGGCGAACATTGGCAAGACGATGGCGTCGATGCGTGGCCCAATCCGTCGCGGCGGAGCTCGCCGCGCCGAAGACGGCACATATCGGGAAGAGATGGCCGCGCAGGCCGCGGCCGAGGTGGAGCGTGAGAAGAAGACGGTGCGCGTCAACGAGTTCATCACCGTCAACGAGCTCGCGCAAATTCTCAAGACTCCGGCTGTCCAGATCGTCGGGTTCGCGTTCAAGAACCTCGGGCTGATGGTAACCATCAACCAGCGGCTCGACTTCGACCAGATCGAATTGATCGCCGGTGAGTTCGGCTTCCAGGCAGTGAAGGAAGAAGAATACGCCGCCGATCTCAAGACGACGCCGACCGCGGATGACACCGCGGATCAGCTCGTGTCGCGGCCGCCTGTCGTCACGATCATGGGTCACGTCGACCACGGTAAGACATCACTGCTCGACTACATCCGCAAATCGAACGTCGTGGCCGGGGAGTCGGGCGGAATCACTCAGCACATCGGTGCGTACCATGTCGACCTGCCGGGTGGCAAGTCGATCACCTTCCTCGACACGCCTGGCCACGAAGCGTTCACGGCCATGCGAGCGCGCGGCGCTCAGGTCACGGACATCGTCGTGCTCGTCGTGGCTTCGGACGACCAGGTGATGCCGCAGACGATCGAGGCGATCTCGCACGCCAAGAATGCCGGCGTGCCGATGATAGTCGCGATCAACAAGATCGACGTTCCGGGGGCAAACCCGATGAAGGTGAAGCAGGATCTCCTTCAGCACGGCGTCGTGCTCGAGGAGTTCGGCGGCACCGTCCTTTCCACCGAGGTGTCGGCGAAGAAGGGGACCAACATCGACAAGCTGCTCGAGCAGATTCTTCTGCAGGCCGAGATTCTCGACCTCAAGGCGAATCCGAACAGAAGCGCCACGGGAGCGGTGATCGAAGCACAGCTCGATCCGGGCAAGGGCGCGATTGCGACGATTCTCGTCAGCAACGGAACGCTCCACGTCGGGGACGACTTCATCTGCGGCATGTACTCGGGCCGCGTGAGAGCGTTGCTCGATGAGCGTGGGCGCGGCATCAAGGACGCGGGTCCGGCGATTCCGGCTCAGGTCCTCGGTATCGGCGGCGTTCCAATGGCCGGCGATCAGTTCGTGGTCGTCGAAGATGCGATGGAGTCGCGCGAGATCGCGCAGCGCCGGCAGCGCCTCGACCGCGAAGCGAAGAGCCGCCGCACCGCCAAGGGCGTGATCTCCCTCGAGGACTTCATGTCACAGACGGCACCGGGGCAGAAGCGAACACTTCGCATTGTGATCAAGGCCGATCAGGGCGGCCCGGCGGAAGCGCTGGCGGACTCGCTCGGCCAGCTCTCGAACGACGAAGTTTCGGTCGACGTCATCCATCGTGGCGTGGGTGCCATCACCGAGAGCGACATCCTGCTCGCGCGGGCATCGGGCGCGATCATCGTCGGCTTCCACGTGCGGCCGGATAACAACGCGCGCGCGGCGGCCGATCGTGAAGGTGTGGAGATCAAGCTCTACAAGATCATCTACGAAGCGGTCGAGGACGTTCGCGCCGCGCTCGAGGGCATGCTTCGCCCCGAGGAGAAGGAAGTCGTGCTCGGTGAAGCCCAGGTTCGCGAGCTGTTCAAGGTTCCGAAGATGGGCGTCATTGCCGGCTGCTCGGTCCGCAGCGGCGTCATCAACCGCCAGGGCCGCGTTCGCGTGATCCGGGACGGAGTGGAGATCTACGACGGGGCGATTGCTTCGTTGCGGCGCTTCAAGGATGACGTCAAGGAAGTCCGCGAAGGGTTCGAGTGCGGAATCGGTGTCGAGAACTTCAACGATATCAAGGTGGGCGACGTGCTCGAGTGCTACAAGAAGGAGCAGGTGGCGCGAACCCTGACATCAGCGGCGGGCGCTTCTGCGTAACACGCGTCGAGCGGACCGCGTCGCCGAAGCGGTCCGCGTCGAGGTGGCGACTTTCCTCACTGAATCGGTAAAGGATCCTCGCATCGTTGGCTTCGTCACCGTCACTGGCGCCGAGATCAGCCCCGATCTCCGGCACGCCCGGGTCTACGTGAGCGTGCTTGGAAGCGATACCGAGAAGAAGGCCACCTTCGACGGGCTGGAGAGTGTCGCGGCACACCTGCGTTCGCGCGTGGCGCGCGAGCTCCAGCTTAGGGTCGCCCCCGAGATCCAGTTCAAGGAAGACGACACCATCGCTCGGGCTGCGCGCATCGAATCGCTCCTCGCTGACGTTAAGAGGCAGGACGCCGCAGCGGGCCGTGGTGGCGAACAAGACTGACCGCGGCTCCGAGTTCTCCACGTCGAAAGAGACTGACCGCACCGCCGAGACCTCTGCACATGCTCAGGGATTGCTGCTAGTCGACAAGCCCGCGGGAATGACATCGCATGACGTCGTTCAACATGTGCGGCGGATTTACGGTGAGCGCAGCATCGGTCACCTCGGCACGCTCGATCCCTTCGCCACCGGGCTGCTCGTTCTACTCCTCGGCCGCGCGACCCGGCTGGCG
>Ga0193727_1000886_pt1 | contig 12134 bp, 10 predicted proteins | sample H2c2metaG_FD_143051 | JGI IMG/M metagenome (GOLD analysis project Ga0193727, IMG submission 143051) | Soil microbial communities from a riparian zone of the East river system, Colorado, United States - H2c2 | ecosystem: Environmental > Terrestrial > Soil > Riparian zone | place: USA: East River...
CGTTAATACCATAGGCCAACCGCTGGATGGAAAAGGCGAAATCAAGACAGACTCGTTTTATCCACTTGAGAAGATTGCGCCGGGCGTCATCAAACGCCTCAGTGTCAGCCAACCGGTTCAAACCGGTATCATGGCGATTGACGCCATGATTCCGATCGGTCGCGGACAGCGCGAACTGATTATCGGTGACCGGGCAACCGGGAAAACCACGATCGCCATCGACACCATCATCAGTCAGGCGAAGCTCAATAAAGCCGGTGAAAAGGGAGAATTGAAAGATTATCGGCCGCTTTACTGCATTTACGTCGCGGTCGGCCAGAAAAATTCCAACGTGGCGCGAGCGCTCGCCGTTCTCGAAAAAGAAGGCGCCATGCCGTACACGACGATCGTCTCCGCGCCGGCGTCCGACACGGCCACCAACCAATATCTCGCGCCATTCGCGGGGGCCGCCATGGGGGAGTGGTTCATGGATAATGGGATGGACGCGCTCATTATTTACGATGATTTGTCGAAACACGCCGTTGCGTATCGCCAGGTTTCGCTCGTCCTGAGGCGACCTTCTGGACGCGAAGCTTACCCGGGCGATGTATTTTATTTGCACTCGCGATTGCTTGAGCGAAGTGCCCGCGTCGCAGAAGAGTTTGGCGGCGGTTCGCTCACGGCGCTTCCTATTATTGAGACCCAAGCAGGCGACGTTTCTGCTTACATTCCAACCAACGTGATTTCGATCACTGACGGGCAGATTTATCTCGAGACCGATCTTTTTTATCAAGGTGTTAGGCCGGCTATTTCAGTCGGTCTTTCGGTCAGCCGCGTCGGTTCCGCCGCGCAGATCAAAGCGATCAAGCAGGTCGCAGGCAAAGTGAAGCTCGATCTCGCGCAATTTCGCGAACTTGCCGCCTTTGCGCAATTTGGTTCCGATCTTGATGCCGCAACCAAGGCGCGACTCGATCGGGGGCAACGCATTGTCGAGCTTTTTAAGCAAAAACAGTACAACCCAATCCCGGTTGAAGAACAGGTCGCCGTGTTGTGGGCGATGCAAAACGGATACGTCGATCCTGTCCCAGTCGAGCGGGTGAAAGAGTTTCAATTGAAACTCCAGGACTGGCTGCAAACGCGCAAAGAGAGCTTGCTCGCGTCGATTCGTGAGAAAAAGCAGCTCGATCAAGAGATTGAGTCGCAGTTGAAGACTGCGCTCGATGATTTCAAAACCACGTGGCAATGATTTCCTAGATGGCAAACACTCAGGACATACGCCGGCGGATCAAATCGATTCGCAACACCGCGCAGATTACGAAGGCCATGCAAATGGTGGCTGCGTCCAAGATGCGCCGGGCACAGCAACAGGCGCTGTCCGGCCGGCCGTATGCAGAGTTGATGAATAAGGTCCTCGTCTCGCTGCAAAGGCGGACCGATCCACGGCTACATCCTCTTCTTGAAATCAGGCCTCTAAAAAGGGAGCTGTTCTTGATCATCAGCACTGACAAGGGATTGGCTGGCGCCTTGAACACGAATCTGTTTCGCGAAGCCGCGAATTTTGATTCGGCGAAGGCGATCTTCGTGGTGACCGGAAAGAAGGCGCGGCAATTCATCGCGCGCACGAAACGCGAGCTACTGGCCGATTTCGAATTGAAAGACGCGCCAAGCTTCGTCGAAACCAAACCGATATCGAAATTTTGCACGGAAAAGTTCCTCAATGGAGAAGTGGATAAAGTTTCCGTGCTTTACACGCATTTCATCAACACAATTAACCAGCGCCCAGTCGTGCAGACGCTGCTGCCGATTAGCGGCTTCGATCTCCCGCAGAAGCATGAGGGGTCGGACACAAACCAGAGCGCCGATCCGATGATCGGCTACATTTTCGAACCAAACGCGGAGACGGTTCTCGATGTAATGCTGCCTTACTACATTCAGTATCAGGTTTTCCAAATGATCCTCGACGCGCGCGCATCCGAGCACAGCGCGCGCATGGTGGCGATGAAGAACGCAACGGACAACGCCAACGAATTTATCAAGGATCTCACTCTCGAGTACAACAAAATGCGTCAGGCTAGCATCACTACCGAGCTCCTTGAGATCGCTACCGCGCAAATGGCAGTCGGCTCTTAATCAGCTTTATGAATACCGGAAACATTGCTCAAGTCATCGGTCCCGTTGTGGACGTAGAATTCCCACAAGAGAAGGGATTACCAAAAATTTATAACGCGCTCGAAATCGCGTACGAAGTTAACGGCAGTCCGACAAAGCTGACTCTCGAAGTGCAGCAGCATCTGGGTGAAAACTGGGTGCGCTCCATCGCCATGTCATCGACAGATGGTCTCAAGCGCGGGATGAGCGTGACCGATACCGGCGGACCAATCACGGTGCCGGTGGGTGAAGGGGTACTCGGTCGCCTTTTTAATGTGACGGGCGATCCTGTTGATAACCGCGGTCCCGTAAACTTCGAAAAGCGTTATCCGATCCATCGCAAGGCCCCGGATCTCACCGAGCAGGACACAAGAGTGCAAATCCTTGAAACGGGAATCAAGGTGATTGACTTGATTTGTCCGTTCTCGAAAGGAGGCAAGGTCGGCGCGTTTGGCGGCGCCGGTGTTGGCAAAACCGTTGTCATCATGGAGCTCATCAACAACATCGCTAAAGGTCACGGTGGCGTCTCCATGTTTGCGGGTGTAGGCGAGCGCTCGCGTGAAGGTAACGACCTTTACAAGGAAATGAGTGAAGCAGGTGTGATCGACCAAAAAGATTTGTCGAAGTCGAAAGTCGGGATGGTTTTCGGCCAGATGAATGAGCCGCCGGGCGCGCGATTGCGTGTGGGACTCTCAGCGCTGGCCATGACGGAATATTTCCGTGACGAGCGCAATCAGGATGTTCTGCTTTTCATCGACAATATTTTCCGTTTCTCCCAGGCGGGCTCGGAAGTTTCCGCGCTGCTTGGCCGCACGCCCTCCGCGGTGGGTTATCAACCGACGCTTTCCGCCGAGATGGGCGACTTACAAGAACGAATTACCTCGACCAACAAAGGGTCGATTACCTCCTTCCAGGCGGTTTACGTACCGGCGGACGATCTCACCGATCCTGCGCCGGCGAACACGTTCGCGCATCTGGATTCAACGATCGTTCTCGAGCGTGCGATCGCCGAACTCGGAATTTATCCGGCGGTCGATCCGCTGGCATCGACATCGAAATCGCTCGCTCCTGAAGTTGTCGGAGAAGAGCATTACAACGTGGCCCGTGGCGTGCAACGGGTCTTGCAGCGTTACAAAGATTTGCAAGACATCATCGCCATTCTCGGCATGGACGAGCTAAGTCCAGAAGACAAGTTGACGGTGTATCGTGCGCGCAAGATCCAGCGTTTTCTGAGCCAGCCGTTTCACGTCGCCGAAGTCTTTACGGGTTACAAAGGCCAATACGTTTCCACGGAAGAAACGGTGCGCGGCTTCAAGGAAATTCTAGATGGCAAACACGACGATGTTCCGGAGCAAAACTTCTACATGAAGGGCAACATCGATACAATTAAGGAAGGTTAAAAGTGTTACAAAGGTCGTAACCCTGGTAACGTTATCCATGGCCACTCTTAAGCTTGAAATCGTCACGCCGGAAAGAAAGATCTATTCCGAAGACGTGGACATGGTCACGTTGCCCGGTTCGGAAGGTGAGCTCGGGGTTTATCCTAAGCATGTCCCGCTGCTAACCACGTTAAAACCAGGCGAATTGCGCATCATGCAGAACGGGCGCGAGACAGCGATGGCCATTGGTGAAGGCTTTGTCGAGATCAAAACCGACTCAGTTTCAGTACTGACCGACATGGCGTTGGAGGCTGAGAAGATTGATATCTCCGCGGCCGAGGCCGCAGTCGAGCGCGCCCAGGCGGCGATGAAGGAAGATCAAACCCCCGAACAGGTGGCAGCCATTCAAGCGTCCCTGCAAAAAGCCCTTGCGCAATTGCACGTCAAACGCCGTCGTCACGGGTAACGCACGTGATTGTAGAGGCGCTCGCCGCGGCGAGCACCTGTTTATTTCGAATTCGGTGCTTGGCAGCCGCTGACATTCAGCAATGATCTTTTCTTCATTGGCAGCGTGCTGTTAGTTTCGGGTCGTGGCTATTCCAGGCACCCTCGGGATCATCGCTGGAAATGGCGTGTATCCCCGATTGCTTGCTGATTCAGCGCGAAGAGCCGGCGTCAAGAAGATAGTTGCCGCGGCATTTACAGGCGAAACCGATTCGGCGCTTACGCAACATGTCGATGTAATCGAGTGGATGCGTGTGGGTCAGCTAGGCAGACTCTTAAAATTTTTCCGTGACCAGGAAATTCATCCCGCAATCATGGCTGGCCAAATTGCGCCGAAAAATCTTTTCGACCTGCGTCCGGACTGGAAAGCGCTGCTCTTACTCGGAAAACTGAAACAACGAAATGCTGAAACGATCTTCGGGGCAATCGCAGATGAGCTTGCAAAAGGCGGCGTCGATCTTTTGCCGGCCACAACTTTTCTCGAAGATTCACTCGCACCGTCAGGACGAATTGCGGGCCCAAAGTTATCGCGTCGCGAGGAGGAAGACGTCAATTTTGGCTGGAAGATCGCGAAGGAAATTTCGGGTCTCGACATTGGGCAAACTGTGATCGTCAAAGACGGAACGACCGTCGCGGTCGAAGCGTTCGAAGGGACAAACGACGCGATCAAACGTGGCGGCACGCTCGCGCGCAAAGGCGCAGTCATGGTCAAGCTTGCCAAACCAAATCAAGACATGCGCTTTGATGTGCCGGTGGTGGGCGTGGAAACGATCCGCATCGCGGCCGAAGCAAAGTTGCGCGTAATTGCCGTCGAAGCTGGCAAGACTTTGCTCCTCGAAAAAGATCCGATTGTCGAGCTGGCCGGCCACTCAAACATTTCGATCGTGGCTCGCTAGCTGCGATCGCAATCTAAAATCGCCTTGCTAGAACCAAGTGCAGTCTGATCTTCTTCGTTTATGGGATACAAACCGCCCACGGTTAAGTTGCCAATGGCCCCTGAAAAGATCGAGGGGCATACTGTGACGTTCAGGCCGGTGAGGGACGGAATAGATTCGGAAGTATCGGGTGTAATGCAGGTCATCGAAGACGCAGACGGATTCAATGTGAATGCTTCCTACATCGTTAGTCAGAATCCACCGTTGTCTCGCGTATATTGGTTCGATCAGTCTGAGATCGATGCAATCGCGAGGTCCACGGGCAAAGAAAAGCGACGTATCTTGATTATTGATGACGACAGGGAATGCACTCGGCTGGTGAAATTGCTTCTCGAAAAGGCCGGCTCCTATCTCGTGCTCGAAGAGAACGATGCTACAAAGGCTCATCAAAGTGCCCAGAATTTTAAGCCGGACGTGATCTTGCTGGACATAGTGATGCCAAAGACAGACGGTGGCGAAGTAGCCGCACAAATCGAAGCCGATCCGGAATTGCAGCGAACGCCGATCATCTTTCTCACAGCGCTAGTTACGGTGCCTGAGACAAAAACTGGCCTCCGCATCCAAGGGCATCGATCTCTCGCCAAGCCGATCAATATTCCCGAGTTGATCAACGGGATTGAAGAAAATCTACGCGCTCAATAGCTGAACGCGCGAGAATTTCGATCATCGCTCGCTTTTGTCCTCACCTTAGCAGGGCTTGCCGAAGCTTTACCGAGAGTTTATTTCGCGGCCAAGGGTGTTAATTGATTAGCGACTAATTGCCAGCCGGTCGGACCTTTTACCCAAACGTGGATACTCCGGTATTGTCCACTGGTTGGTTGACCACCGTACTGTCCCTTGATTGTCACGCGGCTCGTCGCCACCGCCGTGTTTTGATGAACCCGCACCTTCAGCCCTTCCTCTTCGTTGATCGATTCCAGCGTGGTCGCGCCCGATTTAAGATTCGCGAGGCGCTGCGCCTTGGTGAGCATCTCTCCGGCCGCATTCACAAAGAAGTAATCGTCCGTCCAGATCCGTTCCAGCGCCGGGGTGTCACGCCGGAGCAACGCTGCTCGATACTTCTCGATCGTCTGCCGGACCTCTTGCTCACTGCTGCTGTCCGCTGATTCTTTTGGGGTTACGGATTGCCCGAATGCAAATAATGCCACAGCAACCGTGATAACTAGGTAAGAAATAATGCGTTTCATGTGCGAACTCCCTTTCCGAAAGATAAAGGCGGCAATAATCGTCGCGCCAATTGAAAACCAATCCGCCACGATCCATAAGCTGCGATCCAGAGGGGCGGGGAAGATTGGATTAAACAGAGCCGCCAGCAAGACAAAAATGCACATCCACAACAGGCGCCTCATTTGAAAAGATATGACCGCAGAATAGACAAACACCACACAGCAAATCCAACGCAGCAATGTGTAAAAACTGTCAGGCTGTTTCTCGGCCGCGGCGAAAACGAGCACCGCCGCTGCAATCAGCCAGGCGATGTAGAGTAGAATAATCGTGCTCCTGGCTTTCATTCCTGCAGAAGCGAGGACTTTCCTTCATCGCTCGCTAGTTGCAATCGCCAATCTAGAATTTACAATCTGAAATTCATTTCGGGGTCTTAGCTCAGTTGGTAGAGCGCAATGGCATTGAGTCTTGGTGAGATTCTCTCACGTTGTCTCAAAGAATCGCAAGCGTTCTACTATAGGTAGAGGTAACGAATCCGGTATTTCTCACGTTGTCTGTAACACGCTTAAAAAAACTCGCGAGTGGACTAAAAAGTGTAATAAGCTTTTGAACGCTCAAACGCAGACGGCAAATCTCAGCCCTGAATGGCCGTTCCCGTGCTACGTTCGCGGATGCTTGCGCCCGCGAGCCGATACCGGGTCAAGACAGTCGCTGAGAGGTCCCGAGCGTTTTAACGGTCTCCTACGTGACAACTTTTCCAGCCGGGCCAGCACCTAGTAGTGCATTTTCAGGAACCTCGTGGTTTCAAAGCGCCTTAGAAACGGTTGACCGCGAACATCATTCATAAGGTTCCAATAACAGTCTCGCGGGAATTTCGCTGTAATTCCTAGAGGAAAGCGATACTCATAACGCCCCCGTGGATCGTCGGGAATACGCGTATAGCTGCGTCGAAATTCGGGTCGTAAATACTCATAGATTCCCCAACGCACGTCATTAAGAAATTGCGCGATAGTGCTACCGTGATACGCAATCACATCGCCGTGAAATTTTGTTCGAAAGTCTTCGAGGGCGAGTAACGCATCTTCTACCGAAACTTGAATGCTGTGTCGCTGAAGAATCTTTTGCAACTGCTCCGCTACCGTGACAGATCGCAAAAAGTTATGCTTGGAGATGTTCCCGCACATTTTGATGAAGGTGCCGCGAGACAATTTAAGATTCGCCTCAGTGTCAATCGACGGTAAATAGGTGTCTACAGTCACCTCCGTGTCTAGCCATTCTGCGAAGGCGGCAACAGCTGATTGAAATGCTTGAACTGAATTTCCTTCGTCAAAGTTCGGCTTCTCCGCGATTGTCTGCAGCGCCGACATGTAGGAGATCGGCCTGATCGGGCCTTTCCTCGCAGTTGTCGACAAAAAGTCCACCAGCATAATGTTGAAGAGTCGTAAATGGACATCAGATTTGAACGTCACTTTCGAATCCGGATCGCTTCCCGAAAGCGAAAGCATCACATAGTTCACCATATCGTTGATCATGTTGTAAACCGCCCTCAATAGTATCGCTTCTTCCTCTATGGCGGTTAAATCGCTTTCCATCTTTCAATCATTGTCACGCCGTTGCCAGTTTCGAGCGAGCTTTGATCACGCTTCCTAAATGCCGAATGATTCGGCACAATTCTCGTGAGATTTCAAACGTGATGGCGGAACTGCAAACCAACGTAAAGCAAGGAGCTGTCATTGGAGGATGGGTATGCTTTGGCGTCGGCACCGCTTTTATGTTTTTGTCCCTTTGGGCATTCATATTCTATGCACCTCTGTTTTTAGCGGCGTTTGTCCTGAGCATCGTTGCCATGTCTCAAAGACGCGTTGCTGGAGGGCTAACGCTCCTGCTTTGCTGTGTGACCATCCCGCCTCTTACATTCCTTGGTTTGATCGCTTACCGCTCTCAGTCGCGCAGTTCGGCGAGCTCTTCGTCGCCTTCCGCGCTCGTCGCGTCCTCGCACGCAAAAAAAGCAGTGTTGTCCACATCTCAAGCTTCGCCGACGCCTGCTTTGACGACCACTCCGTCGTCAGGCTTTATCAAATTGGTCAAGCCGGTGAGCATCCAAACCGTGTCTGGCGCGATTACTCTTGAAGCTGGGCTCAGCGTTCCATTCGTCTCACGCGACGACAATAACGTGCGCTTCCATTACGGAAATGCCGAATACGAAATCCCGGTTGATGCTACCGAGCTTGCTAGGTGAAAAAAGGATGCCCAGCGGCTTCCAGCGCACCGTTCACATGATGCTGTGATTCGCGTTTACGATGAAGCTGGTAACGTGATCGAAACCATCGAGGGCTCATCCGGTTTAGATGATCTACGCTTCATAGCGCGCGTCTATGAATGCTTTGAACTTCTTTGGATCCTTCATCGTCGGTTGTGCCGAGCTGCGGGCTTGCGCATAAGCTTTTTGCCACGGTCTCATCACGTCATGAGCTGCGCCATGGCGTGCGAATGCGCGCTATTAACGTCGCTGTAGGTGCTTAGGATGAGCTTGCCGCCATCTTTATGCCCCTGCCATTCCGCGATCACTTTTACGTCGATGCCGCGCTCGATTGCGCGCACGATAAACATCCTTCGGAATGATCGCTGAGAGAACGGCGGAAGATTGAGGCGACGGCACGCAGCGGCCAGCGCTCTCTTTGCATTGTCGATTTTGAAAACGCGCTCATCATGCGATTTCCCATCGCACAACCGTTCCAGTAACGGGCGAACTTGCGGATAGAGCGGAACCGCGAACCCCGATTTCGTTTTATGGCGAAAGGTGATGATGCGGCCAGCCTCAAAATCGACATCGGCTCGCGTGAGAGCGGATGCTTCCGCTTGTCCGAGTCCGCAGAGTCCGAGAAATTCCAAGAAATCGGCGCTATCCTGAGCATCAGCGCTGAATCGCTGAGCGCGCACATCGGCAATGATCGCTTTGAACTGCTCGAATATCGGTGTCAGCCGGATTGGTTTTTCGACCTTCACTGATAGCAGGTGGTCCACGGGCGAAGCGCTAATGATTCGGTCGCGCACCGCCAGAGCGAAAACGTCTTTAATGCAAGCAATGTGCAGATTGCGCGAGACCGCTCCGAATGAATAGCGCGATAGCCAAAGATCAGCATCGCTCGGCCTGATCTTGCCCACCTGAGTCAGCCTACCAGTCGGCCAGTTGGCCTTGATTCTGCCGACAATCAGAGTTTTTCGCTCAATCGTTTTGGGCTTTTGATGCTGAATCGTGAGCAAATATCTATCGCACAATTCCGCCAACGTTAGATTGCCCCGTGAGCGATCAATCTGCCGCTGCTCATCCCGGAATACTCGCAGCTTCCGATTGGCGAATACACGGTCTGTCGTTTCGAGCGAGCGCTTGATCGGCTTGCCGTCGATTTTGATGCGCGCGTAATAAACGCCGTTTGGTAGATATCGATAGAGACATTCGCCGACTTTCTGGAATATGCCGCTCTTGCTGTTTGGTTTTTTCATCATATCATCTGTCTCCATGCTCTCGTGTGTTTCACCTGATCAAATACGCAGTGACCAAAATCGGGTGCAAATGGAAACTTGTACAACTTTCTTGCACGATAAAGCAGTGACAATCAAAGAAATGGGGTCTTAGCTCAGTTGGTAGAGCGCCTCAATGGCATTGAGGAGGTCACGGGTTCGAATCCCGTAGGCTCCATGCCAATGCTTTTCGGTGGCGGCTGAGAGTCCGAAGTTGAGGGCTGAGGCGGTGGACGATTTCCCAAAGCTAAAACCTTGCAACAAAGAGGCTTTTGTGATGTTCAATCGGCGGAGTAAGTTTAAGTTTATGAAACAATTCCGATTCTCGGCGTGCTTCATCGCGGCGCTCACGATTTGCATTCATGGTGTCGCTGGACAGACGAACGTCCCGGGAGCCCCAAATAGCGTTGGCGTGGCGACGAACAATGGCGCGCGGACGACTAACGCGCGTCCAAACATTTCGACCTCGCGGAACGTGGGCCGCGGCCCAGTCGGCACCAGCGCTCGAGCAGCCTATTTGCGTCCGACAGGCGCTCAACGTTCTATGAATTCGCGGTCGAAGTATTCTGCATCGGGCCGACCTCTGAATTCTACCCTCGCGGAAATGAGCGCCCGCCAGAGTGCACAAACTTACAATGTTCAGCCAGTCCCAGGTCCGCTGGCGAAGAACGATGTCGCGCAGGGCGCGCTGCCGATCACGAATGGTCAGCCCGTAGTTAAAACCGACAATTTACAACCAACCAGCGACGATGTCGCGAGGCGCCAAATATCCGAACGCCCGGAAGCGATCGGAGCTGAACGCATTGGCAGACCTGACGATTTACACTCGACAAGGAATATTCCAGCAAGAGAGGAGATACCACCGAGCGACCCGGCGGCACCGGGCGTTCAGACAGGCGGTAAAATTCACCGGCCAACTTCCGATGACGCATCGCCGCGTGAAACCCCACAGAGCAAACCGCGGCATCAGGGGCATGGCAACAAGCAGCACCGCAGCTTTTCCGACGCATTTCGCTGCCATCGCCACGAGTGGCACGATCGCAATTGGTGGAAGCAAAATTGCAATACCATTGTTTTTGTTAACAGCGGATATTATTTCCTGGATGCAGGTTACTGGTATCCGGCCTGGGGCTACGATCCGGTTAACAGCTATTACGACTACGATGGCCCGGTCTACACTTACGGTAATCTGCTGCCTGATCAGGTGATCGCCAACGTACAAGAGGCGCTTCAAGACGCCGGGTACTACTTTGGCGCCGTTACAGGGTCGCTAAACGTAGAGACGCGAGCCGCTCTTGCGAATTTCCAGCGCGACTACGGGCTGCCGATCACCGGTGCAATCGACCAGCCCACCATCGAAACGCTGGGATTGTACTAAAGGCGTCTCGCAAACTCTGCAGTCGCCTTGCTGCGCTTGCCGCGCCGGAGCGAGTGGAGGCGGGTCGAGGCCTTCGGTGAAACTTGGCGGCACCGTGCCGTGGCTACAAAAAGCGTTCCGGTTGGTTCCTGAAATCAGGATTCGCTTGATCAACGCGCATAGAAGGTTTTAAGAGAATCACGCGTGATCAATATCCGCCCCTAGGACCTTGTAATGAACCAAGATTCACGAACGCTCATCGAAGGGAGAATTGTGCGCGGCGAAGACCCGCTCAACCTGGAGATGCCATTCGAAAAACTCGACAGTTTCATCACGCCAACGAAATCGTTTTATGTCCGAACGCATTTTCCGATTCCGGCGATTGATAAGGATGCGTGGTGGTTGCATATTGAGGGCGGAGTTGAGAAACCGTTCGCGATCAACTACGAAGAGCTGCTCAAGTTAGAATCGCTGACTATCCCGGTGACGCTGGAGTGCGCTGGGAACAATCGCAATTTTCTCGAAACGAAAGTGAAAGGCGTGCAATGGGGACTCGGCGCCGTGGGCACGGCGGAATGGACCGGCGTTCCCTTGTCGATCTTGCTTGACCGCGCCGGGGTGAAAACGAGCGCGTGTGAAGTGATCTTGGAAGGCGCGGATCAAGGGATGCTTGAAGACGCGAAGAGTCCACCGGGTCTTTTAAGGTTCGCGCGCAGTATTCCGCTGGCGAAAGCGAGAAGCGACGTGTTGCTCGCTTACAAGATGAATGGTGATGATCTTCCGCCACAGCACGGTTTTCCGCTGCGGGCGATTGTGCCTGGTTGGTACGCGATGGCATCGATCAAATGGTTGCAGCGCATCATCGTCACGAACGAACCGTTCACTGGATACTATCAAACGATGGATTACGCGTTTTGGAAAAGGCGAGGGGACGTCGCTGAACTTGCCGCGCTCACCGAAATGCAAATCAAAGCGCAGATCGCCAAGCCAGTGAAAGGTGAAATCGTGCCTGCCGATTCGGAGGTGCGCGTTCACGGAGCGGCGTGGACTAGCGACGGCGAAATCACCAAAGTCGAACTCAGCACAGACGGCGGAGCGACATGGAACGAAACAAAATTGGTTGGCGAATCCAAACCAAACGCGTGG
>Ga0193727_1000887_pt1 | contig 12134 bp, 14 predicted proteins | sample H2c2metaG_FD_143051 | JGI IMG/M metagenome (GOLD analysis project Ga0193727, IMG submission 143051) | Soil microbial communities from a riparian zone of the East river system, Colorado, United States - H2c2 | ecosystem: Environmental > Terrestrial > Soil > Riparian zone | place: USA: East River...
CAAATCTTAATTCCGCAATCCGCAATCCGCAATCCGCAATCCGCACTCAAATGATCCGCAATCAGTACAGCGCTTCGGCTATACCCAGAAGAGACGAGATGTTGTGTTGGACGGAGTCAATGCGGACTCGCCATGAGCCGGCGCTCGCGCGAAACCCGCCAGCCGCTCGCTTCGGATTAGTAAGCGAAGACCCGGCTTCGAGCTGATGAGAAAGCTGAAAGCGGGCCGAAGCCTTGAGCGCCGACGCAATCACGGAAGCGCGAGCATCGCCAGTCACGCGAGCCAGGCGGTAAGCCGCAAGCATTCCTTCTGCGCGCGACGCCGCCGGAGTCGCGCGCGGACGCCCGGGCCCGAACCCGCCCTCGTAACCGTCAGGGGCGCTCGCCGCGTACTGGTGCGCAATCATCCCCTCGGCGAGGTCAATGGCGTGACCTGCGTAGCGCTGTTCGCGACCTATCTTGTGCAAAGCCTCGAGAGCTTGCATGAGCCATGCGTCAGGTGGAAGATAATCCATCTGCTTCTGAGACTCGATCAGGTAATCGGCTCCGCGACGCGCCGAATCGATCAATCGCCGATCGCCATTCATCTTGAACAAGGCAACCAGCCCGAGAATCGCTTCGCCCGGATAGTAAAGCGACACGCTTCCTTGTGGCTCGTGGCCACGAAGCCGGTAGTAACTCGCAAACGATCCATCTTTGTGCTGCATCGATCGGATGTGACTAGCGAGGCGCGCGGCGCTCTTGCGGTCGCCGTTCTTCGCATCAAGCTCGAGCTGTCGCGCGAAAACATACAGCGCCAGCCCGTTTGCGCCCAGCTTTGCTTTGCCGTCGAAGTCGAGCACGTAAAGACTGCTCTTGTCGCGCGCGGGGCGGAACCTGGTTTTCAGAAACTCAATTGCGCGCCGTGCCGAATCGAGGTAACGGATGTCCCGCGTTGCTGCGTAAAGCTCGAGCAGCGACAAGGTCACGCCGGCGTGTCTCAGGATGTTGTAGGCTTGCGAGTCGAAGCGGTCCTGGCGCGCGTTATAGGAATAATGAAAGCTTCCGTCGGGTCTTTGCATTCTTATGAGATAGTCGCCGCCCGCGCGAGCAGCCGCGATCAAACGAGCCCGATCCAATTCGTCCGCCAGGCAACTTGTCTTGATGCTCGGGGCTACGATAAAGATCAGCAGCACGAGCCCGGCATTCCTGACTGACCTCGCGATCATTCGGATAGCTTAAACACAAGAACAGAAACGCACAAAGGAAGTTCCGCGTCGGGTAGTGGGTCAGTTTGAACGGCAAAGGCTGTCGGCTCAACTTAGCCGACAGCCTTTTCGATTTTGCATATTTGCAAGGCGGCGGTTGGCGCAAACGAGCGCCCGGGTCACGCGGCCTGCGCGCGCTGCTGCAGCAGGCGGCGGAGCTTCAGTCTTGCTTTGTGTAACTGAGATTTCGAAGTGCCGCCGCTGCAGCCCAGCAATTTCGCTATCTCTTCATGCTCGTAGCCCTCGACGTCATGCAGCACAAACACCGTACGATATCCTGGAGGAAGCTGTGAGATGGCGCACTCGAGTCCTATGCGGTCGACGATCGGCATCGCTTCGGGGTTTATCGTGTCGGGATCAACCGAGTCAGGCATCTCGCCATCATCGGTCGTCAATTCGGATTTGACCGAACGCTTGCGGAAGTACATCAGCACCTGGTTGACGGTAAGCCGATGAAGCCAGGTTGTGAACGCCGATTCGCCGCGAAACGAACCGAGCTTTCGATTCAACTGAATGAAGACTTCCTGAGTCAGGTCTTCGGCTTCGGCTACGCTGCCGGTCATTCGGAGGCAGATCGAGTAGACTCTGCGATAATGTTTACGGTACAGCTCCTCGAATCCGCTCATAGCGTCGCCGGAAAGCGCCGCGTTCACGCCAGCATCAGACTGAATCGAAATTGCATTGGTAGCCATCGTCGTCCCTCCCGTCGTGCCGACTCCTAACTGCCGATCAGAGTCACGCGATGTGTAGAGCGACTGGTATGCCAACGAGACCACAGCGGTTGGCTTCTGACTAAGTGAAGTTATGCTTGAGCTTATTGGCGCAGGCTGGCGGAAAGGGGGAGCGCCGACCTCTTGTTATGGGATGAGGTCACACGAAATCGTGTGGGCCTTGGAAGCAACTGACAGCCTGGCTATAACCGCCGGCCCAGCAGGTCTGCGACGTCGCCCAGCAGTGATTCGTCTTCATCAGTGAAGGCGTTCTCAAGGTCGCTGTCGATGTCTATCTGCCCGAGTATCTGTCCGTCTCGGCGTATCAGCACCACGATTTCGGCGCGAGTCTCGGCGCTGCAAGCAAGATAGTTGTCGAGCCTGGTCACGTCGCCGACGATTTGATTAGTTCCCTGAGCGACGGCTACTCCGCACACGCCCTTTCCCACCGGAATGTGAGTGTGTTCGGTCGGTTTGCCTTCATAATTGTGCAAGACCAGCGTGTTGCCTTCGAGCAAGTATATGCCCACCCAGTTGTAGTGCGCGCGTTCCTTCTTCAGAACGCCGACTGCGTATTGGAGGACTTCGTCGCGCGACGCATCGGAACTTACAAGTTGGCCGACTCGGCTGACTATCTCTTTGTCGCTGGTCATCAACTCTCCCGTCGTATTTGGATTCGCGAACTCGAACATCGAGAATATTGATCGCTACTTGGTTTTGCAAGCAGGGGCGCTTCGACCGCAAGATTGCATTCGTTGAGTTGTCACAACTGCGTTTGATACACTCTGCGTGCGACGGCAGCGAACCCAGCCGCCGAATTGGCAAGGTCGTCGCACTCGGGTGCGAGAAAGAAATCTGCTCGAACATAAAATGATAGAGACCGTAGCAACAGTCGAACGCAATCAAGAGCTGTCGCCGGGCTATCGGCTGTTGGTTCTCTGCTTCGAGCAGGAAATCGAGACGCGCGCGGGTCAGTTCGCAATGCTCAAACCGGAGGCTTCGTTCGAGCCACTGCTGAGAAGAGCACTCGCCGTATACCGTCAACCTGCTCCCCGACGGCTGAGCTTTTTGTATCAGGTTCTCGGGCGTGGTACCCAGGCACTCTCGCAGCTCGGGCCGGGTTCAAAGGTTGAGGCGCTCATCCCTCTCGGAAATACCTGGCCGGTCTATGCGGAAGCTGAGGCGGCTGAACTCGCCAGAGAGGAAACCCACGCTCAGCCGCAGCGTGACCGCGCGATAGTGGTCTCAGGCGGTATCGGTTCGGCCTCTCTGCTAATGCTCTGCGAACACCTCGCGAGCGCGGACATAGACACTCGGGTCGTGTTTGGCGCTGCTTCCGCGGCTGCGGCGAAGGGTTGCGGGCTCGAAGACTTTGCGGCGCTCGATTTGCCGCTGACAGTCGCAACCGACGACGGCAGCCTCGGTGAGCGCGGCTTCGTGACGGAGCCGCTCAAGCGTCTCTTGCACGACGGAAACCTTGGCAGCGCGGTGATATATTCGTGCGGCCCGTGGGAGATGATGAGCCGAGTAGCCGAGATCGCAGATCGGTTTAGCCTGCGATGTTTTGCCTCGCTCGAAGCGCCGATGGGATGCGGATTCGGCGTGTGCGTCGGTTGCGTGATTGCAGTGAAGACCGAAGGCCCGCGCGGCTATGACTCGTACAAGCGAGTCTGCGTTGACGGTTCAATCTTTCCCGCCGATATGATCGAGTGGAAGGTCAACCCGATGTGCCACCAGTGACGGATGCGCCAGATGGAAACTCCTACTAAGCACGACCCCAGGCTTGCAGTCGAGATTGCCGGTATCCGCTTCAACAATCCGGTGATGGGCGCATCCGGCACCTTTGGCTATGGGCTCGAGTTCGCGGAGTTGATTGACCTTAATCGGCTCGGCGGCTTCGCGACCAAAGGGCTGTCCGCTCGTCCGCTGCCGGGCACGCCGCCGCCGCGAATAGTCGAAACGCACGGCGGTATGCTCAACGCGATCGGACTTCAAAACATCGGGGCGCGGGCATTCATCGAAAAGAAGCTGCCGCTGCTGCGGGGCTTCGACACCAGGATTATCGCAAACGTGTTCGGCTACTCGGACGACGAGTATATCGAAGCAATCACGATGTTGAACGACGGCGACGGGATCGCCGCTTATGAACTGAACATCTCCTGCCCAAACGTGAAAGAAGGCGGCATCGTCATTGGCAACTCCGCAGTCGCGGCGGCGCGACTTACCGAGAAGGCTAAACGCGCATCATCGCGGCCGCTCATCGTCAAGCTCTCGCCGAACGTGACTGATGTTTCCGTCCTTGCGCGCGCAATCGTCGAAGCAGGCGCCGACTCGCTCTCGCTGATCAACACACTGGTTGGGACTTCGATCGATGTAAATACAAGGCGGGCGCGTTTGAGTTATGGGACGGGAGGACTCTCTGGTCCAGCTATTCGCCCGATCGCCGTGCGAATGGTACAGGAAGTAGCCTCCACCGTGGAGGTACCGCTGATCGGAATCGGGGGAATAGCGACGGCGAACGATGCGCTCGAGTTCATAATCGCCGGCGCCACTGCCATTCAGATTGGTACCGCGAATTACTATGACCCGACGGTTACGATGAAGGTAGTCACGGACCTATCCGCATACTGCGACCTGCATCGCCTCCAAAACATTGCCGCCATTCGGGGCTCGGTCATTCCAGTCTAAATTCGCTCGCCGCTCGTCGCTTGCAGCGGACCAAATCTTCGCTCCAGCCTCGCTAACCTACGGCATTCATTCGTCGAACGGTTCATCCCCGAAATTCTTGACAGCGATTGGCTCAGATTTTATAATGACTGCGACATAGTAAAACACGAGCCGATATTCAGTAGATAGCTGTTGCTCGGCTCGGAGTTCAGACCAACAAGGAGGTAAGATTATGGCTAACCCTGGAACCCAAATGGCGCCCATTAGGGCTTTCCGCACTCTCTTTTCTGCTGACCCGTTTCGCGAAATGTTCGACTTGCAGCGAAGCATCAACCAGCTTTTCGACGATAGCGTTGGCAAGTCCTCGCGTGACGGGATTGCGCTCAGCACGTGGACACCCGCGGTTGACGTCTACGAAGATGAGAATTCCTTCCTGATCAAGCTGGAGTTGCCGGAGATTAACAAGGACGACGTCAAGGTGAATCTCCACGAGAATACACTCTCGATAAGCGGTGAGCGACGCTTTGAGAATGAACAAAAGCGTGACGGGTATCACCGTGTGGAGCGGAGCTACGGCGAGTTCTACCGCTCGTTCACTCTGCCGCCAAACGTGAACACGGATTCGATCAACGCGCAGTTCAAGGATGGAGTGCTTCGTCTGACACTGCCAAAGAGGGAGGAAGCCAAGCCAAAGCAGATCTCGGTGAATGTCGAGTAACGGACTTCGCTTCGACTTGCTTTCCTGGCAGGATCTCGAGCATTCCTGTGGCCGCAGCCTGATTGTCAAAGGCTGCGGCCTTCTCGTCTCTAACATTCGATCGCCCGCAAACCACGCACACCCTCGTTGATTTGAACAAAACCTTGACTTCCCGTAGTGCGCGGCGTATAAACCACTCGGCCCTGATGTCTTGATAATCGTTTCAAACTCGAAAGTTGAGCACTCACTTCCGGAAATGTTCCAACCTCACCCGGAGGAGCCATCCGAGCGCTCAGGCAAATTCAAGGATGGTGATTCAGAATGAAATTAGTAAAAGGTGAGAACGGCAATTCGGAGTTCGGGTGGATAGGCCGCGGCATCGAGATCAACGGCGAAATCGCATTCAGCGATCGGCTCCAGGTCGATGGCAGAGTTTCCGGCAAGCTGACGTCCGAGAGCGGAACGTTGATCATCGGCGAGCCGGCGCACCTTGACGCTCAAATCGACGTCGGTGTCTGCGTGGTCCACGGCTCGGTTAACGGAAACCTTGTCGCGAGGTCCAAGGTCGAAATACGCCGAACCGGTCGCGTACACGGCGACGTCATGACCCCTGTGCTGCTCGTTGAAGAAGGGGCGGTCTTTAACGGCGCAATCAAGATGGGCAAAGAAGCGCTGGGCACTCGCACGCTTGAAGAGGTGCTGCCGGCGAGCGCCGATGCCGAGCCTCAGCGAGCCGCGCTAAGAGCTTAGACTTGCTCCAACTCAACGCCCTTTTTCGAACACTTCTTTGAAGTAAGCTGCATCGCTGTCCGCCGCGCGAACAGTGGCGAAGCTGTCTCCAATCGCTGGTGTCCCAGGTTCAATTCTCAGCGTAATCTCTGCGTCTCGGCGCCACCGCGGTTAGCAGGTTTTCGGCGAACTTACTAACTGCGGACACGCTGACACGCTGAAGTTACGCAAAGAAAGCATTCGAATTAGGACACTACCCTCCAATCCTTTCCTTGAATCGTCCGCCCCGCACAGCTTATATTCGAGGAAGGCGATCTACAGAATCTATCCTTCAGAGTCTGGGCAATGAACAAGCCTTCCGAGAGAATCAGCCCCAAGGACCGGCTCATAGTCGCGTTGGATGTCCCGGACCGCGCCGCCGCAGTTCGCCTGACGGAGGAGTTGAGCGGGCTGGTCGGGATGTTCAAGATCGGCAGCCAGCTCTTCACCGCCGAGGGTCCCGGGCTTGTGCGCGAGATCGTGACCTCGGGCGAGCGTGTATTCCTCGACCTGAAGTTCCACGATATTCCAAACACGGTAGCCGGCGCCGTCGAGTCGGCCGCGCGGTTGGGCGTCTCGATCCTCAATGTCCACACATTGGGTGGTGCGGAAATGATGCGAGCCGCAGCTCATGCGGTTGGCGATCGCGGGTTGCTGTGGATCACGCGGCCCGCCGTCTTAGGGGTCACCGTGCTGACGAGCATGGACAGGGGCGACCTGGCGGATGTCGGCATCGCTTCAGACTTGAGTTCTGAAGTCGTGCGACTTGCCACACTCGCTCGCGATTCGGGGCTGGACGGAATAGTCGCGTCCGCGCACGAGATTCGATTGATCCGCGAATGCATAACCGCCGAGCGCTTCATAATCCTCACACCGGGCATCCGACCGGAATGGTCAAAGAAAGGCGACCAGAAGCGAGTGGCCTCTCCGGCGGAAGCGATCCGCGATGGCGCTGATTTCATAGTAATCGGCCGGGCGATCACGGAAAGCCCCGATCCGCGCGCCGCCGCCGAGCGTATCCTCGGAGAAATCGACAAAGGTCAATAGCGAGGCGTGCGTGATGAGCAGTGAAATCGCTTTCAAATGCGCTGACGACGACTCTGCGAGTCTCTCTTATGATCGCCGTTGGTTCGCCCTCAAGTCTTGCGCGAGCCGGCCCTGACAAGGTTCAGCAGCAAGAGAACGGACCTGAAATAACAGAGGAACTGAATCGTTCTCAAGTATCCGCCGGCAAGCACACGCAGAGCCGGCTTCCTCAGTATCGACTCGAAGGAAGCGGGCCGCTGCTAGTCTATATTTCCGGGCTCGACGGCACGGGCGAGTTGTTCTTCAAGCAAGCTCCCGCGCTTACTCGTTCATACCGCGTAGTAACATTCCGTTCGCGCGACTCCGGGCGCTTCAGCTACGACGATCTCGCCGACGACGTGGCGGCAATCATTCGAGACGCGGAAGAGGAGCGAGCGACAATCGTCGCAGAGTCGTTCGGAGGAGGAGTAGCGCTCACGTTCGCGCTCCGCTACCCGGCAATGGTCGAGCGGCTGGTGATCGTCAACTCATTCGCGCGTTTTCGTGGCCGCGTCAAAATCAAGCTTGGGATTCTATTTGCTTCGGCCTTCCCGTTTTGGTTGACCTCAGTCGCGCGAAAAACATCTAACGAAGTGGCCCTGCGGGCTGATGGAGTGCAATCCGGCGACCGCCGACTCTTCTTCAAAGCCATTAGCACCGTCAAGCGTGAAGGCTACACGCAGCGTTTGAAGCTGATCCCGCAGCTTAATCTCGAAAACCGCCTTGTAGAGATCAATACGCCAACCCTGTTTATAGCCGGCGAAAAAGATATGCTGGTCCCGTCCGCTCGCGAAGCCCGCTTAATGGCCGCGCGAATGCCGAACGCTCAGGTGAGACTGATTCCTAGCGCGGGTCACGCGTGCTTGCTCGGCGATCGCGTTCGACTAGCGGAAATACTTACCGAATGGAACCGGGCACTAGATTGAGGACGGATCAATCAGGCTTAGCGTGGCGCTCGCGATAGCCCTTCGAGAATTCCTTTCTTAGATAAACGAAGAAGCGGCCCGTCGCGCCCTTCGGCTTATAGCCCTTCATAAACTCGCGCAGCTCGGGATAACTCTGAATCGAAAGATCGGAGTTGAAGAAGCCGATCTCATCCAGGATGTATTTGGGCCGAGTCTCTTCGAGGTCGCGAACAAGCTCAATGCGCGCGGCGGCAGTTACTTCGTCTGGCACTAGAGACTTGTAGTCATTGCCGAAGTAGTGAACGTCCGCCGGCACGCCCGTGAGCGGTTGGGTGCTCAGGTATCGAGATGCGGGGAGCAATCCGGACCAGTAATAAATATCCGGGCGATATCCCCACACGAAGAGGTAGTCTGCCGATCCATCTGCAGCTCGAGTGCGAGGCCCGCCAGGGCGCATCGCTTCCGGGCCGCCTTGATCTGCCGGGTCCTCGCGGTCGGGCAGACCCCTCACCACCGCGGCGACGATTCGTTCTTCCCGGTTCAACCGCTCGTGGAACCATTCAGCCGTAGCCTCACTTCTCGTTCCGCGCACCCAGTCTAAAGCAAGCGTAACCGTCCGGCTGTGAAAGCGAACGACGGTTATGCAGAACCCGATAGTGAGTAGCGAAATTGCCGCGCGGCGTAAGCCGGGCTTCCAACTTCTCATTGCGGTCGCAATCCCAATAAGGCCTCGCGATCCGATCAGGCACAAGCTCGGCACAACCTGGAAAAAATAATGAGAATAGAATCGTCCCCCAACGGTGAGCCCCGCGTACGAGGTTGCGAACCAGATCAGCAAAGTAATATCCGATCTAAGAACGCGGCGGGCCACACGACCAGCTCCAGAAGCCACTTCCATGCCGTTCGCCCGCCTGGCTCGTTCCTCTCTGGATAAGCGGCGGATTCCCTTGATCGTAACTGCTGCAACAAAAACGAGCGTTATCAGGAGCGTGTTGTTCAACGCAAAGAATCCGATGTTGTAGCGGAGCGATGTTTCTATGACAGCCGAGGTTGTCCGATAGCCGACATACTTCAAGCCCCATCGCCATACATACAGCCAGTATGCCCCAAGCGAATGCGTTGCGAGAAGATAAACAAGAAACGGCAGCGCACTCGCTATGAACCCGGCAATCGCCGACGCACACAGTGCAACCCAAGCGGCCAACGCAATGCGCTCGCTCGCCGGTGACGCTTGTGAGCTGGCAGATGCAAACTGAACGTCAGCCGATTCAAGCGGCTCGCTTTGCGACGGCGACCCCTTCGCTTCGCCAACCGGCCACTTTCGCGCCGCAATCAAGAGTAGAGCGAAGAAGAGAAAATCAAATATCCCCTTCGGGTTTATTTGAAACGCAAGCCCAACCAAAGCCCCGCCTGCAAAGGCAAACCACATGCGATGAGCCCGCCAATGCTTCGCAAAGTGAAGTCGCGAAAGAACGAGCGCGTAGGCGCCCGCCGTGTACGGCAAAGCCATGAGGAAATCAGTGTTTAGGCCCTGCACGTGGCCGCTCGCAGAAGTAGTGCTGAAAAACGTGAACAGCGCCGCAGCCAGAAGGCCCGTGCGTTTCGAATAGAGTCTTGAACCGAATAAGTAAAGCACGGCTGAGATCGCCGTGGAGTAGAAAATCGTAAACATCCTGATCGTGAGAATGTGCGCGCCGAAGATCCAAAACAACACTGCGTAAACCATCGGCAACCCCGGCGGTTTATCGAAGTAGATTTCACGATACAGAACCTTGCCGCGCAACATCTCTTCTGCTGCCGTGAACCAAAACCCGTCGTCCTGGTAGAGGTGCCCGCTGTAGGCTATGCGAAGGATGAAGCTGACGGCCAGGATGACGGCAAACCATTTGATGACCGTCCGCCTGTCTCCGAATTGCTTGTCAGTTGATTCGGTGTGAGGCTCGGCGAGGGTTGCTTCTGGCATCTGAGCTTGAGGCGTTTAGCTGGCGCTGTTGAGAGTGACCGGCGCCGACGTGAACGCCATCATCTCGGCGTGGCCGATGGCTGCGTCCAACTCGTCCGCAAGATTCGCGGCGGCTCCGAGCGCCCCGAAGTCAAAAAGCCGGGCGTCCATTAACTGCGACGGGTGAATGTTGCCGAGTCCCCGCAACATCGATTGGCGCAGATTGGGAATCTCCAACTGGAGCTCGTCGATCAGCCTCTTAGCTCGTTTGCGCTTGAGGTTCTCCTGCGAGCCGCACAGATCGCAAGGTATGATCGGATAGTTCTGAGGTGCGGCGAAGGCGGCGATGTCCGACTCCCAGCAATAAGCCAGCGGCCGGATGACCATGTTGCGACCGTCATCGCTCCGCAGCATCGGGGGCATCGCCTTTAGCGAACCGCTGAAAAACAGGTTCAGCAAAAACGTCTCGAGGATATCGTCGGCGTGGTGACCCAGCGCGATCTTCGAGCAGCCCTCTTCAACGGCGACGTTGTAGAGGATTCCGCGCCGCAGCCGAGAACATAGCGAGCACATCGTTTTGCCTTCAGGGATGACCGACGTGACAACCGAATAAGTATCGCGCTCGATGATTCGATAAGGAACTCTCAGCGATTCGAAATAAGCCGGCAACACCTGCGCAGGAAACCCGGGCTGCTTTTGATCCAGATTGACCGCAAGCAGATCGAACTTGACCGGCGCGCGGTGTTGAAGGTCACTCAATAAGCTGAGCAGCGTGTAACTGTCTTTCCCGCCGCTCATGCATACCATCACCCGATCGCCGTCTTCGATCATGCCAAAGTCAGCGATGGCGCTTCCGACTCCGCGAAGGAGTTTTTGCTTGAGCTTCCCAAGCTTGTCGTGCTCTGCGTTCTTTGACATTGGTGAACGTTGATACTAGCATAGCGGCTCGCAACGCGGCCAACGTAAGCGCCGGCGACATGGTCATGAAATCACAAGCAGTTGAAGTTGAGTGCTACAGTGGGGGCCGGGCCGACGAGCGCCCGAGAAACGTGACCATCGGCGGACGCAGGCACGCGGTTGCGCGTCTACTGAGCGAGTCAATCGAGGAGTCGGCCGATAAGCGCGCTCGAACTCATCGCTATCGTATCTTGACCGACGATGGACTCGTGGTTGAGCTAGTTCGAACCGCCGACCGCCGATGGTTCCTCTCTCATGACCGGTATCAGTCACCGCTTAGATGAACCTGTACGGGCGTCCCTCCGTGGGCGCCCCTTCTTCAATATCGAAGCGCCGGGGAACGAAGGGGGCGCCCACGGAGGGACGCCCGTACAGGTTGCACACCATGATCAGGCTCTCAAGGCTGCGCGCGCTTCGGCATTGTTCCCAGTCTTCGCACGCCGGCCCTTTGCAAACCAGTAAATGACTGCGCCGATGATCAGGTTCACGGCAAGGCGGACGACGAAGCCTTGGGTATGACCGATCGCATGCGCGGCAGGCGTTGGGAACATCGTCTCTACCATTTTCCACGGACCCTGATAATAAGTGCTGGCGCCTGTGCGCTCAGTCAAGAGAATACCGGTGATAACCAGCACTTCACACCAAACCGAGAACGCGATGAACCAGGCCGCAGCTCTGATGTAACGGCCTTCGTCGCTTCGTCCTTCGCGGAGGAAGAGCAGAACCAATCCGACTAACAGGACGATTGTTACGCTGGCCAGAAAAGAGCCTACGAAGGTTGGCACGCCGAGCGGCTCGAGCCAGCCCTTGAGGAAGTAACGAACGACCGCTACGGCGGCAGCAATCCCGGCCAGCGTCAATACGATCTTTCGATTGGAACTCATGATTGTGCCCATCATTTCACCTCCCGTGCGGATTGCGAGTCCGCTCCTCTCGCCGGGAACATGCGACTTCACCATTCGTCATCGGTTTACTGCACGAGGCCTCGCTGAAAATCACGATGCTCGCGCTTCTGAAGGGCTTGGCCGAAGCGCGCGAGTCACAGCGCCCTGGCACCTTGCTTGCTCCTTACATCATCGAGCGCACTTCGCGCCTGCGAAGGTTCGTGGACTCGATTCCGAAGGGAGACACCTATAATGGCTCGCACCTGCTTGTCGATTTTTGCAGCTCTTTCTTT
>Ga0193727_1000888_pt1 | contig 12121 bp, 11 predicted proteins | sample H2c2metaG_FD_143051 | JGI IMG/M metagenome (GOLD analysis project Ga0193727, IMG submission 143051) | Soil microbial communities from a riparian zone of the East river system, Colorado, United States - H2c2 | ecosystem: Environmental > Terrestrial > Soil > Riparian zone | place: USA: East River...
TCATTCAGCGGACCGGGACGCTGCAGCCAATTCACATTTGGATCGCGATTCTCGTCGGCCATGCCGCGCGGTGCACGCTCAGCGTGCTGCGATTCAACCAGGGGCGGTGGCGGAATATCGCGGTGAATATCGGCGGGGCGAGGGCGTAGCGTAGTTGTAGTTATACTTGGGCAGGAGTCGGGCGTCCAACAATTCGGAGAACCAGCGATTGAGCTCGAACAAGATCCCCAACGCACCGTGTGCAGATCAAACACCGGATGACATCGAGCGGTGGTTACAAAACGACGTCAAAGTTGGTTCCGAAGTGGTGATTCGCGAGACCCAGGGCGGGCTGCTGAAGTACATGCGCGGTCGCGTTGTCCGGCTCGGCAAGGGCATGGTCGAAGTGATGCGACAAAGACGCGACGGGAGCTACGACCATTCTGCCGAATCATTCAATTACTCGGGGCGGAACCGCTGGCATCCAAAAGGCCAAACCCGCCTCGTCATGCCGACGGCCAATGTTCTGGGAGCGTGCGATCAATGCATGATTGATACGGGGTTCATGCCCGGATCGGCGTGGAGTTACACAACGTCGTTCTGACGAACCGCAAACTGCAACTGAACGTGATCCGAGATCCGATAAGCTGCAACTGCAACTGAATGCGATCCGAGATCTGAGAAGCGCAGATCTCAGGGTTTAGTAACTGCGCTTTCGACGCTTCAGTCTTTTAAGAAGTACTCGACGGTGGAGACCACGCGCACCGTCTTGTTGATCTGATTCTCCTCAGAGATGCCGGGAGCCTGATCCCGCGGCAGGATCTCGAACACTCCCTGATTCGCGTGACGAATCCCCGCCAGGTCGCTGTGCGAATCGCGGGCGAACTGCTCGGCCGCTTCGCGCGCGCGCGCCGTCGCGTCGGCGATCATCTGCGGCTTCAGTTTGTTGAGGCCGGTGAAGACGAACGTGGGGCCCGCACCCGATCCTCTGTCCTGTCCTGACGAAACGACGACACCTATCGCGGCGAGCTCTCCGATCTGCTGACTCGCGGCGAGGACGAGATCGGGGCGCGGTGAGCGCAGCATCAGCGTTTCGCGAACGATGTATCGGTTCGTCGGCCGGCGCTCCGGTCCGTACTCGTTTGCCAGAGCGTCGCTCACCGAGAAGCCGGTGAGCTCGATCTGACTCGTGTCGATGCCATGCCTGGCGAGAAACGCGCGTACGCCCGTGATGCTCGTCTCGAGCTTGGCGTGTGCGGCGGCGAGACTGTTGTCCGCGCCAACGACGCTGAGCGGCCAGATTGCGAGATCGGCCTTGGCCTCGCGTTCCGTGACTCCTTTCACCGTCACGAACCGGTCAGCCGATCTCGCGCGCGCAAAGCCGTTGCCGATAAGAAAGCCGGCCAGCGTGATTCCCACCGAGAGAATCAGCGTGCGTATCGTTCCGGTGCTCATTGCCCCGTCATAGGTATCGCTCCGGCCGACGGCCAGGTGGAGTCGCCGACTCTCTTCAGATTCATCTCGAAGAACTGGACAGGTGCTTTGTCAGGAGCGATGTACTCGCCGATCTCGCGCCAGGAATCAGGTTTGATGACGGCAGTGTAGCGGATCTTCATCTGGCCCGCCGGGATTTCCCAGACATATCCGTCCGAATTCGGTGTCAGCGGGAAATCGCCTGAGCGTCCCTGAGCATAAGAGTGAAGCGTGTACGCTTTGCTGGCAGGGTCGTAGGAGATTACCCCAAACGCGTTGAACCCCACCGAGCCATCGGCGTTGTAGCCGCGGCCCTCGACGACCTTGATCGATCCATCGAGAAGGGGCCCGATTCGCTCCGTTTGAGTAATTGAGTGTTTTTCACCGGACTGGAGAATTGTCCAGGCGCTGCCCCGCCACACGCCGTCCATCTTCGACAGTGGCCGCATTGCATCCCGCTGTGCCGCGATCAGAACAGCGGGGCTTGGTGGCGCTTGTGCCAGGGACCGCGAGCCAAGCAACAGGGAGACCGCGGCAAATCCGGAGAAAAGAAGTCGGTAGCTCATCGTCGCACCTCATCGTTGAGAGCCACCGTTAAAGTAGCGTTGCCGACGAGGGTTTTCTATTGCGCGATTCTGCCGTGAATGAGTGCGAGTGCGCCGTTTGCGTGATCGGGCGCGCACCTCGATCTCTGGAGTCCCCACAACTGCTCCGCAAGCGAGAGATTCTGTTCGACCGACTGGGCCTGCCCAACCGCGGCGCCGGAAACCAGCAGCAGCGTAGCCGAGTCGAGTGCAACCGCAACCTGCGGCGCCTGCATGCGCAGGCATTTGCGTACCGACGTCAGTGTCATCTGCGCAAGATTCCTGCTTCTCCGTACCTGCTCCGGCAGGGACAAGCCGTTCTGGGTTGGATCCAGCGAGATCACGCTGTCGGTGAGGGCCATCAACGGCTTGAGGGTGGTCGAGTCCTCAGGCATCAGCTTCTGCGCCGCGAGCAGGTCGGTACGCGCGGTTCCGAAGTCGCCAAGCGAGAGCGCCGCCTCCGCGAGCCCGACAAAGGCATCCGCATCCTTCGAATCGCGCCGCAGTATTTCGCGGAATATCACTACCGCGCGCGCCGGCGAGCCGGCCACCACGAACAGGTGCGCGATTCTCTTGCGCTGTGCCAAATCGTTTGTCGAGTCATCCTGAATCGGCAGCAACTCCGCGAGCAACTCCTCTTTCGCGTTCGCCCGCGCCAGAAGGTCGATGAGCTCGAAGCGCGCCGCGGTGCGTCCATTCTCGCCGGTCGGCCACACGCCGTAGATCGAGCTATGGTAGTACGACTTCGCTTCCTTGAGCCTTCCTTCCTTTGCCATGACGCGGGCCAGCGCGAGATTCGCCGATCCATTCCTTTCGTATCGTTCCAGCAGCGGCAACAATAACTGCTCGGCCTCACGGGGGCGGCCGTCGGCGAGAATCGCCTGGCCGAGCGCGACGCCGTAGGCTGTGTTTTCGCCATCGAGCGTCGAGGCCGTACGCAGGTGCTCGATTGCCTCCTCGATTTTTCCGTCCGTGAGCGACCGCTCACCCGCCGCGAACTCCCGCGCCGCGTATGTCTTTCGCTCGACGGCGTCAACTTTGGCGAGAGCGGTGTCGAACAGGATGAGTCCCACGATCGCGGCTAGAATCACGGCGAGTGTCGCGATGAAATCCGACACGGTTGCTGTCGGCAGCGGCGCCGCCGGCTGAAACAGAGGCGTCTTCATAGATCGGGATGATCCCTGTAGTCGAGCTCGTCCACGCTCTCGACGCCGAACGTCTTCAGAATATCCGGGAGCGTCACGATTCCAAGCATGATGCGCGCATTCGCCCGGCTGACGACGGGGAGAACATTGTGTCCGTTATCCCTCATTCGCGCCAGCGCTCTGCTGAGTGGCTGGTCATTGTGCACGTGGGGCAAATCCACGCTGTTGTCGCTCTCCGATCTCCGCGCGATCTGCATCAGTCGCTCGATCGTCATGTCCACCCGCCCCTGGTCGAGCGCGTGGGCGATGTGACGAGTGCGCACCATCCCGACCAGGCCGAGGTCGTCGGCGACTGGCCACGACTCGAGCGCGCTATCCTTAACGCGCTCCGCGGCGTCGCTGATCTTCATCAGCGGAGAGAGCGATTCCGGCACCTCACGCGTGGCACTGCTGACGAGCAGCACCTCCGGGTAGGTGCGGGACGAGCGGGTCGGGAGGTGCAGCCCATCCTGCCGAGCAAGCGCCATGTAGATCGGCTCTTTCTGCAATTTCTGCGAGATGTAGTAAGCAATGAGATTCGAGATGATCAGCGGAACGATGATCGTGTAGTCGCGTGTCACCTCGAACATCATGATGACCGACGTGAGCGGCGTCCGGATGATTCCCGCGAACGCGGTTCCCATTCCAACGAGTGCGTACGAGCCCGGCCCGGCCGTCCCCGCGGGGAAGAGCAGGTGCGCCACCGATCCAACTGTAGCGCCCACCATCGAGCCAATGAACAGGCTCGGGCCGAATACTCCACCGGCGTTCCCCGATGCGTAGGCAACGGACGTCGCGAGGATCTTGAGCACAGCCAGCGTGACGACCACCTTGAGAATCACATCGCCGTTGAGGACTCTCTCCACCTGATCGTAGCCGACACCCAGAACCTGCGGCACGAAGAAGCCCAGTATGCCGACGGTCAAACCGCCAGCAACTGGTTGAATCCAAAGCGACGCCCGTGGCATCTTCGCGAATCTGGCGCGCAGCCAGAGGAGAATCTTCACGAAGGCTACGGAGCTCAGTCCTCCCACAATTCCGAGCACGACGTACGCGCCGAGCTCGCCGGGACTGACTAGGTGGAATTCGGGGACGTGGAAGAGCGGACTGTCGCCCAGAATCAGGTGGAGCACCATCCACGCCGCAGCCGATGCCAGCACGATCGAGCCGAGCACGGGCGCATGAAGGTCGCCGATGATCTCCTCGAGCGAGAAGAGCACGGCGGCGATCGGAGTGTTGAAGGCGGCGGCCAGCGCGGCGGCACCGCCGACCGGAATGAGCGATCTGATTTGCGCTCGACTCAACCCCAGACGCCGCGCGATGACGGATGCGATCCCCGATCCGATGTAGACCGCCGGCCCCTCGCGTCCAAGTGGAATTCCGGAGGCGAGCGAAATCGCAGTGCAGACGAACTTGCCCACCGCGGATCGCAGCGAGATCCGGCCGTCGTGAATGAAGAGTGCCGCGCGCGTCTGTGGAATGCCGCTGCCACGCGCGAGCGGAAAGTATTTGAAGAGGAGATATCCGGTGACGAGTGCGCCGGCCGTGGGGACAACGATGCGCCGCCAACCCGCAGCGCCGGCAGGATACATGAGTGCCGTGAGTCGCCCGGTGAGCAGAATGAAAGCAACGACTACGAGACCCACGAGAGCCCCGATCACGAGGCTGAGCAGGAGGTTTAGTCGATCCTCCTTGCGACGGAGATCTTCGACCATCCTGACCAGCCGCGCCGGCAGGGCTCGGATTTTTATGGCTGCCATGTGCCTGAAACTAAACGCTTCGACCGCGAGGTCGAAGCGTTTAGCTCATGCGGATATGTGGCGTGCGCGCGAGGAAGCTATGGCTTGGTCACCGCGAGGCCGCTGACCAATCCCTCGGTGTTGTGCGAGAAGCGTAGCCCGTAGACTCCATCGGTGGACTTGAGCTTACCGGTGCCTACGACATCCGACTTCTTGTAGGTGCCGACAACGGTCCCGTTGATCGCGCATGTCACGTTGTCACCCTTCACGGAGACAGCGATGTCCTGCGTCACCGGAGATCCCGCGGCGGCTGCCTTGTGAACCGCAGCGTTGGCTTCGCCATGACCGCCGTTCAGCTGAAACGGCGCGGGTCCAAAGCCGCGGACGATGAAGCTGCCGTTGCCATACGCCGCGCAGTAGAGATAGCTCTGGTTCGGAGTCCCCATATCGTTGCCGGCGACGAAGATTCCGTACGGGTGTGGATGATCGTTCAGGTTCATGTACTTGGGCTCTGTGAAGCTCGCCTTCACGGTGTAATCACCACTGGCAGTGTTCGCCGGATTCCAGTACGCGAGGGCCGGTCCGGTGGTGACGTGAAGCGCGTCGCCTTCCTTGGCGAGCTTGGCGCTCGAGAGTTGCCCTCCGCGTCGCGCCTCGCCGGGATCTATCTGCCCGGACCAGCCCGCGACGGAGATTCCGCCGCCAGCGACTGCGCGTGAAGTTTCATTCTGGGCCTTGCTGGTGCAGGCGAGCGAGACGAGTGCTGCGATCGGCAAGAGGGAAGCGTAAATGCGGCGCATGGAGTCCTCTATTGGTTAAGTGAAAAAAATACGAACTGCAACTGAACGAGATGGAAGCTGGAAGCTTTGAAGCTGGAAGCTGGCAGCTTCACGGCCTCGGGACGTCACTCAATAGAACATGCTGAACAACATCGGCGCCAATGGGGTGAGGTTCCACCACATTGGCGCCTGCCCTTTACATCTGGATCAGGAAGCGGCCAGATCCCTCAGCGTTTTCGCCAATGACCGTACTCTGGCTCCGTCGCTTGACCCGGCTGCATCAGTATCGAGCTGTGCCGCGAGCGCCCCCAGTGCTGTTTTGCTCGAAGGCGTTTTCTCGGCGCCGGCCAGCGCCTGCCGAACCTGCGACAGTCTGTCGGCGCTGACACCCTTCGATCTCTCGAGCTGGTCGGCGTAAGCGCGCGCCAACGCGAAGCTCGTGGGCCACACCAGCTGCGGCTGACCCTGCGTATTGAAGTAATCGAAGTGCACCGTTTTCGCGGCGTCGATTTCGTTCTGCGTGAGGTACTGGCTCGGCACGAGCTCGAAGATGTCGAGACCGCGCGCAATCTCGGAGCTGACGATGTTGCCGTTGTACCAGTACGCGGACCAGGAGCCACCCATCGCCATTCTGGTGGAGTCCACCGGACCACGATCGAAGAAAGCAATCTCCTTCGGGTGTCTGGGGTCGGTCCAGTCGAAGACCGAGATCCCGCCCTGATACCACGCCTGCACCATCACGTCGCGTCCCGGAATCGGGATGAGCGAGCCGTTGTGGGCAACGCAGTTCTCTTCCTTCGTCTGTGCCGCGGGCAGCTTGTAGTAGTTCTGGAACGCCATCTTGTCGCCCGCCCGATCCTCCGATGCGTTGCGAATCATTACGGGAGTGCCGTCCGCATTGGTGAGCGTGAAGATCGCGTCCGCGCCCCACTCGCGTCTGTCGGTGCTGCGGCACTTCGGCGCACCGCCTCCGCCCCATTCATCGGAGAAGAGGACCTTGGTGCCGTCGTTGTTGAACGTCGCCGAATGCCAATACGAGAAGTTCGAGTCCGATGCTGCGGCGATCCGAACCGGATGCGCGGGATCGCGAATGTCGAGCAGGAATCCGTAGCCTTCGCACGCACCGCCGGCCAGGCCGATTGCCGGATAGACGGTGATGTCGTGGCACTGCGTCGGTCCGGGACGCGGGCCGGCTCCAGCTGCCTGCTCACCGGTCATCCTCGCGACTATTCCAGGAAGGGCAGTGCGCAACGTCGCGCTGTCCGCGCCAGTGGCCGGACCCGTTCCGCCGCGAGCCTTGACGATGCTATCCAGCAGCGGGGTGATGAACTGTGGCGGCAAAACCCTTTCGCTGCCGAAAATCACCGCCGTGTATCCGCCCTTCGCGCGGGCTGCAGCGGCGGCAGCTTTCGCCGCGGCAACGTCTTCAGGCGACTCGCCATGTCTCGCAGGCGCGGTCAGGTTATTGAAGATGCGCGGTGAGCTTACAATCGCTGCCTGCTCGGGATGCGCCAGCGGAACCTTGATGACTTCGATGCGGAAGAGCGCCGAGTTGGGATCCTTGTCAGGCGTCACTCTCACGCAGCCCGGGAGCTCGCTCGGCGAGCGCACACCGGCGGAGCCGGAGATGTAGACGTAGACGTTCTCGGGGTCTTTGGGATCGAACAGCACCGTGTGGGTGTGCGAGCCGCGGCACGTCTGCACATTGCCGACGTACTTCGGATTGCTGATGTCGGTGATGTCGAAGATGCGGAGGCCGCGCAGCCGGTCATGGCTGACGGTGTCCTTGACGCCCTCAGCGCTGCAGTCGAGACGCCCGCTGTTTCCTTCGCCGGAGACGAAGAGGAGATTCTTGTAAACCGAGACATCGCTCTGCGATGCAGGGCAGAAGTACGCCGTCTTCAGCGTCGGCGCGCTCGGATTCGAGATATCCCAGACCTGATATCCGTTGTAGCTCCCCTGAATGGCGTAGGGGCCGGTGAACGCCAGGTCCGAGTTCGTGATGCCGGCGAATTTTTCAGTAGGCTGAGTTGAAGACACCAGCCTCATATTCCACGCTGCGCTCGCGGCGTCGAACTTTCCCGCACGCAGCCCAACTCGCGGATCGGGGGTCGGCTCACCTGCCGACCTGTTGCCGCTTGTGGAGATGGCGGGAGCGCACGCGGCCGCAAAGAGACCGATTGCAAATGCCAGTGAGACCAACGGTGCGACGGTCGATCGAGCCGCGTTACGGCGGTGGTACACGGATGCCATTTTTTGATTCCTCGGATGTGGCGGAGTAGGAGCTAGGGAGTGCCTTCAACTGGTTGATCACTGATTGGAATGCCGAGCGTCACCTGCGTGAGCAACTTTTCCATGCGCGCGATCTCGGTGGTCTGATCGACGTTGACGTCGGATGCGAACTTGAAAACTGTTTCGTCCTGGCCGGCGCCGTAGGTCGCAAACAGGTCCTTGACCATCGAGACTGCACCCCGGTGGTGCTGCATCATGAAGGTGAGAAACAGCCGGTCGAACTCATCACCTCGCGCCGCGTCCAACTGCTTCATCTGCGCCTCGCTGAGCATGCCGGGCATCAGCATCGTGTGCTCCATGCCGTCCATCATCATCGTCATGCCTCCCGGCGTCGCCTCCTGCACCGGCTTCTGCCGGTCGCGCAGCCACCGCTGCATGAGTACGATCTCGTCCTGCTGAGCGTTGATGATCCGCGACGCCAATCTGAGCACCGGTGGGCTGGCGCCGTGCGTGGGCGCCCAATGCGACATGACGATGGCCTGGGCGTGATGGTGGATCATTCCCGACATGAAGTGCACGTCCGCTTCCGTGTAGGGAAGGCGGAGGCTGTCGGCCCTCGCCTGCGCGATGTAGGCCGCTTCGCTCGGTCTCGGCGTTGTCGGGGACGCCGAAGTCTGCATCGCTGCGTGTCCGGCGCTGGTGCACGCGGACGCGGCGATGGCGGCCAGAACGGTCGCAGTGCCTCTAATGATTTGTGAGGGCGTCATTTGCTTTTCTTCCTCGGGAGACCTGCTGGAGACGGGCCCCTAGAGATCTGCTGAAATGAGATACCGTATATGATAGTTATTGGTACAGGGTTCGGCAGGTGGCCGACATCCACAATAATGAAGCAGGCTACTTCCCTTCGAACTTGAACGAGACCTTTAGCTTTGCCCGATAGCTCTCGACCTTGCCGCCCTTCAAAACCATGTCGAGCTGCGAGACCTCGGCCACGCGCAGATCGCGCAGCGATTTCGACGCCTGCTTGACCGCTGCCGCGGCAGCTTTCTCCCAGGATTCGGAACTGGTTCCGACCAACTCGATCACTTTGTAGACGCTCTCCGGCATAACAGCCTCCTGTCTCCTGCGTGGGTCGCCGTCTCATCCAACGAATTTGGACTGCTTAGACTGGGGAGCATCCGGCCTCCCTGCAAGGGCGAGTAGGGCCACGCGCGTCTTTCCCGGCCGAAAAAAACGGAGGGATCCCAATGGGACCCCTCCGCTAATTCATGACCGTCGAGCGTAGTCAGGCGATCGTCGACAGCGAGTCATACTTGAAGGTCTCGACTGTCGGGGCTCCTGACATAACCGGGCGAAGCTTCCTGTCCAGCTGCGGATATGTGGTGGTTTCGTACTTACGCGCCGAATCCACGTTGTCCCAGACACTGATAGCGAGGACATGCTGGTCCTGCACGAGCAGCAGCTCATCCTTGAAGCCGTCCTGCTTCTTCAGGGCCGGAAGGATCTCGTTTTTGAACAGCGTATGGAACTCGTCGTTCTTGTTGGTCGCGATGTCGAACCGAATGCTACGGGCGATTTGTCCCTTTTTGTCGTTCATCATTTTAGAGCACCCCAATACCTCGTCTGAATTTTCCCGGACCCCTGCGTGCGAGGTTTCACCGCAGCCCGGGGAGCGCCGGTAAGCTCTTTATTTCGGCGCTCAATCTTCTCAAATGGTAAGCCCTGATTATAACCAATACTTCCTCGTAAGTGTAGACCTGACAGCAGTTTACGCGCTAAGTGCCCGTGCCTGCGAGGGTTACCTGATGAGTCGATTTTGGCGAGCCGAGCGAGAGGGACCTAACGCCGAACCTCGGCATCGAGGTTAGTCAGCCGCCGCCAGCCGGATCGTCACTATGGAACCCTCGCCGGGCGCGCTCTGAACTTCGATATCGCCTCCCATCGCCCGCGCGAAGTCCCGCGATATCGCGAGGCCCAGTCCGACCCCAGGATACTCCCTGGTCGTGCCGGTTTGTACTTGAAAAAACGGCTCGAACACGTGGTCGATCATGTCAGCGGGGATACCAACGCCTGTATCTGAAACGCGGATCGAGACGCGATCGTCGGATCGAGTCACCGAAAGCTCGATCCGTCCTTGCCGAGGCGTGAACTTGATCGCGTTGCCAAGCACGTTGAGGAGAATCTGACGCAGCTTGACCCGATCGGCGCGCACCATGAGTGCCGGGTCGCAGCCGTTCCAGACGTAGCTTAGTTCCTGCCGTTGAAGATCGGGGCGCACGCTGGCTTCGAGCGAGTCGACCGTTTTGCCGACGCCAACCGGTCCTATCACGATGGGACTGGTCCCGGCCTCGATCTTCGCGAAGCTCAGCACATCATCGATCAACGCGAGCAGATGTGCCTGGTTGCTTCGAATGCGGCCAATCGCGTCGGTCTGCTTGGGCGTGAGCGGGCCTGGTACACCCAACGCCAGAAGCTCTGCGTAACCGGCAATGGCATTGAGCGGAGTGCGAAGCTCATGACTCATCACCGCAAGAAACTCGGCCTTCGCGCGATTCGCGGCGGTCGCGATTCGATGCGCCTCGCGCAATTGCTCTCTCGACCGTTCCCGTTCGGAAATCGACGCGCCTAGCACGAGAAATGTCGCACCGGTGATACCCATGAATGTCTGAAGGGCGAGCAGACTGTCGTGAAGTGTAGGCTGGATGAACGGCCCTCGCCCCATGACCGTTCCGGCGATGGCGATCGCCGATACAATCGCCGTGGCCGTGACTGCTCCACGCTGGTAGAATCTGATTGCCGCCCACATCAACAGCGGGAAAAACACAAACGCCTGACCGAGCGGTCCTCCGCCTCGTGAAACCGAGACGATGAAGACGAATACACACGCTCCCAACAGGCCGAGTACCAACACCACTGCTTCGACGACGCGGCGCGCCGAAAGACCAGTTCGCGGTGTCGCGGCCCAGGCCAGAATCAAGGGGGCGATGAGGAGAGCGCCGATAGCGTCGCCGATCCACCAGGTGCGCCAGGTATCGCCCAAATTCTGGGTCGCGGCGATGCCCGCGAAATAGATGCTTGCGACCCCGATCGTGGCGCTGACCATGGTCGAGAGGAGCACAGCGAATACGATTAGCGCAAAGACGTCTCGCGTGCTATCGAGCCGAAGCCGGAAACCGGGCACCCGCCGCAGCGCGTACGCTCCGATGACGGCTTCGAGGGTATTGCCGGTTGCAATTCCGGACGCAACGAGCAAGGGGGCGCCGGTGATCGCGTTTGCGACGAGCGCGCCGATGAATATTCCCGGCCAGATTCGGCGGCCCGCGAGAAGCACAGCGGCGAGGGCGATGCCGGTCGGCGCCCAGACGAGTGAGGCAAACCCCGAGACTGCGTCGAACCTGAGGCCGGCGAGTGCAGCCAGCACATACAGGATCGCGACTGTCGCAACTTGTCCGAAGTAGGCCGGGCTGAATAGCGCCCTGTGGAAACTGAGTTCGGGACGTCGCTCAGTTGTCGATACGGGCGCGGTCACTCTGAACTATAGCGGTGAGAAGCCTGGAATAGTCGAAGGTCAGCTGGCGGGCAGTACGGTATCTTCTCGCGCGAAGTCGATGAAACCCCGTGTCGGGTCGACCGCCAGCAACACTACGCCTACCTCATCCCCGAGGCTGAGGCCGCGCCGGCCGCGCACGAGGCGCCCCTCGATCTCATCGGGCTCGATCGTCAACCAGGTCGCCTTTTTTGATGTCCCCGACACAATTGCGCGAAACGTTTCGCCGATGCGATCGCGCAGCGAGAGCGCCGCTGCGCGCTTGCGCGCGCGACGTTCCTCTTTCGATGGATCCACGCCCATCGTGTACTCGAAGTCGATGAAGCCGTGGACGCTGTCGGTGTTGATGAGCTTCACCGGAACTTTCATCCCCACAGTCAACGGCTTGTAGCCTCGCACCACGCGACCTTCCGCCGAGCCGTCGAGCAGCCTTACGTACGTGCCGCTCTCAGACACTCCCGACACCTCGGCGTTGAAGATCTCCCCGATGCGTGAGCGGAGGCGATCAGCCTGTGCCTTCTTGCGACGGCTGCGCTCGAGCTTCCTGGACGCGTCGCCGGTCTCGTGCGCGAAGTCGATGTATCCGCGCATTGGATCGGCGACC
>Ga0193727_1000889_pt1 | contig 12121 bp, 9 predicted proteins | sample H2c2metaG_FD_143051 | JGI IMG/M metagenome (GOLD analysis project Ga0193727, IMG submission 143051) | Soil microbial communities from a riparian zone of the East river system, Colorado, United States - H2c2 | ecosystem: Environmental > Terrestrial > Soil > Riparian zone | place: USA: East River...
TGCTGGTACGGCGCGCGCTTCTCCCACATCATCGGCGCGACCACGCCGGTCGCGACGTTGAGCACCATCAGCACGATGCCTTCGATCAGGTACGGTCGGTACCAGAGCACGAGTGCGAGCAATATGAAGAACCACGCACCCCACAATCCGACGCTGAACGAGAGAATCAGACTGATCGCGGGGCTCGCGATCAGAATGAGAAGCGGCCACGCCACGCCCGCCCAGTACAGCATCGCGAAAAAGATTCCGATGAAGACGATGCCCGTTCCCAGGTCCGGTTGGAGCATGATGATCAACCAGGGAATGCCGACGACGAGCGCGGGCTTCCAGAGATCGAGCAGGGACTTCGGCGTCTCGCGCTGGTTGGCCAGAACCTTCGCGAGCATGAGCACCACTGTGACTTTCGCGATCTCGGAGGGCTGGCCAATGCGATGGCTTCCGATCGCGAGCCAGCTCTTCGTGCTCGCGGCTGTTCCGGCTCCCTTCCCCACTACGAGCGTGAGCCCGAGCAGGAAAATCGAGAACAGGTACAGCGGCGTCGTCATCCACTCGATGAACCGAACGGACGAGTGCCCGATTGCGTAGGCGAACCCCATCCCGATCACCAGCCACAGGATCTGCGACTTGTACAGCGTCGCGACGGCGGTGGGAGTATCGGTCTGGCCCGCGGAGTAGACCATCGCGACGCCGAATAGGGAGAGAAGCACGGCGGCCGTCAGGAGACGGACATCGTAGACGATCGGCCGACTCATCATCCTTCGTCCATCGTCGCTTTGATCGGCCCAACCTTGAGATAGTGACCAATGATGGCAGACGCGATGTGCGCCGCGCGCGATCCGTGCAGGCCGAATTCCAGCAGCACCGCGACGACGATCTTCGGCTTGTCGGCTGGAGCAAATCCGACGAACCAGCCATGGTCGTCTCCGCCTGTGTTCTGCGCCGTGCCTGTCTTGCCGGCGAGCGTGAGGCCCTGAATCGCGGACGCTCCCGCGGTTCCGCCCGCTTCGAGCACAGCTTTCAGACCTTCCAGCACCACCGAGTCCTGCACCGAATTGAGGGTGAATACCTGCTTCCGCTGCGGCACCAGGTGGGCAATCTCCGGCCGCGGCGCCTGACCCTTGGTGGCGAATGCGCTATAGAGCTTCGCCATGTTCACCACTGTCTGCGAATTCGCGCCCTGCCCGATCGCGAGATTCAGCGTTTCGGCATTGCTCCATCCGCGCGGACCGTACTTCTTGTCGTAGTAGTCCCTCGAGTATGGCCAGCGTGCCTGGGATTCTTCCGGGAGATCGATGCCGGACTTGTCGCGCATCGAGAGCCTTATTCCGCCAGCGATGAAATTCGCGAGCCCGATCTTCAGGCCGAGCTGGTAGAAATAGACGTCGCACGAATGCTTGATCGCGCCCTCGAGATCGAGCGAGCCGTGCCCCTTCTTCTCCCAGCAGCGGAAATAGCGATTGCCGAACTGATAGCCACCTGTGCACGGCACCGTCATGTGCTCCTTCACCCCAACTACGCCGTTTTGCAGTGCGATGATCGACGTGGCGAGCTTGAACGTCGAGCCTGGCGGATAGGTACCCTGAATCGCCTTGTTCACGAGCGGGCGCCGCTTGTCTTCCAGAAGCTGCTTGTAATACTCGACTGGAATCCCGCCGGTGAATTTGTTCGGATCCCAGCTCGGAGCGCTGTACAGTGCGAGCACCTCACCGGTGTTCGGGTCGATCGCGATCGCACCGCCTTGCAGCGAATCGGCAAAGATTCCTACGGTGAACTTCTGGAGATCGAGATCGATATTGGTGTAGAGGGGCGGCGCACCTTCCGGACTCAAATCGGGCCGCGGTCCCTCTCCGCGCACAGGACGGCCACGCGCATCAACTTCGTCGAAGCGCACGCCTTCCTTGCCGTGGAGTATCGCCTCGTACTGCTTCTCGAGACCGGCCTTCCCGATCTGCTGCCCGGGCTTGTAGCTCGCGTATTTCGGATCGTTCAAATCCGATTCCGTGATTTCACCGGTATATCCGACGAACGACGCGACGCTCGGCCCGTCGGGATAGTAGCGCTTGGGAACCGACTGGATGATCAGGCGCGGGAAATCCAGCCGATGCTCTTCGAGAACGGAGACAATGTCGATCGACGCATCCGCGAGGACGACTGTTGGCCTCGTCGGCGCGCGGCGATAGCGGCGGATTGCGTTGTTGATGTCGTTCTGTCCGAGCTGCAGCGTCGGCGCGAGCTGCGCGAGCGCGCTCCGCAGGCTGTCCACGCTCGGCGCCGTGAGTGAGACGGAGTACGCCGGAAGATTCTCGGCGATCACTTCACCGTGCCGATCGTAGATGATTCCGCGCGGCGCCGGCAAAGGAATCGGACGCAGACGGTTTTCTTCGGACTGCATCACGAACTGCTTGTACTGCACGACCTGCGTTTTGAAAAACGCTCCGACGAGCAGCACGAATCCGATCGCGAGGGCCATCGAGCTCATCCTCGCCCTCCGGGCTACGTCGTTCGGATGGAAGCTCATGTGGGAGTCGGCTCGAGCAGCGGTCGCATGATGAAGAGTAATAGCACGCCCACCGCCGCGGTGACTGCCGCGGACAACGGCGACCAGAGCACAAGCTGTTGCAGCAGCTCGAACCCATGCAAGCGCTGCTCACCGACGAAGTAGAGAATGTCGAACACCCACTTCCCGAGGAAAAAGAAGAAGGCATTCAGAACCAGATTATCCGCGAAGAAAACCGCTTTGAGGTAGGAAGCGCCGAAGCCGACGGCCGTCATCGCGAGCGCGCCGGCGCCAAGCGCGTCCGGTGCCAGCGAATCCGAAATCAAGCCGAGCGCGAACCCAATCAGGGCTGCAGTCGAAGGGCGGACGCGCACTGCCGCGAGAAGGAGCGCCAGAATCAGGAAATCCATCGGCGCGCGCCACCCGAGAAGAGGACGGAGCGTGTAGTGAAGAACGATGAAGATGAGGAAGCTGATTAAAGCGCGAATCGCCCCACCCATGTTCATCGTGTTGCTCCCGGTGGTCGGGTCGGATTCGTGTCGGGTCGTGTGGGGGTGGAATCGCGCCTGATCGTCTCACGCGCCACGGAATCGCGCCGCAGGCGAGCGGCTGCGGTGTCGACCGGCGGTCTGCGGATTGGAGCTGGCTTCGGAACCAACTCGACCGCCTTCGCGCTGTCGGTCACACCGAGGGGAGCGCCGCCGTTCGCGCGCGCGATGCTGTCGAGTACAGCTCTGCGTGCCGCGGCCTCGGCCAGCGCCGCGGCTCTGGCCGCGGAGTCGCCAGAGACGATAATACGCTGCGTCGCCTGGTCGACCTGCGCGACGCTTTGCCACACACCGTCGAATCCCTTCGCGAGTCGGTCGCGGCGGAGAATCATCACGGAATAGACGTCAGACGGATTCACCGCGGGACGCAGCAGATACGTGCGTGCCCAGCCTTCGCTGGTCTTCATCTCTTCGAGAACTGTTCCGATTGGAATGCCGCGGGGCCACACGCCGCCCCATCCCGAGCTGACGATGAGGGCGCCAGGCTTGAGCGTCGCCCTGAATGGAACGCCACGCAGCTCGATCAGATAGCCGCCTGTTGCCGATCCGGTGAGGTGCGCCTGCGCAATTCCGAACGCGGTGCCGTCGGGGGACATCGCGCTGACGCGGAAATCCGGGTGAGTCCACAGCATCGCGTGGCTCATTGTGGGATCGACCTGATCCACTACTCCGACCAGACCTTCCGGTGCAATCACCGGACTGAGCCTGCTCACGCCCGCGCGCGAGCCTGCGCTCAGAATCACAGTGGTCTCGTCCCTCACGCCGCGACCATGCAGAGCTTCTGTTGGAATGAAGCCCCAGCGGAGCCGTGACCCGAGCCCGATGATCCTTCTCAGGCGTTCGTTCTCGCTCTCGAGCGAGCCGGCCTTCATCGAGGTGAGCGCGAGGCTGTCTATGCTTGCCTGTTTGGCGTCAGCCTGCAACAGGGACTGGCGGCCCCGCTCGGATCTCTCCTGGAGCATCACGAGCGGAGCAAGGAAGGTGCGCCGCATTCCCGTCGCGAGCGGATCGCGCATCGTGTTCGGGAGAGCCCGGACGACGAGCGACAGGACAATGCAGGTGGAAACGACGATCAGATCGAGCCGAGGGTTGCTTCGTATGGTGCGGGCCAACTTTTACCTCAAGTCGCTAGGACGGACCAGTATTTCGCCTCATCATCAAGTATACGTCCGCAACCCCGCACCACACAGGTCAGAGGATCCTCGTCGACATGGATCGGAAGACCGGTTTCCTGCGACAGCAGGACATCGAGGCCACGAATGAGAGCGCCACCGCCTGTCATAACGATGCCGCGATCGACAATGTCGGCCGCGAGCTCGGGCGGGGTGATCTCCAGCGCGCGCCGCACCGCATCGACGATCTGCTGAATCGGCTCCTGCACCGCATCGCGGATCTCCGACGAATGCACGCGCACCGTCTTCGGGATCCCTGATACAAGATCCCTGCCCTTGACGTCCATTTCCCTCTCATCCCCGACAGGCGCCGCCGATCCGATCTGGATCTTCACCTGTTCGGCCGTCGATTCCCCGACGAGAAGGTTGTAGTTCTTGCGCATGAACTGAACGATCGCCATGTCCAGCTCGTCGCCGCCGGTGCGAATCGAAGTGTCGCTCACGATTCCCGACAGCGCGATAACAGCGATTTCGGTAGTGCCTCCACCGATATCAATTACCATGTTGCCGGTGGGTGTCTCGACAGGAAGGCCGACACCGATCGCGGCGGCCATTGGCTCCGCGACCATGAAGACTTCCTTCGCGCCCGCGCCCAGCGCCGAGTCGCGGACAGCGCGCTTCTCGACTTCGGTGATGCCGGAGGGAACGCAGACGATCACGCGCGGCTTCACCTTGAAGACGTGGTTCTCGATGATGAGCGCGAGAAAATATCTCAGCATCTTCTCGGTGACGTCGAAGTCGGCGATGACGCCGTCCTTCATCGGTCTCACCGCGATGACGCCTTCAGGCGTGCGGCCAAGCATGCGCTTCGCCTCGAGTCCAACGCCTTTGATTTTTTTCGTTTCGCGATCGAGCGCGACGACAGAAGGCTCGTTGAGCACGATGCCTTCGCCCTTCACGTAGATCAATGTATTCGCGGTGCCGAGGTCGACGGCAATCGCATTCGCCGGGAAAAGTGCGCCCGGTTTAAAGAATGGCCAGCGCATTAGTTCAAATATGAATCGGGTGGAGTATACGGCAAGGCAAAAGCCTCGGCGACAGCGGCGTATGTCACCTTTCCGTCTACGATGTTGAGTCCCTTCCTCAGTGCTGCGTTATCCTTGAGAGCCTGTTTCCAACCCTTGTTCGCCAGCTGCAAGGCGTATGGAAACGTTGCGTTGGTCAGTGCGAGCGTTGACGTGCGTGGTACTCCGCCGGGCATGTTTGCGACTCCGTAGTGGATGATCCCATCCACGACGTAGGTTGGGTTCTCGTGCGTTGTAGCCTTGATAGTCTCGACGCAGCCGCCCTGATCGATGGCGACGTCGACGATGACTGATCCCTGCTGCATCGACTTGAGATCTTCGCGACGAATTAGGCGCGGTGCGACGGCCCCGTGAATGAGAACCGCCCCCACGACCAGATCCGCGGTGGAGATCTGCTCCAGAATGTTATGACGATTGGAATAGATGAGCGTGACGTTGGCCGGCATGACGTCCGACAGGTAGCGCAGACGCTCAAGGCTGAGGTCCAGGACAGTAACCTTCGCTCCCAACCCGGCGGCCATCTTCGCCGCGTTGATTCCGACGATGCCGCCGCCGAGAATCACGACCTTGCCCGGAGCGACGCCGGGGACGCCGCCGAGGAGAACGCCGCGTCCACCGTAGAGCTTCTCGAGGTACTTGGCGCCTTCCTGGACGGCCATCCGGCCGGCCACTTCGGACATCGGCGTCAGGAGAGGCAGCTCCCTCGACGGAAGCTCAACAGTCTCGTAGGCGACGCAGACGGCGCCGCTCTTGATGTGCGCGAGCGTCAGGTCCTTGTCGGCGGCGAAGTGAAAATACGTGAAAATCAGCTGACCCTTCTTCATGCGCGGCCACTCGGGCTTGATCGGTTCCTTCACCTTCATGATCATGTCGGCTTCGCGCCAAACGGCGTCGGCGTCGGCCCCGACCCTGGCGCCGACCGCGGTGTAGGCCGAATCGAGGAACCCGCTGCCCTCGCCTGCTCCCTTCTCGATCATCACGGTGTGGCCAGAGGCCACGAGCGCTTCCGCTCCAGCCGGCACCAGTGCAACACGATTCTCGTTGGTCTTGATCTCCTTCGGAACGCCGATCTTCATAGCTAGTTCAGGGGCTCTATTTTGATTGTGGATTAAGAGATTGGTGGGTCACGCAGCGACCTTCGGGCCGAGGCTCACAAGAGTTTGAGAGGCAGGCGAGTAGTAGGTTTTGCAGATATCCGCGACCGTTTGCGAGTCGATCGCTTCGACTAGCGCGAGCACTTCATCGAGAGTCCGGTATGGCTCCCCATAGAGCTCGACTCCAGCCGCCCGGTACATCCTCGAGGACGGGCTTTCCAGAGACAGCGTAATCTGCCCCTTTAGCTGGCTTTTTCCAGCGGTCAGCTCCTCCTCGGTCAAGCCGTTCGCCGCCAGCTTTTCCATCTCACCGTTGATCGCGTCGACCGCCGCTCTCGCCGTCTCGGGCGTAGTGCCGACGTAAACACCGTGCGCTCCGGCGTCTTCGTGGAACGACTGAAATGAGTAAACAGAGTAGGCGAGACCCAATTCTTCACGGATACGCTGAAAAAGGCGCGAGCTCATGCCGCCACCGAACAGCATTCCGATCATGCTCATCGCGTAGCGCCGCGGGTCGCTGTGCTCGAACGCGGGGCCACCGATCACGATGTGGGTCTGGGCTGTATCACGCTCGAAGTGCACGGCGCTAGGTGCTTGCACGATTGGAGCCGGAGACTTGAGAGCGGGCAGTCCACCCCGGGGGATGTCCGCCCATCCAGTCGCTTCCAGCGTCTCGAGAAGCGCGTCGTGCTCCACGTTTCCGGCCGCGGCGACGACCACCTGCTCGGGATGGTACGCCCGCGAGTGAAGCGCTCGCAGGTCGCTCTGCTCGAGCGCGCCCACCGTCTCGCGTGTTCCGAGAATGGAGTAGCCGTAGGGATGATTTCCCCAGAGCTGGGTGTTGTGCAGCTCGAAGACGAGATCGTCCGGCGTGTCGTCGACGGTGTTGATCTCCTCCAGCACGACTTTGCGCTCGAGAGCCAGGTCCGACGCGCGAAGCACGGGACGAAAAACCAGATCAGCGAGCACGTCCGCCGCCTGCGGCAGATGCTCGTCGAGCACTCTCGCCTGATACGCTGTGTGCTCGCGCGCGGTATAGGCGTCGAGCGAACCGCCGAGGATCTCGAGGGCGAGCGCGAGATCCCGCGCGCTTCGGGTCGCGGTCCCCTTGAACACCATGTGCTCGAGCATGTGCGAGACGCCCATTTTTTCCGGACTCTCGTGAAGCGATGCCGCGCGAACCCATGCCCCCAATGCGACCGACCGTACTCCCGGCATGTGCTCCGAGAGTACGGTCAATCCGTTCGGGAGAACGGTACGTCGCAGATCAGCTTCGGCAGACTGCGCGATGAGGCTCACTCGCGCGAACGTCCCCCGCTGCCACCGCGAGACCCGCTGCGCGGACGGCGGGGTCTGTCGCCACGATCTGACGATCCACCCTCGGAGCCTTCGCTTCCGCCGCTGCCTTCGCTCCCCGCACCCACGCCGGCGAGGTGCCCTTCGCCGCTCGAGGCCTCGCCTTCGGGCTTGGGCGTCAGTGCTTTCATCGAGAGGCGCAAACGTCCACGCTCATCGCGATCGAGAAGCTTGACCTTCACGCGGTCTCCCTTCTTCACGACGTCTTCCGTCTTCTCGGTGCGGCCGTGCTTGAGCTCGGAGATGTGCACCAGACCTTCGGTGCCCGGCATGATCTCGACGAATGCGCCGAATGCCGTCGTGCTCTTCACGTTTCCTTCGTAGATCTCGCCGATCACGGGCTCGGCGGTGAGCGCCTGAATCATCTGGCGCGCCCGCTCCATTGCCTCGCCACCAACAGCGGCGATCGTGACCAGTCCGGTATCGTCGACCGTGATCTCGGCGCCCGTCTCTTCCTGGATGCCGCGAATCGTCTTGCCCTTCGGTCCGATGAGGTCGCCGATCTTCTCGGGGCTGATGTTCATCGTCACAATGCGCGGAGCGTATGCCGACAAATCAGCACGAGGGGCTGGGAGTGCTTTTGCCATCTCGCTGAGAATGTGAAGTCTTCCCTCGCGCGCCTGCGCCATGGCTTCCTTCACGATCTGGAGATCGAGGCCTTCGATCTTGATGTCCATCTGGATCGAAGTGATTCCAGCTTCGGTGCCGGCGACCTTGAAGTCCATGTCGCCCAGGTGATCCTCGGTGCCGAGAATGTCGGTGAGGACCGCGTACTTGCTGCCTTCCTTGATGAGGCCCATTGCCACGCCGGCGACGGCGGAGCGAAGAGGAACGCCGGCATCGAAGAGAGCCAGTGAGCCACCACAAACCGACGCCATTGACGACGATCCATTCGACTCGAGAATGTCGGACACGATGCGAATCGTGTACGGGAACTCCTCGAACGCCGGCAGCACGCCCTGAAGCGCACGCTCGGCCAGGTTGCCGTGACCGATCTCGCGGCGGCTGGTGCCGCGCATCGGTCTCACTTCACCGGTGGAGAACGGCGGGAAGTTGTAGTGGAGCATGAACGACTTGGTGGTCTCGCCTGCATCATCGATGCTGTCGAGGCGCTGGACGTCGTTCGCGGTGCCAAGCGTAACTGCGACCAGCGCCTGCGTCTGTCCGCGGGTGAAGAGCGCCGAGCCGTGCGCGCGTGGCAACACGGGCGCGTCGATCGTGATGGGCCGCACGTCCTTTGTGCCGCGGCCATCGACGCGCTTGCTGCTGTCCAGCACCTGCGAACGGAGCGCGTTGTACTCAACGTCCCCAACCAGGTTGCTGATGTCCTTCGAGTTATCCGGGAACTCAGTGAGGAGTAGCGCGATCGCTTCCTTCTTCACCAGCTCGACGGCCTCGATACGGGTGTGCTTCTCCTTCTGGTTGATCGCCTCGACGATCCTTCCCTTCGTGAGCTCGTCGACCCGGGCTCTGATCTGCGGAGCGATCTCGGCCTTTTTCCACGGCATCTTCGGTACGCGGTCCTTGGCGAGCATTTCCTCCTGAATCGCGATCAGCTCCTGCACGCCGCGATGTCCGACGGTGATGGCTTCGAGCATGTCGGCTTCGGTGACTTCGAGCGCGCCACCCTCGACCATCATGATCGAGTCCTTGGAAGCGGCGAGGACGACGTCCATGTCGCTGTAAGGGAGCTGCTGGAAGGTCGGGTTGAGGATCCACTTCTCCTGGACTCTGCCGACGCGCACGCCGGCTATCGGGCCCATGAAGGGAATCTTCGAGGAGTTGAGCGCGTAGGACGCGGCGACGAGCGCCATTACGTCAGCGTCGTTCTCCTGGTCAGCCGAGATGACGTAGATGAATACCTGGACTTCGTTCTTGAATCCTTCCGGGAAAAGCGGGCGGATCGATCTGTCGATGATTCGCGCCTTCAGGATTTCCGGATCGGAGGGTCGGCCTTCCCGCTTGATGAAGCCGCCGGGAATCTTTCCCGCGGCGTAGGCCTTGTCCTTGTACTCGACGAGAAGCGGGAAAAACGAGAGGGGACTTTCGGTGTCGCTGACCGTCACTGCGGCGAGAACCATCGTCTCGCCATACTGGACTAGTGCGGATCCTGCTGCCTGCTTCGCCATGCGGCCTGTCTCGATGACGAGGCGTCTGCCGGCGAACGTTCTTTCGATGCGTTGCATATGTTGTGTTGTTTTCGCTTGTGTAGCACAAACCGCGCGGACGCCATTGTGCGCCGCGCGGTGAGATCAAAGAGTCAGGCTAGTATCGGAGTCCAAGGTCCGCGATGATTTTGCGGTAGCCTTCGAGGTCGGTACGCCTCAGGTAATCGAGTAGACGCCGCCGTTTCCCGACCATCTTGAGCAGCCCGCGACGGCTGTGGTGATCCTTCGCGTGGGTGCGGAAGTGGTCAGTGAGATAGTTGATTCTCGCGGTCAGAAGTGCGACCTGAACTGTGCTCGAGCCGCTGTCGTCTTTGTGGGTGCGGTACTTCTCTACGGTGGGTGTCTTCTCGAATGCCATTATTTGGATTTGATCTCGCGCCCGCTCATTTGCGGACGCCCGTATCTGGTTCTTAAATCGCTGTAGCCTTGTAACTTAACGGGCCATGGGGAGCAAGACAAGGCGCGGCAGCCTCCGCATTCGCTAATGGCCAAGAACGACACTGCTGCCCGCTGCCCGCTGTTCGCTCTATCGCTGGACGCTGCCAACGCCGGGACCGTCCTGCCCGCCGTCAATCAGAACGGACGGATGCCGTTCCCGTGAACGCCATTGAGGGCGGTCCAATTGTAGGCAGCAACCAGCACGGAGCGATCCGCGGGCAGCGGATAGCAGCGTACTTCAGGGTTGCGCCGATTCCCCGGTCGCCGAAGGCTCCGGTTCAGTTCCGAAAGCGGGGTTCGCGCGTCTAAAGAGCGACCCCTTCACCCGGAGTACGGATTGTTTTTTCGAGGAGCAGTGTTGCTCGGCCTGTTGTCCCTGGTTGGCCCGACCCCAGCGAAGACGCTGCTCGACGGCAGTGCCCAGCCCTGCGCCGATGTAAAAGAGACAACGTCCGGAGTGCCCGGCGTTCACGTGTACGCCTTCAACGCGAAGAAAGTCCCGGCAATCCGCAAGTCCCTCTTTGTGCTCGATACCCTCGAGTGGGAGAACGGAGATCCGGACGCGATGCGCGCTGCCTCGAGGGAGTATGATCGACTTCTCTCGGCGGTGAGAAAGGCTCGCGCGATGGGATACGCAACCAGCAACGGCAATGGCGATTTCGAGATCACCGTGACCCAAACAGACTCGGTGCTCGTCTTTGGTGAAGCCAAATGGCCGGGCGAGCCGTTCTACTATTCGGCCAAAGTCGTTGCCGCGACGGGACAGGAAGAGGTGAGAGTAGTCCTGCTCATGTGCAACCAGCAGCTGCTCTAAGTATCGCGAGGGCCAGCGTCGGGTTTGCCTTTTGCCTTCGCGCGTACGCGTCCATCGTGTAGCATCAGCTCAAAGTCCAGACCCGGCGAGAACTGCCGCGCAGATGTCAGGGCTCGGCCGTCTTGATCTCGCGCCACTGCGTAGCCGCGCGAAAGAGTCGCGAGCGGGCTTAGCGCGTTAAGCCGCGCGGCCGACGTGCCCAGCAGCGCCCTCTTACTTACCACGATTCGGGTGGATGATTGGACCACGGAGCGCGCGAGGCGAGCCATGTGGCGGCGCGCGAGCTGAATCCTGCCTACCAGCGCATCGGACAGGTTTCGCTTCGACAGAACCAGCGCTTTGTTCACCTCGTCGCGCGAAGCACACGCTGCTGCGGCTGCAGCGGAAGGTGTCGGCGCGCGCAAGTCGGCGACGGCGTCGCAGATCGTGATGTCCACTTCGTGTCCGACCGCGGAGATCACCGGAACAGGACACGCCACTACCGCCCGCGCGACGCGCTCGTCGTTGAACGCCCACAGATCTTCCTTGCTCCCACCGCCTCGTCCGACGATCAGAACGTCGGCCTTTCCCCACCGCGTCACCCGTCTGATCGCGGCCGCAATTTCCAGCTCCGCTCCGTCGCCCTGAACTCGCGTGGGACAAAGGACGAGCCGCGCGCCGAGATTTCGCTTCCGCATCACGGCAACGATATCCCTGAGTGCCGCACCGTCCGGACTCGTCACGACGGCGACGACTCTGGGAAAATGTGGGAGGGCGCGCTTGCGCGATTCGTCGAGCAGCCCTTCACGACGAAGCTTCGCGAGCGTCACCTCCATCGCCTTCCGCCACAGCCCGTCACCCTCGGCTTCAATGCGTGTGACCCTGAGCTGAAGATCCGCGCGCGCGGTATAAACGGTCATCTTCCCGAACAGCACGACCTGCATTCCATCGTCGGGCGGCGCCGGCACCCGGTGCTGATCGCCGGACCAGACGACGCAACGAACCTGCGCGGCCCGGTCGCGCAGGCTGA
>Ga0193727_1000890_pt1 | contig 12096 bp, 12 predicted proteins | sample H2c2metaG_FD_143051 | JGI IMG/M metagenome (GOLD analysis project Ga0193727, IMG submission 143051) | Soil microbial communities from a riparian zone of the East river system, Colorado, United States - H2c2 | ecosystem: Environmental > Terrestrial > Soil > Riparian zone | place: USA: East River...
ATCGGCAAAGCATGTCCGTACTGCGAGCCGCTCGTAGTTAACGAAGATGGTATCGAGGTCGCGCGGGGAACCGAGGGAGAGCTATGCATTGCGGGACCCAGTGTATTGCAGGGATATTGGAATCTCCCGGAAAATACCGCCAAGGCGTTCCTGCGCGGTCACGACACTCGCTGGTATCGGACGGGCGATATCGTAGTCGAACTTCCAGACGGCAACTATAAATTCCTGGGACGACGTGACCGCATGATCAAAAAGCGGGGGTATCGGATTGAACTTGGGGAGATCGAGGTGGCGCTCTATCAACACCCGGCCATCAAAGAAGCGGCGGTATTAGCATTTCCAAACGTCGACGGGGTTCCAATCAAGGCATTCACAAGTACATGCGACGGATCGAAGCTATCGATCATCGAGCTAAAGAAATTCTGTTCCGAGAATCTGCCGTTATATATGGTTCCCGATGTGTTCTGCTCCCTTGAGTCGTTGCCGAAAACTTCCACGGACAAGATCGATTACCAGAAGCTCAAGAGTATGAGATGAGATGGTCGCCGGGGACAACACGGCCCCAAGGGAGATCGGCGAAATCGTCGCTGACCCCTTCAGTTCGGAGTTAGTAATACTCACGCAATCAAATGACGCTGTGAATTTTGAACTGACATCTGAGCAACAGAAATTGCAGACGGCAGCCATTGAGTTTGCCCGTCGCGAGCTCAACAGCAACATGATCGAGCGCGACGCTCAACAGGTGTTCTCGCGTGATGGTTGGAAAAGATGCGCTTCGTTCGGCGTGCAGGGAATGCCCGTTCCCAAAGAGTACGGCGGGCGGGACGCGGACCCGATCACAACCATTGCCATGATGGAAGGCCTGGGTTACGGCGGCTCCGACCAAGGATTGCTATTCTCCATTAATGCTCATATGTGGACCAATTCGATCCCGCTACTCAAATACGGCACGTCGGAACAGAAGAAGAAATATCTTCCGGGACTGTGCGACGGAAGTCTTATCGGCGCCAACGGCGCCAGCGAGCCAAGCGCCGGATCGGATATCTTTTCGATGCAGACCCGCGCTACGAAAGATGGCAACCACTACGTTCTGAACGGCAGGAAAATTTTTGTGACCAATGCTCCAGTCGCGGATCTGTTCACGCTGTATGCCACGCTTGACCCGCAGCTCGGCGCCGCAGGCATCTGCACGTTTGTCGTCGAGAAAGGGACGCGGGGACTTAGCGTCGGAAAAAAGAAAGACAAGATGGGGCTGCGCACAGCACTCATGGCTGAGCTAGTACTTGACGACTGCCGCGTGCCAGGAACAGCCCTGCTCGGGCGGGAAGGTCGCGGCGTCGAGGTCTTCAACTGCTCAATGGCGTGGGAGCGAGCCTGTATCCTGGCGACCTGTCTTGGCACAATGCAGCGCCAGCTCGAACGCTGCGTCGAACACGCTCGGAGGCGCAAGCAATTCGGCCAGCCGATCGGCAAGTTCCAATCGGTGGCGAACCGCATCGTTGATATGAAGCTTCGTTACGAAACAGCCCGGCTGCTCATTTATAAGGTGGGCTGGCTAATGCAGAGTGATCGCTCAGCTGATATGGACGCCGCCATGGCCAAGTTGTATGTCTCCGAATCGTTCGTGAAATCGTGCCTCGATGCGATTCAGATCCACGGCGGCGCAGGGTTCCTAACCGGACTCGAATTCGAACGTGAAATGCGCGACTCGGTAGGGAGCACGCTCTACTCGGGAACGTCGGAAATTCAGCGGAATATTATCGCGCGAGGGCTGCGGCTCTGATCTTTCGTCCCCCAGGTTTCGGCTCCGCCGGTCTTCGGTTCGCGGGAGAAAGCTACAGGACGGAACACGGGGGATAGAAGGCAGAAGACGGAGGATAGAGGATAGAGGATAGAGGAACTAAGCCAGTGCTGCCGACAATTACGCGAGATCATTTGACGCCTTCCCAAAGCAAGCCATCGCAAAAATTCTGGAGAATCCTTAGGCGGAAGGAACGTTGGGGGTTGTCGTGGCGCGGTTGGCTGCTTGTCACCGCGGCCGGGCTGATTGCTGCTTATTTCGCGCTTTTGAGTGTTTATCCGTTTCTTGCTATCACCCATCGCGTCAATGCGAATATCCTTGTGGTCGAAGGGTGGTTACACGAATACGCAATCCGCTCGGCTGTGGATGAATTCCGAAGCGGTTCCTATGAGCGGGTTTTCACCACCGGCGGGCCGGTTCAAGGAACCGGAGGTTATACCAATGATTACAACACCTCGGCCAGCGTCGGGGCGGATCTCTTGAGAAAGAACGGTCTCGCAAACGGATCAGTGCAGATGGTTCCGTCACGGGTGATGGATCGGGATAGAACATACGGTTCGGCGGTTGCGCTGCGGAACTGGTTCCGCGACCACAATATGGCTGTGTCTGGCATCGATGTTGTTACCCAAGATCTGCATGCGCGCCGCACTCGCCTTCTATTTCAGAAAGCTCTTGGTGACCAAGTTGCCGTAGGAGTCATCGCAATTCCAAATCCGGACTATGATGCCAAGCACTGGTGGCGTTATAGCGAGGGAGTGAAGGAGGTCTTAAGCGAGACAGCCAGCTATGTGTACGCAAGGCTGCTCTTTTATCCTTCGGAACCGCCACGTGTAGAGAAGGCGGTCGTACCCTCTCAGCGCGCTACCAGACAATGAAGAGAGCCATTGTTGACTTGCGCTATGTGGGATTGCCACTGGCAACACAAATTGCGCGCGGGAAGTACGGGACAGACGGCGATCTGGTATCTTAACAACAATGTTCTCATCGGCCACGCTTTCGGCCCCACGCTGTCGCCCGGCTGGAGCTTGGTGGGTGTGGCGGATTTTAACGGCGACGGCAAACCGGATTACCTGCTTTGCAATCCCAACACGGGACAGACGGTGATATGGTATCTTAACAACAATGTTCTCATCGGCCAAGCGTACGGTCCCACGCTGTGGTCCGGCTGGGGCTTGGTCGCACCGTGAGTGAGTTTTAGACGCTACGTCGCCAGCCGATCATCAAATTGTTAAGATGCTACAACACTAAAGGCGTTGTGCTGAGAGCTTGACCAAGACTCGCGAGAGTTTATTGGTTGGGAGTTGTCGGCGTTGATTCACCAGAACAACAAGTAATGGCTGCCTCAGCGGCTAGCCACCTGCTGCACGAGATCTCGCAGGGCGCATCATTTGGAGCGGCTAAAGACCACGAAGGCCGTTCGGTCGTCAGGGCGTTAAAGGACATGAACGTTACGGTTATCTTATGCACGTATAACCGATGCGAAAGTCTGATGAGGGCGTTGCGTAGCGTCGCGCTCTCGCGCCTGCCGGAATCAGTCGCTTGGGAGGTGTTGGTGGTTGACAACAATTCTTCTGATCAGACACGTGATGGGGTCACAGACTTCTGTGCTCAATATCCTGGCCGACTTCGTTATGTGTTCGAATCGCAGCCAGGAAAATCTCACGCTCTCAACAGAGGGATTGCTGAAGCCCAGGGTGAAGTGCTTGCTTTTATGGACGACGACGTAACGGTTGAGTCGCTGTGGTTACATAATCTGACGGCCCCTTTGCTCAGTGGCAGGTGGGCCGGCTGTGGTGGCCGCATTCTTGCGGACTGGGGCGGCTTTGCGCTCCCGCGCTGGCTACCAGAAAAGGGACTCTACAACCTAGGACCACTCGTTATCTTCGACCTCGGACTTGAAGCCGGACTCCTGACAGAGCCGCCTTTTGGTACGAACATGGCCTTTCGGAAAGTTATGTTCGGGAAGTATGGAGGTTTTAGGACAGACCTCGGGCCCAGACCTGGGAGCGAGATTCGGGGGGAGGATACCGAGTTCGGTAGGAGGTTGCTTGTCGCTGGCGAACAATTGTGGTACGAACCGTCGGCTATAGTGCATCACATAGTGCCGCAGAATCGCCTGCGAAAGCAACACTTTCTGAATTGGTGGTTTGACCACGCTCGCAGTCACGTTCGAGAGTTCGGGTTACCGCCTGATAATAAGGTAGTCGTCGCCGGCATCCCGCTGCACTTGCTTCCCAGGCTTGCAGTTTGGACGGCTCGATGGGTGTTCGAATTGCGACCTTCGCAGCGATTTTCAAACAAGCTAAGTCTCTGGACAGTAGCTGGTCAAATAGTGGAGTGCTACCACCAACAATACGCTGGTAAACGCCTCGCTAGATGACATGGTTGCTTCGGTTTGATTTCGACTATTAGCGCTATGGTGGTTCCCAACGTGGGTATTGGGTTGCCTGTGTATAACGGGGGAAGGTATCTGCGCTCCGCCCTGGAATCCATCTTGCGGCAGGATTACACTGAATCGGAAATGATCACTTTGGACAATAGTTTCACCTATCCAATGTGTATGGCATGATTACGGTTTTCACACTCTGCGCCACTAATTATCTCGCCCACGCGAAAGTCTTGGGCGATTCGCTGACTGAACACAACCAGGACTTTCGATTTGTGATTGGCTTGGTTGACCGTTTGCCGAAGGATCTAGATCCGTCCCACTGGTCGCCCTATGAGATCATCCCAGTTGAGCAGCTCGGCATTGAAGCATTCTCGGAAATGGTAGAACGATATGACATCGTGGAGCTCAGTACGGCCGTAAAGCCGTTCTATTTCGAATGGCTTTATTTGCGCGACCCTAGCGTGGAGGCGCTTGTCTACCTCGATCCCGACATTTTGGTGTTTAGCAGCCTGGACCGCCTTATTGCAAAACTTCGCGAATACAATCTCGTTGTCACTCCTCACAATTGCACGTTTGATGATACCCCACGAAATCTTTATTACGAGCTTGCTATGTTAAGTACCGGGGTCTTCAATTTGGGATTCCTGGGAACATCAAGAAACCAAACGACCTTCGCCTTCCTGAAGTGGTGGCAGACCCGCGTTAGGAATTACTGCTATTATGCGCCTGGCGCCGGCGTGTTTGTGGACCAGCTTTGGATGATATTAGCGCCCTTGTATTTTCCTGGTGTACACGTGGAAAAGGATCCCGGCTATAACATGTGCTATTGGAATCTTTTTGAACGGAGACTGAGCCGTCGCAATGGCCACTATGTTGTTAATGACGATGCGCGCCTGGTGTTTTACCATTTCAGTAGCTATCGACCCGAAGAGGAGGAGTTTACAACTACTCGCGCGCAACCCGTACGTATTTCGTTTCGCGAGCGCCCCGATGTGAGGGCTGTCTACGACGAATACCGTGCCAGATTGCTCGGCACCGGTTACAATGCCGTGAAGGATCGGCCATGGTTGATTCCAGGTAGGCGTACAAACTCAACGCCCAGGGTAGCAACAGCAATTAAGAGTGGACTTCGAGCGTGTTTCAGAATTCTTCCGAGATCAATGCAGCTGATGCTGAGGCCCAAGCCCAGGTTCTCGATCCACGCTTGCTTCGAAAAGCAGTTAACTGGAGAACCAAACCGTTTTACGAAAATATAGCAACCTAAGACGGTTTCCGCCATCCCGAACGCCGTTCGGCGAGTCGATCCTTGGGAGAGCCCGACAGAAAGGTTCTCCAGTCAAGTCAGCATGAAACCACTAGTCACCATTGGGCTTCCATTGTGCAAACGCTTGGAATACTTACCCAACGTTTTGCGCGTAATAGAAGCCCAAGATTATCCTGCGATCGACTTGTTAATCTCGGACAACGGTCTCAATGGGACGAAGATCCAGGAGATTGTGGACCGTCATTATTCCAAGCCAAACAGATTCCGACAGAATCCAGCAACCGTTGGAATCTGTGAGCACTTCAATCAACTGATAGACTCTGCAAACGGCGAATATTACATGATGCTTGCCGACGACGATGAAGTCACACCGAATTATGTTTCGGAACTAGTGAACCGCCTGATCGGCTCCCCATCGGCCTTCCTGGGAGTGGCGCGTCAGCAATCTATTGACAAAGAGGGAACCGTTTTGAGAGAATCAAGCGCAAACATTCCACAGTTTCTATCCGGACCTGATTTCATCAGAGGAACATGGAAGACACACGAGTTTGACTTCCAGTGTCTCGGAACCTTCATGGCGAAAACGGCCGTGCTCAGGGAATGCGGTGGGTTTCCCAATTTCACCAGGGGATACGCGGTTGACAACGCCTTGCTAATCAAACTCTGCTTGAAGGGAGACGTCGCATTCAGTCCCAACAGCGCGTTCCGTTGGCGAGTGGACGCTTCGAGCTATGGGTGGTCGTCACCGATAGCTGACCTAGCTCGCGCGTGCCGGCAGTACATGCATTGGATGGAAAGGGATCCGACGGTAATCCACTACGCCGCGACCAACCCAGCCGTTTGGTCGGAGTTGAAGGAAGCCTTGATTCACAATGAATTGCTTACCTATTTTTGGAGATGGAGGGACGTCTACAGCCACCGGCTATCTTTTACGCAGTGGGTGAGAGCTGCGTTTGAGATGCCTTACTCCTATTTCTATTATCGAAATGTGGCGTCAGTCTTTGCTCGCCGCGTTAGAGCACATCTTGATCGTTCCTTCAGGAGCGACCTTCTAGAGCGACAACAACGGCAGGCCGCTCCATTCCGAGTGGGAGATGGGGACGGCCATCGTCCAATTGAATCAGCTAAAGATGCCCTGGCCCAGAATCTCATCGACTCGCAGTGATCAGTCGCCCTTCGATACTTTTCATTTCGCATGAAGCGAGCCGGACGGGTGCGCCTTTCGTTCTCCTGCATCTCCAGCGATGGATCAAAGCGAACACCGGTTTCAAACTCACTACCCTTCTCCGCCGGGGTGGCCCTCTGCTTTCCGAGTTTGCCAAACTTGGCGAAACGATAGTGCTAGAATCCAGCCATCCCGGTCGTCCTCGCTGGATTCGCGGTATAGCTCGTCGTTACAGATTGGATCGACTGCGTCTCTGGTTGTCCTTCCGGGCCCTGCGCAATCGGCCGTTCAAGCTTGTGTACTCCAACACTGTCACGAACGGAGATTTACTAACTCAAGTTACCCAGCCAAGTACCCCAGTGATTACCCACGTTCACGAACTGGCTTACTGGTTTGAACGGAGCGGGTGGGAGAACTGGGAAGCCGTTCAACGCTCCACAACGCACTTCGTTGCCGCCTCGGAAGCTGTGTCTGGTAATCTTGTGAAACGTTACCAAATACCTGCTAGCCAGATCAGCGTCGTCCATGAGTTTATACCCGCGAAAGAATACCGCATGCAGATTGACATGGCACAAAGACACAAAATCCGTTGTGAACTGGGAATTCCGTCCAATGCGTTTGTTGTTGGCGGTTCTGGTATGGAGACGTGGCGGAAGGGCAAGGATCTGTTCGTGCAACTCGCAGCGCAAATTTGTAGACGGCATCTGGCGCGCCCCTTTCACTTCGTCTGGGTTGGTTGGCCGGGTAACGAAAATGACCAACGCCGACTCTCGCACGACATAAGAGCCGCTGGACTCACGAACCTGGTTTCTTGGACCGGCGAAGTCAGCAATCCGCTGGATTACTTTTCGTCTTTTGACGCGTTTGCTCTCGTGTCACGCGAGGATCCTTTTCCGTTGGTTTGTCTAGAAGCTGCACTTCTTGGAATACCTGTCCTCTGCTTTGCTAAAGCCGGAGGAATTCCGGAATTCTTGGAAACAGACTCCGGGTTCGTGGTTGACTATTTGGATGTCGGTGCGATGGCGGACAAATTGCAGTTGCTGGCGGACGATGAGGCGCTGCGTCGCCGTTTAGGGTCGTGCGGGGCGGATAAAGTCCGTGCGCGCTTTTCAGTCGAAGGAGCAGCACCTCGCCTGCTGGATATCATGAAACGACTTTCGCCCTCTTTATGCCAATCAACGCACATGAACATGGTTTGAATATCAAAAGAAAACGAGAGAAACTTGAAGGAAGGTAACAGAAAATGTCTCAGGATTAGTTTTTTTGGCCATTTTGGCACACTTAATCTTGGCAACGAAAGCACGCTGCAAGCGATTCTCTGCCATTTTCGTCATCTCCTGCCAGGAGCCAGGGTTACCTGTATTTGCACCGAGCCAGAGGCTGTGGCAGCGGCCTATCACATCGAAGCCATTCCGATTCGTCGCAACGTCGTTGGACCCTGGAAAATGCACGGTTTGGTGACAAAATGGTTACGCAAGCTCATTGTCGGAATACCGATGGAGCTTTATCGTTGGTTTGAGGCATACAGAAGGACTGAAAACACGGACATGCTTATTATCCCTGGAACAGGGTTGTTAACGGACGCGTACGGTCTTTTGAACTGGGGCCCATACGACCTATTTAAATGGTCCTTGATCTCCAAATTGCGCGGTTGCAAGATCCTATTTCTCAGCGTCGGCGCGGGTCCGGTCCACAGCGCCTTGGGGAAATTCTTCGTCAAATTCACTCTTTCTTTGGCGAACTTTCGGTCGTATCGCGACGAGGCCAGCATGAAGTACCTGAGGGCCATTGGTGTCCCGACAGATGGGGACCGTGTCTATCCGGACCTTGTGTTCAGTTTAGCTCGTAGTTTAATTCCCGATCAAACTGTGAAGCGCGGGACGCAGCACCTGGTTGGTCTCGGTTTAATGTTGTATGCAGGCAAGTACAGCGTCAAATCTCCTACTACAGCAATCGAGACGGCATACTTGGATAATATTGTCGTGTTCGCGAACCGGTTGCTGCTCCAAGGGTATGACATCAGGTTACTTATCGGCGATGCTTGCGACGACCAACAGGTAACGCGGGAGTTCAAGTCGCTGCTTAGAACACAAGTGGCCGCGTATGATGACGACCGCATTGTGGATGAACCGGCACACTCCACAGAACAATTACTGTCACAAATTGCAGAAACTGACGTAGTCGTGGCGACCCGATTTCATAATGTTCTCTTAGCATTGCTTCTTAATAAGCCGGTGATTGCCATCTCATTCCACCATAAGTGTGCGGCGTTGATGGAACAGATGGGACTGTCAGAGTACTGTCACGATATTAATCACATGAACAGTGACAGATTGATCGAGCAATTCCAGGAGCTGGAGAGGAATGCGGAGAAACTGAAACCTCTCATCAGAGAAAAGGTCGAACAAGCGCGGAAGGCTTTGGACGAGCAATACAATCTCATCTTCAAAATGCTGTGAGGCAACATTGGTCCATGCATGAGGCCCTCGCGCAGCCGGCAGCGGGCGATCTAAAGCGGAAGTCCGTGGTGGGAGGTGTCGCCGCCGTCTCACCGCAAGGTGCGAAATTTGTGGTGCAAACGGCGACCACGATGGTGTTGGCACGGTTGCTATCACCACAGGACTTTGGATTGCAAGAAATGGTGGTCGTGGTCACCGGTTTTCTGGCTCTCTTCTGGGACGCCGGTCTGGGTATGGCAACTATCCAGCGTGTTGAGGTGACACACGAGCCATCTCCCCCCTGTTCTGGATCAACGTCGCGGTCGGAGCAATACTAGCCGAACTCTGCGCCGCGCTGAGTACGTGCGGCGCGCAACAAGCAAATTCTATCAGTGACTATCTCTAGGTCTCTGCCAGTAAGCTAGCGGACGTATGACCCCTCAACTGAATCGGGACCTAGAAGCCTTCGAGCGGCAGATCCAAATGACCGACGGCCTCTCTCTCGAATGGCCTATCATCGCCTCGACGCTGAGCTTAAAAGACTTTGATCTCACCTGGCAAATGGACTATTGCGAACGCGCCTGTTTGATTGCAATATTGCAAAACCTACGGCCCGAGCACGGCGTGGAGGTCGGGACATTCTCTGGCGGCTCGCTGGCCGTCCTATCGCGGTTCAGCCAGCGCGTCTTCTCACTAGATATCAACCCTCTCAGCAGCCAGAGGCTTAAGGGACGGTTTCGCAACGTTACCTTTTTAGTAGGAGACTCTAGAACCGAACTGCCGAAGGTTTTGGAACAAGTGGAACATCTGCAATCTGGTCCCAGCTTTATACTAGTTGACGGCGACCACTCGCGTGCAGGTGTTCTGGCCGACTTGAGTAACGTACTGCAGTTTCGACCCCGCTTCCCAACAATCATCATGTGTCATGACTCGTTCAATCCCGACTGCCGACAGGGGATGATTGAAGCTCCCTGGGCCGACAATCCTTATGTCCGTCTCGTGGAATTGGATTTTGAAAGAGGTGGAATCTTCGAGGTTACGCGCGGAGTCATGTGGGGTGGGCTTGCTCTCGCTATTATGCTACCAGAGCGGCGACAAGGCCCGCTTGTCGTTGGCCAACGTCACCAGATGTTGTTCGACGCCATCTACCGCCAATCCCCGCATCGGCAAGGGTTGATACGCAAGCTGGCACCCAGAGTGACTGGCAGGTTTTACAGATGTAGGTAAGCGCGCGTGGGAAATCCGCCCAGTGTGTCGTTGTCAGAAAAAACGCAGGCTTTGCGCGAGTGCTTTTGGACAGGACAGACGGCCAGCGCGGCTGCCAAGGATAGGGTCTGGCCGGCCTCTAGAAGGCACAGAATTCATGTCCGCGCCAAACTGACCGAGCAGCTCAGCATCCAGCCGGTTGCTGTCATAACCTTTGTCGCCGACCAACTTCTCGGGCACACCAGCAACGAACCGCGGTCCCAAAGTCTGCGAGACCAATTTCACTTCAGCCGGGCTAGCACTCTCTGCGCATATGGCGAGAGGAAGATCATGACGGTCTGCAATCGCGATGAGCTTGCTGACGCGCGAGAGACTGAGCAACAATGAGAATTTTAAACGGTCTGGAAAAGGTGCGTAGTAGGGGCAGTAACATTGGCTTCTTTGGGCACTTTGGTTCCCCCAACTTCGGCAACGAGATCACTCTTCAGACTCTCACGCCAAGTGACCGGACAAAGGGGTCAGGTCACTGACGATTAAGCCGGCAGTTCAAAACTTGGAGGGGAATGCAGAATAACTGAAAGCTCTCATCAGACGAAAGGTCGAACAGGCACGTAAGGCTTAGGACGAGCAATGCAATCTCATCTTCAAAGTGCTGTGAGTGATCGTTCGCCTGCGCATCATGTTCTAGCGCAACCGGCGGTGGCCGACCTAAAACGAAAGTCGGTAGTGGGAGGTGTCGCTGCCGTGTCCGCGCATGGTGCGGGATTTGTGGTCCAGACGGCGACCACGATGGTATTGGCGCGGTTGCTATCACCAGAGGACTTTGGATTGCAAGGAATGGTGGTCGTCGTGACCGGGTTTCTCGCTCTTTTCCGGGACGCCGGTCTAAGTATGGCAACTATCCAACGACTTGAGGTGACACACGAGCAGACCTCCACCCTTTTCTGGATCAACGTCGCAATCGGAGCAATACTAGCCGCACTCTGCGTTACGTCTGCTCCACTTATCGCCGCGTTTTACCACGAGCCCCGGTTATACTGGATCGCGGTGGTCTCGGGAGCGAATTTTCTGGTCAATGGTCTGGGGGCCCAGCACGGTGCCTTACTTGCCCGGGCGATGCGATTCGTGACAACGGCGAAGATTGGTGTGTTATCTCTTATAGCCGGCTCTGCGGTTGGCATCGTCATGGCGTTGCTCGGTTGTCGATACTGGTCTCTGGTGGCGATGGCTCTCGTTATTTCAATTGTCAGCACTGCGGCCGTGTGGCTTGCTGTTCCCTGGCGCCCTGGTCCTCCCCGACGCAGGTCCGGCATCCGGTCGATGTTGCATTTTGGCGGATTGGCGACGTGTAACAGCGTCGTCGTATTCCTGGCATGGAACGCTGAGAAGCTGCTCCTGGGTCGCTTCTGGGGAGCGAACGCGCTTGGAGTGTATGGGCGCGCATTCCAGCTCGTCACCTTGCCGGTGCAACAATTGAACGTTGCGCTCGGCGGTGTGGCCTTTCCTGCGCTTTCGCGGATTCAACATGATGCCAAGCGCCTTGCCAGGTCCTTCCTGAGAGGCTACTCGATGGTTGTTTCTCTGACCGTCCCGGTCGCCATCAGTTGTACTCTGTTTTCGGAAGAGATAGTCCGTATTGTGCTTGGCGCAAAATGGATGGAAGTGGCGCCAATTGTCAGGCTGCTCGCCCCGGTGGCATTGGTGTTCGCCGTGGCGAATCCGCTCTCCTGGTTAGTTCTCTCCACTGGCCGAGTCCGCAGGGCTTTGGCGATGAGTTCCGCGATGACTCCGTTAGTTATCTTGGGGGTCGTGCTCGGTTTGGGCCACGGACCC
>Ga0193727_1000891_pt1 | contig 12087 bp, 10 predicted proteins | sample H2c2metaG_FD_143051 | JGI IMG/M metagenome (GOLD analysis project Ga0193727, IMG submission 143051) | Soil microbial communities from a riparian zone of the East river system, Colorado, United States - H2c2 | ecosystem: Environmental > Terrestrial > Soil > Riparian zone | place: USA: East River...
GTGGGGGTGGTGATCGAGGCTTATCACCTGTGCATGATGATGCGCGGGGTGCAGAAGCAGAACTCGAAGACGATCACGTCGGCGCTGCGGGGTGCGTTCCGCGAAGATCCGAAGACGCGCGACGAATTCCTGCGCCTCGCGCATTCCTCCAGCGGGACGCTCAACTACTGAGTAGGCTGAGCCCTCTACGTTCCGATCGCGAACATGCGCGCGATATCCGCTTCGAAATCGCGGATACGCGCGTTTTTCGTCTCATCGTTCCAGCCGAGCTTAGGCGCGATGATGTCGGCGGCGCGGGGAGCGATGCTCTTACCGTGGTCGCGTGTCTCGAACGCCAGGTGCGTGCGCCGGATCAGCAAGTCGCTGAGGTCCTGCGCCATCTCACTCGCAATGCCGTACACGAGATGCGCTCCGGTATATGCGAGCCCTTCCACCAGTGGCTTCGAAAGGGCAGGGTCCTCGCGCTGTAGACGCGCAATCTCCTTCGGCCGATCCGCGCCCGGAAGCTCGACGGAATCTGTAAGAGCGGGCGTTTTCTCGCGGCCAAGCGCTTCCTGGACGCGATCCACGATCTCGGCCGCCATCGCCCGGTAGGTCGTGAGCTTTCCACCGGTGACGTTGATGACACCGGAGCTATCGGTCACGATGCTGTGCTCGCGGGAGACTGCGCTTGGGTTCGCGGCGTTAGCGGTCGCGAGCGGCCGGATTCCCGCCCAGGCGCTCACGACATCGTCCGGCGTGAGCTCGGCCCGCGGAAAGTACGCGTTCGCCGAGCGAAGGAGATAGCCCAGGTCGCCGGGTGATGCATGCACTGTCTCCGGAGAGTCATCGGTCCACGTGTCAGTTGTGCCGATGATCGCCAGCGGACCCCCCGGGAGGCAGAACATCACGCGCCCATCTACCGGAGAGATGAGTGTAAGGGCATCGCGGTTTCCCACACGCTCTCGCGGCACGCCGATGTGAACTCCTTTGCTACCGCGCAACCGGGGCCGTTCGTCGCCGTTGAAGCTGTTGTGCCAGACGCCGGTTGCATTGACGATCGCGCGCGCACGAATCTCCCGACTTTCGCCGGAGTATTCCGATACCACGATTGCTCCCGCGGCCCTGGCACCGTCTCGAATCATCGAGGTCACCCGCGTATGACTAACGACGGTCGCGCCGAGGAGTTTGGCGGACACGGCATTAGCCACGGTGAGTCGCGCATCATCCGTACAGGCATCGTAGTAGACGGCCCCGCCCGTGAGTCCCGTGCTCTTGAGGTTTGGCTCGCGATCCAGCGTTTCCGCGGCGTTCAGTGTCGAATGCCGTCGTGATCTTCCTACCGCCATGAGCTGGTACACCAGCAGCCCGGCGCTCAACTTCACTTTTCCGACGCGCGCCCCTCGGTAGATCGGCCAGGTGAACGCCAACGGCTGCACGAGATGCGGCGCAATCCGAAGAAGCGTCTGCCGCTCGCGGATCGACTCGTGAACGAGGTGGAGCTGCCCCTGCTCCAGATACCGGATTCCGCCGTGAATCAGCCGCGAGGAGCGGCCTGATGTCCCGCTCGCGAAGTCGTCACGCTCCACGAGTGCGACGCTCAGTCCGCGCATCGCCGCATCGCGGGCGACGCCGCAGCCAGTGATTCCGCCTCCAACTACCAGCAGGTCGAATTGTTCTCCGGAGAGTCCAGTCATTCTCTTCGAGTGGTGGCTGAAATCGTGTATCGTGAAACACCGCCGAAATCCTCTTCTTACAGGCCCGTCGGACCTGGCCGAATAATAAGGAATTTGACCGCAAGATTCGGATATCGCGCCTCTCGAGGCACCGGCATCATTCGGCACGAACAGCAACACAGACCGTTCGACCAGAGAGGATACGATGCAAGCTTATAGCGTAGTGGCCGTGGGGACCGGCTGTTATGATGTTCTGATCGAAAGGATCAGCGAAGAAAAAGGCCTCGATGAAAGCAAGACATCAAACGGAGGAGCCTCCCATGAATGAAGCAATTGCCTGGGAGTCGGTACTCCAAAGAGACCCAACCGCCGATGACCGTTTTCTGTATGGGGTCACCACGACGGGAATCTATTGCCGTCCATCCTGCCCCTCGCGCCGGCCAAAGCGCGACAATGTCGCATTCTTCTCTTCAGCCAGCGCAGCGGAACACGCCGGATTTCGCGCCTGCCAGCGTTGCCGCCCGAATCGCGCGAAGTCGCCCCACCTCGGGGTCCAGCGCGCGCGTGACTACATCGACAGCCATATCGCCGATCTCGGCGAGGAGCGCATCACGCTCGAGGTGCTCGGCAAGCAATCGGGACTCAGCCCTTATCATCTCCAGCGCAAGTTCAAGGAGATCGTCGGACTGACGCCGGCCCAGTACATCCGCGCCCGGAGGAGCGAGCTGCTCAAGGGCGAGCTCAAGCGCGGTGAGACTGTGAGCCGTGCTACCTTCGGCGCCGGGTACGGCTCGAGCAGCAGAGTGTACGGCGATTCGGACAAAAGGCTCGGAATGACACCGGCCACGTATCGTCGCGGCGGTGCGGGTGCGCACATCGACTTCGTGACTGCAAAGACTTCGCTCGGTACTCTGCTAGTCGGCGCAACCGATCGCGGCGTCTGCGCGGTGACTCTCGGCAACGACGTGAAGACTCTCGAGGCGGCGCTCGAGCGCGAGTATCCGGCCGCAACGCGCAAGCACGTCGCGCATCCGTCCAGCTCACTGGCCCTGTGGGTGTCGGAAATCATCGACGCCGTAGACAGCGATCGGGTGCGCCTCGACATTCCGCTGGACATCCAGGCCTCGGCGTTTCAGTGGAGAGTGTGGCGTGCTCTGCAGGAGATTCCGTTCGGCGAGACACGTTCATACAGCGAGATCGCCAGTGCGATCGGATCCCCCAAGGCGGTGCGGGCTGTGGCGAGCGCGTGCGCGAACAATCGAGCCGCTGTGGTCATCCCCTGCCATCGTGTCGTGAGGATGACCGGTGCGCTCGGAGGATACCGGTGGGGGATCGAGCGCAAGCGGCAACTGCTGGAGAAGGAACGTGCCACGCTAGAGGAGAGCACGTCCTAGATAGATAAACGGCGCCCGTCTAACTTCCCTGCATGGCAACATTCGGGAACGGGCGTCGCGTCGCGATAGTTGCGGGCGTGCGAACACCCTTTGCAAAAGCTGGAACCGCATTCAAGGCAATCTCCGCGATCGATCTGGGCAAGTTGTGCGTAGCGGAATTGTTGCAGCGTACGAATCTGGACGGAAAAGAGGTGCAGGCGCTGGTGTTCGGCACGGTGGTTCCGTCTGTCGTCGAGCCCAACATCGCGCGCGAAGTTTCGCTTATGCCTCTGCTGCCGAAGGGGGTCGAGGCGTACAGCGTGAGCAGAGCGTGCGCATCGGCGAACCAGGCGATCACCGACGCTGCCGACCAGATTGCGCTCGGCCACCACGATGTCGTGATTGCGGGCGGCTCTGAATCTCTCTCCAACATTCCGATTCTCCACTCGCGGCGATTCGCGGAAACGCTCGTTCTCGCGTCGAAAGCGAAATCGCTGCCTGCAAGGCTCAGGATTCTCGCTCGCCTGCGTCCAGCCGATTTTATTCCCATCACTCCGGCGATCGCCGAGCCGACGACCGGCGAGACGATGGGACAGTCGGCTGAGAAGATGGCCAAGCTCAACGCGATAACGCGCGAGGAGCAGGACCATTTCGCGCTGCGCTCGCACCGCCTTGCCGCAGCAGGGACAGCTGACGGAAGACTGACTGCTGAGATCATGCCCGTTTACGTGCCGCCCAAATTCGAGAGCGTGCTCACATCGGACAACGGCATCCGCGAGGACACGAGCTACGAGCAGCTCGCCGCCCTCAAGCCGGTGTTCGACAGAAAGTACGGCAGCGTGACGGCGGGCAATTCATCGCCCCTTACCGACGGCGGCGCGTGCGTTCTGCTCATGAACGAAGAAAAAGCAAAGGCATTCGGCTATCCTCCGCTCGGCATAATCAGGTCGTACGCCTACGCCGCTCTCGATCCTGGAGAGCAGCTTCTCCAGGCGCCGGTACTGGCGGCACCGGTCGCACTCAAGCGCGCGGGTCTCTCGCTGAAGGACATGGACCTGGTGGAGATGCACGAAGCGTTCGCTGCCCAGGTGTTGTCGAACCTGAAGGGATTCGAGTCCAAGGCGTGGGCCGAGCGTGCGGGCTTCTCCCAGCCGATGGGTGAGGTGGACAGGGCGAAGCTCAACGTCATGGGCGGGTCGATCGCGATCGGGCATCCATTCGGCGCGACGGGAGCTCGAATCACCACGACGCTCCTGCAGGAGCTGCGGCGCCGCGGCGGACAGTTCGGGCTGATGACGGTGTGCACGGCGGGCGGTATGGGCTTCGCCATGGTTGTAGAGAGAACGAAATGAGCTCGGGTTCCGAAGTCACGATCGGCGGGCTCGTGGGTACCCGGTGGAAGCCGGCGCTCTCGGTCGAGGTCACCGATGGCATCGCAATCATCACCTTCGATCTCCCGAATGAATCGGTCAACAAGCTCACCCGCGCGGTAAAGGACGAGTTCATCGCGCTGGTGAACAGGCTCGAGCGCGACACGACCGTCAACGCCGCGGTCTTCATCAGCGGCAAGCCCGACGTGTGGATTGCCGGTGCCGACATCGAAGAGTTCCTCGAGCTCAAGACGGCGACTGACGCCGAGCGGCTGAGCAGGGACGGTCAGATGATGCTCGATTCGGTCGAGCAGCTCCGGGTACCCGTAATCGCAGCGATACACGGCGCATGCCTGGGCGGGGGTCTCGAGACGGCGCTCGCCTGCCGTTACCGCATCGCCACCGACCATCCGAAAACAATCCTCGGCCTCCCGGAAGTTCAGCTGGGACTGATCCCCGGCGCGGGCGGTACGCAGCGGTTGCCACGCAGAATCGGACTCACCGCTGCGCTCGACATGATTCTCACGGGCAAACAGGTCCGAGCGAAGAAGGCACTGGACCTTGGGTTGGTCGACGAGATCGTGCACCCATCCATACTGCGCAGCATTGCGATTCAGCGAGCGCGTGAAGTGGCGGATGGGAAAAGGAAGAGTGAGCCGGGTGGTGGAGGATTGAAGGGGCTGCTCATCGATGGGAACCCGGCCGGGCGCGCGATCGTGCTGCGGAAAGCGCGCGAGCAGACACTCGCCAAATCGCGGGGGCACTATCCTGCGCTGATCGCCGCGATCGATGTCGTCGGCGCCGGTTACGAGAAGGGACCTTCGCACGGATTTCGCGAAGAGTCTCGCCGCTTCGGTGAGATGGCAATGACCGACGTCTCCCGGCAGTTGATTTTCCTCTTCTTCGCGACGAATGAGCTGAAGAAGGATCCGGGTGTCGAGCCCTCTGATTATCCGGACTTCCCTGTTTCCGCCTTCGAGCCGCTGCCCATCAACAAGATCGCGATCATCGGCGCCGGATTCATGGGAGCAGGCATCGCATCTATCGCGGTGCAGCACGGAAGCCTGGTTCGCCTCAAGGACGCGGATCATGCGCGCGTGGCGAAGGGATACGCAGCCGTACGCGACATCCTCAAGGTGAGGCTTACCAGGAAGCAGATCACGAAAATCCAGTACAGCGACTACATGGCGCTGCTCGGCGGCACAGTGGACTACTCCGGCTTCGGAAACGTCGACCTCGTGATCGAGGCGGTGTTCGAGGATCTCGCCGTCAAGCATCAGGTTCTTCGGGAGACGGAGGCGGCGATCCACCCTGGTGCGATCTTCGCCACCAATACATCTACCATTCCGATTTCCCTGATCGCGCAGGCATCGAGCCGTCCCGAACGCGTGCTCGGAATGCATTTTTTCTCGCCGGTTGAGAAAATGCCGCTGCTCGAGGTGATCACGACCCCGGAGACGCATCCGCAGGTGACGGCGACGGCGGTGGCGTACGGGAAGAGACTTGGAAAAACCGTCATCGTCGTGAGTGACGGGCCGGGGTTCTATGCAAACCGGATCCTCGGTCCCTACATCAACGAGGCGGCCATTCTCCTCGACCAGGGCGTCGCGGTGGACATCATCGACAAAGCGCTCGTCGATTTCGGATTTCCCGTTGGCCCGATCACGCTCATCGATGAAGTCGGGCTCGATGTCGCGACCAAGGCCGGAAAGATCATGGCTGATGCGTATCCGGACCGGATGCATCCGGCGAAATCGATTCAGGCCGTGGTTGCGGCCGGGCGGTACGGGCGAAAGTCGAAGAAGGGATTTTTCACCTACGACAAGGAAGGGAAGAAGGGCGAGGTTGATCCATCGGTGTACGGGTTGTTCCTCGCGCCTGGAAGCATTCCGATGGTGAAATCCATAGCGCCTCCTGCCGGAGCCGAAGGGAATGCGCGGCCGGAGATGCCGGCGGTACAGATTCAGCAGCGGACCGTGCTGGCGATGCTCAATGAGGCCGCGCGTTGCCTGAGCGACGGGATCATTCACTCATCGCGCGATGGCGACGTCGGAGCGGTATTCGGAATCGGCTTCCCGCCTTTTCGCGGTGGCCCGTTTCGCTACATGGATTCACTCGGCATTCAGATCGTGGTGCAGCGGCTGGAGGACCTCAACGCGCGCTTTCCGGGGCGGTTCGAGCCCGCGGAGCTGCTGCTCGAGATGGCTCGACGGAGGCAGGTCTTCTATCCCGACGAGCGCTCGTGAGGCGAGGAGTGCAGGCTGAAGTGCGTTCGTCGCTATTCACTGTCGTGACTATGCTCGCGCTCGCTGCGTGCGCTCCCGCCGCTGTGCGCGAGCCTCCGAGTCCGGCGGATTATCCTCGCACGCGCCCGGAGCGGACCCGGTATCGCGAGACCTCTCATTACGCCGACGTCAGGAAGTTTCTCGACTCGCTGCGCGTTTTGCGGGCGCCTCTGGCGTTCGGAACGATCGGGAAGACGAATGAAGGGCGCGACATTCCCTATGTAATCGCGTCACGCCCACTCGTTTCCACGGCGTCCGAGGCTAAACGACTGGGCCGGCCGATCGTGTACGTCCAGGGCAACATCCACGCGGGTGAAGTGGAGGGGAAGGATGCGCTGCTCGCATTGCTTCGAGATCTCACCTTCTCGAGCAAACCGAACGTGCTCGACTCGATCGTTCTGATAGCGGTTCCGATCTACAACGCCGACGGCAACGAGCGCTTCGCGGCCCAATCGGTGAACCGGACGGAACAGAATGGGCCCGAGAGCGTTGGCATCCGGGCTAACGCGCAGAACCTCGATCTCAACCGCGACTACGTGAAGGCGGAAGCTCCGGAGACGCGCGCATCGCTGGCAATGTTCAACACCTGGGATCCGGACGTGTTTGTGGATCTCCACACGACAGACGGGAGCCTTCACGGCTACGCGCTCACGTATTCCCCATCGCTGAGTCCGGCTGCGGTGTTCGGGGGAGTCTACGCGCGCGACTCGCTGCTCCCCGTTCTGCGGGAGCGAATGCGGACGCGCGATGGCTTCGAGGTGTTCGATTACGGAAATTTTACTTCCGACGAGCCCATCGGGCGGGCGGATACGAGTGCGCGCGAGAGCTGGGCGACCTACGACTCGCGCCCGCGCTTCGGCACCAACTATTACGGAATTCGCGGTCGTATCGGGATCCTGAGCGAAGCCTACTCGCACGATTCACTCGCGCGCCGGATCGCTTCCACTTACGCGTTCGTCAACGAGACTCTCTCGCTCATCGCGGAAAAAGGAGCTGCGATCAGATCGCTGACTGCGCGCGCCGACAGCCAGCCGCTTGCCTGGGGCCGGTCCCCTGATTCCTTGCAGATGGTAGCCATTCGCTCCGAGCTCATCGCGACGCCGCGAATGATGGATGTCATCAAGGAGGATCTGGAAAAGACCGGTGATTCGTCGCTGACACAGCCCGGCGTCAAGCGCGGCGAGCGACGTACGGGACGGTTCAGAACGATTCGCATGCCTGTCTATGACCGGTTTGTGTCGACGCTCGACCGGACGCCGCCGGCTGCGTATGTCGTGGCGCCTGGCGACACCGCCGTCGCCACGCTCCTCCGGCTCCACGGAATTCGTGTCGAGCGTTCAGACTCTGCCTGGACTGCGCGCGGAGAGTCTTTCGTCATTGATTCGATCATCACGGCTCCGCGAATCTTTCAGGGACACCACGAAGTCCGTCTCACTGGGCGCTGGGATCGGGGATTGCAGGCTCTTCCAGCAAAATCGTTCATCGTGTCTACCGCACAGGCGCGCGGCGCGCTCGCCGTTTATCTGCTCGAGCCGGAGAGCGATGATGGGTTCACGACGTGGAATCTGTTCGACGCCGATATCAGGAAAGGTGGCCGGTTCCCGGTGACGAGAATCTTCGATTTGTCGCGGCGCGGCCGCGGCGCCGGTCGCCGGACTTCGGCGTCAGTCACACAGCCACTTCAGCACTGATGCTTCGTAGCGCTTTCCTCTATCTCGCGGGCCAGCAGCAGATTTTCAAATTTGTTCGCAATAACCGACTGGCGAAGAGTTTCGCCAATCGGTTCGTTGCCGGCGAGACCGTCGACTCCGCGCTCGCCGCTGTCACCAGGCTCAACCCGCGCGGCATCACTGCTTCCCTCGACCTGCTGGGCGAAAGCGTTCACAACGAGGCGGAAGCGCGAGCGGCGGGCGAGTCGTACATCGCGATGCTCGACCGCATCCACGAGCAGAAGGCGGATGCCAACGTCTCAGTGAAGCTCACCGCGATGGGCCTCGACATTTCCGAAGACCTCTGCGTCGCGACCATGCACAAGATCCTGCAGCGCGCCCGCGACTACGGCTCGTTCGTGCGGATCGACATGGAGTCGAGTGAATACACGCAGCGCACGATCGACCTGTTCGAGCAGCGGCTCTATCCGGCGTACCGCGAGAACGTGGGAATAGTGCTCCAGAGCTACCTCTATCGCACCTTCGCCGACGTCGAGCGTGCCATTCTGATCAAGGCTCGAGTTCGCCTCTGCAAGGGAGCGTACAAGGAACCGGAGACCGTCGCTTTCCCCGAAAAGAAGGACGTCGATGCGAGCTATGTTCGGTGCATGCACGAGCTGATGCTGCACGGGAACTACCCTGGCATTGCCACGCACGACGAGGCGATCATCCGGGAGGCCAAGCGATTCGCAAAGGCCAACGACATCGCACCCGACCGCTACGAGTTCCAGATGCTTTACGGAGTGCGCCGCGATCTCCAGGACGAGTTGGTTCGCGAAGGCTACCGCATGCGTGTGTACGTGCCGTTTGGAACTCAGTGGTATCCGTATCTGATGCGCCGCCTCGCGGAGCGGCCGGCCAACGTCGCGTTCCTAACCGGCAGCGTGTTCAAGGAGATGGTCGGCAAACGCCGGCGCTGACGATGGGCAGATTTCTTCCCCCCGATCCCTCGAAAGGCGATCCGAATACGATCGGCGGGTATATGGCGGTGCACGATCGGCCGGCCGCGTTCGAGGGAAGCGACGGCGCTTCGTACAGCGTGGAGATCGTAACCGACACGAGCGGAGAAAAGGAACGACCCTTCGCCGCCTATCTGCTATTCGTACGCTGGGGCCAGGGCGATCCGGTCGCGCGCGGACACCTGGAGACGGAATTCCTCGCCTTCGCGGAAACCGAAGACGAGGCTCGCAGAATGGTGGGTGCGCTGTTGCTCAACGAAGTGAAGCTACGCCTCGATCAACTGATCGCCGAGAGCCGTGCGAAGCTCCTGCCGTGGTGGGATTCGATGCGGCAAGAGGGTACCAGTTGACGCGCAAGGAGGGCGTTGTACTCCAGGGGACGGGCGGAGTTTGGCACGTCCGTACCGACTCGGGAGAGACGCACGAGGCATCGCTCCGCGGCAGGCTCAAGCAGGAGCGCAAGCAAGACCGAAAGCTGGCAGTCGGCGACCGGGTGGTTCTCGAGATCGACGAGCGGGGCGCCCACTGGGCCATCGCCGAGATTCTGCCACGCCACTCGAAGCTCGCTCGGCGTGAGCCGGGAGAAGGGCAAGGCGAGCGAATTGTCGCCGCCAACGTCGATCAGGTCGTCGTCGTCTTTTCGGCCGCGAAGCCGGCCCCGCACCGCCGGATGCTCGACCGGTTTCTGGTGATCGCTGAAGGGAATTCGCTTCAGTCGCGGATCGTGATCAACAAGATCGAACTGGTGGACAAGGCAGAAACCGAGCGCGCATTCTCCGACTATGTCGCAGCCGGTTATCCTGTGCACCTGACCAGCGTCAAGCAGCGCATCGGTCTGGACGAGCTCCACGACGAGCTCGCGGGGAAGACGTCGGTGCTCACTGGGCCATCAGGAGTGGGCAAGTCCTCACTGATGAACGCCATGTACCCCGGACTGGACCTCCGCGTCGGCGAGATCAGCGAGTCGGTGGGGAAGGGCCGGCATACGACGGTCGGCGCGCTCCTGCATCCTCTGCCCGACGCGGGCTACGTCGTGGACACCGCGGGCCTGCGCGAGGTCGGAATGTGGGGACTCGCGTCCGAGCACCTCGATGAATGCTTCCGCGAGTTTCGCCCGCACATTGCGGAGTGCAAGTTCGGCGACTGCACGCACCGGGTCGAGCCCGGGTGCGGCGTAAAGCGCGCGGTGCAGGAGGGCTCGATCAGTGCCGAGCGTTACGACAGTTATGTGAAGCTGCGCGAGGAGATCGAGGAGACCGAGAAGAAGTGGGCGCCGTACTCTGCGGCTTCAAAGGCTAAGAAGCGACGCTCGTAACTCGCAACTGACAACTCCGCCCGTTCAATTGCAGTTATCAGCTACTCCGCCCCAATCTCGACTGTCCAGGCAACGGGGATATCGCTTCGCAACGAATCCCTGACTGAGCAGTACTTCGTCGCGGCCAGCTCGATGGCGCGCAGTGCCTGGTCCTTTTCGATGCCCTTGCCGGCGATACGAAAGTTGAGCGTGATGGCCTTGTACCGCCGGGGAATCGTATCGACGCGCTCGCCAACGACGTCGATCTCGAGCGAGCTGAGCGGCGTGCGCTGCTTCGCAAGGATGTCGACGACGTCGTAAGAGATGCACGTGGCGAGGGCACTGAGCAGAGTCTCGGGCGGGCTCTGCCCCGTTTCACCGTCGCCGTCGATGCGAGCCATCGGGCCATTGGGACGTCCCGCATCGAACCGATGGCCGCCCGCCCACTCAACGTGTATCAGGGACGGCTTCGTCGCGATTTTCGGCGCCGGCGCGCCGGCTGTCACATCCGTCACTTCTCTGGCCCTTTCTCGATCGGAGCACGAACCGCATTTCCCCACTCGGTCCAGCTGCCATCGTAGTTTCTCACGCGGTCGTACCCGAGGAGATAGCTGAGGACGAACCAGGTATGGGAGGATCTTTCGCCAATGCGACAGTAGGCAACGATGTCGTCGCCCTTCTTGAGTCCCTTTTCCTGCTCGTAGATGGCGCGCAGCGAGGCTGCATCCTTGAAGCTTCCATCCGGATTTGCGGCGCGCGCCCACGGAATGCTGCGCGCTCCCTTGATGTGGCCGCCCCGCAGCGTTCCTTCCTGCGGATAGTCCGGCATGTGCGTGCGCTGCCCCGTGTATTCCTCGGGTGAGCGCACGTCTATCAGAGGCTTGCCGGCCGCCGAATGCTCCCGCACCTGCTGGAAGAAGGCCCTGATCCTTTCGTCTGACCGCTTCGGCGCTTTGTAGCTCGTTTTCGCCAGGCGCGGAACGTCGGTATTGAAGGGACGGCCCTCCTGCTCCCACTTGATGCGTCCGCCATCCAGCAGCTTCGCATTCGTGAATCCGAACAACTGGAATACCCAGAAAGCGTACGCCGCCCACCAGTTGTTCTTGTCGCCATAAAACACGACCATCGTGCTCTCGTCGATGCCCTTTTCGCGGAGAAGCTTCTCGAACTGCTCCGATGAGACGTAGTCGCGCAGGACTGGATCGTTGAGGTCCTGGTGCCAGTCGACCTTCTGCGCGCCCGGAATGTGTCCGGTGTCGTAGAGCAGGACGTCTTCGTCGCTCTCGATTATCCTGATATTCGGATCGTCGATATGATCGGCGAGCCAGTTCGTGCTGACGAGAACTTCAGGGTGTACATAACCCTTGCCGGCGATGCCGGGATCGACAGCGGATGCGTTGCCTGTGATTGTCGCCCCCATGGTCCGCTCCTGAAAAAAGGAG
>Ga0193727_1000892_pt1 | contig 12085 bp, 7 predicted proteins | sample H2c2metaG_FD_143051 | JGI IMG/M metagenome (GOLD analysis project Ga0193727, IMG submission 143051) | Soil microbial communities from a riparian zone of the East river system, Colorado, United States - H2c2 | ecosystem: Environmental > Terrestrial > Soil > Riparian zone | place: USA: East River...
CCTGAGATCACCCACGCCTCGTTGAAGGTGAGGATGTCGAGGTGCATGTCCGGACCGGGATCCTTGATGTTCAAGGCGCAGTTGTGAATGATGAAGCCGAGATCACCGATAGGCGTGCCCCAGGCTGGATTCACAGTCACGTCCCAGTAAGCCCCGTAACTGTCCGTTCCAGCCTGGTTCAGTTCTGTCGAGCACCAAGTTGTCTGATTCTCCGTTGACGCATTCCACGTCCACATCGTCCAGCCAGAGAAGTTTCCGTCGGGACGGTAGTAGTGAATCCTGACTGACCCCGCGGGAATTAGGGGATCGGCCGCGAACGCCTGCGCTACAGAACCGCCGTAGATAAAAAACAACAGCACACTGCATGCGAGCCCCGAGAGGCTCCGGGCAGACCGAATAACGCATTCCATGTGATTGGTCCTCAAGTGAGACAAGCAGAACGAGTTTTGCAACGAGGATTTGTCTTATCTGTTGGACGCGCACCGCGCGCCGCGCGAAGTATATCTCTGCCGTACCAAGTTGTCTAGTAGGAGACTATTTGCTCGGCGGATCCTGAGTTGCACAGATCTAGTCGCCAACGTTCTTGAGCGAGCAAGTGTAGTCATCGTACCTCTGGGTTCGCAAATCAGTTGCATGATGAAGATGATTGGCTCTGACATTGGTACGTTGGAGCGGGCCGCCCGGTCGTTCAGAATCACACTGTCAAATGGCGACCAAGGGCATAGCAATACATGCACTATTCTTTTGTGCCCGGGTTGTCGTGCTCCGTCTGCAAATAGAGCCAAGCCCCGCACCGTGTTGAACAACATCAAGATCGGTAAAACTCGCCTTCCTGCGATTCACTAGCCACGCCGCTTGCCGATTAGTTTCCTCGCGGAAAAATACTCATCGCTGCGACCGATGATGAAAGCGAGGAAGCATAAAGCAAGAACGGAATGGTCGAGTGAGGCGCCGAAGTATTGCCAGAATTCAACAGAAGCGCCCGGGAAATTGGAGGAGAACAGCAATACAAGCATGTAGATCATCCCGAGCACGCTGGCAGCCCTAACGCAGATTCCGAGTACGAGAGCCACTCCAATCGCCAACTCGCCGTAGGCAACGAGAAATGCGATTGGAATCGCATTCGGCGAGACAAACCTTCGAAGCACAGGAGCGAAGAATGGATAGGCTGCGCCACTCTGCAGAAACTGATTGATCCACCATTCAAATCCACCGTGCAACGTGAAATGGCTGCCGAAGACCTTGTATTGTCCGAAGATGAGAAACAAGCAGCCAACCGCGATTCGCAATCCCCCTAAGGCAAGGGAATTTCGTTCGGTTGGGGTCTGAGGCCATCGCATCGTTGACGACCATTCTACCTTTGGCCAATCGGCGCCTTGTCGCGGACTCCGGTTAGTCAGACCCTATCGGTCTATCTCTCTAGTTCGTGTCGTTTAATCCTGATCGTGTATCCCAGCCGGTTATTTCCGCTGTAATTCATTGACGATAGCCCCGGCAATTGCTTGAGAGGCTCGCGCGTCGAGGTGGCGATCCCAGGGATGCGCCAGGTCGAGTCAATCTTCACGATGAGGAGCTTCGCAAAAATTGCGAGACGCGAGCGCCTTTCAGCGGGCGACCATTCAAGGCCGGGGCCGAGATGCGGACGATTTCCATCGAGGTTGCGGCCGAAGTATCCCGGATAGTATTCCACCCCTGCCCGCGGCGAAATATTGCCCCTGGCACCAGCAGAGATTGCTGCCCTATAGAATTCATCGACTCTATCGTTGTTTTGCGCCACGCCCCCCAAAGTGACCGGAACGACGCCGAGCTATGAGGTGCGCGTCTTTACAGGAAGGTCTCTGCCAACGAGACAGATTGAGCGCCACAGATCAGTTTTAGCCCCGTTACACCAAATGGCATAAATATCAGCATAAGTCTTTTATTTTCACACTGGCGGAGAGGGTGGGATTCGAACCCACGTTAGAGTTTCCCCTAAACACGCTTTCCAAGCGTGCGCCTTCAACCACTCGGCCACCTCTCCAATTGCGGATGGGTCACTCTAAATTTAACACAGCGGGTCGTGTTCGATTGGAGCGTTAAGCCCAGGGAGTACCCCGACAAATCCGGCCATGAAATCGTTTACTTCCTCGGGGTAAGGCGTTTATAGTTCCGCTTGTTCCCGCACTCTGATTCGTGCGCCCGCACCAAATTACTGCCTTCTGGAGGCATTCATGCCTGTCATCTCCCGTCGTGATCTGCTTTCATCCGGATTGTCTCTTTCAGCATCCTCATTACTCGCCCGCTCTGCCTGGGCGCGAACCGCCTCACTGCTGGCCGACATGCCGCAGGGTTCGGCTGAAGCCGTGCCCGCGCTTGCTCCGCGCGAACACTTGCTTTTCGATTTCGACTGGAAGTTTACCTTCGGCAACGGCGTGGATCCAACTAAGGATCTTGGCTTCGGCTTCGGGCAAGGTGACTTCGCAAAGACCGGTGACTTCAAGTTTGCCAAAGCAAAGTTCGACGATTCGATGTGGCGCACACTCAACCTTCCTCACGACTGGGCTGTCGACCTGCCGTTCGTAAACGATGACGAACAAAACTCGCATGGCTTCAAGCCACTGGGACGACGCTATCCTGAGTCAAGCGTGGGCTGGTATCGCCGCGAGTTCGACATTCCGGCCAGCGACCTTGGGCGACGCATCACGATTGAATTCGATGGCGCGTTTCGCGACGTGTTTGTGTTTGTCAACGGCTGCTTCATCGGCCGTAACAATAATGGATACGCGCCCTTCCGGTTCGACTTGACGGACTATCTGGCATACGGCGCAAAGAACTACATTGTGCTGCGCGTTGACGCGAGCTTTGGCGATGGATGGTTCTATGAGGGCGCGGGCGTGTATCGCCATGTGTGGCTCACCAAGACCGATGCGGTTCACCTGGGCAAGTGGGAGAGTTGGGTGCGGCCAGCAGTGACTGGCAATGCGGCGACCTTGTCGTTGGGCACCATAGTCCAGAACCAGGGCAAGCAGGCTGCGACGGCCAAGGTGAGCTGGAAGATTCTCGACTCCAAAGGCACGACCGTTGCAACGGCCGAAGCAGCCGGCCAGAAGATTGACGTGGATGGAACGGCCAGCTACACCGCGTCTGCGAAGCTCGCGAACCCGACGCTGTGGTCGGTGAACGAACCGAATCTCTATTCTGCGATTGTGACGGTGGAATCCGAAGGCAAGGTGCGCGATGCGGAGCGAGTTTCATTCGGGGTACGCACGGCGGAATTCACCGCCGACAAGGGATTCTTCCTCAATGGCAAGCCATTGAAGATTCAAGGCACATGCAACCACCAGGATCATGCGGGTGTGGGTGCCGCAGTACCCGACCGGCTGCAGTGGTTCCGGCTCGCGGTATTGCGAGAAATGGGTGGTAATGCGGTGCGAACGTCGCACAATATGCCCACGCCAGAGTGGGTTGAGGCCTGCGATCGCATGGGCATGATGATGATGTGCGAGACGCGCCAGATGAACGCCACGCCGGAGGGGCTTGAGCAACTGGCCACGATGGTGAAACGCTATCGCAACTCGCCGTCAATCATCCTTTGGTCCATTGGTAATGAAGAGTGGGTTCTGCAAGGCGAGATGGCTGAGCAGGGCGCGAAGATTGCAAGCACCATGGTCCGGCTGTGTCATGAACTTGACCCAACGCGCCAGGTATCCGCAGCCGTGAATGGCAACAACGAGAAGGGCGTTTCTGAGCCCTTCGAAGTCATCGGCTTCAACTACAACCTGAAGTATCCCGACGACTACCACAAGAAGAATCCCACTAAAGCGATCTACGGATCGGAGACATCGAGCGCGATCGGCACGCGTGGCGTGTACACGTCAGACAAGCTGCGCAACACGGTGAACTCCTACGACGGCGTGGTGCCATGGGGCGAGACGGCCGAAGAGTGGTGGAAGTTTTACGGCACGCGCGAATGGATGGCCGGCGGTTTTGCGTGGACAGGCTTCGACTACCGCGGTGAGCCCACACCCTATGGCTGGCCGTCGATCAACTCGCAATTCGGCATCGTGGACATGTGCGGATACCCCAAAGACAACTTTTTCTACTACAAGGCGTGGTGGGGCAAGGAGCCGTCTCTGCACCTGTTCCCGCACTGGAATTTTGAGGGACGCGAAGGCGATGAGATTCCCGTCTGGGTTTACACCAACCTCGATGAAGTCGAGCTGTTTGTGAATGGCAAGAGCCTTGGCAGCAAGAAGGTTCCGCATCTCGAGCATGTCGATTGGAAGGTGAGGTTCGAGCCCGGTTTCATTGAAGCGCGCGGTTCGAAGGACGGCAAAGTGGTGCTCACTGAGAAGCGCGAGACGACGGGACCAGCGGCCGCAATCCGTCTAACTGTGGATCGCACGGAGATCAATGCGGACGGCGAGGACGTTGCGGTGCTCAAGGTCGAGGGTCTGGACAAGGAAGGGCGCCTGGTGCCGACGGCAAATAACAAGATCGGTTTCAAGGTCACCGGGGACGGCGCTCTGATTGGTGTAGGCAATGGCGATCCGAACTGTCAGGAGAGCGACAAAGAGCCACGGCGTTCGCTGTTCAACGGTTTCGCGCAGGTGATCGTTCAGAGCACCAAAAAGGCCGGTGAGATTCAGGTTGAAGCGACCAGGGACGGCCGGGGAGGCCCGGCTCTCACGCCGGCGAAGATCGTGATCACCACAAAACAGGTGGAGTTGCGGCCCTCTGTTCCCGCGGCGCAGCAATCATAGGGGTAGCCCCGGGCCTTAGTTGAGGACCGGGGCACTCATCAATCACTTTATTCCCTTCCCTCCGATTGAACGCATCAGAAGTTCATCCGCGGAGTCGTAGCCACAGGGGATTTCGATGCCGTCGAGGGTCGCACCCGCATCGAGTAGGGGCGCAATCCAGTCAGGCGAACGGCGTTCCTTCCAGTACGAATCAGTGCACGCCAGGATGGCGCGCTGCAGCGGCGTGCGTCGCTTGCCGTCAAGAGCATTGACCTTCGCGCCACGCGCCAATAGCAGTTTCGTTGTCTCGGGCCGTCCGCGCCACGTGGAAACATGCAGAGCCGTCGACCCCCCTGCGATGTCAAAGTAACCGTCCCCAATGTACAGCGCATCGACCGGCACGCCAAGGTCGATCAGGCACCCTGCACCTTCGCTGTTGCCGACTCCCGCAAATTGCGGCAGCAGCGTGCCGCCTTCGGCCAGCAACGCCTGCAACAGCTTTGACTCCTCCTTGAGGAGGGATTGAATGGCATGCTGGTCAGCGAGCGCGCACGCTGCGATGAGCCGATCAGCACCGGTGAATTGCGGATCGACATCCCGCTCACGCAAGAGAGACAGCACATCGCCACGTCCGCGCCGGGCCGCCATCACCGCCGCCGACCTTCCATCGCGCCCATTCCCGAGCAGAGGGTCTGCGCCGCGATCCAGTAGCAACCGAATCATCTCGATGCCGTTATCGCGCTGCACGGAGTGCTGGAGCCCTGTGTATCCCCACTGCGGAATGGCGTTTGGATCCGCACCGTTGTCGAGCGCCAGCTTCATGCCGTTGTAGTCGTGCCAATCGGCCTTGCGAACAAGTATCCAGAGGCGGCTGCGATCGTTGAGCTTGCCGCTTTCGAGAAGGATCTGCGTAACGGTGTTGTCGTAGCTTTCCGGCGCGTGATAGCAGGTCTCGCCGTCATTCGGATCGGCGCCCCGATCCAGCAGAAGACGCGTTACGCCGGGGTGTTGTGCAACGCCCGCCGCGCCATAGATCACGCTTTCGAATTCCCGATGGCCTTGCCACATGGCGTACCAGCCCGTGTTGGGGCTCGCGCCTGCGTCGAGCAGAAGACACACTGTTCTCACAAACGCGTCGGAGCGCGCACGATCGATGCGGAGATAGCGCGAGAAGCAGAGATGCGTGAGAGCATCCCACTCCCGCGGGCCGCCGGGGGCCGTTGCCAGCTTCGGGTCAGCCGAGAGGAATCCGCGTACCGCCGACTCGTCCGCCAGAACAGCGGCGATGTAGATGTTTGCGTTCTTCACCTGCGGATAGCGCGCCAGGATGGCTTCCGCTTCCTCGAGTGTTCCCGAAGTGTGCGGAGAACCATCCTGCGGGACGGTGGCCGCAACCAGGAACGCCTTCATGGGATCAGCGAGAGCCTCGACGGCGCGTTGAATGCGAAGAGTCTCAATGTGCGCACCAAACTTCGGCCAGCTTTCAAAGCCGTGTTCGCGCGCGATGACGAGTTGGGCAGCGGTGAGAGCAACAGGCGCTTGAGCGCCGTCAGGGTGGTGAGCGTGCAAGCGGGCCAACGCCGTAGGCGAGCCGTCGCGGCATTCGCGCAGCAGATCCTTGGCTTGCTTCTTGTATTGGTCTAGGTTGGGGTGTTCAGGCAGGGTTCTTTCAGGCATACGAAGCTCCTCTCGTGAGTCGCCTGGAGTCCGCGCTGGTCAGGCTGGAAAGAAGTTTCGTCGAATTGTGTGACGTAAGGTGGGCACGGCCCTTTCCGCGGACTGGATGCGCCCTTCGCGCTGATTTTCAGCCTAAGGCAACGCCGCCGCGCCGTCAATCATCTCGTTGGATGAATGCGCTGAAGGCGTGCACTCTCCATTTCCCTGCCCTCGCGAGTTCTGTTAGCGTGGTCTATCTGCGCAGTTCCTGAGGTGCGACTGAATGTTTGAAGGAGAGACCGGGCAGAGTCACGCAGCCGCCGCGCAGGCAGGCCATCCGCCCGCGGTCGTCGCAGGGTTCTCAGGCTGGCTGCTTGATGCATTCGACTTCTTCCTCGTCACCTTGTGCCTCACCGCAATGGCACGCGAATTTCACAAGACCGATGCTCAGATTTACCTGGTCATCACCATGACCATGGTCTTTCGGCCGGTGGGCGGATTTGTCTTTGGCATTCTCGCCGATCGCTACGGGCGCCGCATTCCGTTGATCATCAATATGAGCGTCTTCACCATTGCCGGCATCCTCACTGGCCTGGCGCCCAATTACTCCACCCTGTTGCTGGTGCGAGCTTTGTTCGGAATGGTGATGGGCGGAACGTGGGGTGTGGGCGCGTCGCTGGCCATGGAGAGCGCGCCGCAACATCGGCGAGGTCTCCTGTCAGGGCTGCTGCAGGAGGGCTACGCGGCGGGGAACGTACTGGCCGCCGTTCTGTGCTTCTTCTTCCTGGATCGCCTCGGCTGGCGCACGCTATTTATCCTCAGCAGTCTGCCCGCGGTACCGCTCGTTCTCTATATTGTCTTCTTCGTGAAGGAGTCCGCGGTAGGCAAACAAGCGGCAAGCAAGAAGTTCACGTGGGGCGAACAACACCGCGAAATCTTCTCCCATTGGAAGCTGTTCCTGTACCTGCTGGCCTTCATGACGACAATGATGCTCGCCTCGCACGGCACGCAGGACATGTACCCGACTTTCCTGCAACGCCAGTGGCACATGAGTACGCCAGAGCGCACGATGATCACAGCCATCTCAGGTATCGGTGCAATCGTTGGCGGTCTCACGTTCGGCTTCTTCTCCGACAAAATTGGCCGCCGTCGCGCGATAATCACTGCTTTCATCCTGGGCGCAGCCGTCATCCCGCTGTGGGCTTTCTCGCCAAACGCGGCCCTTCTAACCCTCGGCGCGTTTCTCATTCAGTTCATGGTGCAGGGCGCCTGGGGCGTGATTCCCGCCCATCTGTCCGAACTCTCTCCCGACTCAGTGCGCGCGTTGCTTCCCGGTTTGGCCTACCAGAGTGCGGGCCTCATTACCAGCCGTGTGGGAGCCGTCCAAGCCACTTACGCCGCTCATAGCAGCTATTCCATGGCAATGGGCGTCACCGCAATCTGCGTATTCACTGTTGCCACCTTCATGGCGTGGATCGGCCGCGAACGCCACGGGCAGCAATTCGGAACCTCCTAGGATGCTCCTCAGCCATTCGCGTCCTTTTCTCGTGCCTTTTTCACTCTCTCAGACAGAAGCTTTTGCCTTCTCCAGCTCCCGTCGATGCGAAGCCGTCAATCCCTTCCCGCCGCGATTGATGTAGTACGTCAGCATGCGCATTCCCGATCCAGGACCCTTGGGAGAAACCTCCTTCGATGCCAGTTCCCGCGCAATCGTCGACGCGCTTTTGTTGAACAGGCCTTCGCGCGGATGCGTCGAGTCCGTCTTGACATCCTTTACCCATTTCCGTCCCGTGCGTGCCTTCTTCGCTGCCTCCGCCATGGCGCACCCTCCTCTATTTATTGGGATCGACCGGCAACCCTTCTGACTGCAAAACACAGGTGGAGTAGATGCCTCACCGGGTCAGCGTGTCGCCCGCAAGGGGATTGCTGGGCCCCAAGGGGATTGCTGGGCCCAGGGAGATCACGCGCATCCCCGGGAGTGCACTTGTTTCCCGGCAAAAGCCAGAGTTGATGCCAAATCATCTGCTTGCTCGGGCAATGTCGGATGACATAGTTGCCCTGTCCGGGTTAGCCTTAAGGGGTATTCGCACAAGTCGCGATGCAAGGAGTGCACTTTACTTCAATGCCAATCCAACCAACCGCCAATATTTGGTACAACGGCAAGCTAATCCCCTGGGAACAAGCCACCATTCACGTAATGAGCCACGTGGTTCACTATGGCTCCAGCGTCTTCGAAGGCATAGTGAACCACACCCAACCGCACGGAGCGGCCGTGTTTCGCCTGCCGGAGCACATGCAGCGTCTGATTGACTCGGCCAAGATCTATCGGATGCAGATTCCGTTCTCGCTCGACGAACTGTGCGCGGCCGTCGTGGACACGATTGAATCCAATGGAGTTGCGCCGTGTTACATCCGCCCGGTTGTAATCCGCGGATACGGAGAAATTGGCGTTAACCCCAAGGGTTGCCCCATTGAGACCTATATCGCGAATTACCCGTGGGGCAAGTACATTGTCGGCGAGGCAGCCGATGTTTGCGTTTCCAGCTGGAACCGACTGGCCCCCAACACCATGCCCGCCCTCGCCAAGGCTGGCGCCAATTACATGAACTCGCAGCTGATCCGCATGGAGGCCGAGGCCAACGGCTACTCAGAAGGCATCGCACTGGACGTAAACGGTCTGGTAAGCGAGGGATCAGGCGAGAATGTATTCATCGTCCGCAACGGCGTTCTGTACACGCCTCCTCTGGCCAATTCTGCGCTCTCCGGCATCACCCGCGACAGCGTTCTGACCATTGCGCGCCACCTCGGCCTGACCGTCCTCGAACAGTCGCTCCCGCGCGAATTGCTGTACATCGCTGACGAGGTGTTCTTCAGTGGGACAGCGGCTGAAGTCTCTCCGATTCGCTCGATCGACCGCATCGTGATTGGTGAAGGAAAGACAGGCGAAATAACGAAGAAGATCTCCGATGAGTTCTTCGCCATCGCCAACGGCCTCAAGCCCGATCGCTTCGGCTGGCTGACGCCGGTGAAGGTCGTCGCACCCGAAACAGTCAGCGCTTAGGTCCTCTGCTGAGTAAATAAGTGGGCCGCCTTTAGGCGGCCCACTTTCTTTTCCGGCAAGAGTGTGATCCTGCCCGTTTCGGCAACAGAACTGTAACCATCCAGCCGTTATGATGCCGGATATGTCCCGTGCACGATCTTCCCATTCGCGCTTGTGCTTTCCCGCCCAATTGTCTTGCTTGGCCTTCCTGACTGCGGTCTTCCTGCCGGCCTTCTCGTCAGCCCAGGTTTACGCCGGCAAACCCAAGCTGATCGTCATCGTGGTCATCGACCAGTTCCGCGGCGACTACCTCGATCGCTATCGCACCGAATTCAAAGGCCGCGGCTTCCGGCTCTTCATGGACCAGGGTGCATGGTTTACAGACTGCTACTACGACTACGCCAACACCAAGACCGCGCCCGGGCACGCCACCATTGGCACCGGAGCCTACACTGACGGACACGGCATCGAATCCAACGAATGGTGGGACGCCTCCCGCTCCGATGCCCACAAGGTCTCCTCCGTCGAGGACGAGCGCTACCAGATGGTCGACTTGCCGGCGAGTTCGATTCCGGCCAACCAGCCCGGCGCTGCCGATAACGCCCCAACCTTTGTCATCGGAGCTTCCCCCCGCAATCTGCGCGCCACCACTCTCGGCGACGAACTCCGCCTCGCAACTCAAGGTAAATCAAAGGTCTACGGAGTTTCCTTAAAGGATCGCGCGAGTATTCTTCCTGCCGGCCAATCCGCCAAAGGTGCCTTCTGGATTGACCCAGCAAGCGGTCAATTCTCGACGTCGACCTACTACATGGAGCACCTTCCCGACTGGGCCAAGGCCTTCAACGCAGGCGGCCGCCGGGCCCAGGCCGAGCGCGAAGCCAACGTTGACGAGAACACAACCCAGTTCTACGAACTGGTTGGCCGCACACCGGCTGCCAATGGCTACGAGCTCGATTTCGCCAAGGAGTTGATCAAGAGCGAAAAGCTTGGCCAGAGTGGCGTGACCGACCTGATTACGATCTCACTCTCCCCGAATGACATCCTCGGCCACCAGTTCGGACCTGATTCCGACTTCGAAAAACAGATGATCCTGAGCCTCGATCATGACCTGGACGGCTTCTTCGGCTGGCTCGACCAGACCGTCGGCCTGAAGAATGTCTGGCTCGCCCTGTCGGCCGATCACGGTGTGGCTCCCATCCCGGGCGAGGCGGCGAAGCTCGGCATCCACGCCGCTGCCGTGAACATTCAGACTGTCTACGACCGCGTAAACGCGCGCCTGAACACCCGCTATACGCCCCAGACCAAAACTGACTACCTGCTGCCCGGCCCCGATCTACCCTACATTGCACTGAATCGAAAAGCCTTCCAGTCCGCAGGCATGAATGAAGAAACCGCCGAAGACGCGGTGGCCGGCCTGCTTTCCGAGGAAGTAGCCGCACTCACACCCAAACCAGAGGGAGAAGGACCGGCTCAGCATCGCCTGCCCACCACCCCTCAAGTCGCCGGCATGTACACGCGTTTCGCCCTGGCGCATGGGCAGTTGCCTCCCAGCGAATGGGGCCGCCTGCTGGCCCACAGCTACTCAGAGCACGGCAACTGGTACGTAATGATGCTCTTAGCCAGCTACCAGATCGAAGGCACAGGCCAGTTCGCCGGCACCACACACTTCAGCCCATGGTCTTACGATCGTCACGTCCCGCTGGCGCTCTATGGGGCTCCATTTATCCCTGGCGAGTATCATGAACGTGTAGCCCCCGTCGATCTGGCCGTTACGTTTGCATCGCTGGCTGGGGTGAATCAGCCCTCGGCGGCGGTGGGCCGGGTGCTGACGGAAGCCATAAAAACCGCACACCCCGCACCAACGCAATGAGGACACCAGCCCGCACGTGAAACCCAATATGAAAGTGCAGTTGGCCGGCATGACGCTGGTCAACCCGGTCATAGCAGCCAGCGGCACCTTCGGCTACGGTATCGAGTTCGAAGAGATCGTCTCCCTCGAGAAGATCGGCGGATTCGTCACCAAGGGCATCTCCCTGCAACCGATGAACGGGCACGCAGCGCCGCGTATCCTTCAGACTGCCGCGGGAATGCTCAACGCCATCGGACTGCAAAACGTAGGAGTCGATGAGTTCATCGCCAAAAAGCTCCCTCCTGTCCGAAAATATTCAACCTGCAATGTCATCGTGAACGTGTTCGGCTACACCGTGGGCGACTACGTCAGCGTGATTGAACGTCTCAACGACGCTGAAGGCGTCGCCGCCTACGAACTCAACGTCTCCTGCCCCAACGTGCACGCCGGCGGAATGGCGTTTGGCGCCGACCCGGGCTCGCTCGAATACCTGGTGCGGCGCGCTCGCTCCACCACCAGGCGGCCCATCATCATCAAGCTTTCACCCAACGTGACCTCTATCGCGCAGATGGCCAAGGTCGCTGCCGGTGCCGGCGCCGATGCCCTGAGCCTTGTGAACACCTTCCTTGCCATGTCAATTGATGTGGAAACGCGCACCCCCCGTCTGAGCAATGTAACCGGCGGCCTCTCCGGTCCGGCCATCAAGCCAATCGCATTGCGCATGGTCTTCGAGGCAGCCAAGGCCGTGCCCATCCCCGTCATTGGAATGGGCGGTATCGTTACTCCGGAAGACGCAGTCGAGTTCCTACTGGCCGGTGC
>Ga0193727_1000893_pt1 | contig 12081 bp, 19 predicted proteins | sample H2c2metaG_FD_143051 | JGI IMG/M metagenome (GOLD analysis project Ga0193727, IMG submission 143051) | Soil microbial communities from a riparian zone of the East river system, Colorado, United States - H2c2 | ecosystem: Environmental > Terrestrial > Soil > Riparian zone | place: USA: East River...
TAGCCTGCGGCCATGCCGTACTCTATGCCCGAACGACGAGCCGTGTCGCGGGCTTCTTGCGATTCGTACAGAATGGTAATCGTTGTCCTAGTAATGGCGCCCGTCTCAACGAAAACAGTCGTATCCAGGGCTTCGCCCGGATACCAGGCGTCGTCGAACTTCTCCGTGGCAACGAGGCGTTCGACTGGAGTGATTTCGCGGAATACACCACCGAGCGCCATCTGGGATCCGTCCTGCTCAGAACGCCAGACATAGCGATAGGCACCACCGACGCGAAGGTCGATTTCGCACAGGGGCATGGTCCAACCTGGTGGCCCCAGCAGCCAACGACGGACAAGTTCTGGCTTGGTGAATGCATCGAATACCAGCCTTCGCGGTGCGTCGAAATTGCGGGTCACCCGGATCTCGCGATCGCTGGGCGTGGACACCTCGAAGCTGTCAGGGAATAACATATAACCACAGTTACCGTTTCTTTCGAGCTACACGTTTGCGTTTCTTTTCCGTCGCTTTCAACTCGCTCAACAAACTGTCGAGGCGCGCGAAGGACGCCTCCCAATATTTGCGATACGCCTCTAGCCACTCGGTTGCTTCTGCGAGCGGGCGCGCCTCAAGCTTGCGCGGTCGTCGCTGCGCATCGCTTCCAGACGAAATCAGGCCAGCAAGTTCGAGGACCTTGAGATGTCGCGAGATCGCAGGTTGACTCATCGAGAAAGGCTCGGCGAGTTCACTCACCGATACCTCTCCCGACGCCAAGCGTTCAAGGATCGCCCGCCTCGTAGGATTTGCCAAAGCGGCGAATGTCCTATCCAGGCGGTTGAGCGTTGCTACTCCATAACCCGAATGTTCCATAACCGGTATGTTATGTAATGGTGCTGTCGAAGTCAACGCCTGGCAGAACTGCGTTGGATGTGACACCAAAGGGCCCCGCGTCTTGGGCGACCGCACGTGCGAGCTCGATAGCCCAATGCTTCAAGGCGGTGTATGCGCCGCCGGAATGTTTCGTCCCGCGCTAACCATTATGTTGTGTCTTTGTCGACTTATACGGATTGCCCCGGGAGTAGGGGTGGCCGGTTGCCGACGGACTCAACAATTAAGGTTTTCTTAACAAGCGCTCAAATATTGCGTTTGTTGTGCATCGGCGGGCGGCGCATTCTGATGGCTGTTCGATCGGTCAACGAGTATGCACATATGAACATCACAAATTTGATTACACGGGTCGCGCAGGGGTTTTTCGCTGCCGCCGCCACGGGGGCCTCTCTCCTGGTCTTGCAGTTTGCGATGCTGGCGTAACGGAGTGGGACGAGACTCTTTACCTCGTAGGTAATTGATGCGCCCCGGCCGCGCACGCATGATCACTCTCACAGTCAGACGCGCGTGTCGAATCCGGGCCGCTTCATTCGTCTTAAGTTTATAGATACGAGATACACAGTGATGTTTTCAGCGAATTCCATGTCGATCTTCAAGGGCGCAACTTGGCGCGACGCGCGATGGACACTCGCGCTGCGCAACTTAAGCGGCTATGCAGCGGCTGTGATTGTGCGATTTAAGGCTATTGCGCTGTACGCGCTGATGGAACTGATTTTGCCGGGCGGTTCGGTGATGGCGCTGCTGTTGTGGCTGTATCGGCGGCGGAAAAGCAGGGTTGGCTTCGGCCGATTCCCGGCGAGATTATTGTCGTTCTTCGGATTGGCTGATCCTTTGCATTCCGATGCGGCGGTGTGTGGCGCTCGGAGTAATGCCGCTCTTGGGTGAATTACGGGCGCGGGCGACATTTGAATTAGCTGCCGTCGTCGAGCGAGAAGCTGTTTCAGTAAGTGTTGACAGTTTTGCCGGCTGGCGCGGGGTGAGGTCCCCGCTCTGCATACCACGATCAGCGCAATCTGAAATGCGATGATCACTCGAGCGGGCACTACTCCTTTCCGACTCCCGCACTTCTAAACTGCTCTTCGGTAAGCACGCTTGGTCATCACGTCTTGTCCCAGACGATCGGCTTCGACCACGACTCCCCTTGGGCTATCGATGAAGCGGTCTTGAAAAGTGTTCCATGCTTGCGGGAATCGTGCCGCATCGGCCGGCGCGAGCGGCACGATCTTCAATCGGGCGACGCGTTCCTCACGTCCAGCAGTTCTGTCTCCGCCGTTGTCCGGCTATGAAACTCGGATACGGTTAAGTCGTATTGCGGCCCGAAACGCCGTCTAAGACGCAGGGACCGCTGTCGCTGCACGGTCAGCCATGCGACAACCGCGAGCACGACGGCTATTAAGAGTAGGACAAAAATGACGGTATTCGGGGGTGTCGTATTCATTGATGACTATCCTGCTGTTGTTGGCTTTCCACCGTGCGCCAGCGTGTATTCGCATCGCTTGCGCCATGCAGAAGTGTTGTTAACAATTAGGCGGGGCGCAGTCAGATGTTTTATGAGTTTGGCGTAGGACATCGCCTGACGTCGCATCTCGCAATGCCGTTTCTTTAATGTGTCGCCGATTGCGGTCATTTAATTAGTCTTAACTATGCGCGAACATCCGCGGTTCTCGCCTCGTCTTGCCGGAACTGATGATTCTGTTTCACGGTCCACTTCAATGCCTGAACTTGAGTGGGAGGTACACGATGGACACACCGACTATTTGTTTTCCCGTCACATGTCCGTGCTGTGGTCAGGAATACCTGATGGTGTCGAACCGCAATATTATCGTAGACGCCCTTGCCACCGAGCGGCGGTTAACACTCTGTTCGATTTGCGCACACCACCGCGTGATGTGGGTCGCGAACGAGATCGAGCGAGATCAAATCCGCGAATACGCGGAAACGCTACATTTCGCCTGGAGCAGGCAATCACGCCCTCGTTGTGATGCGTGACCTTAAGTTCGCCGCAGGGATTTACACCCCTAAGTGACTGGAGGTAAGCCGGCTGCGGCGGTACGTTGAAGAAGTACTCTCGACCCCACCCCGCCGCCGGTCAGCGGCGGCTTTCGGGCAGATCAATCGGCGCGTTTTTCGCCGTCGGCTCAAAATATCGAGAGCGTTTTCAGGTGAAGGCATTATGGTCGACCGGATTGCGGATCAATGTCCGCACGATTCGGACGTGCTGGGTCGTAAAACAACCAAGTGTTAAAGTGCGTGGGATCGGGGCCGTAATTGGTCTTGATCAAAAGTGCCTTGGCCGCGCTGAGGTAACTGTCTGGGACCGCAACATTCACCGCGTCCGTACTATGGGTACTTGGATCGATTACCTTCGCGACCTTGAGTGTCTCCAGGTTGCCGGCCGCGTTGACCGTGACGTCGAAAATAACCGCGTAGAGCTTTCCGGGGTTGGGAGGCGCGGACTGCGCGTAGATTAAGCCTGAGACCATCAAAAGAAACGTTGCGCATATCAAGCGCATAGGGTGTCCTTACCTCTGACTAAATCTTCAAGTGCAATAGACCATTTACCGTTCGGTCGGTCAAACGTTGGAGATGAGAAAATCGGGACAGAAATGTGACCGATGCCTCGATTGGAGAATGATCGCGAAGCAGGAAGAGGGAGGTCATCTTTGCACTTCTTGGCAAATCTCAGTCCTCGAGTAATGCGACGTGCGCCGTGACGCGTGGAGTGCCGCGCCTTAAGATAGGGAGTATTGGATCCCAAGGATCGTTAGCAGCGATTCAACATGGAGGTTTTCTATGCCTGCACTCCCTCGCGTGATATGTGTTTCCTTATTTAATCTGGCATTCGTCGTCGCTGCCCATTGCGCGCCGGATTCGACTGTAAGCGTGAGCAAAGAGGTTATCGCACTACGCGAGGCGGTGCCGGCGATGAACGATGCGACGGATGCTGATTCTGTCGTTGATCTGTTTGCACCGATGCAAATGCGCTTGATTGGCGGTAACGACGACACATGGAAAAGAGGCAATCCAAACTGGCTGCCAGTACTGCATTTAGTTCGTAACGATATCAAAAAGGACATTGAACCGGCGCTGGCGGCGCAAGCGGCTGAGAATGCGATTCGATGGAACCGTGAACTTGCTGCACATCTATCGGCCGCACAAATTGACCAACTTCTTGCCTTCTATCGTTCGGACGTCGGCCGGCGTTATCTTGCGTTTCAAAAACGCCTCATGACGGTGCAGGTGCAAGGGAGTACCGCCCTTGTAAGCGGTCTGGCTTCGGGAGGCATGGATCCAAAAGACGTCGCAGCATCTCCCCCGTCGGCTGCGCAGCTCGAGGCCCGAAAGAAACTGGTGGCATTGTCTTGGATCATTCAGATCACACCTGCCATGGGTGTCGCGTTTAGTCCCAGTCGTGGCGCGAGCGCCAGGGACGATAAGGCAATTGCCGATGTGATAATCGATTCGGTCGCTACAATGCGAGGCCCCGAAATCGACGCCCTGAGTCAGCAATATAAAAACGATCTCGCCGCGTTTTCTGCCTTCCAAGAATCGCCACTGGCAAAGGCTTTGATTGCCGTGTATGGCAATCTTGCCAAGGACGCGTCTACCGAGCCCGTTAATGCCGGCACTGCTTTCATGACCGCACTCCAGCAATCCGTCGCGCAGCACACTCCGGCGTGAAAAGCCGCGTATGAGGCGGGGCGCGCAAACGCTCACTGATGATGTTAGAAGCCGGCAGTTGGATTAACCGGGTAAGGGAAAAGCTCATGTTCGGCTAGGCTGCGCCTTCAACGACTGTGCTGTCCCTATCAAGTGAAAAAGGTACTGTCGGCTGGGCAAATTGAGCCGTTGCACCGGCGATCATCCACCTGACAGCCTGCAACCGTTCCGGCGAGCTCCGCACGTGGCCACCTGCCTTCTCAATAACCCCGTCGATGAAGCATTCAACTGCCTGTAGCCACCGGGATTCGTCTAGACCGTATTTCGAAGTGATGGTCAGTTGCCTGCGGCGAACGATCAGCTCAGCCGCATGCTTCAATACGATGGACTCGGACAGAGCGAGCATATCGTTGTGCCATGAAGTTGATAGCGAGGCTTTCTCTCCGGTTCGCTTTGCATACTCGATTGCAAGATCCCTAGTTAGGTTTCGGCCTGTTGTGCGCACTGGTTCGATCTCTCTGAGGACGGGGCGAGGTCTCGCCGAGAGAACCTTTATGACACTAGTATTTGCTATCGTCCCGCGACGGTGTCGCAGCGTCTTCGTAGCCCTGTGCGCATTGTCAAACCCGATTCTCGAACTGGGGTGTCGTCTTTCGTGGGGACCATTGATCCCACGCAAGTTGTTCAAATAGCCAGCCCGAAGCTGGTACGCGAGCCCCGTGTCGCCTCGGCGGCGGGGCGACAAAGAGCCCGCAGACGCTATGTCTGCGGGCTTAACATCCTTCTCCACTAGTGTCGCAGTGATTGGAAACCCGCGCGAACTTCCTCTGAAAAGAGCTTCGGCTGTTCCCAGGCCGCAAAGTGGCCGCCCTTGGGGAGCTTGTTGTAGTGAATCAATTTCGGATACGCGCGCTCTGTCCAGCTCCGCGGGGCTGGATAGAGTTCGTCAGGGAAGACGCTCACGGCAACGGGGATGGAGACACCTTTGGCATTGAAATACCCTTTGCCCCAATATTCCCAGTAGAGACGGGCGCCAGAGAGCGCCGTGTTCGTCAACCAGGTGATCGTGATGTTGTCGAGGATATCGTCGCGCGTGAGTCCCTCGGCTTGTCCTTCAAAGACGCGTGAGATCAGCTCGTAGCTGCGTGCGTCGTGATCAAGGAAATACGCCGCCAGGCCGACGGGTGAATCCGCGATTCCGTACAACGTCTGCGGCCTGAGCCCCATCTGGAACCCGTAGGCGATTCCCTTTTGATAGACGAATTGCAGACGCTCGTAAGCGAGTTTCTCATCGGCTGAGAGACCCGATGGCGCCGGCGCGCCGGAAAAGGCCGCCCCGTCAATGTCGGCGGGAAAGATGCCGGGCATGTTGGTGTGAATACCCATCAATCCGGGAGGCGCCTGCACACCCATCTGATCGACGACGACCGCGCCCCAATCACCACCTTGCGCCACGTATCGCTCGTAACCGAGGCGCCTCATGAGCACGTCCCAGGCGCGCGCGATGTGCGCGGGATCCCAGCCAGTCGTGGTCGGCCTGCCGGAGAACCCGTAGCCGGGGATCGACGGGATCACGACGTGGAATGCGTCGGATGCACTCCCACCGTGAGCGGTGGGATTCGTGAGCGGATCGACAATCTTCAACTGTTCGACGACCGAACCAGGCCAGCCGTGCGTGACGATGATCGGCAGCGCATTTTCATGTTTCGAACGGACGTGGATGAAGTGAATGTCCAGCCCGTCGATTTCGGTGATGAAATTCGGCAGGGCGTTGAGCCTCGCCTCGCATGGCCGCCAGTCATATTCCGACCCCCAATAGCGCGCGAGAGCTTGAGTCGTCGCAAGCTGCACGCCTTGCGATGCATCCGTGACCGTTTCGCGTTCAGGCCATCGGGTCGCGTTAATACGCTTGCGCAATTCGGCAAGTTCCGTTTCCGGAAACTTCACGTCAAACGGGCGGATAGAGGTCGTATCGTTCGGCTGTATAACTGCACTCATGGCTTTGCTCCCTTCTGAGGGATTAGGAGTGGAAGAGTTGGCGTGCCCGCTGCAAGTGTTGCCGCTGGCAGTGCAAAAGCGCCGGAAATTAAGTCCGTGCGTCTTATGCGTGACAACCTCCTTGCCAACTGGTGGTTGAATTTTGGGGACGCGAGCCTACTTGCTTCCATGCACGTTGTCTGTGCGCTCTCGTACAGATGGCGGCCAGCGCGCCGGAATGTCCGTTTCTTCAGTGGTCGTCTGCATCCACTCGCGAATCGCCATGCAACAAAAAGAGTTGAAATACGGTTGTCGCGGATAGCGGTTAATCGTCGTCTTCCGAAATCCTCGGCTTCCTCATCCGCGCTCTGTTGTTCGTTGGCCTGCGATTGCTAAGTCAGTTTCGGAGCGGTGCGGCCGTCGAAGCCGAAGAGCCTCAGTAGCGTTTTCTAGAATGCGTCCTCATCGGAACGGTAGTAACGAGTGGGTTCGGGAAACTGGTCGGGATTGCGGGCAGTTTCCGACAGTGGGTGAGGCCGGATGTCTTTTCGAAGAGATAGGTCATCTCGTCGAACCGGCGGCTTTCTGAAGCCCCACGATGAACAACTCGTGCGTCTTGGGCGGTTGGCGGAGCGCTATTTTCCGGAGGATCCGAATACCTGTCTGTTGAAGCTGCGGCAGCTGTCGGAGCCGTTGGCTCTGTTAACGGCGACACGGGTCGGGTCCTACGTCTCCACGGATGAAAAGCAATTTGAGCTGTTACAGCGCTTGGAGCGAAAGAAGATTCTGACGCGGGAGGTGATGAAGGAATTGACTTCCCGGCACGCCTGCGGTATCTGCCATGTTCCTTGCTAAGGAGTCGAACCGATGATCTACCTCGTGCTCGGTCTGGTTCTTTTCCTCGGAATGCATTCGATATCGATCATCGCACCGGCTTGGCGCGATCGAATCGCTGCCCGCTTGGGTCATGCCTGGAGAGGCATTTATTCACTGATATCGATAGCAGGCTTCATTGTCATTATCTGGGGCTACGGCATCGCGCGTCGGAACCCAGTGATGCTATACGCGCCACCGGCCTGGACTCACTACATCACGGCCGTTGTCATGCTTCCTGTGTTTACATTGTTTCTCGCCGCGTATCTTCCGGGTCGCATTAAGGGCACTTTCAGGCATCCAATGCTGCTCAGCGTCATGCTCTGGGCAGTAGCGCACCTCATCGCGACCGGCATGCTTGCTGACGTCGTGCTATTTGGTAGCTTCTTTGCGTGGGCGGTTGCGAACCGTATTTCGTTCAGGTGGCGTACGCAGCGGCCGATGCCCATGGCGCCCTCTATGAAGTTGAATGACGGTATCGCCATTGTGGCCGGCCTTGTGGTTTACGTCATCTTCGAACATTGGCTGCACGTCCGATGGATCGGAGTCCAACCCCTGCCGATGTAGTCCGTTCTCCACTGCCTCGAAGAGCGAGGTGTTTCGGTTTTTGGAAATGCAGTTCGCGCGGGCAGATAGGAATCATGCCGGTAACCTAGATGCGGAGGAATTAGCTGCCTTTGTGCAGCAGCAAGCGAAGCCGGAGATGGATCAGCGGTAGTTTGCTGGCGCGCTGCGGCAGAGTGAGGCCGGAGGGGCCTACTACTTGCCGCAGAAGTATTTCAATTGGGCGTTTTCTAACGTTGGGTTTCTTCAGAAACGCGTTGGAACAGATATGCGATGCCCCGCGCGCGCGTGGGGCGGTCGCGGCGATCGCCATGGTACCCGTCCAACAGGTGCGTTGGATCCGTGGCCACCCGCGCGACGCATGCGTCGCGTAGCGTAGCGAAGCGAAGCGAAGCGGTAACAACGGACAAAGTCCGTGACGCGAATTCACTTAGACAATACGAAAGCCGTGGCACCGGAAGGTGCAGTATCGCAACGTGCGAGCAACAAATCCCAGAGCGGCGGCTTTGTTGTACCGGAATGACCGCTCTGGATTGCGGGCTATGGCGACTCGGGTCGATTCCGGTCGATGGAGGCCTCCGAAGACTGGCGGTCGCAATCAAAGCGGAGGTCGTCGATCCGCGGGCGAGAACGTTTGCATTCACCGCGGTCAAGACAATGTATGGCGGTAAGCTGATCGCGGAAGGTGACACGGTTTTCGTGTTCGCAAGCGAGAACGAGGGTGGTAAAGGTCTCATCGCGTGCGGTATCGTCAGTCATGCCGAAGCAATTGCCAGGAAGCGCGGCATCGAGCGCCATACGCCTCGCGTGAGCGTCACCATCAGACGAACGGCGCTTGCGAAGCGGCCAATGGGACGCCGCGACCTCAAGCATCTCACTGACTGGAAAGACGGTCAGCCTGGGACTGAGCTCAATTTCAAATTCTATAGGCAAGCAACCAACAAGATCGTCGGCATCTCAGATAAAGCGGCGTCGTTCCTCAGCAAGTGCTTCTAAGTTTCATCTAAATCGATTTTTCTTTGTTTCATGAGAAATCGGATATTTTGCCGGGATTGGTGTAGTTTGAGGCGGGCTCATGTTGGTGAGCGGATATGTGCGCACTACACGGTAATGGTGCGTACGCTGCAGGTGGGGATGCCGAACCTAACAAACGAGGGACCGACGATGAAGAGCAAAAACAAGATGACGATTGCGACTTTTGGGGTGGTGCTCGCTATCGCGGGCGGAGTAGCCTGGTCTGCACAGGACAAGTACAGCCTGCGACTGCCGAATGGGCTCGCTTTCTCGGAGTTCAAGGGATACGAAAACTGGCAGGTGGTTTCCGTCAGTCAGACGGCAGACCTGCTCAAGGTGGAGGTCGCTAACCCCACGATGATCGACGCCTATCGTGCCGGGATTCCTGGCAACGGCAAGCCGTTCCCCGACGGCTCCAAGATCGCGAAGATCGAGTGGAAGCCGAAAAAGATGACGGAGTCACCTTTTGTGGTAAACGTGCCGGACACCTTGCAGGACGTTTTTCTCATCGAAAAGGACAGCAAGCGATTCCCGGACACGAAGGGATGGGCCTATGCGGTGTTTGACTATCAGCCCGCGTCCGACACGTTCAAGCCGGACCCGACCGGTACCGTTAATTGCGGTTTCGCGTGCCATACGATCGTGAAGGACAAGGATTACATTTTTCACTCCTACCAGAAGCGGTGACTGGTCCCGATGGGCCAGCATTAAGCGGGCATCCGTAAGAGTTTAAATCGGCATCCCATCCGGGCCGAGCATTAGCCGTACGTGAAGTCCGGCTTGCTCTGTCCGACCTCGATAATGTAACCGTCAGGATCGCGGATGTAGCAGCGCGTCTCGCCATACTTGTCCTTCGGCTCCGTGATGAACTCGGCTCCTCGACTTCCCCATAATTCATAGCACGCTTGAATATCGGCAACGCGGATATTCATAAAGCTGCTAATTTTATCCGGGTCGGCGAGGACGCTGAGCGTTACCGACGGCTTGTCGGGGGTCGGCCCGCCCCCGACGTTGACAATGAGCCACGTATTCGCGATCTGGATGTACCCAGGCGCGCCGCTGCTGTCGCCTCTGCTCAGAATGCGACCGCCGAAGACCTTTTCGTAGAAGCGAGCCGATCGGTCGATGTCGGCGACGGTGAGAAAATGTGCCACGGTGAACCCGTCCCGCGGGGGCATCTCATAGCTCTTCTGCTCGATTTGTACGCTGTTCATTGACGACTCCAATTTCGATACTGTGCTCATTGAATCGCTCTCTGGGTTGTACTTCAAGCATCCCGCCTACGAAATTAAACGGGAATACCGCTTTCCTGACGAGTGAGCGGGTGAGGCACCATCGGATGTTTGGCTTTCGGCGCGTATATGTTGAACCGTGGGCGCTACGGCCCCATGCCGGGGTCGAACATCGGCCGCACCTCCGACTCGCCGTCGAATTCGGGCCAGTACTTTCGATGCAACTCCATAAACTCAGTTGCAATTCGCACGGCTTCCGACTTCGAGTCCGCCTTTAAGATCGCCCAGCCACCGATAACTTCCTTGGTCTCGGTAAAGGGTCCGTCCGTCACGGTGATCCTGCCGTTGGCGAGCCGCACACGAACGCCGTCTTTGCTCGGCAACAGACCGCCGGTATCAACAAGGCTCCCGTCCTTAAGGGACTTCTCTACAAACTTGCCCATCGCCTCCATGAGTGCAGCCGGCGGCCCGGATTGGCGATTGGACTCGGAATGGCGAATAAAGGTCAGGTATTTCATGGCTGCTCCAGTGGTTTCCAGTTATACGACGAACGAGCCCGCGCCGGATCGACACGACAGTTTTTTGCGTCGGGCAGTGGAAGGCCAGGTGAGGCCGCCCCGTCATCCGGCCAACTCAAAGGTCCAGGTCCGTCGTATCCAGCTCGAAGATGTGATTGTCGTCCGAAGAAATAGAGCGCGGTGTCTGATCTCGCAAGAAAGAACTCTGCGTTCATACTCTTAAGTCTTTCTGCAGTTTCTAGAAGCGTCGACTTTGAAACCGAGAAAGCGATGTGATCACCATTGCGGGGTCGATCCACTTCCGCCTGTACCAGGACAAACCAAGTTCGATCCAGTCTCACATAAGGTCTCCTCATGACCATCGCCATCTTTGCGCGCCGAATAAGTCCTTGAACAGCGTGGCGGTTCTGCTTGGCTCTTTTACGATTAGGGCGATGTGGCCGATTGCGTCCAGCATGGGTTCTCCCAAGGGGCAAAATGCGCTATCAATCGGGCCTAACCATACCCCACCGGTTCCACCCGAGCTACCTTTGCGGTACAGGAGATCGGGAATGCGGCTAGCCTGCTTTATCGCAAGATGTGCTACCTGTACATGCCAAGGTCACAAAGGCTTCGGACTTCAGAAGCCAAGTGCCTCCCGACGGAATCCACATTGCGAGGTACACACCCGTCTTTCGCATGGTTCCATCTGACTTTCGCCAGATACCCTCCCAATGCCCTGACTCTGCAACCCGCTTCCCAGATGACGCGGTGACGACCGACGTCGGTGTGCGTCGCCATGTAATAAATGTTGGATCCTTGAATTCCTCGTCGGCGTAGCTGCGAGCCGTAGCGTCCCCGCCGCTGTCGAGGGCGCCGGATGTTCCTTGAATGCCGTGATAATCATCGTCAAATAGTTTGCGCAGACGATGAGCATCGTGAGCTTTGATCGCGGCATTTGACTCCGCGCGTTGCGCTCTGACCACTGACGTAGGACCGCCCACGGTTGAAGCATTGGATCCCACCATGCATCCAGCGATCAGTAGAAGAAGCGTAAGACTTATCTTCATCACCATGCTCCCTTGTGTGATGTGACATCGTTATACGCTCGGCAGTAGGTTTGCCCGGCCTCCGAGGGATTTTGGGGGATAAGGCAATCGGAAGTTTGGTTTTCGGCGCATACAATGTTAAATGACAGTCAAGGCTCGATAGTCTTTCACATGTGGTGTCAGGAGGGGCGGTAATGGCGATCAAACGTCCATCAAAAGGTAAGGGTACGCCATCTCACAAACCGGTCGCCACTGCCCCGTTGCGCCACGTCGACGTCATGGCGCGGCAGCAGATGGTGCCTGGCGAAGTCTACGTCGGGTGGCTGTGTAAGAACCGATCGTGCGGGC
>Ga0193727_1000894_pt1 | contig 12079 bp, 22 predicted proteins | sample H2c2metaG_FD_143051 | JGI IMG/M metagenome (GOLD analysis project Ga0193727, IMG submission 143051) | Soil microbial communities from a riparian zone of the East river system, Colorado, United States - H2c2 | ecosystem: Environmental > Terrestrial > Soil > Riparian zone | place: USA: East River...
CCCGGGATGACGATCACCATCGCGACGAACGACAGCCTGACGGTGGCGACCGCGAAGGCCTCGATGGTGGTGAGCGGGCCGAGCGACGCGGCCTCGATCAAGTGGCTCGCGAGCACGTCTGCTCAGCCCACCGTCGCCGCCGTGATCGCGGGGGGCACGGTGGTGAGCACGGGCGCGCCATTTTTCACGGTCGCCGACCTCGGGGTCGCCTTGAACCTCGGCGACACGGTGTACGTGACGGCCGTGTACTACGACATCTTGGGGAATGCGCGGACGGGGGTGCAGGGGCACGCGACGCGCCCGAACCTCTTGGCGACGAAAGGTATTTCTGTCGCGCCATCCGCGTTCTCCGTGCTGATCGGGACGACGCTGATCGGGGCGTACATCCTTGACGCCACGACCAGCGCACTGACCCTGAATAGCACGCTCACTGGTGCGCAGCAGGATGTGTTCACCGCTCCAATCATTTTCGTGGTCGGCACGACGATCACTGGGATCACGCTAGTCGGCACGTCGAAGGCCGGCATCGCGGGGGTCGTGTCGATCCTGCTGTATCGGTTGCGCGCCGGCGTGACGACGCTCCTGGCGCAGGCGACCGTGACGGCCGGTGCCGGCACGCAGACCGTGTCCGCGATGCCGGCGACGTCTACTTCGTGCGGGCGCCGTTCATCGGGCCGTCCACCGCGACCGGTCTCGCGATCCAGTCCGCGTCGGCGACCTACACGATGCCGAATCCCACGACGGCCTACTGAATGGCGGCCGCGGTCCGCGGTCCGTGGCGCACGATCTCAGCTGGCGGCTTGCCCACCGTCCCGCGCGATACAGCGTTCCCATGATGCTCGCCCTGCAAGTGCCCGACCCGCTGATATCTATTGACCATGGAATCATGGCGAGTGCGATCATCGCGATCAACTATACCCTACGGCTGATCGGCACGCAGATCCGGAAACGACACCGGAACGACTCGCTGGAGGTGGAAGTCGAAAAGATCGTCCACCGATTGCAGGATGCGCGCAACGGACAGATGGCGTATGCGAACGCGATGGACGACGCCACCATGCGTGAGTTGCAGAGCAAGGTGGACGAAATCGAGCGTGGTCAGGATCTGCTCGTCGGCAAATTCCATAGTCTGGCCACCTCACTTGAAGAGGTGAAGTACGGGATCATCAAGATCGTTTCCCTCCTCCGCCCCTCGTTAGTCAAAGACCTCGACCTTGGGAAACCCATCAGCCGATGACCACCTACGCCGACCAACTTGCCGCGATCGCGAGCCAGCTCGCCCCCATCGGCGCTGCCGCCGACACCACGATCGCGATGCAGAACACGGAGAACGTCGGTCTCACGGCGGAAGCCGCAACACTCACCGCGCAAGTCGCAACGCTGACCGCCGAGCTCGCGGCCCTCCAAGCGACGCCTCCGGTGGTGGTCATTCCGCCGGTGGTGACGCCCCCGCCCTCCGTGACGCCCATCGTCTTCGTCGATACCGATTTTGAGTCGTCGTCGACGTTCGCGCAGGCGGTGGCCCCACTCTATGGCCCCGGGAAGCTCACGACGAGCCCCGTAGCAAGCGGTACGCAGGCGGTCGAGCAGGACAGTCCCGCCGGCGGGAGTACGAACTATCTCTCCTACCGCTTCGCGAACAACGCACCGCTCACGACGCGCAACCCGAACGGCGTCTTCATCCGCTTCTCCGTCGCACTCGATCAGGCGATGCTCGACAACGCGCGCACAAGCGGGCAGTGCAAACTGTTCCTCGGGCGCTATCTCGACTGGAACTCGACGCCGGGCGCCGTCGCGCCGAACTCACAGCCGGGATGTCTCATGCTCGGCGTGGGCGAGGCGTTCTTCGGCGAGGGTGGCACGCTCGCCAATCAGATCGTGGCCGCGATGGACGACAATATCGTCATCGTGCCGGGGAGCCCCACGGGCGTCGTGATGACGGCGCTCCAGTACGTGAAGATCCAAGTCTGGGTGATGCGCGACCCGGCGACGAACACCGGGTATTGCAAGCTCTGGATCTGGGACCCCGCGACGGCCGCCTATGTGCTCAAGGTCGACGTCACGCACGTCGACGACGCCGTGTACAAAATCTGCCGCAACTCAGACGGCCCCTACGATCACTTTTACGCCATGCTCCCGACGCCCTACGCGAACGTGGCTGGGAAGTGCTACACGGACCGCGTCAAGATCGCAAACTTTTTCATCCCCGACTGAGAACATGATGGTGCCCCTTGGACCCCGCTGAGATCACGGAAGCCGCCTCGCGCGCGTGTGGGTGGCTGGAAGAAGCGCCGGGCGTGAAGTCCTCGACCCGGCTCTTCGCCGCGATCCTGCTGGCGTTGGCGGCGGCGATCGTGGGGCTGATCGTCTGGTACGTCATGACGCATCCCGCCCCGGATGCGGGCGTCGTGGGGGCGCTGGCCGGCGTGCTGACCGCGCTCGTGTTGCAGGGCGCGGTCGCCATCACCCGCCGCACAGGATAACGCATGAGTTGCACGTGGAGAGCCGACCGCACGCGTGTGGCCGAACCGTTTGCGACGCACGTGACGGCGTTGCTTGACGCCGATCCGGGCGAATGGATCATCACGTGCGGCGCGCGCGAGGCGGCGGTGGAACTCGCCGGCTACGAGGCATATCTCGCGGACCCGACGCAGCCGAAGTTCACGAACCCCGGCAACTCGGCGCACTGCACGGTGCCCGCGCTCGCGGTGGATGTGACGCTCGTCGCCGGTGACTCCGACGACTGGGACTACACGGACGTGGCGTGGCGGCGGTTGGTGGCCGCGGTGAACGCGTCCGCGCATCTGCACTCTCTCGATGGGATCTGCGACACGGACCACATCGAGGCGACGAACTGGCGCGCCCTGCGTACCGTCGCGGCTTGATTCTCTTTCTTTTCTCTCTTCGCGGAGCACGCACATGGAGTACGTTATTGGCGGACTGAGTGGTCTCGTGATCGGCTTCGGCCTCGGCTTCATGGTGGCCGCGCACAACGCGCACCTCGCGGCGCAGACCGTCGCGGCGATCAAGACCGTGCAGACGGGCAGTGCCGCGGTGCCGGATGCGGCCGCACCGAAGGCCCCGTAGCGTGCTCGGGCTCACGGCGAACGGCCAGCGGGATGCCGGCTTGGCACTCGGCGCGCTGGGCGTCCTCGTGGTCGTGTATCTCGCCGGGCACTGCTCCGGCGAGCGCGCGGCCGTGACGCAGGTCGACACCGCCGCGGAACGCGTGATCGCGCACACCGTCGATTCTCTGACTGGGCGCGTGGACTCGCTCACGCAGGTGGTTCAGGTGGCGCGGCGGCGTGCGGCCGTGACCGCGGCACCCGAGGCGCAGGCGATCGCCAGGACGAACACCGCGGGGGATGCCGAGCGCGCCGCGCGGGATACGCTCGAGCGCGTGCTCGCGGATTCGCTGGCCGCGCTCGCCACGGTGAAGGCCGCGGCCGAGCAGCTCGCGGCGGCCGACAGCATGGCGTATGCGGCCGTCGTCGCCGAACGCCAGGCGGCCGGCGCGCGGATCATGGCACTCTCCTCGGTGATCTTGGCCGACTCCACCCTGATCGACCGACAATCCGAGGCGCTCGCCGCGGCGGCCGAGGACCGGCGCGCGCAGGCGAAGATCATCGCCGACTTGATCGGTCAGCGCCCCGGGCTCGTGCACCGCATTATGGACGGCGCGCTGGATGTCGTGGCGGCCGGCGCGTGCGGCGCGGCCGGATCGCTGCTCTCGGCCGCCGGCGCCGTGGTGGCGGGCGCGGCGTGCTTGGCGGCGGCCGCGGCGTGGTCGCCCTAAAACGAGGTCGCGTTTCTACTACTTTTTGATATCAAAATACAGGCCTACAGGGCGAAGAGGTGGATGGTCCAGCGTGCCAGCCCGATGACTGCCACGGCCAGCGACGGCCCAAAGAGCAGCCACGCGAACGCCCTAAACCGCGCGTGCGCGCGCCGTTCGCGTTCGTCGTCCAGATCCTCTCGGCGACGCGGATCGCCGGGATCTTCGTAGACGTAGTGTTGCCGCGCGCGACGCTGGGCGTCGTCGAGCGTCTCATCGCGCGCAAAGAGCCACATCAGAAACCGACCCGCGCCAAAATCCTGTGTGTTCGCGCATCGACGACCTGGAGCTCCGGGGCGTCCATCCAGAGCACATGCGTCACGATCTTTGTCTGGATCGGCGATGAAAAGGTGGCGCTGTCGACGTCCAGGAGCAGTTCCGACGCACCGCTTCCCGGCCCGACCGCCAAGTGCCCGCTGACGAAATACCGTAACGCCGCCTTCAGGGAACGCGCCGCCGCCGGCGCGGCGGGTAGCCACGCCTCGCCACGGCCTGTGCTCCCGATGTCGGGAATGGTGGACGCCACGGTCCAGCGATCGCTGATTCGATCGACCACTACCGCTGTTGCGCCGAACCCGTTGGACGCGCTGTGCGTGCCGCTGACCGCGTTAATTTCCCGTGTTGTGATAGCGACGTATGCCGTCATCACCGGGGCGCCAACGTCCACCTCGCGCATCACGGGCTTGACTGAGAATCCTGCACGATCGGCATCGTATTTCACGGACAGGGCAGACGGGTCGATCTCGATGACAACAGCAGATGTGTCGAAGCGGGCGCGCAGCCGCTGCTGGAACGCTGCCGTTGTCTCGAACTCGTCCTGGTAGGGATGACCGACAGACGCCTCGACGGCTGCGAATGTTCGCACCGAGGCCCGCCGTAATGTGTCACCTTGGGCGTTCACGTCCTTCGTACAAATTGCGAGCAGGAACGCGAGGAACGCGCGTCGCATAATCACCATCCTTGTAGAAGTCTGAGCGCGACGTACTCCGCGTCGTCCTCGCGCTCGTCGTAGGCCAGCGGATCGCGCATCGTATAGATGACCGGCTCGCGCTCGGCGTGCAGCCAATGGTGCGCGAGTTCGTGCGCCGCGCGGTAGGTGTGCCGTCGCGGGTGCAGCTCCCGGTTCAAGACGATCACGGCGGTTCCGAGCCCGGAAAGGAGCACTGCATCCGCCGGCAACTCGCCCGACACAATTGAGACACCCTCGCGCGCGCAGACCTGGCGGAGCCCCTCCCAGCTCAGGGGCTCGCGAAGCTCGGGGTGCGTCATCCGCTTGCCCTCGAGCAGCGCTTCGAGCCGCGCCTGCGTCGCCATCATGCCGCACCTCGCTACCGGACCTTCACCATCCTCCCGCGCGCGCGGAGCCATGCCCGCGCGCCGATCTCGATGCCATCCAAGCTTTTGAGCTGATCCGCTTTTGGAGCACCGCCGCTCCACATCGCTTGGACCTGCGGGTCCAGCATCCACCCACGCACGGCCGCGAGCTCGTCTTCGGTTGCCCCGGCCTCGGCCGCTTCGAGTTGAAGGCGGTATGCGCGCGCGTTCCAGCCCTTCGGCCAGCCAGCTTCGATGAGGGCCGGGACGTTGCCGTCACGCCCCACAGTTTCACGTGAAACGACCGTTTGGCCTAGCAGCTGCGCCACCGGCACCCGGTACAGCGTAGCCATCGCCGCCAGCAGGTCGCTCAACGGCTGGCGGAGGCCGCGCTCGTACCGGCTTAGTGTCATCGTGTCAATCCGGAGCGCTGCCGCCGCCTCGGTCTGCTTGAGACCGGCATCCTCGCGGGCGCGCTTGAGCGCCACGGCAGTAGCCGGCTTGACGTTCCGGCCCCGCAAACTGCCTCTTGACACGAGTAGACCGTTTGGTTTAGTATTAGGCCGCATGACATACCGGAAACTTCCCGGAAGACTATAGAGGCTCAAACGATGGCCATGAATGGTGAGGAGCGCAAGCGGGCGTTGGGGCACGGCGGGGCGGCGGAGATCTGCCGGCGCACCGGGCGGAGCGCGACGCACGTCTCCTACGTGCTGCGCGGCGAGCGGCGCGATCGGAAGGTCGAGGTCGCCGTCGCGCGCAAGCTCGGCAAGCCTGTCGACGAGGTCTTCCCGCCGCTCGACGCGTTCGTGGGGGCCGCATGACCGCGCCCCGCTCTGCCGTCACGGCCCGCTGCGATTCCGCGTTCTGCGAGGAATGTCGGACCGGCAGCACCGAGGACCGCGACGCCTATGAGGCGTATCACCGCGCGGAGGATCTCGCCCTCCTTGGGCGGGCAACGACAATCCATGAGGAGAGCGCTATGAAAACGAATCGAATGCCGTTCCTGTGCGTGGCCGCGTTCCTGCTTGGCGCCGCACTCGCGGCATGCAGTGCAACGCCTGCTCCGACCGGTCCTTTCCCCGCACGTCCGGTCGGGATCTCCGGCCTCTGGATGGGCAGCACGGATGTCCGTGGATCAGCGCTCGTGCCGGTCGTGGTCCGGGTCGCGGACAACGCGCCGGCAGATAGCGTCGCGGCCCTCACCGGCACGGGCACGTTCGGCGACATCACGGTCAGCGTGACGGGCCGGCGGAGCGGGTCGACCTTCGCGATCCGCGTCGCCGGCACGGCGGGGCAGGGCTATGCGGACCTCGTCGGCCAGTTCAGCGGCGGCGTGTTCGTCGGCACCGCGAGCGGCACGCTGCTGGCGGGCACCGATCCGGTCTACCTCAATCGCGCACAATGATCGCGGACGTGCTGTACGCGCTGGGCGCGTGGGCGGTACTCAGCGTGGTGTGCTTCTTGGCCGTGCGCGAGATGCGCGGGATCTGGAAGGGCAGCGGGATGAAGCGAAAACCCCGCCGGCGCGTGGATGCGCGACCGGACGGGGCTGAGGTGGAACGACGGAAACGTACTTCTTTTCGTGAGGTGGGACAATGACGGGAACAGCAATGCAGACCATTCGCGAACGCCTTGAGGCGCTCGCCCGCGCCCGCCGGACGCACGGGGCGCTCCTCGACGAGCGGCGCACGCGCGAGACCGCCTTTCAGGAGGCCAACGAGCCGCTCTTGACCAGCCTCGCCGCCGCCGCCGGCGTCGTCGAGCAGGAGGAGGCCGCGGTGCGCGCCATGGGGCTCGCCCTCTACACGGAGACCGGCGAGAAGAAGCCCTGCCCGGGCGTGTCGATCGCGGTGCGCACCACGTTCGACTACCCGACCGCCGAGGCCCTCGCGTGGGCCAAGGTCACCGGCATCGCGCTCGTGCCGGAGACGCTCGACGTTCGCACCTTCGCGAAGGTCATCGCCGCGATGCCGGAGAAGCCGGCGTTCGTGAAGGTCGTCGAGACGCCGCAGGCGCAGATTGCGACCGACCTGGAACGCGCGCTTGCCGGCGCCGCGGCCAACGACCCAGCCACGAATCCTGAGCGACTCAAGCGGCGCTCGACTCACGACGTGATGAACGATTTCCCGGAGGTGGCACCGTGACCGCGACAATAGCTCCGAAGGAAAAGACGGACCTCGCCAAGCGCATCGATGCGCGGATGGATGAGGCGCGCGCGCGGAACGCGATGATCGCCCAGATCCGCGGCTCGCAGTGGGGACTCGGCCTCGAGTCGCGCGTGGCGAGGGCCGTCGCGCATTACTGCCTGGAGAGCGGCCTCGACCCGGTGCGCCACGTGGAGGTCCTGGGCGGGCGTATCTACCTCACCGCGGAGTTCTACGAGGAGCGCGCCGCCCCCTTCATTCGCTCCGGCGCGATCGTGCCGCACGAGCCCGAGTTCATCAACGTCGATCCCCGGCTGGACGCGCTCGTCCAGGATCCGGACCCGGAGACGGCCGCGTGGGCCGTGGCGGAGCAGCGGCGCCGCACGAAGGCCCGCATCGAGCACAACGCGCCCGAGGCCGCAGTCGCGACCTGCGTGCGGCGCGCCACGATCACGGCGACCGGCAAGACGATCGTCGGCGTGAACTGGTGCGGCGGTGGGACGCGAAAGAAATACAAGGCCGGCGGCGGGCTCGTCGACGGCGACCCGATCGGCGATCTCGAACCGACGAAGACATCCATCACGCGCGCCGGGCGCCGCATGTGGAAGCAGGTCGCCGACGTGATCCCCGATTATGGTCACGTGGTCAAGCCGATCGAGGCGCGCGCGGTGCTCTTGAACGAGGATCTCGACGCGAGCGAGAAGCCGGGCGACACCGCCGGCGAGGTCCGTACGCCGCTGCTCGGCACGAGTTACGCCATCGCCACGGAGGTGATCCGCGAGACGCAAGAGCCGGCGCCGGCGATCGCGGCCGCGGTCGCCGGCGCGACACGCTCGGAGACGCCCTCCCCCGTCGTGTCCGCACTGCTCGAGGCCGAGCAGCTGGGCCATCCGCTTTCCGACGAGGAACGGGACGACGTGCGGCAGTGGTATCTCGATCACCCGCCGGTCGCGGCGCCGGCACGGTGACGGCGAAGCCTGGCCGCCACACCGGGCCCGCCGATGCGCATACGCGCCCGATCTGGAACGCGCGCGAGATCGTCTACGATTGCGAGATCCTCCGCGCGATCCCGGACAAGCACCCGCGCGTGGACGGCCTCGCGTACTGCGCCGGCTGGAAGGATTTCGCCGGGATGGGCATCGCGTGCATCTGCGCGATCGAGGTGGGGATCGGGCTCCCGCGCATATTCCTGCAGGACAATCTCGCGGCCTTCGGCGAGTGGACCCGCGGCGCGCTGCTCATCGGATTCAACAACGTGAGCTTCGACAACGAGCTCCTCCGGGCGAATCACCTCTATGCCGCGGCCGGGAGCTACGACATTCTGCGCGCGTTGCGCCTCGCGGTCGGGGAGACGGCCGGCTATACGCCGGGGCTCACCCGCGGCGGTCGCACGCTGCGCGACTGTGCGCGCGCGAACCTCGACGGCGTGGTGAAGCTCGATGACGGCGCGAACGCCCCGATCCTCGCCCAGCACGGGAAGTACGGCGAGCTCGTCGACTACTGCTTGCGCGATGTGATGATCGAGCGCCGGCTGTTCCTGCGCCGCGCGGCGTTCATCGATCCCGTCCTCAAGGTGCCCGTGCGCCTCGAGGGGTTGCATCCCGCCGAGAGGTCGCTGGAGCGCGACCGCGTCGCGTCCAAGCGCGAGGACCTCATCGATGCCATCCGCGAGGCGCTCTGATGGGGGAGACGACATTCGAACGCCCCAAGGTCCCCATGACCGTTGAGTGGACCATCCAGCACCGGACGACGAAGCGCTACGTCGCCGCGAGCCCCTCCGTCTGCGCCGAGCAACACACCCGCGGCTTGCCGGAGACCGCAGTCGCATCGGAGGCCGCGCATTGGGCGAACGCGCAGGCGGCTGAGCAGGAACGCCTGGCGATCGAGGATTTCGCCGACGCCTTCGAAGTCGTGCCGGTCGAGATCGAGATGTTCGCCGACACGCCGAGCGAAGTGGCACTCACCCGCATGCGCGTCATCGAGCAGCAGCGTGATCGGCGTGCGCGCCACGAGCGGATGGGTGGCTGAGATGACCGGGGATGACTGGCCGGAGCGGTTGTGTGCCTGGCAAAACATGCCCATCGAGATTCGTCGCTACCTCACCGCGCGCCTCTTGGCGAAGTCGCTGGAGCTGCACGACGGACCTGCGGGACTCATCAGGTTCCTGTACGCTGGAACGGAGCGTAATGGCCAGCGTCTCTCGTATCTCACGGGTGGCGCCGAGTGCTGGGCCTACGTGGTGCACGACACGCGAGAGTGGCTGGCGAAGCGGACGGCGATAGCGACGGCAACCGAGAGGGCGTGATGTTCACGAAAATCAAAGCGAACGGCAAGACGGTCGAGCTCGCGTGGAGCGAGAAGCGCATCACCGGCGACCTGGTCGAGCACCGGTACACGAGCGCGCAGGGGCCGCGGCCCGAGTTCGTGAAGGCGCTGCAGGCCTTCATCGGATTCGTGATCGAAGTTCTCGAGCTGCCCGAGAGTTACGAGGTCGGCCTCAAGGTGATCAGCGTCTCGATCAGCGAAGGTGAGAACACGGGAAATGGCCTCGTCGTCACGGCGCTGAAGGAGGTCGACGCCGCGCAGGGGCCGGCCGTATTCAACACGCCGTTCATTCCCAAGGTCGCGACCAGCGAAGAGGCGCCGGCGTTCCCCGGGTCGGTCCTGCGGCTCTTGGCGGAGCTGGAACGGGAAGCGACGCTCTTCCTCGAGGGAAAGCGCGCGCAGCAGGATCTCTTCGAGAAGACGCCCGCGTGATCGAAGCGTACCCGCTCCAGTGGCCGATCGCGTGGCCGCGCACGCCGAGCGATAAGCGCCGTGACGCGAAGTTCGGCGCGGTGATCGCCCGCTCGGACGGGACGCAGGAGTGGAGCCGGTTCACGCGGGGCGTCTCCATGGCGGAGGGGACGCAGCGGGTGCTGCTGGAGCTTGGGCGCCTCGGGGTCGCGCGTGAGGACATCGTCCTATCGACCAACGTCGAGCTCCGTCGCGACGGGCTGCCGGTCTCGAACCGGCGCGCTCCGGACGATTGTGGCGTGGCCGTGTACTGGACGCTCGATAGAGAGAAGCAATGCATGGCCGTCGATGTCTACCACACCGTGGGCGAGAACCTCGCCGCGATCGCCGCGTCCGTCGAGGCGCTCCGCGCGATCGAGCGCCACGGCGGCGCCCAGATCCTGAAGCGCGCGTTCCTCGGCCTCAAGGCGCTCCCGGCGTCGACGCAACCCGTGATGACCACGACGCAAGCGGCCGAGCGCATCGCGCAGCATGCGGGCGGCACGGCGGCGATGATCCTGGACAACGCCGGCGAGGCGAAGGAACGGACGCGCCTCGCGCTCGCGCGCGTGCATCCCGACGCGAATGGTGGCAGCGCCACGGAGAAGTTCCTCTTGGTGACCGAAGCAAAGCGCATCCTCGGGATTCACCATGGGGTGACGCTGTGACGATCGCCGCCCTGCAGCCCCGTGGCCTCACACAGCGGGCGGCCGCGCGCTACCTCGGCGTGTCGGTGACATATTTCCGGATGCACGTGCACGTCGAAGCGAAGCCGGTGGGGCGTCCGGAGCCGGGGCGGAAACCACTACTCCGCTACCGCGTCGAGGAGCTCGATGCGTGGATGGATGCGTGCGCGGCCGTCAAAGCTGCCCCTCAGATGCGGGGTACTCGATGAACGCGTACATCCCGAGCGGCCGGACGATCCACCGCGTCAAGGTACCCCGCCAGGCGAGTAAGCCCTTCGAGTGCTCGACCGGCACGCGTGATCCGAACACCGCGCGGAAGATCGAGGCCATGGTGCGCGAGCTCGGGCCGAAGGAGCTGCGCGCGTGGGATGTGCTCGAGGCCGTCACCTCGCGGCGCGTGAAACTCGCGCAGCTCTGGGATTGGTGGGTCCAGGATCGCCGCGATCTCGCCAAGATCCGCGCCCGCCTCGCGGCCGTCGATCTCGCGCTCACCATTCCCGCGTGGCAGCGCGCCGTGCTGCTCGGCGCTGGCGCGGACACGGCGGCGCATTACGAGCACGCGGTGCGCTCGGTGTGCGCGGGCGAGACGTTGCCCCGCTCGAGTCTTACGACGGCGCGGATCCGCGAATGGCTCGGCACGCGCACGAAGACGGTGGGGCAGGGGGAGGAGCAGAAACAGGAGGCCGTCTCGACCGGCACGGCGCGGAAGTATCACGTCGCGCTGTCGTCGTTCCTCGACTACTGCCGCTCGATCGGCCTCCTCGATCGCGATCTCATGGCCGACGTCCCGACGCCGGCGGCCGGCGCGCCGCGCGATCGGCACTTGGAGACGGCCGACGTCACAGCGTTCGCCGACGCAATGGCCGAGCCGTTCCGCACGATCACGGCGCTGATGGCCGGCACGGGCATCGAGCTGTCGGTCGCACTCGCGCTCCGCGTCTCCGACGTCGACGTGGCGCACCAGGAGATCCGGGCCCGCGGCACCAAAACGAAGGCCGCGGGCCCGTGGCGCGATCGCCTGTGCAAGGTCGCCACGTGGGCGTGGCCCTACGTGGCGGCGGCGTTCGAGCAGAAGACCCGCGCCGCGCGACTCTTCCCGGACGTCGATCGGTGGGACGTGGCCCAGGCGACGACGGCCGCGTGCGCCACGCTCGAGATCCGCGACTACACGCCGCGCGACCACCGGCACACGTGGGCGGTGCGCGCCGTGAAGAGCGGGATGCCGATCGAGCTCGTTGCCCGCCAGCTCGGCCACAAGGACGGCGTGCTCGCGCTGCGTGTCTACGGCCGGTACGTGCCGCGGCAGGAAGAGCGCGAGAAAT